>Ga0136617_10003134_pt1 | contig 14763 bp, 13 predicted proteins | sample AntDrymUQ3222106_2_FD_129672 | JGI IMG/M metagenome (GOLD analysis project Ga0136617, IMG submission 129672) | Polar desert sand microbial communities from Dry Valleys, Antarctica - metaG UQ322 (21.06) | ecosystem: Environmental > Terrestrial > Soil > Desert | place: Antarctica: Dry Valley... | reverse complement strand
CTATGAACAAAAGTATCAGGAACGTCGGCTCAAGCACCTAACGACGCAAGCCAAATCACTTGGTTTCCAACTTGTTCCATCGACAACGTAAACGGAGTTTCTAAGAAGAGCGGTAGCGACCGGGATAGGATACGACATCACTTGAACCTGGTGTAACAATGAGTTTTTTTGATCCTTGAAACTATCGAATCATGACCCGGTCGAAGCGCTCCTCGGTTCTTAGGCAGAACGGCACGCCGCTGCTTGTGAGAAACTGCAGCAGTACCGGCCAAGGCCCTACTTCTTTTTTGCCTGACTCGTGCGCTATGATGCTTTCGAGGAAATTCGCACGCAACCCTGTAGTTAACACCAGATCGTCTCGCAACCACTGATGAAGGGCCAATTAAGTGACCGACCGCTTGCCGAACTAGTGCATGAGATCTCTTTGAAAGACCTCTCAGGCACCTTGCGGCTGCAGCACGAGAGCGTCAAGGCCGCCGTTTATTTTGATAGTGGTGCGATCATTTACGCGGCTTCAAATCTTCGAGAGTTGCGTCTTGCGGAGTATCTCAAGAATCAAGGACTTGTTTCCGAACAAGATCTCTCAGCCTCCGGCGATCGTTCGGACATGTCTCTCGCGGCCGCGCTGGTCACCAAGGGTGTCATCGATCAACTAACAATTGAACCGGTATTTACGAGGCAAGTCGGCGACATCCTCCGGGTGGCTTTGCTTTGGACCAAAGGCACCTGGGAGTTCGACGACCGCAGGCTTCTTGGAGACTCAATCCGAGTGAGCCTCGATCTCAGGGGCCTGCTGATGGAAGCCGCTCGGAGGATGCAGTTGGAGTTAATCGCCTCGAGGTTTCCTTCTGATGAAGAACTGATCTCGCCTGCTACAGGCTTACCCGATTTCAACGGCCTTTTGCCGGCTGAAGGCTTCGTGATCTCGCGCGTGGACAGCCCAATGAAGCTTAGCGAACTGATTGCCCTGAGCGGTCTGGGCGAACTGGAAGCGATGAGGACCCTCTACGGCCTCGTTGTTGGAGGCTTTTTGGAACGAGAGCAAAAAGCGAATGTATTGCAAGCAAGACGGCTAACTGCGGTCAGCCATACTCGAGGCGGTCTCCCGGCGAGCGTGGAGTCGCTACCGAGCCCGGGTGAAGCGTCCGAGCAAATCCAGGAAGCGGACTTAGACGCATTTCTTGAAAGGCTTGAAAGCGCTGGCAATCACTACGAAGTGCTGAACGTCATTCCCACCGCACTGCCCGAGCTAATAAAGAACAGCTATTACGCACTGGCCAGGCTTTACCATCCCGACAAATTTCACCTGCAGACCTCATCGACGCTGCACGCGCACATCGAATCGGCATTCGCGCGAATCACTCAGGCCTACGAAACTCTTATGGATGCAGGACGGCGTTCAGGCTATGACGCTAAACTCGCGGCTTTGGAGAAGTCCCGGAAGTTCGCCCAGTCCGCCCCGAAGAAAGTCGTCAAACAAGTTGACCCAACCAGCGCCGCGAACGCCGCGAATGCGCCCGTGGCCGGAAGTGAGTCAGAACGTGCGGAGAAGAATTTTGAGGAGGGTTACGGAGCGCTACGGCAAGGCCACACCCAGTGGGCGGTTACAAAGCTCGCTGCAGCTGCGCGGGCACTGCCGCAGGAGGCGCGTTACCGAGCCTACTATGGCCGCGCTCTGGCCGCGGTCAAGGAGACCCGGCGCCTCGCCGAAGCTGAGATGCAGGCAGCGATCAAGCTCGATCCTAACAACGCTTCCTATCGGATAATGCTCGCTGAATTGTGTTTCGACCTGGGCTTTTTCAAACGGGCCGGAGCAGAACTCGAGCGCGCAGTGTCCCTAGAACCGAATACGCCAGCGGCCCGCAAACTAATGGACAGACTGGAAGCGAATCGTACGACCCGTTAAGGCGTTAGTGTAGTGTCTCTTAATTGACTCTACAGTCTTTTTTCGTGCGGTTTCGTGTGATTTCGTGGATCGAGTTTTGCCCGCGGGAAGGGCGATCCATGAAGTCGCAAGAAAAAACCCACTAACTCAAAGCGCTCTTCTATTATTTATGAAACTAGCCTACATGCTTGACTGTTGTACAGGCATTTTCGAGACACTACACTAGAACATATGTCGGCTACATCAACCATTAATGACTCCGTTGCCGGCGAAGCATTTTTGCGGTTAGCCGCGGTCAGCGATCAATTTGAACGTTATGCAAACCCACATGCCGTTCGTATTGCGGCTATAGCGGACGAGATCGCAAAACTGGTCCATATAGGGGGTGAAGATCGCAGATCGTTGCGCGTCGCTGCCTTGCTGCACGACTTGGGTGAGACTGCGATGGAACGAGATTACATTTCGCGACCCGAAGCACTCACCGAAGAGAATCGCATCGACTTGGCAAGACACCCGGTGATCGGCGAGCAAGAAACTTCGCGGGCCGGAGCAAGTCGCGCCGCGCAGTTGCTGGTCCGCTGGCACCATGAATGGTGGAATGGTTGTGGGTATCCCGATGCTCTCAGGGGCGAGGAGATACCTCTGGCCGCCCGAATTCTGCGTGTTGCTGACTCTTACGCAGCCTTAACCGATTGGCGACCGTTTCGTCTGGCCCTGACCGCCCCCGAGGCCCGGCAACAAATCATCCAGTGGGCGGGGATCGAGTTCGATCCGCGGATCGTAAGCCTTTTTCTGTCGCTTGACCGCCTGCCGGAGTTGGAGTCATTTGCCGAGACTGCTTCGGTTGCTAGTACGAAAGTAACGACTGAGCAGTAGACGGATGACGGTAAAGACGGTCTGAAAATCCCCAAGGGCTTGGGTAATTTGCAGGTAAGTAAGAGGCAAGCGAGCACACCCCCGCTCGAGCGCAGAAGCGACTGATTGGGTATCTTAAGGCTTGTTTCAACCACAATTATGGCGTATTCAGGTTCAGGCACATTTTCCAACGGCTGGCTGGCCTTTGAATTGGGGGTGCTGCGGCGGCTGAAATTCGCCTCTGTCGCCCTTCCCTTCACTGGCGAGCCACACCTCTCGATCCACCTCAAGCGCTGGCGAGTTCGCATGGCCGCAAACGATCCGATGATCTGGTCGTTCACAAAAGCGACCGCACTCGTAGAAAACTTTGCCGAGAGCCTAACGGAGAGTGACCTGTCGATTGTGCTTGATGATGCCTACGTTCCCCGCGACAGGCCGGACAATCCCGGATTGGCAAAGTGGTTTAATGACAGCGACGCCTGGTGGCTGGACAATGTGCGCTTCAATGCCGAGCGGCTCGACTCAGAATACAAGCGGGCCACCGCTTTGACTGTGGGAATGATGGTTGGCGACTACGTGCTGTCGTTCGATAAGGATACCCGCATGTTGCGCCAGCCTCTGTCTCTATCGAACGTTTTCCGGCAACTGACTCAGGTCCTTCCCTCGCCCTATGACAATTCACTGCGCAACCGGAGCACGAATCACGATGTGCGCATGTTTGTCGCCGAGCGCCAACATACTGACTTGCTGTTCCTCAGGTTACCTTCGCCGGTATTGCAGTCCGAGTCATCTAGAGAGACCCTTTCCGGTTGGCGAGAAGAATGGCTGCGTGGCGGTGATGATTTTTGGAACGACTTTGAACAGCAGCAAGCAGGCAAGCTTGGAGCTCCGGTACAGAGCAAACAGCAGTATCTAGGGTTTGTCGAAGATCTGCTGCGGACAGCCTCTCACATTCCGATTTGGGCTATCGCTCAAACCGAGAACGGTTTCATCTCAAGCGAGGAGCTAGTGGAGACTGTGGGCAGGATCCGAAAAGTCGAAGCGATCTACACTAAGGATTTTTCTGATCTGCTGGGCGTGCGGGCCTCAATTATTACGGCAGGCAATTCTCGTGTGCATTGACGAAGTGCGCGGCCCTGCGAGCCGTTGACACGAACCGACGCTAATTTCCGTTTTTAATTATTTCGTTATGAATAAGATACGTTAACTGTTCCGATAATTGGCAGCGAGAAACTTTGCCACTGTTAGACTTTGCCCCGCCCGGCCACGAAGCGATAACCTACACCTCTCACAGTCAGCAGATGAACGGGGCGGGCGGGCTCGTCTTCGAGGTACTTTCGCAAGCGCACGATGAAGTTATCGATCGCCCGAGTGTCGGTGTCTTCGTGCACGCCCCAAACATCTTCCAGAATCGACTTGCGTGAAACCACCTTACCTTCGTGCCGGATCAAATAGCGCAACAACTGAACTTCCATTAGAGTCAACCGCACGGTTTGATTGGGAGTGCGCAGCTCAAGAGCCTTGAGGTCAATGGTCTTGCCGCCGATCGCAAACGCCTCCTCAGCAGGCCCGCCAACCTCGTCTGCAACGGGCTCACTCGCCGCGCGATCCGTTTCGACGCGGTCCCTTTGAAACCAGTCGCGCCGCCGCAGCAAGGCGTGGAGGCGGGCCATGAATACGGAGAGTTCAAATGGTTTGGGAAGGTAGTCGTCGGCTCCGGATTCAAAACCGCGCAGCACATCGTCGGGACGCCCGCGCGCAGTGAGCATCAGCACGGGAACAAACTGTCCCGACGCTCGCAGCTCGGAGGCCACCGTAAAGCCATCCTTACCGGGTAGCATAACGTCCAGCACTACAGCGTCGAATGGCTGTTCTCGTTCCAACAAAAGCGAGAGTGCAGCTTCGCCGTTGCTGACCGTGTCCACTGTGTAGCCTTCGGCTTCCAGGTTAAAGCGCAGCCCGTCCGCCAGGTGTTGCTCATCCTCGACGACCAGTACACTACTCATGCATCATGCTCTCGGAAGTTGAATCGTAAAAGTACTGCCCTGACCCACGCCTGCGCTTTCTGCGAAAACCCGTCCGCCATGTCTCTTAACGATTGAGTGAACGATAAAAAGGCCCAGACCAGTCCCTTTCACACGTGCCATGAAAAGCCCTGGGGCGCGATAGAAGCGTTTGAAGATCCGCTTCAATTGAGCGCGCGGGATACCAATACCGCGGTCGGTAATGCGCACAGCCACGAGCTTCTCATCAAGCGTCGCTACTTCAACCGAAATATGTATGTTCTTATCCGAGTACTTGATGGCATTATCAAGCAGGTTGGAGACCGCCGCACGTAACTCGTCTGAGTCCCCAGCCACGCGCGCGCGGTTGCCGTTCGTCGAGTAGTCAAACCTCAGTGCCTGCGGCGGCAGGTTATATCGCACCCGCGTCAGATCCAGACACTCGCGCACCATCTCTTCCAGGTCAATAATCGTCGGGCTAAAAGGGAGCCCCTTGTGTCCCGCTTGTCCGGCCCGCAAAACTTGCTCGACAGTATTCAAGAGCCGATCGCTATCAGCGAGCATTATCTCGTAGAAGTTTTCACGCTGCGTCTCGTCCAACTTCCGCGTCTTCAGGGTTTCCAGGTAAAGGCGGATGGAAGCTAGTGGCGTCTTTAGCTCGTGAGTTACGGCGTTGATAAAGGCATCGTGCTGCTCATTCCGTCTGATCTCACGTATCAGGAAGGTGGTGTTAAGAACCAAGCCCACAATGATCATCGTGAAAAAGATGATGCCGAAGACCAGCAGTGCTACTTGCCGCCAGTTGAGCAGAATCCAGCCCACATTGAGGGCAATCGCCAGCGCTACCAGACAAGCGCCTAGAGTTATGAAGAAGGCTATTGATTTGCGGCGTCCCCTCCCAGCCATGGACCCATTGTAAGGCCAGTGGGCGGAAAGCAATAGGCAGACGGTAGAAAAGCATGAAACAGAGCAGGCGCCGGAGCAGTGGACGGTAGTTAGGAGGCAGGCGAAAATGATAAAAGCAGTAAGCAGATGATGTTTCCTACTGCCGTCTGCCCACTGCTCTACGCAGCTTTCTTCAACTCTCCAAGGCCCACATTCCTGGCCGCGGCTATCTGTTGCTTGCTAATGAGCCTGATTCCTTTTGCCAGGCCAAGGAATTGTAATACTCTAATGCCATACCAGTTGATATCAATCTCATACCAGGTTAAGCCATGCTTGGCAGCGCGAGGGTGCGCGTGATGATTGTTGTGCCAGCCTTCGCCAAAAGAGACCAGAGCTACCCACCAGCTATTAGTTGAATCATCATTCGTGGCAAATCGTCGGGTGCCCCAGAGATGCGTTGCAGAGTTTACCAACCAAGTGAAATGCAGACCCACGGTAACTCTCAGAAAGACGCCCCAAAACAATGCCGACCAGCCGCCTAAGGCAAGCAGAACAATGCCGGAAATAATTAGCGGTACAAAATACAGGTTGTTCATCCAGACGTGGACGGGATCTTTCATCAGGTCGGGGGCGTAGCGTTGCATCACGCTTTTCTCATGCTGTTGCGCGGTGCCACGGAGAATCCATCCCATGTGTGCCCACCAGCGTCCATCGCGCGGTGTGTGGGGATCACCGGAAGCATCGGTGTGGGCATGATGAATGCGATGCGTGACTACCCAATTAATGGCTCCGCCTTCCAGGGCAAGTGCCCCACAGAGGGTCAAGAAATATTCGACTGCTTTTGGGGTTTTAAAGCCACGATGTGTAAGTAGTCGGTGAAAACCCATGCCAATGCCAAGGCTTCCTGATACCCACCATAGAACCAGGGTCGCCAATAGTGCCGGCCAGCTAATCATGAAAAGCGCTGCTATTGCTCCCAGATGAAAGATCACCATGAAGCTTGCAGTTATCCAGTTAATGCTCTCCTGCTGTTGATGATTACGTATCCGATTATCCGTCTTGTTTATTGTTTTTATCGTCGTGCTCATAGACTGACTCCAGGCCCAAGAGTTTGGTCGCAATTGTTCGATGCAACCACCGCAGCATCTTAGCAAGTTAGGACCATGACGTTTGTAATAGTTATGTAAGCGGGGATAAGAGCCATGGATACAGAAGTTAGGCGGCTGGTAACGTGTCGAAAATTTGTCACAAGCGCGGGAAAAACGTGGAAGCTGAACTTAGCTCGTGGCACTACCGCCGCCGTTACTCCTTCTCTCGGGCACCAGAGGTGATGCGCCACGCCTACCGGCAACCGCGGTGGAGGAAACTCCGGAGTGGCCGCAGCGATCGCGGGCCTCCTTGGTAATGCACAGGCATGAATTACGATTCGCTATTCACCAGTATTCTAAAATGGCCTTATGGAGAAACCGACTTACGCGATTGGGAATCGCGCGCAGAGAATTTGTGTGTGGTATTTGGTGAAGAGCGCGGCCACGTAGTCGCTGCTGTTACCAAGTGCGGATTGGTCTCACGCGTTACTTGCCCGAAATCTGGCACCCGCAGTTCTTTTTCGAGTGGTACCAAGCTGACTGGATCCCGCTCCAAGTCAGTCCAACAGTGAACCTTATGAGCTGTCCCGCACCTATCGCATGGGCCAGGTAATGATCCATCCCAACGTGGGGTCCGGGACAAGTTCCGCGGTCATCGAACCTAAAAAAATCAATGTGCTCCTCGCGGATCGGACCCGCAGGCTTATTCACTCCCGAGCTGAGGCCTGAAACGCAGCCTGAATCCTGCTGTTTAGGTCGGGTCCATCTTCCTGCCCACTTTAACCCCGCTCCTCGGACGAATCTAATTGCTGCCAATGTGCTTCCGGTCAGGAGAGCTCTGATGGAACAGTAACCACGCTTGATTTACCCGAGTCACGATCGGGTCCGAATTTTCGCGGAAGCCGCAGTCGACGCGAAGCGAACAGTGCTAACCAAACTATCCCGGAGGTTGCCGAGAGCAAGCCCGAAATGACGGTCAGCGTGCGGGGACTGATAGCCCGAAGCGACCAACCGGCAACTGCGGTAGAGAAACTCCAGACGAGTAATTCGGTTGCGCGATCGGTAGTCGATACTCGCCCGCGCAGGTTGTCGGGCACCAGGCGCATCAGCAGAGTTTCCTGGACCGCAAATTCCGCAGCCAGCAGGATACGGGAGATGAAAAGCAGGAGACAGGCAAGCCAGAGAGTCGGCATCACTCCGATCAGCGCGAAGATCAGGCCCTGCACGATCAAAGCCCACCCGATGAAACTCGCCGTCTGCCCCGTGACCTCGAGGTAAGCCCCAACGCGCCTTGCGATCATCATTCCTAGAAACAATCCCACGCCCGCCGCGAAATAGAGTGCCGCCACCGCTCCGTCACCACTGATTCCCCGCTCGCCCGCGAACACTAGCCCGCCCAGGCGATCTGAAATCAGATTGATCGCCCCACCTCCGGTCGCCCAGAGAATGTTGATCCCCAAAATTGCCGCGACCGGCGCCTGGCTTAGAATGTATGACCAACCCTCCCTAATATCTGACCAGTAACTGGGCCGGCGCATCTCGGGCCTTGACCCTTCCGTCACCTCAGAATGTCTGGTATCGCGATCAGGAATCAGCCAAATTGAGTAAGCCGAAACCGCAAAAGAGATGGCGTTGACGATAAAGGCTGCCTGGTAGCCGACGGTCGCTGCAGTCCAGCCACCTAGTGCGGCACCAAAAGCCATCAGCAAGAACCGCGACGAAAACATCAACGCATTTCCCGCCAACAGATCCCGTTCACCCGCGATGTTGGGGACTGAGGCGTTTTTGGCGGCTTCGAAAAAAGCACCGAAGAAAGACAGCACCACTGTCGAGGAATAGGCGATCCAAAGATCCTCAGGCCGGCGCACCAGCAGCATACTTAGAGCGACAAGGACACGTGCGACGTCGGAAACAATCATCACCGTGCGGCGAGACCACCGGTCGACAAACGCTCCGGCGAGCGGGGCGACGACGGTGAAAGGAAGGAGGCGCGCAACCAACATGATGGTGGTAACTTCGGCTGCCGCATGCGAAACCGAACGCACCAGCCCCAACGCTGCGATGAAGTTGAACCAATTGCCCAGCTCGGAAATCACCTGACCAGCCAGCAATCGCCTGAATGAACGATTGCTGCGCACGAGTTGCATATAAGTTAGTGAAGCCATAAGAACTGCCTGTGCTGGTTCAGTTTAGAGTGCAAGCTTTAGCTTGTCAGCACCGCCCAGGCGCACCTAAAGGTTGAACGCTGAACTTGCGGACTCAAACACCCGACACGGAATCAAAAGAGCCGCCAAACTACTTCGGCGGCTCGCGACCCTTGAGAACTATTTCGAAACCTATCCGCCCACAAATTTTGCGGGCCTCTTCTCGATGAATGCTGCGACGCCCTCTCGAAAATCCTTTGTCTGTCCTGATTGAATCTGCGCTTTTCTCTCCAACTCCAACTGCCCGGCATAGTCGTTTATAGCGCTTGCCTCCAATAACTCCTTGATTCTCCCAATGGCCGCCGTCGGTGCGCTGGCCAGGTTCTCTGCCATAGTCATCACCTGCGGCATTAACTCAGCGTCGGCAACCACGGCGTTTATCATTCCCATTTCCAATGCCTGTCGCGCGCTAACCACGCTTCCCGTCATCAACAATTCCGTAGCTCGGCGCCATCCGACCAAACGCGGCAAAATGAAGGTGCCGCCACAGTCGGGCGACAATCCCACCTTGATAAAAGCCTGATTAAATCGTGCGCTTTCCCCGGCTATTACCAAATCGCACGCCAGAGCGAAATTACAACCACCTCCCGAAGCGGCACCATTAACCGCGGCAATAAACGGCAGCGGTGTCCGCCGGATCAGCAACAAACATTCATTAAGCGCGCGCAACGGTTCGTCGAAGAATGCTTCGATCCTGCCTTCCTGTTGTGCAATCTTCTGCATCTCTCGAAGATCGCCGCCCGCGCAAAATGCCCTTCCCGCTCCGGTCACTACTATCGATCGTGCAGCTCTCTCCCGAGCTTCGGCCACTGCCGCTATGAACTCATTACCAACCTCGATAGTCAGTGCATTTAATGACTCCGGTCTATTTAGCGTTAGCACGCAAACAGCGCCGCGCATTTCGAGTTGAATCGTCCGGTAACCCATTCCAAGAATTTGACCGCATCAAAGACGCTGAACTCGCACTAAGGGAGACGGCGTAACCTTTCTTTCTCCCAGCGAGCGCACGCACGCATAACATTCGGAGGAAGACTTCCGCTGGCTGTCCTAATATTGAAGATCAGCTAGGTTCCCTGTTGACTTGCTCGATTCGCACTAAAACATTCGCCACAGAGTACCGGTCGGCCGCTGGATGGCTTGAACGGTACGGTGTCAGCCTTTCCGCATTGATCGCAAGTGATGTCGAATCGCTGCCGCTCTCCACCTGGTCCCCTCGAGCCGCCAAAGTTGGCTCGACGCGCATCTCGGCAGGGCTTGCAGCGTTTTGGGTGAGTCAGATTGCGTTCTTTGTAATATTCCTGCTCGCGTTCGGTGAACGGGAAGGGGTTTCCACATTCCGTGCAAGTGATCTCAAGGTCTGGCATGACGCATTTTCTCCTGGAAGGACGAAACTGAGGTGTCTGCCTCTCTGGTTTCGGAGCGCTGGTACTAGCTTGTCTTGCGGCTTAACGATTGGCTGGTTCAAGAGTGGCCAGAAACTTGTAGCGGCTCTCAACCTAACCCCTCAGGCATCGCGTCCCGAAACGGTTTAAGTGGGCCCGAGTTTACTCCACCGCAACGCTTCATTCAAACTTTATCTGGGTCTGAGTTCGGTAAGTTTGGGGGTTCGGCACATCATCCCGAAGGGATCTAAGTTAATAGCCGTGGGCGAACGTTGCGCGACGCCCACGGATAAACGAACGAAACATCATCTCTGACCCTGAAGGAGTCTTTTCTGCGGTCCTCCGTGAGCGTCGCGCGACGCTCGCCCACGGCTATTGATTTACATCCCTTCAGGATTCGAAAACACATTGATCTTACCGTGGGTCTGGACCGGGCGAATCGTGTATAAGCGCTCTGACTACTAATCTCTATGTAGTTCGCTAACGTGTGCGACGACCGTTTGACCAAGCGTGCGCAGGTTGTATCCGCCCTCCAGGCACGAAACGATCCGCCCCTTACAGATATTGCCCGCCCAGTGCTTCACTGACTGTGTCATCGCAATGAAGTCCTCGTCCTCGAGCAGCAGTTGACCGAGCGGGTCGCCCTGGTGCGAATCAAAACCCGCGGACAAAATCACGAGATCAGGTTTGAACTTCGAGGCTATCTCATCAAGCGCTGCGTCGAACATCCGCTTCTGTTCTCCAGCCCGCGTTTGAGCTTTCACTGGCACATTCAGCGTGTAGTTCTTCCCCCGACCAAGGCCAGTTTCACCGCGCGAGCCGGTCCCTGGGTACCATGGATATTGATGCATAGAGAAGAAGAAGACAGTAGGGTCATCATAGAAAATGCCCTGCGTTCCGTTCCCGTGATGCACGTCCCAATCGACAATCGCCACCGTCTCGATCTCTGCATAATGGTTTTGCGCGTATCGAGCCGCCACGGCGACATTGTTGAAGAGGCAGAAGCCCATCGCGCGCTCGGCTGTGGCATGATGACCGGGAGGGCGCACCGGAACAAAGGCATTGATTGCTGCGCCACTCATTACCAGGTCGATGGCCTGACAAGCCGCTCCTGCGCCGCGCAGAGCGGCATCCATTGAGCGCATTGAGACGACGGTGTCGCCGTCCAGGTAACCAATGCCTTCGCTCACAGCGCGCTCCACCGTCTTGTAATGGTGGGGCGTATGGCACGCCTGAACATCCCCCCTTGGTGCTTCCCTCGCCTGAGTCTCAAGCAGCCTGGGCCAGAGTGCAGTATCTCCCCGCAGTGCGTCCATCACCACGGTATAACGTGACGGAGACTCGGGATGGCCGGGGCCGGTGTCATGCTCCTGAAACATCGGGTGGTAAACAATTGCAGTAGTCATTGGCTCGTGAACGTGAATCGTAAACGGGAAATCGGAATTTGGGAACTCTGAAATAGCGAATGGTGGGGGGCGTTCGCCGAGTACGAGATATCAAGACAACAACCTTCGTCGGGGAGCCGCAATGTGTGCCGTTTAGTTCGCGCCCAAGCGCGCTATTGTACGATTTACGATTTACGCCTAAGGGTGTCTCAATCTGACCACAGAGCCCAACGCGGAGAATCAAAATCATACGGATGCCCCAGAGTTCGTGTCCGACAGTCTCAGTGACCTCCAAGTCAAACCCGTGGAGATCCGGAAGCGTTTCTGCATTCCCCGAGCAGGAGTAAGCTTGCAGACCGCGGGAATGCAGATTGCTCAGTAGCACAGCGGTAAGACGTGTCCAACCGACATAATAGTTCCGAAATGAATGTTTATGGGTCCGATCAGGATATAGGAGGAAGCAAATGGCTTACGAAGAAGAGGGGAAAAGAAGTAGAGTAGTTGTTGAGACACCTACGGCCCGGCGTGAAGTAACGCAAACCGAATCGGTCCGAGGGCCTGAGCGCGAAGGCATCTCTGGAGCGACAGTGGGCGTGATCGTGGTGCTGGCCGTGGCGCTAGTTACAATACTTGTGTTGTTCCTGATGAGTGGCCAGACAACCAATACAGCGAACGACAATCTCGCGGCGCAGCAAACCGCACCGCCCCCGACGACCATCGTCCAGCAGCCTGCCCAGCAGCAACCGCCGGTGATTATTCAGCAGGCGCCGCCGGCACCGCAACAAGCGCCGATCATCATCACCCAACCTGCGACGGGTGGCTCGACTTCAAGCGGTTCGAATGATGCGACGATCCAGAATGAGATAGACAAGAGGATTCAGGAAGATCCTACTTTCTCGCCACTGGGAATTACTGTCTCGGTACTGGACGGCAAGGCGACGTTGATTGGGACTGTAAGGAGCGATGGCCTTAAATCGCAGTTTGAAAAGATGATCCGGAACGTCACAGGCGTGAAGCAGGTCGATAATCAAATCATCGTCAGCGGCTGATGAGTCCACCGCAGCTTAAGATCAGCAGGGCGTCAGTTCTCGTGACTGCGACACTAATAAATGACGCTAATAAATGTAGGGGCGTTACTCCGTGGGCGCCCCTTGCCGACGTAACCGGGGCGCCCACGCAGTGACGCCCTACAAAGCATTCATTTTTGAGCGCCGACTTTTTGCCACACTCCATGGGTTGTTCCCTTTCCAGGCGGGCTAAACCCCGCTAACCTTTATCTCGCCAGAACTCAACGACATATCTATGGTCAGACTGTCTCCCTCGCCTGCAATCAACAGCCTTCGCTCATCGCCCCTTGTGTGAAACGTGACCTTTTCGATCAGACAATTCACCGGCGCATGAGTGAGCTGTCTTAGTCCCTCCACCCGAAGCCCCTCGCTGAGTAGCAGCTCGATGTCAGCATTAATCTCGGTTCGCCTTTTTTCTGTGTCCAACTCGCCAACCGCTACTGGATGCGGCAGCAAACCCATTTGGCCCTCCACATAGATCGTCCAGATGAATCCAATATTGAGCAGGACATACAGAGCTTCGTCGTGAATGAAATAACCGAGCACCGTGGCGCCGAGCACGTGCGCAATGACGTGATCCTGGTGGGTTGTCGTATCTTTGTCGAACCACTCGGTTGTCATTTGTGTTAGTCGGCGAAAGCCTTTGACGGGTGCAGAAATGAATTAAGTGACGGTTGTTTCAGATCCGGGTTATTCGCGGGAATCCACGGCTAACATTTCAGACACCCGCGTTAACAGCCCCGCAGTTTACTCACTCTTGCCAGAAGCGTTCACGGAATTCGCTCGCCTTGAGGAAAGCCTTGATCATCTCGGCGCGTTTCATGCGACCCAGTGCAATCGAATCAACACGCATGTCCTCGCCCGCCAAGATATGCTGGTTCAGCTTGTTAAGCCAGAAGTCATACCCTGCGTAGCTCGTGTCGGGCGCATCATTTGGATTCCGTCTCAAGTATCCGACGTACTGCAGCAGCACGACTGCGGGGTTGTACTGCCGGTTATAGACCGATCCGCTATTAATCACGGACAACAGAGCCTTAGCCCGTCCATCCACGTTGCCGCCACCAAACTCGGCGATGGCTGCATCGCGTTCGGCCGCAGTTGGTACAACCTCTGAATTTGCAAACAAGCCATCGACGTATCTATCCGCCGGGATAGTGGTGGGAAAACTGGCGGCGAAGTCGGGGCGCTGCACCCACACTCTGGCAAAGTTGAGGATGTTATCGGCAAGTCGCTGTGCCCAACCCCCCTGGCCAACAACGACTCCCCTACCGACTTCCTGAGTGCCGCGTAAGAACTCGCTGGAACGCGGTAATCCTCGCGGACGCAAAGTACTGTCGGTGAACGATGCTTTGTACACGCGGACTACGAGGAAACCCGTGCTTTGAAATTCTACGGAGAGGAAAAAGGCCGCGGAAACGTTTTCACGCCGGTGGTCGAGACAGTCTGGGTCTGAATCACACAATTGAAGCTGTCCTGTCCAGAACGCTAGGCCCTGAGAGTCTGCCTCACGGTTGAGAAAATCGTGATAGTGCTGAGCTGCGAAAGTCGAATTGTCATCAATCGGGTTTGTGGTTCCGTTACTCGTTTCATCATCGGTGATATCCAAGGTCGCCATGCTCGAGTTGCCGAGTCTTGTCCCCCCGGCCGGATTTCTCAACGCCAGCGTCAAGTTCTCTGTACCTTCAGCGTAAGCGTCCTCGCTGATGAGCACAGTGAAGCTTTCCACGTCATCGCCGGGACCAAACACCAGGGTACCTTCAGCGAAAGTAAAATCGCCTTTCTGGCTGGCTGAATTCTCGTTGGTTACGTATCCGACTGTTTGAACTGCATCCAGGACCCCAGTGCGGGTTACACTTATAATCACGCTTGTGCAATCTTCGTTGACTTGAAACTGAGTGGCGTTGAACTGAACGGTTGAAGTGATCGGCGTCGGATCGGGGGTGGGCGTCGGCGTTGGAGTTGGTGTCGGCGTTGGAGTTGGTGTCGGCGTTGGAGTTGGTGTCGGCGTT
>Ga0136617_10003133_pt1 | contig 14765 bp, 11 predicted proteins | sample AntDrymUQ3222106_2_FD_129672 | JGI IMG/M metagenome (GOLD analysis project Ga0136617, IMG submission 129672) | Polar desert sand microbial communities from Dry Valleys, Antarctica - metaG UQ322 (21.06) | ecosystem: Environmental > Terrestrial > Soil > Desert | place: Antarctica: Dry Valley... | reverse complement strand
CCGGGCTTTGTCGGGTACGTGCTGTTCGCCTGGATCCTGGTCTGCTCGGCGATCCTGGAACCGTCGGGTTTCCCGCTGGGACTGATCCCCGCTGGAATGCTCATCCTCGCCCACCGCCGACGGGTCCATGCGGCTGAGCAGCTGACGGACATTTCACGTACAAAGTCCGCTCAGGGCGTCGCCTGAGGGCACATTCCACGTAAAAAGTGCGGTCAGAGCTCAGCGGCCTCAGCGGCGCAGGGACTGGACTTCTAGGGCCCCGGTCGCGTAGTCCTGCGCTTCGGGAAGGTAGAGCCGCTGGACCGCGGCAAGCACTGCCTGGGCGATGGTGCTCCGGAACCGGGCGTCGAGGAGCAGCCTCCGGTCGACCGGATGCGACAGGTACCCACAGTCCAGTCGTACGGCCGGCATCCGGGTCAGCCGCAGCAGATCCCAGGACTTGGCATGCGTTCCGCAGTCGAGCAGGCCGGTCCGGGAGACCACCTCACGGCGAAGCATGCCGGCGAAGCTCTCTCCCACCGACGAGCCCGGGCCCGCACCCGAGCCGGTTCCGAAATAATACGTAGCGACCCCGCGGGCGTGCGGTGAACGGTGCGACTCGACATGCAGGGTCAGCAGTAGGTCGGCGTCGGTGGAGTTGGCCAGTGCGGCGCGTTCGATACTGCTGGGGCTCCCGCGGCGACCACGAGTCAGGTACGCCGTGCCACCGGCAGCAGCCAACTGTCCCTCGATCCGGGATGCGATGTCCCAGGTCAGATCCGACTCCGTGGTCTCCCCCAGGACGTGGCCCTTGTCCGGACCGCCGTGCCCGGGATCGATCACCACCCGCTTGCCGAACAGGTGCGGCCCCGAGGAAACGAATGCCGCCTCCTGGCGGAGCAGTTGCGGGCGCCCACCGCTGACCACTCGGCTGAGCTGGCGCAATGCGCGGATGGTGGCCGGGCCGCAGGTGCCGTCGGGGGTCAGCCCGTAGTCGGCCTGGAACCCGCGCAGCGCTTGTTCGGTCGTGAAGCCGAACATCGCATCCGGCTTGCCGGCGTCATATCCCAGCCCGATCAGCCGCTCCTGCAGGGCCAGGACATCGTCCCCGTGCAGCATCCGGCTGGGCGAGTACTGCAGGAGGCGGTCTCCGAAGCGCCAGCGGGCGGAGGTCATCGCGTCATAGGTCTCGCGTCCCACGATTCCGTCCACCGACAGCCCACGGACCTGCTGGAAGTGACGTACGGCCAGTTCGACGTCGGAGTCGTACTCGACGGTCTGGATGTCGGGCGGAGCCCGATGACGCGAGGCCGGGAGCAAGCCGAGTTGGGTGAGGATCTCGCAAACGTCGGTGACCCCGGCCCCGGTGTCTCCGCGACGCAGCACAGATTCACTGCTGCCGTGCGCGGGTCCACTCATCGGATCATTCTGGCATCCGCAGTTCATCTGGTCGTGGCCAGGAAAGGGCCGAGCCGCCGACGGGCCGGATCGGCCGCTTTCACCCCCGCTCAGGGGCGGGCGAATGGCTTACAGGTAGTCGGCGAGCTCGGCGAGGATGGCCGACTTCGGCTTGGCTCCGATGATCGACTTCACCGGCTTGCCGTCGACGTACACCGTCATCGTCGGGATGGACAAGACGTTGTAGTCCCGGGCGGTCTGCGGGTTCTCGTCGATGTTGAGCTTGGCGATCGTGAGCTTGTCGGCGTGCGTCGCGGCGATCTCCTCGAGAACCGGGGCGATCATCTTGCACGGCGTGCACCACTCGGCCCAGAAGTCGACGAGTACGGGCTTGCTGGAGCCCAGCACGTCGGCGTTGAAACTGTCGTCGGTGACGGTCACGGTATTGCTGTTGGTCGTGGTGCCAGCCATGGGATCTCCTCTAGTCGGTGGCTGAGGTCTTACGTCCGTACGGTGTTGGACTCAGGCGTGTTCGGCCTCGATCGGGATGTCTGCCAGCCAGCGTTCGGCATCGATCGCCGCGGCACAGCCGGTGCCGGCCGCGGTGATGGCCTGACGGTAGGTGTGGTCTACGACATCGCCGCAGGCGAACACCCCGTCGATGTTCGTCTTCGTGGTCGGGTGCTCCACGACTACGTAGCCGGAATCGTCGAGCTTGAGCTGGCCCGCGAACAGTTCGCTACGCGGGTCGTGCCCGATCGCCACGAACATGCCCGTGACATCTAGGCGTTCCTTCTCGCCACCGTCGAGGATGGTCAGCTCGACCCCCTCGACCTTCGCGTCTCCGTGGACCTCGCTCACCGTCGTACCGAGCTTCCATTTGATCTTCTCGTTGTTCCGAGCGCGGTCCTGCATGATCTTGCTCGCCCGCAGTTCCTCGCGGCGATGCACGATCGTCACCGACTTGGCGAACTTGGTGAGGAAGGTGGCCTCCTCCATCGCGGAGTCGCCACCACCGACCACGACGATGTCCTGGTCCCGGAAGAAGAATCCGTCGCACGTGGCGCACGCCGAAACACCACGCCCGAGCAGTCGGGCTTCGTTGTCCAACCCGAGGTAGCGGTACTTCGACCCGGTGGCCACGATCACGGCCTTGGCGAGATAGGTCTCATCGCCGACCTTGACCACCTTGGGATTGGCCGTCAGGTCGACCTCGGTCACGTCCTTGGGGTCCAGTTCGGCGCCGAAGCGCTCGGCCTGCCCGCGCAGGTCCTCCATGAGCTGTGGGCCCTGGATGCCCTCGACGAAGCCAGGGAAGTTCTCCACCTCGGTGGTCGTCATCAGCGCGCCGCCGTACTGGGTGCCCTCGAAGACCAGTGGCACGAGGTTTGCCCGAGCGGCATAGATGGCAGCGGTGTACCCGGCCGGCCCGGAGCCGATGATGATCACGTTGCGTACCTGGTCAGGCACTGATTTTCTCCTCGCTCAGGTGGTTACTGACACCACAACGTGAGCGTACGGGCGCGCATTCCCCGCTAGATCTGGCCCTCGACGATCGCGTCGATCTCGGGTTCTTCCAGCGAGCAGTCGTCAACCACGATCACCCGGGCGACGGCGGGATCGGACGTGGTGAAGAACACCGCGTCGCGGTCTCGTCCGCCGTACCGGATCTCGATGACCCCGATCAGGTCCTCCACGCCCTCGAGTTGGACACTTGCGACGCAGTTCTCCGGCGCGGCAGTGCCATCGAGGTCCAGGGGCAGGTCGCCCTCGCCTCCGGTGACCAGGTCGGCGACGGCACCGGGGAGGCTGTTCGCGTCGAGGTCGGGCAGGTCAGCTGGAACGGTTTCCCCGCTGTCATTGTCGGCGCCGGCCGAGACGTCAGCACTGGGGTTGCCGATGATCTGGGAGAGCGCTACGCCCCCGCCACCCAGGACGATCACACCGGCGGCGGCGACGCCGATCAGCTGCTGGCGCCGCTTGCGCCGATCCCGGAGCTGACTGATAGAGACCACGGAGGCCTCGTTGGCCAGGGCAGCATCGAGGCGGGCGACGACATCTGCTGGCATGGCGATGGGGGGGAGCCAACGCAGTTCGCTGCCGGTCCGATCGAGAGCCTGTAGGACCATCTTGCACTCGTCACACCCGTCGACGTGTGCCCGGACCGTACGATCGTGAGTTGCCGAAAGCAGGTTGGCCGACAAGTCGGCCAAGACATCGATGTTCGAGCCGCCGGGGGGATGTGCCGCGGTTGCCATGTCCTGCCTCCTTCCCGGCTAGGTGCGGTGCGTGCGCTGACAACTATCTCTCACGATAGCCGCCCAGGGTCTTCCTGATGACCGCTTGCAGTTCAGACGTGACCGGTCTCGTTCCGGTTCCCTTCGCCCTCGGGATCCCGAAGATGGCCGAGGGAGATCGCCAATCGGGCCCGGCCACGGGCGCAGCGACTCTTGATCGTCCCGACCGGTACGCCGAGGGCCTCGGCGGCATCGGCAACGGGGAAACCCTGTACGTCGACGAGCACGATGGCCGCTCGCTGGTCGATCGGCAGCTCACCGAGTGCCTGCTCGACGGCGATGCCGAGCTCACGTTCGGCGATCCGATCCCGCGGGTCGGCAGGCTGGAAGGCCTCCTCCTCGCGCAGCGGCACACTCGGCCGCGCCGACCTGCGGCGGGCCAGGTCCAGGCAGGCATTGACCACGATCCGGTGCAGCCAGGTGGTGACCGCGGACTGGCCACGGAAGGATGCCGCGTTGCGGAAGGCCGAGATCAGGGCTTCCTGTACGGCATCGGCTGCGTCCTCGGGGTTTCGGGTAGTCCGCAGAGCCACCGCCCAGAGCCGATCGCGGTGTCGTCGTACCAGTTCGTTGAACGCCTCGGGGTTGCCGTGGACGTGGGCAGCCAGCAGCGCATTGTCGCTCGCGGTCTCCAGCGCTGATGCGTTGCCCGCAGCGCCGGCGCGTCTGGGGCCCCCCACATCAGCTGACCTTAGTTGTTGGGCCTGCAGACCCCGCCGATCTGAAACGTTAGGGCGCAAACTCTCAGGCACCCAGGATGCGGCACTCCGCGAGGGCGCCCTGGAAGCCACCGCCCGACTCGACCAGACGGACGAACCAGACGATGACGAACTGGGCGCGCACGGGTTCGGCCAGCGCGACCGAGCCGGTCTCGGCGAATGGGTCCAGCGTGCCGACGACCGGGTAGCTGTCCAGTGCGGCCTCCGGCGCGGCGCCGACCCGGACCTCCACGGCGCTACCGGGCAGGATCGTTGCGAGCTCTACAGTGCTGATCGCGTACTCCCTACCCAGGTCGAAGATCAGACCAACGCCGGGTTTGAGGTTCCCGAACTCCGGAGTGTTCTGGTAGGTCAGGGTCGTCCAGGCCGACCCGCCATCGCCGTCATAGGCAAGAGGGACTTCGTCGTCATGCTCGGGGTCACCGTCGCCGAAGGGATCGAACACAGCCGCCCCGACCGGTGCCAGCGGACTCGGGCCGGCGGGCTCGCCGCCCTCGCTCGGTGCGGCCCCGCTCTCGGTGGGCACAATGGTCGCCGAGGACCCCACGGGCGGCAGCACGGCGTCGCCCTCGTCGTTGGTCAACGAATCGCTGAACTGCTTGCCGACGACGACGGCCAGGACGATGACGAGCAGCAGGGCGAGCACCGGTACGGCATAGAGCAGCACCCGGCGCTGGGTCTGGCTTCCTTCGAAGGAGGCGCTGTCGGGATCGTCAGCACTGTCGTCGTAGCTGCCCCACTGCCCGGTGTCCTCCCACGGGTCGTAGTCCTCGCCGGTATCACTGGTCGTGTCCTGGGTCCTGCCGCTGAACGCGGACAGCGCGGAGTTTCGATCGAAGTCCGCCCCCGACTCCGGGCCCACGTCCCGTCGAGGGCTGCCGGCCGGTGCCGGTAGATCGGCCGCCGATGTCGGTGCCGAGATTGCCTCGGCAGCCTGAACCGGGGCCGGCGAGGCAGGCGTCGCCGCAGCTACTCCCATCGGGATCTCATCGGTGGTCCGGGGACGGCCAGGCCCGGCTGACCTGCCCGCGCTTTCCGGATCGGTACGGTCCGGATCGGTCGGCGTCGGCGCAACCGCGCCAGGTGGCGGGGCCTCCGGCGCAGTCGCCTTCGCCGGGGTGTCGGTCGTCGTCGCTCTCGGGGTGATCGGGATGGCGACGGTGCGCGGTGGCTTGGCAGGACTCTTGGGTGACACCGCGCTCTTGGGTGACACCGCCTTCGACGCGACCGCTGGGGGGACGGTTCGCGGTGGCTTGGCCGGAGTGTTGGCCGCCGGAACTCCGGTCGCGAGAGGGATCGCGACGGTGGGCGGTGCCGCCGGGTTTGCCGGGCTCTGGATTGCGGGGCCCTGGGTTGCCGGGCCCTGTAGCTGGTCCTGGCCAGCCACCGACTCCGCTTCGGCTGAGCGCACTCCTTGGGACAGTCGCGCGGGTGCGGTGTCGTGGGTCGGCGGAGTGCGCCTGGGGTCCAGGCCGCCCAGCCGATCACCGGTGCGCCCGGCGGTGGCCTTGGGTGCGGACGGCGGACGCTTGCGCGGGCGTAGGACCGCTGCGAAGGCCGCGGCGCTGCCCAACTGCCGCGCGGGGTCGGTGTCCAGCGCCCGTTGACAGAGCACGGCGAGATCTCGCGGAACACCACGGTGCAGATGACGGGCCAGGTCAGGGTCGTCGAGGTCGGGTTGCTCCCCGGTCAGCGCGGCAAAGAGGAGCCGGCCGAGCTGCTGGATGTCGCCGCGCTCGTCGGCGAACAACGCAGGTACGCCGCTGACGGTGACCGATGCGTTGTCCCGCAGCACGACGCGCTCGGGGGTGATGCCGCCGATCGGCAGTCCGGCGTGGTGAGCGACGGTGATGGCTTCTGCTACCTCAGCGAGGGTCTTGCGGGCGATGGGCGGGGTGAGTGGCCCGTGCACCCTCAGCGTGTCGGCCAGCGACGTACCGTCGATCCACTCGCAGACCACGATCGCGAAGTCACCGTGGTCGACTGCCTCGTAGACCACCCCCAGAGCCGGGTGCGCGATGAGGCTCATCTCCAGCGCCCGGTCCATGAACAGTTTGGCGGAGTTCCCGCCAGGGGTGATCACCCTCAGCACGACATCGCGATCGACCAGGGTGTCGTGCGCGCGCCAGGTCTGCACCTTGCCACCGGCGAAGCGCTCGTCGGCGCCGAAGGGCTCGACGAGGGAATACCGCCCCCCGACGGGTGGATCGCCTAGCCGCACCTCGTCTGTCCCTTCCCGGTCACTCAGCGTATCCGCTCGGCGCTGTCTGTTCATCCACCGGTGCCCCGTCGCAGACCGGCCACGGTCTCCTGAATGTCGGGCAGCCGGAGCAGCCAAAGGCCGAGCACTACGACTGTGCCCACAACGACGCTACCCATTCCCACCACCAGCAGAGATCGCAACGGGCTGTCCGCATCCGGCAGCACCAGCGCGACCAGTGCGTACGCCGCGACGGCGCCCAGGGCGGCCAGCCCGGTGACCACAGCGCCGGTGCGCAGGATCCGCCAGGTGTCGACCTGGCCGAACTTACGTCGTAGCAGCGTCTGGCCGACCACGGCCCCGACACAGAAGCTCAGGGCGTTGACCGCGCCGAGGGCAGGCACGACATCTTCCGGTTCGACCAGCAGGGACACGAGCAGGGCGACCGGGATGCGCACCCCGACCATGATCAAGTTGATCATGGTGGGCGTCCGGGCGTCCTTCAGCGCGTAGAAGACCCGCATGTGCAGCAGGGTCAGGGCGAAGGGAACCAGCCCGATCGCGTTCAGTGCGAGCGCGAACCCGACCGTACGGGCGTCGTCGACGCCGACGCGGCCGTACGCGAAGACGGCGATCGCGACATTCGGCCCGAAGGCGATGAACAGCGCCGCAACCGGGATCAGCCCGAGGCTGGTGAGCCGGGCGCCGAGCGAGAGGTCCCGGATCAGGGCAGGGGTGTCCCCTCGGGCCGCTGCCCGGCTCATCCGTGGATGCAGCGCGGTGAGCAGAGCCACCCCCAGTACGCCGTACGGAAGTTGGAAGAGCAGGTTGGCGCTGGCGTAGGCGTTGGACCCGAGCCCGCCCTCGCGTGCGGCCGTGTTGGCCAGGTTGGTGAACACGATCAGGCTGAGCTGGCTGATCGCGACGTACCCGAGCAGCCAGGCACCCAGCCGGCGGATCTCCCCCAGACCGGCGCCCTTCCAATCGCGACGGAACCGCACGGGTACGCCGACCCGTCGCAGCGCCGGCATCAGGATGAGCGCCTGCGCCGCGATACCCAGGGTGGTCCCCACGCCGAGCAGGTAGATCTCGCCGGTCGTGATCGTGCCGGGGGTGAGCGGACCAGTCCCTCGGATTGCGATGAACAGGAATCCGACGGCGATCACGATGAGGTTGTTCAGCACCGGCGCCCACGCTGGTGGGCCAAAGGCGTTGCGGGTATTCAGGATCGACGTGGCGACCGCGCCGATTCCGTAGAAGATGATCTCGAGCAACAGAATCCGGGCCAGGCTGTTGGCCAGCGCGACCTGATCGGTGTCGCCGCGGATGCCGTAGGCCCAGGTCAACACCGGGGCGGCAATCACCGCGAGCAGAGTGCCGGCAACCACGAGAACGGTGATCAGGCTCAGCAGCCGCTGCGCGTAGGCGACGCCACCGTCAGCGTCGTGCTCCTGGGCGCGGACGAGCAGCGGTACGACGACCGAGGTCAGCACGCCGCCGATGAGCAACTCGTAGATGATGTTGGGTAGGATGTTGGCAGTCGTGTAGGCGTCACCCACCAGCCCGAAGCCGATGGCTGCCGCGAGAACAGCTGCCTTGAGCGCGCCGGTGACCCGCGAGACGGCCGTGGCCACCGCCATCGTTCCGGCCGCGCGGAGCAGCCGCGGACCGCCGGAGACTGCCGGCTCCCGCTCGTCGGCAGGTGCGGGGATGGTCATGGTCAGCGACTCGCCGGGCAGGGACTCCGGCGCCTCCACCTGCCACGATCGGAGCGGCCGCGGCGGTGGTACCGGTGGCGGGTACTGCGGCAGTTGGTCGACGGGCGGCACCGGCGGACCCGGCGGACCCGGCGGCGGTACGGGAGGCAGCGCCGCGGGTACGGCGGGCAGCAGCGCAGTGGTTGGCGGATCCGGATCGGGTACGGGGCCGGGCCCGCCCGGGGGCACCGTCATACCGGGCTTTTCCGTGGTGGGTCGACGAGAACAGGCTGGGGAATTCGCCCGGTATCGCCGGTGGATGCGGACTGGTCAGTTAGACCCGTAGCGCTGCGGGCCGCCCCGGTGCGGCGGCGCCGCCAATACTTGACCGACCGGCGGGCGAACAGCAGAGCCAGCAGCGCGCCCGCCCCGAAGGTGATCGCCAGCGCCACCGGCCCGTACACCGTGCTCTGCACCTGCAGCTGGACTGGCGCTCCGAGCACGGATCCGGCCGGCGTGCTGACAGTGGCGATCACCGTGAAGCTTCCCGAGCGCTCTACGTTGGCAGGGATCGAGATGATCGTGTTTCCCTGTGCCGGCAGCTCCTGCACCACATTGGTGGTCTGTACGCCGGGTGCTCCACGAGGTGCCAGTGCGACGGTCACCTGCACCGGGAACGGGTTGTTGTTGACCACGGTGAGAACCAGAGGAGCATCCGCCGAGGCCAGGCTGTACGTGCCGTTGGCCGGCGGGAGGATTCCCACTGTCGCATGCTGGGCGGCTACCGCGCCCACCACGTCAAAGACCGCGGATTGCCCCGGCAGGGTGTTCGGCCCGCGGTTGCCGGCGCCCGCTCGTGCCAGCGCCCGGTCGAGAGGCAGGAGGTCGGTGTCGGGGTCGGTCAAGGCGCTGGCGAAGTCGTCGCGCGCCCGCATGGCGCCCAGCAGGGCGGTCAACTGCGGTCCGGGGATCACGTTGGTGTTCGGCGCCGGAGAGATCGGCGTACGATCGGCCGGCTCGGTGACCAGCGCCTCGAGGTCGGGGAGCAACTCCGTGCCCAACCACGGTTGGGCGAGGCTCGCATCCATCATCAGCGCAGCGGTTGTCGGTTCGAAGTCGCGCGGAGGAGCCACCAGGAGGTGCCGGGACTGCGTGGGTGCCTCGTTGGCGATGGCGACGAGTTCGGCCAGGAAGCGCTGCTCGGTCTTTGCCTGCGTGCCTGGCTCGGAGAGATCGGCCCGCGTCAACTCGCTCAGGGCGTGATCCGCGGTCAGTGCCGTGAGCTGACCGGACTGCGTCTCGATCGTGCTGACCGCGTCGAGAGTCGTCCCGCCGGGTTCAGGGAGGAAGGTCAGCAGTTCGTCGGCGACCACCTGGGTCACGCCGTGGTCAGCCAGCAGGTCCACGACCGCCGGGTCGGCGGCGCCTCCGCCGGGCGCCCAGGCGATGCTCAGGTCAGGTGCCACCCCGAGGATCTCTTCGACCAGGTCACCGGCTGGCCCATCGGGCAGCAGCCGCTCGACGGCCTTGCCCTGACCCTCGGAGATGAACGTGGCGAGATCCGGATCGGCATAGGGCAGGGATACGAGGGGGAGTCTGGCTGCAAGCGCCCTGAGCCGGGCCAGCCACGTAGCTGCCTCCGCCGTTCCGATGGAGGAGGTCAGTTGCTGGCCGCCCTGGAACAGCTGGTAGTCGCCAGTGGCGAGAACCCTTACCGCTTCGAGCAGTTCGGGATCGACTGCCAGCGTCACCGGTCGCGGTGGCGGCGCTGTGCCATTCGGCCCGGGAGTGCCCTCGAGGGCCGTCAGGGCCCGGTCCAATCGGCCGCCAGGACTCAGTGAGGTCGCGAGTTCGGTGCCGGTGAAGACGCCGGCGGCGTTGCGCTCGGGTGTGGCCACCAGCGGCCAGAGCCAGGACAGCGTGGTCGTCGCTGTGGGTACCTGGCTCAGGTAGGGCAGCAGGACCACCTGCTCACCGACCCGACTCTCCGGATCCGACCCGGCCTGTCCATTGACGTTCACCAGCAACGGATAGACACCGCTGGCGGTCAGCTGCAGCGCTTCTGGTGTGGTCGTGTACGTGAACGGCAGTACACCCATTCCGGCCAATGGCTGGGCCAAGGGTGTGAATGAGGTCCTCGAATCGTTGACTTCGACCGGGTCGGAGTCGTTGTCGGCCAGGTCCGAGCGGCTCTCGAGTACCGGACCCCGTTGCAGCCGTACGGTCAGGTCGGTGACCGGCACGTCGCTGGTGTTGACCAGGACCGCGCTGACCTCGATCTCGGTGCCCGGCGCGCTGATGCTCGGGTTGATCGCCACGATGACGATCTCCACCGGCCGGTCTCCGGGAGCAGCCTGACTCGGCGCTGCCAATCCCAGCGAGGCCAACAACAGGCCAGCGATCATCAGCAGGACACGTGCCGCCGAAGGGCCGGCTGAGCGCGGGGGATGCGGCGTCGTCACGCGGGGTCTATCGCCGAGGTCACGCGGTGTCCGCGAGCAGGCGAGGTGCCCGCTCGGCGAGGGCCCGTTCGTCGGCGTAGGCCAGTCGCGCCGACAGGTCCGAGAGCGGAACCCAGGCAACTTCGTTGACCTCGATGTCCTCGTCGGACAGCGCCCCCCCGACCGCACGCAGGAGAAAATGATGAACGGTCTTGTGCACGCGCCTACCGTCGGCGACGAACCAGAAGTCGATCACGCCGAGCGGGGCGAGGATCTCACCGAGAATGCCGGTTTCCTCAGCCACCTCACGGATGGCCGCATCTTCCGGGGACTCACCGGATTCGATGTGCCCCTTGGGCAGGGACCACAGCAGACGACCTCTGCGGTCGATCCGCCCGATCAGCGCCGCGGCTGGGACAGCCCGGTCGGCGTCCACGACGAGCCCGCCGGCCGAGGTCTCATCGACACGGCGCAGCCGGCGCGCGGGTCGAGTCGACTTGCCACGGCTGGGCATTGGTCGAGGGTAGCGCGACGGCCGTTGCCAACCCTGAAGCGTCGCTGAAAGCGGGCGCGGCGCTTGGAGTCGACCCTCCACGGGGTGGCCGCAGGCGAAGGCCCACTACCCTGGCCGGTCGTGCCCGGAAACAGCGATCAGATCAGCGCCGCTCAGCAGCGGGCGGTCACCGAGCTGCTCGCCATCTCCCCGGTGCTCGATGAGCTGGCCGCGGCCCTGGAGGGGTTCGAGGCGCACCTGGTCGGCGGGTCGGTACGCGATGCGCTGCGTGGCGAGCTGGTGGCCGGCCGGGCCGCCGAGCAACGTGGCGCTCAGCCCGTACCTGACCTTCCTGTACCTGACGCTGCAGGCGCGGTCGGGGACCTGGACGTGACCACCGATGCGCGACCGGCCGACATCCTGCGACTGGTCGAGGGGATGGCCGACGCGGTCTGGACCACGGGCATCGAGTTCGGCACGGTGGGCATCCAGCGGCATGGCTTCCGGATCGAGATCACCACGTTCCGGGCAGACTCATACGACCGGAGCTCACGCAACCCCGAGGTCCGGTTCGGCACGGCATTGATCGACGACCTCGCCCGGCGTGACTTCACGATCAACGCCATGGCCGTGTCGCTCGGGCCCGATCGCAGGTTCACCGATCCGTACGGTGGGTTGGCCGACCTGGTGGCCAACCGACTGCGTACGCCGGGTGCGCCCGAGGACTCCCTGGCCGACGACCCGCTGCGGATGATGCGCGCGCTCCGATTCGTCTCCCAACTCGGCGTCACCCCTGACCCGGCCCTGCTGAGTGCGATCACCGCGATGTCCGCCGAGCTGGCCCGGATCACTCCCGAGCGCGTGCAGACCGAGCTGTCCAAGCTGCTGCTCGGTGCTCGCCCTCGAGAAGGGTTGGAGCTCTTCGTCTCGACGGGACTGGCCGACGTCGTACTCCCGGAGCTACCCGCGCTGATGATGGAGATCGACGAACACCATCAGCACAAGGACGTCTATACCCACTCGATGACAGTCCTGGAGCAGGCGATCGCCCAAGAGGACGGCGGACCGGACCTGGTGCTGCGGCTGGCCGCGCTGTTGCACGACGTAGGCAAGCCCGCGACCCGCCGCCACCTTGCTCGCGGCGGGGTGTCCTTTCATCATCACGAGGTGGTCGGTGCCCGCCTCGTGAAGGCCCGGTTGACCGCCCTGCGCTATCCCAAGCAGGTCGTCGAGGACGTGTCCCGGCTGACCTACCTGCATTTGCGCTTCCACGGGTTCAGCGCCGGGGAGTGGACCGACTCTGCGGTACGCCGCTACGTCACCGACGCCGGTCCACTGCTGGCTCAGCTGCACAGGCTGGTCCGGTCGGACTCAACCACCCGGAACCAACGCCGGGCCCGGGCCCTGGCTGACTCCTACGACCTGCTCGAGCAGCGGATCGCGGTACTACTGGAGGCCGAGGATCTCGACCGGATACGCCCGGACCTCGACGGCAACACGATCATGCGGTTGCTCGACATTCCGGCCGGTCCGCTGGTGGGCAAGGCCTGGCGCTTCCTCAAGGAGCTCCGGATGGACCGCGGCCCGCTGCCGCGCGAGGAGGCCGAGGCCGAGCTGCTGCGCTGGTGGGCGAACCAGCCCAAGCCCTGACCAGGTACGCGCAGTCGCCCCTTCCTGCACGTTATGCGCATAACGTTCCGAAATCTGCCCCGAATCCGGCACGTTATGCGCATAACGTCCGCAGATCGAGTTGCGCTGCGGTCAGGTCTGGGGCGGTCGGGGTCAGGGCGGGTAGTTGTAGCGCTTGGCGGCCACGGCGTACCCGACGGCGGTGAGCAGGTACACGACCCCGACCCCGAAGATCACCGGCAGCGCCACTCCGTTGGCCGGCAGAGTGCGTGCCCCGATCAGCAGACCCCCCACGAACGACAGGTTGTACAACGTGTCCGAGACGCTGAACACTCGGCCGCGGTAGGCATCGCTGACGTGCTCCTGGAACACGGTGTCGGCGCAGATCTTGACCGCCTGGCCCACTCCACCGATGAGGAACCCGGCGACCAGGAGCAGCTTGATCTCGTACGGCGGGCCGAGGGTCACCTCGGTGATGGCCGCGACGATCAGCAGGCTGATGATCCAGCGCGGCTTGCCGATCCGGCGGGACATGAACGGGGTGATCGCAGCAGCCAGCAGAGCACCGGCGGCTCCGATCACCAGAACCTGGCCGAGTCCGACGATCCCGTCCCGGAAGAAACCCTCGGGCACGAAGTAGTTGCGGTAGAGCAGAAGTGTGGCCAGCGTCGTGATCCCGTACACCGCCCGGTGGACGGTCAACACCGCGAGTGCGCCGACGGCAGGGGCATGGGACGCGATATGTCGCATGCCGGCCACCAAACCGATCACGACATCCCTTGCGGTGGACGGGGAGTGGCCTTCCATGGTGTCGGGGCCCAGGTATTCGGCCGCGAATCCGCGGGCGAACAGGGCTGCGGCGAGGTACCCGAACATGGAGGACAGCGCGAGGATGCCGTACCCGCGGTTGTTCTCGCCCATCAGTTCCAACAGGCCCAGAGCCGCACCGGCGCCCAGCACGGCCGCAACCGTGCCCATCGTGGTGGTCAACGCGTTCGCTGTGACGAGGTCTTCTTCGTCGGCCACGTGCGGCAGGGACGCCGACAGGGCGGACAGCACGAAGCGGTTGACCGCGAGAACTGTCAGGGCGGCGAGATAGAGCCAGCCGCCGCCGATTCCGGCCACCAGCAGCCCGGCCACGCCGACGACCTGCAGGCTGCGGAGCAGGTTCGCCACGACCAGGACCGTGCGCCGCTTCCACCGATCGAGCAGTACGCCGGCGAACGGGCCGACCATCGAGTACGGCAGCAGCAGTACGGCGAACCCGGCGGCGACATCAGCCGGGCTGGCCGCCCGTTCTGGGTTGAACAGCACCGCACCGGCCAACGATGCCTGGAAGACGCCGTCGGCGAACTGTCCCGAAAGACGGGCGCCGACCAGCCGCCGGAAATCAGCGCGACGCGCCAGGCCACGTACAGCGTGGTGGCGGACGGTCGGCAGGGGCGGCACGGTCGCAGGGTACGGACCTGGCGCTGAACCGTCAGCACGCCTGGGCCGGGCCCGGCTCGTCCGGTGGCCCATTTCGACAAGTCCGAGCATCGCCCTACCTGGCAATTCTGGGGCACACTGGGTGCCGATGAGCTCCTCCCCGACCCCCGACCGGGACCGCAAGCCGTCGACCGCCCATCTCGGGTGGGCGCCGGGCGCCGGTCAGGACGTCGTTGCCGGCGGCCTGCTGGTGGCAATGCCGTTGCTGTCCGACCCGAACTTCAGCCTCACCGTGATCCTCGTCCTCGAACACTCCCCCGACGGGACCGTGGGTGTGGTCCTCAACCGGCCCAGCGAGGTCACCCTCGAACACGTGCTGCCCAGCTGGGCTCCGCTGGCCACGGGATCTGAGTTCTTCCACATCGGCGGGCCCTGTCAGACCGATGCCGCGCTGTGCCTGGCTCGCGGAGAACTCCTTGACGCT
>Ga0136617_10003132_pt1 | contig 14767 bp, 9 predicted proteins | sample AntDrymUQ3222106_2_FD_129672 | JGI IMG/M metagenome (GOLD analysis project Ga0136617, IMG submission 129672) | Polar desert sand microbial communities from Dry Valleys, Antarctica - metaG UQ322 (21.06) | ecosystem: Environmental > Terrestrial > Soil > Desert | place: Antarctica: Dry Valley... | reverse complement strand
ATATTCTCAGTTGAACAAGCTGCTCAATTGAGAGATTCGCCAAGCCTTCATCCTGAATCTCCTTGATAAATTCCGGCGTAACCTTAAAAATGCGGAGTTTTGTAAAACTTTCCATATCCGCGTTCTTAAATCCCATCTCGCGCACCTGGCGAACATAATTCCCGTCAACTTTGAAAATCCGCGCCTTGACCAAATCTTCCATATCGAGATTCGGAAAACCCGACGCTTTCATTTCCTTCATAAACTTTGAATCGACTTTGAAAATTGCCGCTTTGAAAAGGTCGTCAACGTCGAGTTTGCCAAGATTTGCCGAAAGCAAATCGTCGGCTAAAGCGGTTGTGACGTTCAAGGTCGTCGCGGCAAAAAGACGGTTTTCCGGCTCGTTGTCGTTGTCGTCAAATTTTGAAGACTTTTCAAAATCGAAACCGCGCGATTTCATCGCCGAAACGAAATTCGGATTTGCCGTAAAGCGAAAAGTTCCCGCGCCTTTACCGTTTTGAAAACTGCCTTCGCAGTCAATCGTTCCGGCTTCGCGCACAAGGCTGAATTTAACCGCGCCCGACGCGGCGGCTTGCTCGCGCGTCAAACCTTGCAAAGCTGAATATTCATACGACGAACCCATCTGATTTTTACCGCCTTTTTCCGTGCGGCGTTCAAACGACAGGTAAAGTTTACCGGAATTTTCAGATTTAACATTGGCTCTCCAATCGCCGGTTACAGTCGTCTGCGCGACCACTGCGTAAGAACCGAAAACCAAAACGATAAAAGCCAAGCTAAAGACGGAACGTATTAAAATTTGAATATTTTGTGACATAGAAAAATCTCCTGAAAACTTAAATTTCGCAAAATCAATGCGGCGTGTGTTACAAAATGAAAACACCGCACCGCAAAACTTTGTGACAAATTTTTTTAGGAGATTTTTGGAAATTTAGATTTTTTATTGAGCTAGCTTTTCAAATTCCGCGCCGCGCAAACGAAAATCAAAGTTTTCGTCATCCGATTCCGCGCCGAGATTTTTATAAAAATTGATTGCCGCTTCGTTCCATTTTAAGGCTTGCCAATCGAGCCGCGCAAAGCCTTGTTCCTGCGCGTATTTGGCAACTTCTCTGAGCATCACGAAACCCAAACCGTGACCGCGCACGTCCGGCGTAACATACAAATCTTCGAGAAATATCGAACGCTCGCCGCGAAAACTTTTGAACACCGGAAAGAATAAAGCGTAACCGACATAACGATTGTCCGCCATCGCAACCAACGCCTGCACAAAACTTTTTTTAGCGAAAATCGCTTCCTGCAAATTCGCTTCGGTAACTTCGCACCACGCGGAAAGTTTTTCAAATTCGGCAAACTCACGAATTAAAACCACGATTGCCCCAACATCTTCGACACGCGCCGCTCTGACTGATAGTTGATGATTCATTTTTATCTTTTTGTACGTCTTTCGTTATCGAGTTTGGAGAAGAACTTTTCAGAACCGTAAATCGCTCAATTATCATCATAAATCAAAGAGCGACGGCTGAGAGTTTTCGTTTTCAATAATTTTATTTTAACAAATATACCGTTCGAGGTTTCGTAAAACTTTCCAGAGTGGCAATTAAATCCCCATAATAATTCTGTTACGAATTCCAAGCGACCCGGCTTTTTAGACGGCGAACGGTTTTTTCTTTACCAAGCGTTTCAAAAACCGCGAGCATCGAAGGTCCGACGGCTAAACCCGTCAATAGTGCGCGTGCGCCGTTCATAATCACGCCGAGCTTTGTTTGCTTTTCTTCGGTGAATTGTTTGACGACTTGCTCAATATTATCGTGCGTAAAATCTTCGACCGCTTCAAATTTACCGGCGAGTTCGGGAAGCCAGATTTCTAAATCGGGAAATTTCTTTAAATTTTTATCAATCGCGGCTTGGTCGAAATCGAAATCTTCCGAAAAGAATGCGCGTCCTTGATTTGAGAAATCTTTTAATGTGAAAAAGCGTTGGCGTATCAAATCAATTGTGTTTTCAACCCAATCTTTGTCGTCGTCTTCGTATTCGTCGCGCCAGAGTTTTGTAGATTTTAATTCGGCTTTAACCAGCGGAAGCAAATCTTCCAGAGGCATCGTGCGGATGTATTCGGCATTCATCCAGAGGGCTTTGTCGTCCGTCCAATGGCGCGGGTCGTTGGCATCGAAATTGAAAACGGCGTTGTTTTTATGGATGTGGTCGAGCGAAAATCTTTCCGTCAATTCTGCCAGCGAATAAATTTCCTGCTCTTCGCCTGCCGACCAGCCTAAAAGCACGAGAAAATTGCGGAACGCGGCGGCAAGAAAACCCGCGTCGCGGTAAGTTGTCATCGAAACGACTTCGCCGTGCTTGCGCTTTGAAAGTTTGCCTTTGTTCGGCGCGAGAATTAAGGGCAAATGCGCGAAAATCGGCGGCTGCTCGCCCAACGCTTCGTAAATCAAAATCTGTTTGTGCGCGTTGGTCAGGTGGTCTTGACCGCGTATGACGTGCGTGATTTGCATCTCGATGTCATCGCAGACAACCGCGAGATTGTAAAGCGGATGACCGTCCGAGCGGAGCAAAACAAGGTCTTCGGTTTCCGCATAATCGCGCTCCTGCAAACCATAAACCGCGTCTTCAAAAGAAGTTTTCCCGCTCACCGCAACCTTCAAACGTATTGCAAACGGTTCGCCGCTTTTCGCCTTCTCGTCGCTTTCTTCTTTCGACAATTCACGAAACGGATTGTCCCTCATATCTTTATGCTCACGCGCCCGCTCGACAATCGCCGCCTTTACGTCTTTGTCCGCGCGTTCTTCCTTCGGCGTGAAATCACGATACGCTTTACCTTCTTCTAATAATTTCAAAGCGATTTCACGATGATTCGGCGCGTTATTCGATTGAAAAACAATTTCTTCATCGTGGAAAAGTTCGAGCCATTTCAAACCGTCAAGAATCGAGCGCGTTGATTCCTCGCTTGAACGCGCAAGGTCGGTATCTTCAATGCGCAGAAGAAATTTTCCGCCCGTGTGTTTGGCGAAAAGATAATTAAAAAGCGCGGTTCGGGCTGAACCGATGTGCAGATAACCCGTCGGCGACGGAGCAAATCTAACTCTTGTTGTCATAAAAATAGTTTCCCGCAAAGCAGCAAAGAACGCAAAGTTTTAAAGATTAAATAAACTTTGAAATATTAAACCCGGTGTCAAAATTTAGGCTGTAAAAACAAGAAAAGCTATCAAACTAAAAAGTTGATAGCCAAAGCACAGAATCCAAAATCCAAAATCCAAAATCAAAATGGCGGAGACGACAGGATTCGAACCTGTGGAAGTCTTTTGGACTTCAACGATTTAGCAAACCGCCGCTTTCAGCCGCTCAGCCACGTCTCCATTTTCAATTCGCGCGTCCCGATTATGCAATTTAATTATTGCTAATAAGAGAACGTAAAAGTTATTCTAGCCGTCAGACAAACTTTGTCAAGTTCGCTGCATCTTAAAAAGCAAACATTGGTCGTGTCGTTACTAGCTTGACACATTTGATTTTAAGAAAGAAAATACAAGGCGTGCGCGAGCCGCTTTTGATTGTCAACGTTTTGATGGTTTAGCATTTCGTAAATAGGTTCTCCCGAAAGTGTAATTGCGCGGAGGTTGCTTATTCAATGCTTTCTTCTATTTTGCCAAAAAGAAAATTCTCCAGACTGACTCTAATCGTGCTGACCGCGTTTTTTGCGGCTTTTGTTTCTGCGTCTGACGCGCAGGGGAAAGTTGTCATTGAGAAAAGCGGGAATATCGGTGTGATAAAAGGAATTGTCCGCGACGAAGCGGGGAAAGCGATTTCGGATGCGTATGTTTCGATTTTCCGGGTCGGAACTTCAAAACTTTTGAAGCAGGTGCGTTCGGCAGCGGACGGAAGTTTTCTGGCGAAGATTCTGCCCGGAACTTATACGATTTTAGCAGTCGCGCAAGGCTTTAATGCCGTTACGCTTTCGGAAGTTGAAGTCGGTCGCTCAGTCGAACTGACTTACGGTTTTAAGCTGGAACGCGCGGGCAGCGGAAACACATTGCCGGAGAAACTCCCCGCCCGAAACAGTTCAAAGTATCCAATGCGAGCCGCACAAATACGACGCTCGATTTATCAGGCAAACGAAGGCAGTGCGCCGATTGATGAAACAAAGATTGCCGACGAAACAGTTGCTCAAGCCGATGCGGTCGAGGAAAATCTCGAAGTTTCAGATGAAGAAGAAACTGAAAATAAACGACGCGCACAAACGGCGGTCGAGACTTATTTTGCAGCTTCCGATGCGGGGAATTACACAGGCTTGAATTTCGCACGGCTTCAGCCTTTGAGCGAAAACGCGGAAATTATTTTCGTCGGACAAACCGGCACGAATAAATCAGCACCGAAAAGATTTGAAACCGGTTTGAAGTTTAGACCAGGCGAAAATCACCAAATCCGCTTGAGCGGCGCAGTTGCCCGACTCGGCAAAATCAGACTTGAAAATCAGGAAAAATCGCTCGGACAAATTTCCTTCCAAGCCTCTGACGAGTGGAAAGTCAAAGAAGGCATCATCATCGTTTTCGGTTTTGATTATTCAAAATTTGTCGGTGCGGGAAACGATTTTTCGGTTAGTCCGCGCCTCGGTTTCCAATATGATATAAATTCAAAAACCCGCTTTCGCACCGCTTACACCGCGCAGACCGAAGAGCGCAACTGGCAAAATGTGGTTGAACTCGAAGACAGTCAGGTTTTTTTCCGTGAATCGGTTGCAGTGCAGGATTTCGTCCTTGAAAATGAAAAGCCGCAAATGAATAAAAGTCGGCGACTCGAATTCGGCATCGAGCGTGTTTTGGATAATAAATCAAACCTCGAAGCGAACGTCTTTTTCGATACTGTCGACAATCGCGGAATCGGCATCAACAGTTTTTCGTTTGACTCGCTCGGCGGTGAAAATTTTGCCGAATTTGTTGCCAACCAACAAGGCAAAGCGCGGGGCGCGCGAGTTGTCTACACGCGCCGTTTGAACGGAATTTTCAGCACCTCAGCCGGTTACGCTTTTGGAAACAGTCAAAAATTATCCGGCAAGGCAATCTCAAATCCTGAGAGCATCTTTGAAAACGGATTTGCCCAAACCGTTTTCGGACAATTCGATGCGGACTTTAGAACGGGAACGCAGGTCAAAACCGTTTATCGGCTTTCGCCGCAAGCGACGGTTTTTGCGATTGACCCGTTTCAAGGAAGATTGGCAATTTATGACCCGGGTTTGAGCGTGAAAGTTTCACAGTCCTTGCCGACTTTGGGTTTGCCGTTTCACGCCGAAGCCATTTTCGACGGACGAAATTTATTGGATGTTCAGAAAGGTGCCGACGGTGAAGAGGGAAGTCTAAGAATAAACTTACAGCGTCGCAATTTGCGCGGCGGAATCTTAGTTAGATTCTAGCAAAGTATTAACGGCAGATTAATTTAGCGGACGCAGATATTCATTTGAAATTGTCTGCGTTTTTTTGTTTTCGGGTGATTTTTCCAAAATCTCGGATTTTAACAAAAAAGTTGAATAAAAATTCGCGAGTAATTATATTTGCACAAACAAAAGGCTGTGTTTTACGCAATTTTCAGCAAAGCGAAATCTGCAAAATACGAGGAACGCATTTTGCCTCTGAAAAGACGGCGAAGTGTAATGAAGGGTAAAATCCTGACAAGTTGGAGTTTAGTTTGGCTTTTGGCAACCATTTTAATGGTTGTCGGCGGCGCACTCAATCTTTCACAACGCGCCAATCACGCGCTTCCTCCGACTGACGGTGTTGACTGGAAACAAAAATCTGACGGAATTTATGCCGAAAAAGTTTTGCCGAATCTGACGGCATCGCGGGCGGGAGTTGCCGTCGGCGATAAACTTCTCGGCATCAGCCTCGACGAAAAACAATTTGACGAGATAACATCGCCTGCCGACGTGCAGATGTATTTGGAAACGGCGGGTGTTGACGGTAATCTGACTTATTTTTATCAAAGACCCGCCTATTCATTTGCCAACAATTTCTACTACGCCGATTTGTCCCATATAGATACTTTGCCGCGCTGGACGGCTTCGATGGTTTTCCTAATATTTGTCGGTTTGATCTGGCTCGGTGTCGGTACTTTCGTTTTGTTCAAACAGGGAAGTCAAGCTCCTTTCGTTCTGCACTTTGCTACTGTTTGTCTGGCGGCTTTTGTCTTTCACATTTATAAACCGCTCGGCATCGCCAAAGATTTGGATTTGACGATCAGCCTTTTGGACGACGCGGCTTTTGCTTTCTTCGTTCCGCTTTTTCTGCATTTCTGTTTGCGTTATCCGGTCAGAAGCGATGTTTTCGATACGCCGCGCTGGAAAACCTACGCGCTCTACCTTCCGGCTGCAATTATCACGCTCGGAATCTTTGTGCTGGCGTTGACTTTTCCTATTGTTGACGGGCTTGTGCCAAACACGGCTTTAGTGACAAATCTGGCTTATTTCACATCTAAATTCAATCTCTTCGGAATTTTTTATCAAGCCAATTTTTATCATTTTGTCATCGGGATTTCTCTGGGCGCGGGTGTTTTATTGTGGCGGTTTTTGAAGAATCGCAAACAGCCGCTCGTCCGTCAACGCTTGAAATGGGCGATGTGGGGAACGCTGGCGGCGGTGACTCCGATTCTTCTTTTTCAGATTGCAAGACGATTCGTCTATCTTCCCGAAGACAGTTTTTCATCTGCAATTACAACCTTGCCGCTTGCGCTGATTCCACTTAGTTTTGGTCATTCGGTCGTGCGTTATCGCCTGATGGATGTTGACGTGGTTGTGCGGCGTGCGCTGGTTTATGCGATGACGACGCTGGCGATTGCAATGATGATTGGCGCGGTCGCGCTCGGACTCGTTTTTCTCGCCGTCGGCAGCAATCTTTCAACCACCGAAATAACGCTTCGCGCTGTCATTGCCGTAATCTTGATGGCGGCAATCGTGCTTTTATCCGAACCGCTCAAGAAATTCTTACAGGAACGTGCCGACCGATTTTTTTACGGCGAGCGTTATGATTTGCGAAACGGACTGCTTGATTTCGGCAGAACTCTTTCGATGACGACCGCGCTCGAACCGCTTTTGAATGCTCTGACCGAACGCCTGCGGCAAGTTCTTGATGTCGAAAAGGTAGCGATTTTTATCGAAGACGAAAATTTGCCCGAGCGTTACAAGATAGCCAAGTCAATCGGCATCAGCGAAAACTACAAAATGCCGCCGGATTTTCGGCAGATGCTCCGGCAAAAATCTGCTGAAGACGGCATTGTCCGAGCCGACGCGCTCGATTCGCTCGAAGAAGAAATCGTTGACAAATTCCCGCGCGAGAAAACGGAAGCGCAAGGTATTATCGGAAAAATCGAGGGGAAAATCGAGAACTTCGGCAGAAACGGAAAAAACATCGTTCGTCAGGAACTGCATTATTTTGTGCCGTGTATAGTCAGAGGAAAAATGATTGCGGTGATCGGTTTGGGACGCGCGTCCGACGGCTCGCTTTTGTCGAGCGAAGATGTAGAAATTTTGCAGACCGTTTCCGGTTACGTCGCCGTCGCCGTCGAAAACAGCCTGCTTTACCAGGAACAGGAAAAACGCGCCGAAGAACTCGCGCTGCTCAAGGAATTTAACGAATCAATTGTCGAATCGGTTAACGTCGGCTTGCTCGCCGTTGATGAAAACGGAAGAATTACCCGGTGTAATTCGACGTTTGAGGAAATGATGGATTCGAGCCGCGAACAAACTATCGGCAAACTCGTCGAAGAAATTTTCGATGAAAGTTTTGCTTTGAATCTGGAAAATATCTTAGGCAAATCGCGCTGGCATCTGACTGAAATTCGCAATGCCTACAAACTTTTAACCACCGATTTTAAAGGCAAATCTTTGATTTTAAATGTCGCCATCGCGCCGCTTCGCTCGGTCTCGCACAACCAAAAGGGCGCAATTATCGTCTTTGAAAACGTAACCTCGCGCATCAAACTCGAAGAAACCCTGCAGCAGAGCGAAAAGCTTTCTAGTATCGGACTGCTCGCCGCCGGTGTCGCGCACGAAGTCAACACGCCTTTGACCGGAGTTTCCAGCTACACGCAGATGCTGCTCGGAATGATTCCCGAAACCGACCCGAAACACGCCCTTCTGCAAAAAGTTCAAAAACAAACCGACCGCGCATCAAACATCGTCGGCAATCTGCTCAACTTTTCACGCACCGGAAACGCTGCTGAATTTACCGAGATTGACATCAACAAACTGCTCGACGACACGCTTCAACTGCTCGAACCGCAGCTCAGAAAATCGCAGGTCGAAATCATTATAAATTACGCCGATGCTCCGCCTAAAATCTCCGGCAATGCCGGTAAATTGCAGCAAGTCTTCACAAATTTAATTATCAACGCCCGCGATGCAATGTTCGGAGGCGGCGATATTATGTTGACGACAGCCGTCGAAAATGAAGAAGTTGTTATCAAAGTTTCCGATACGGGAACGGGTATCGAAGCGGAAAATCTGAACAAAATTTTCGACCCGTTTTTCACCACCAAAGCAGTCGGAAGCGGAACGGGTTTGGGTTTAGCCGTTTCCTACGGCATCGTGCAGGAACACGCGGGAACAATTGAAGCGGCAAGCGAGGTCGGACAAGGAACAACATTTCGTCTCGTCTTTCCGATTGCTCAAAAGCAGCAGAGACAACGTGCGGTTAGCTAATCAAATTTTTTGTAAATTCAATATAACTTCTTTTGCAGTAAAGTCATATGCTGTGGTGCTATATTTCATCAGTGTCATAAACGACCCTTTTTGATACAGAATTTCCACATCTACGTAGATTCTTATGACTAATAATAACAAAATCACTTCTGGTCAGCCTGCGCGCAGTATGCCTATCCCTATAGCTAAGAATTGGTGGATATTATTTCTTTTCAGTGCGTTTTTCTTAGGAAGTTCGTTGTTCATGAGTTGGATTATAACTTACCCCGCGATTCAAGCCGCGCAGTCGGGTCAGCCTCCGCCTGCCGATTGGAGCTGGACTAGCATAATCGTTGTTGACTGTGTATTGGCTTGTGTAACATTAGTAGGACACTGGTATCCGTGGGCTGAACTACGCACGGAGTTTACTGAAGAGGGTATCAGCAGACCGATACTTTTCGGACATAGGATGATGCTATGGAACACTGTCACGAGGGTTGGAGTATTAGTAAGCAGCGGGGTAAATATAATTGAGATTTGGAGTGGTAAGCATCGCGTTAAAATTAACCCACTATACTATAAAGATTCAGATAAATTATTTGCTGTAATCCGCGAGTATGCGCCAGCCTCTGCATTTAATTAGTGTCTTAAAAACACCCGTTTGTGACACGCATTTCCGACAATTATTTGGATTATTAAAAGCGAGTAATACACAGCCTAATTTCGCAGTTATTTGTCATAAGTCAAGTCATAACTAAAATCCCAAAACTAATCACCTTTTTGACATATGACATAGCTAAAAATTCTTTTAAGCGTTAAAGACAATTATTATCCACCTTCACAAGATCAGGGCATCCCCTTTTTGCAAAACAACTTAGCAATCAAAAAAAGTCGGTAGTCAGCAAATTACTACTGACTACCGACTTCTGATTTCTAACTTCTTTTCTTACTGCCTTTGAAATTCGGGCGTTCCCAAAATCAAACCGACAACCTTGAAAACTTCGGCATTTCCGCTTGGTGCGAGTAGTCGCGCCGGTTGTGCTCCGCGTCTTCCACCGCCGCCTTGTCCGGCGTTCATTGCAATATCTTCCGTATCGTCAGTGTTGTCCGAGACATTCGCTATTTTAACTTCCGGCAACGGCTGTTCAAGTTGTTTGAGCAGCGACGCTTTCGTATTTCCAGAGATTTCGCCGTCCAAAACAACCGCCACAGCCTGGTCTAAAATCTGCGACTTGCCTTTTGCTTCAAACTTTTTCAAATCAACGCGCGTTCCCGGAATCCGGTTGGAAGACAGCGCGATGGCAAAGTTCAGACGTTCGAGCAATGCGCCCGTGTTGACCCAATCTTCCGCCGTGTCGGGATAGCCCGTCGGTGCTTGAAAGCCGTAAAGCTGCTCGCCCATTTTCGCCAGCATCGCTTGAATTTGTCTGCCGTTGGTGTCCGCGCCGAGCGTGCGAACTGCGCTGACGACGACTTCAAACGGTGTCTTGATTTTGGCGCGGTAATTTTCCGCCGCGAAAAATTCCTTATCGGCAAAAAGCGCGCGCAAAGTTGTTTTGATGTCACCTTTGGATTTATGAAAAGCATCGGCGACGCGGCTGACGAGTGCTTCGCTCGGATTATCGGAAACGAATTTAACGGCGAGTTTGCGGGCGATGAATTTCGCGGTTGAGGGATGATTTACCAGAATATCAACCACTTTTAAACCGTCTTTCATTCCGCCTTCGTTCACTTTTTGTCCCAAAATAGTCTTTTCACCGCTGTCGTGCCAGCGTTCGTTAAAATAAAACGAACCCGATTCGGCATCTTCGGGCAAACCCATCTGACGCATCAGGCGATTTCCCGGACGGGCGTTTTCCATTCCGTTTAATTTGGCAAACGAACGGCGATAGCCGCGCGGGTCAATGATTGTCCAGCCGGTAAAAGCGCGTGCGACTTCTTGAATATCTTTTTGCGTATAGCCGCCTTCAACGCCCAGAGTGTGCAGTTCCATAACTTCGCGGGCGTAATTTTCGTTGATACCGCGCTGTTGTTTTTTTGGCTGCTTTGCCGGCGGATTGTCGCCCATTTGCTTCATTCGCTCGTCAATCTGCACGTCGGACATTCCGGTTCGCTGCTTCATTCTTTCGCGCATTCGCGGATTCATCTGCCCGTTTTGCATCTGACGCATTTGCCGGTTGCCTCTGCGTCCGTTATTTGTTTGTGCGTCGGGCGAAACCGATTGATAGTTATCGAGATAAAAAAGCATCGCCGGACTTTTCGCCGTGGCGAGTAGCAAATCCTTGAAATTTCCCAGTGCATTCGGGCGAATCACGTCGCGGTCATACGCGGGCAAAAGCCAGCGCGTCGCGGCTTTGCCGGCAAAAACGTTAAAATGATTTGTCCAGAAATCAACCATCGCTTCGTTCAACTGGCGTTCCGAATAAACGGCGCGAAGGATGCGCGAAGCGTTTAATTGCTGGGTGATTTGCTGCGGGCGACCAAGTTCATATTTACGATAAAGCTCGTTCACCTGCTGTTGATATTTTTGACGCTCGGCGGGGGAAAACTCATTGATGTCTTTATTTTTATCAGCCATTTTGCCGTTCGACATTTCGCCTTTCATCGCGGTTTTATCCGAGCTCATCGCTTCGGCAGTCTTTTGCACATTTTTGTTTTTTTCACGAAGTCCCTTTAAATCCTTTCTTCCCAGATCGTTTTGTTCGGCGACCGCTTGCAGAACCGCTTGCGGGCTTGGATATTTGGCGAAGATTTCTTCGTTCGACATTTTCAAAACATCCAAATCCCGAACCTTGGCTTCCGCCGCCGAATCGGTTATCGAAGACGGATTTAATTGCTGTTCAATATATTTATTCAAACCGACGGCTTTGACTTTTTCGATGTCGCCGGAACGCGCGCCGAAACCCAGACGATTAAGAACGTGCAGAATTTTCTGGTTTTCGGTCAAAGGTTTTGCCTTCGTTTTCTGCATCATAGCTTGCGCGTTTGCGCCGATTGAGAAAAGCGGCGTGAACATCGCCAGTAACATCAATAAAGCCGTAGTTTTTTGAACTGAAGAGAATTTTTCTTTCATTAGAATTTACCTCAAAATTTTTATGATTGCTTCGGAACATCCAAAGATTTTCTACTAGCTTAGACGCTGAAAAGAAGGGAATGGACGAGAAAGTTTTTCGCCCGTAATCGAACGATTATTTCCGTTCGGTAAAATTTAACGACGACGGGCAAAAGACGACCGTCAAACGGCATCTAAAATATCGCCGTCTTCTAAAATATAAGTTAAAATAACTCGACTTTTTCGATAAGTTCCAGGGAGATAATCGTATGAAACTAAGTAAATCATCCTTTTTGTTTTCGGTTGCAATCGGTTTTTTGTTAGCAGTTTCGGTGCTTGCTCAAACGCCAACCTTCAACGACGCGACTGTCGAATACACATTTGATTTGCCCGAATCCGCCTGGAAAATGACCGGCAAACCTTCGACGACCAGCCCGAATGTCGAATACGTCTACGGCGAACGCCAGAGCGGACATCTCGAAGTCCGCAAAACGGCACTCAAATCGGGCGCACTGCTTTCCGATTTGATAAGCGACGAAGAACAGAAACTTCAATTTCTGTCCGGTTTTGTTGCAGGAAAAGAAGAAAATTTTAAAGGCTCATTCGAGGGCAAAGTCTTCAATTACGAATTCGTGCGCTCCGGTCGAAATATGAGCGGCAGATTTTACTTTCTCAAAGCCGACGATAAAACCGTCTATGTTCTGCGCTTTACCGGACAACGCGACAAACTCCGCTCAATTCGCAACCAAACCGACTCGATTGCGCGAACCTTCGATTTGAAGAAAGGGAAATAAAATTTATTTAAATCAACTCTGCTTTATTGCTTAGAGGGAATTATATTATTCAGCTTTCAATTGAAAATATCTGCTTCGAACGAATTACACGGAAAACTCGTCGGTATAATACAAAGTTCGGCACTTTCGCTTGAAAACGATGCCTTTGATTATTAACAAAAACATTCTACGACTTGTCCTCTTTTGTGGACTCTGCTTTTGCTCGAGTTGTAATCAAAAATCCATTGTAGTTTCAGAACCAGCTTTGGCGAGTCAACCAACTCCGCCAATTGTAGTTTTAACCGATAACGTAGTGGAGGACGAAATTAAACATCATTCTCCATCTGATACCTGCCAAAAAAATGAAAGTATTGATGAGCGTTCCTTGTGTGAAGCAATTATCAAAGACCAAAATTTAACCGACCAAGTGTTAGATTATGAATTTGTTTACGCAAGCCGTCGCATTGACTTAAACGGCGATGGACTGAACGAAATAATAGTCTGGTCACCGACGAGGGATTTGGGCGGAACAAGTGGCTATCCGATTATCATTTTCTCTCAAACAGCAAACGGTTATCGGAAGTTGTGGAATATTGACCAAGCGTGGACACCTATTTTAATTTTGAAGTCCAAAAGTCACGGATGGCGAGACGTTGCTTTTCAATTCGGCGGCGGCGGTGTAGATTGGCGTTATTATGTTTTGCGGCATAACGGGAAATCCTACGAAGTTCACAAAGAGCAGAAGCAGCAGCCAAAAGGAGAGTTGTTAATTGACAAAGATTGGAATCAATCAGTCTTCGGACCGATAGCGTCGCAATAAAAACGCCGTGCCGAACAAGTCACTGGACGCGAGGCGAAACAGCTACTTTCTTAAAATCGTCGTTCGTTAAATGTACGGTTATCCGATTGCACCGTTAGCGGCTTCTAATAAAAACTTCGCGCCGAAAGGCAGGATATAACCTTTCGCAATTTTATCAACGCCCGACAAAACTTCTTCTAAAGAACGTGCCTTTTGCAGACGCATCGGGCGCGTTTCGTTTTCGGACAAGGAAGTTATAATTTGAATGTTGAACTTTCCGGTTTTTTGCAGCAAACTCCACGCCGTCTGACCGTTGACTTGATAGTTTTCGCAAAGTTTTTCGGCTAATTCGCGGCTGTTTTCCGCGTCGAACCAATTCAAAAAATCTTGTCTTCCCAAACCTTCCGCACAGTCTGCCAAAAAGATAATCGTTCCGCCGTCGGTGCAGACATTTGAAGCCGTTTCTAATGCCTTGTGCGCCTGAATCATATTTATATCGTGCGGAAAACCGCCGCAGGAAACAATTACCAAATCGCGTTTTTCCGCAATTTTAATCGTGTGCTGCAAAGCGTATGATTCGCACGCCCGGCGATGCGCCGAAATCCAATCGCCGCAAAACAAATCAACCGCTTCGCCTCTGTCATTGACAATCGAATTTATCGAAAACGCGGGCGGAAATTTTTCCGCAACCGTCACAAAGGCTTCGTGAACCGCGTTGCCGTCCAAAATTCCCGTTCCGACATTTTCACTCCTTGTTTGCTTTTCGCAGTCAAACGCAAGTTTGTGCGTTGCGGAAATTGTCCGCGACGAAGCGAGTCCGGGACAAATCAATTTGCGCCCGCCCGTAAATCCGGCGAAATAATGAAACGAGATGCCGCCGACAATTATCACGTGGTCGTGTTCGGTCAAAGCGCGGTTGAGTTCGATTGGAATGCCGCCGCTTGTTTCTCCGAGCCGCACAATCTGCGCCAAATCCCGCGCGTTATGGTCTAAAGTTTTTATTCTTTGAGCAATGAATGGTGTGAGAATTGATTGTTTTTCCGCTTCTGAAACGCGCCGGTGAATGCCGGTCGCAAAAATTATCCGAATATCAAACGGCATCGTGCCGTTCGCAATCAAACGGCGAACTAAAAGATTTACAATCTGACCGCTTGCCGTCTGCCGTGTCGCGTCGGGAACGACGATTAAAACGGTTTCACCTTGATTGACGATTTCCTCAATCGTTTTTGAATCTATCGGACTGTCGAGTTTTTCGCCGATTTCAACATCGGTTAAAGCATTTTGAATTTCGGTCGTGCCTAAAATATCAAAACGATTCGCGTCGTATTCAAAATTGATTGAAGATTTTCCGTAACCGAGTTTGATTGCTGTTAAATGGTCGTGATTATGTTCGTGAGGTGCGCCGATTTTTTTTTACTTCCTTCTTTTAAATTCAGGATTCAAGATTCAGGATTCAGGATTCAAGATTCAGGATT
>Ga0136617_10003131_pt1 | contig 14769 bp, 14 predicted proteins | sample AntDrymUQ3222106_2_FD_129672 | JGI IMG/M metagenome (GOLD analysis project Ga0136617, IMG submission 129672) | Polar desert sand microbial communities from Dry Valleys, Antarctica - metaG UQ322 (21.06) | ecosystem: Environmental > Terrestrial > Soil > Desert | place: Antarctica: Dry Valley... | reverse complement strand
GCGCGCCAGCGCTGGGTGAACTGCGCCGTGGTGAGCTTCAATTGGGCGCGCAGGGTGGCGTCCACGGCCTCGTCGGCCGTGCCGTCAAACGCCCCGACGCTGCGATAGAAGCGCACCAGCCCCCGCTGACCCACCCGCGCGGCGATCAACCCGCACGCCAGCCACGACATCTCATACACCTGGGCCAGCCGCGGATTGGTCCCCTCAAAATCTGCCCGGCTCGGCAGGGTCGTGGGTGCCCTCCCCCGGCGCACCTCACTGGCAAGCTCCCGAGCGGCCGTCCGCACCGACACACCCGCGTCGAGGTATCCCAGGTAGTCCGCGAAGCCTTCCGCCAGCCACATCGCCGTGCTGCCGGTTGTCGCCGACCGGCTGGCGACGTGGGTGATCTCGTGCTGGAGCACCACCCTGCGGCCCAGCGCACCGAGCTTGTCGAAGTTCGGCGGGTTGACGATGATGCGTTCGCCGGCCGGCCCGTCGCCGCTGCCGGCCAGGCCGGCGGTCGCCACGGCGGCAATCTGCGACAGGTCGTTGCCCTCCTGGATGATCCGGCTGAGCTCGGCCTGCGTGTCCGGTACCAGGACGACGACCTTACCCGACCAGTCGCTTCCCCAGACCCTCCTGACCCGCGGAATCGCCTGGTCGCAGGCGCGCGCCAGGATCCGGAGCCGGGCCAGCGATCGGGGGTGGCCCAAGACGATCGTCGTACGGGTCCGAGTGACCATGACCGGCCCGAAGTCCCACAGGCCGCGGGCCGTCCGCGCACCGGCGTCGTCGAAGTCGTCGTCGGCGCCGATGTACCACTGCCCGGATCGCTGGACGAATGTGAGCACCTGCCGCTGCAGCGTCGGTCGGGCGTCGAAGCCCTCGATCCGGTACCTCACGTTCACCCGCGGCACCCACAGTGGTGCCTGAAAGCGAGCCAGCCGGCTGGGTGACTGTGCCAGCTCGCCATCGGGCTCGACTGTGTACGACCACTCGGCGAGCGGCACTTCACGAAGATTATCGAAGAGCCGACCCTGACGCTGGAGGAAGCTCGGGCTGGCTGGATCGATGCTGGTGAGGAATCCGGTCCGGTCCCGCTTCAGCAGCGCGGCACCACGCTTGTCCAACAGGGCCTGAATCGCGACCGCTCGCGCGACCCGCTCGCGCTGAGACAAGACTGGCGCGTCGCCGGGTCCGAGGTTCGGGGGCGGCGGGCCGGCAGTCGCCCTCGACAGGGACGGCAGGGGCCGGTCATTCACAGCGAGGTAGGTGGTGGCGCCGAGTCCCGCGAGGAACTCGACGCTGATGGCGACGGCGAGAAACGCCACGAGCGACCGGGATGGGCTACCCGCCCCCGCCCGCCCAGTCACGGAGACACCGTTGCCACGCAAACATCGTACGGACTCGCCAAGGTGCGTCGAAGCAGGTGCTACGGGCGGACCGCTCCAACGAAGTTGGACATCAGCGGCGCGACCCGCACGACATCACCCGCCTGAGGTGCGTGGATCATATTGCCGTTGCCGACATACATGCCCACGTGGTGAATCGGAGTGCCCGCGAACACCAGATCGCCGGGTTGCAGGCTGGCCCGCGACACCTTGCGACCGCTGGAGAACTGCATCCGGCTCGAGTGCGGCAGCTCGACACCGGCCTTCCCCCAGGCATACATCGTCAATCCCGAGCAGTCATAGGCGCCCGGTCCCTCGGCCCCCCAGCTGTACGGCTTGCCCAGTTCGTTGTACGCCGCCTGAAGGGCGACCCTGGCGTTACCCGATGCCGGGCCGCTGTAAGTACCGCCGTAGCTGCCGGAGTAGCGGGACCGCGGGTTGAGCTTCTCGTCCAGCGCCTTCCAGGCCTTGAGGTCCTTCTCGATCGCGGCCCGGCGAGTCTTGATGGTCTGCTGATTCACGCGCTGCGATTTCATCGCGGCAGCGATCTTCGCCTGCTGCTGGTCGAGTGTGCGCTTCGCTGCGATCAGCCGATTGAGCTGGGCCCGCTGCGTGCGGCTGAGGTTGTCCAGTGTGGACATTTGATCGAGGAAGATCTGCGGCGAACCGCTCTGCAGCAGCGAGGTGACCATGTCCATGCGGCCGCCGCGGTAGGCGGAGGCGGCGAATTCGGCGACCTCGGCATCATAGATCTTGACCCGCTTTTGCTGCGCTGCGGCCTGACCGCGCAGCACCTTCTCCTGCTTCTGGCTGCGGGCCAGCAGCACGCCAGCCATGTCGTACTCCTCGGTCGCATTGCCCATCTTGTGCAGCAGATCCGCATGCATCTTCTTCGCCTCGGCGGCGCTAGGTGCGGCGGCGGCTGGAGCGGCCGGGACCGGTGTCGCGGCCCTGCTCGCCGCCGGCAGGAGGACGAGGCTGACCGCGGATACGGTGGCTAGAGCGAGGAGTTGCGCCGGACCAATGCGGATGCGCCGGGACACCACTGAGGGCAGCTCCTTCTTCCGTCGACCGCCTACCGGGTTAGCTGACGGGTTCGGGCTGGAAGCAGGCCCTACGCCACACCCTCGTGGCGATTCACCCCAACGTGCTTGGTTTCCCGGCTCCCTCTCACGGCTGGTGGCCGCTTGAGATGATTAGGCAGTGACCGCTCGTCTCGTCCATGTGGGCGAGAAATACCGAGCGACCACGCGTGACCTTAGGGGGACAACTACGCATGAAGCAAGGCACTGATGGGAGGATTGTGCGGTTTTTCGCAAAGTTTGTGGTCACGGCCTGTGATCATGGTCGAGAACTGACCGTGCGCTCACCGGCGGCTACTTAGCGCTGAAGGCCGGCTTCAGCCGGCCTGTCGTCCGGCCGCGTCGCCATCGGGCCGGCCGGGGTGTCGCGGGACCAGCCGCAATCTCGGAATCAGCCCCCCATCGGCCAGGGCCTCCAGCGCGCGCCGCTCGGCGGGATCGAGCTCCACCCCCTGCGGCGGCGCCCCGAGCAACACGGTGACAACACAATCGCCGCAGGCCAGAGCGCGGACGGCACAGGTGTCGCAATCAATGAGCATGTCATCTCCTCCCGGCCGGCGGGGAAGGGCCGGCACGTTGTCGGGGACGACGCTACGAGCGGGGTGTGACAGTTTTCGTACTCAGATCACTCCTGCGGCACGCAGCTGGGCAATCTGCCGCGGCGAGCGGCCCAGGTCCAGCAGCACAGCTTCGGTGTCAGCGCCCAGGGGCGACGGCCGCGCTCCGCCGCGGCCCGGGGTACCGGTGAGCCGGGGGACGACGCCCAGCGATCCGTCGGCAGCGACCATGTCCCTCGCCCGGAAGTGCGGTTGGGTCAGCGCTTCTGCCACGTCGAGGACCGGAGCCACGCAGGCGTCGCGTTCGGCGAACACCTCGGCCCACTCGTCGCGATCCCGACTGGCGAACACCGCCGCCAGCGTGGCCCGCAGCTCGTCCTGACGGGCCGGGTCGAGGTGGGCATCAGCGAGGTGAGCCAATCCGAGCCCGTCGAGAAGTACGGCGAAGAACTTCGGCTCGAGTGCGCCGACAGCTACGTGCCGGCCGTCGGCGCACGCGTACACGCCGTAGCAGGCGAATCCCCCGCCGAGCAATCCGCCACCCGGCCGTGGCACGTCACCGGACACCGCGTACGAACCCGCATGGATCGACAGCCACGACAGGACCCCGTCGGTCATCGACACGTCGCAGAACTGGCCTTCACCGCTGCGCTCGCGGGCGTGCAGAGCCGCGAGCACCGCAACGACCGCCATCAAGCCGCCGCCGCCGAGATCGCCGATTTGCAGTCCTGGCTGGTGCGGTCCGTCCGCCGTGCCCGAAAAGGACAGTGCGCCGGCATGGGCCAGGTAGTTGATGTCATGACCGGCCACGTCGCGATACGGACCGTCGGTGCCGTAGCCGGTGATCGCGATGTAGATGAGGCGCGGATTCGCTGCGTGCAGCGCGTCGTAGCCGACTCCGAGCCGGTCCATGACACCGGGCCGGAACGATTCCAGGAGCACGTCGCTCCCGGCAGCGAGATCGGTCAACAGCTCACGGCCAAGCTCGGTGCGTAGGTCAATCGTGATAGATCGCTTACCCCGGTTGAGAGCCAGGTGCGCACCGGATTCGCCGTCGCGCCGAAAGGGTGGGTAATGCCGGATTCCGTCGCCCACGCCTGGCTCTTCGACCTTGATGACGTCAGCGCCGAGGTCTGCCAGCAGCAGAGTTGCGTATCCGCCGGGCAGCAACCGGCTCAGGTCGAGCACCCGCAGCCCGGCCAGCGCCTGCTCGGTCACGCATCAGCCCCTTCGACGGCTGTGTCGGGCCGAGGCACGACCTCAACCGTGTCGATGCCCGTGCACCAGCGGCAGGTCACGTGCTCCACCGTGTCGGCCAGGATGGCTCGCTCCTCCACCCGCGACTCGCCGGCCAAGTCGACATGGTGGTACTCCCGGACGCGAGTGGTACGGGTGACGTCGAACCGAGTGAGGTTGCCGCACTGCGCGCACCGCCAGCGCGTGCTGGCATCGAGACCGGGGACCGCCATCCGCCCAGTGTCCCAGCCCCGAGCTGCGGTGCGCCTCCCCAAATTTGTCGGAGGGCACACCTAACGTCGGCTGTATGGTCGCCGTCCCGACTCTCAGCACCGGGCGACGCTATGTGCAGGCGACTTTCGACGAGCTCGGGGAGCCCCTGCGCGAGGTGACCTTCGTCGTGGTCGATCTGGAAACGACCGGCGGCTCTCCAGCAGCGAGCGCGGTGACCGAGATCGGGGCGGTGAAGGTCCGCGGGGGCGAAGTGCTCGGCGAGTTCCAGACCCTGGTGAATCCCCGCGTCGGGATCCCGCCGTTCATCGCCGTGCTGACCGGGATCACCGACGCGATGGTTGCCGCGGCTCCGGCCATCGACTCGGCGCTGCCGGCCTTCCTCGAATTCGCCCACGGCTCGGTGCTGGTTGCGCACAACGCTCCGTTCGACCTCGGTTTCCTGCGCGCCAATTGCCAGCCGCTCAACCTGTCCTGGCCCGCGTTCCGGCATGTCGACACCGCAGTCCTCGCCCGGCGGGTGCTGACCCGCGACGAGTCGCCCAACTGCAAGCTCGCGACGCTGGCCCGGGTCTTCCGGTCCGGCACCGAGCCGTGTCACCGAGCCCTGGCCGACGCCCGGGCCACTGTCGACGTGTTGCATGGCCTGCTGGAGCGGGTCGGCAACCTCGGCGTGCAGTCACTCGATGAGTTGCAGACCTTCACCCACCAGGTCAGCGACGCCCAGCGCCGCAAGCGCTATCTAGCCGAACCACTGCCGCACGCACCTGGGTGCTACGTCTTTCGCGACGGCCAGGGCCGCGCGCTCTACATCGGCAAGAGCAAGGACCTGCGTTCCCGGGTACGCAACTACTTCGTCTCCAGCGAGACCCGCTCGCGGATGCGCGAGATGGTCGGGCTGGCCGAGCGGGTAGACGCCGTGGTGTGCGCTCATGCCCTTGAGGCCGAGGTTCGCGAGCTGCGGCTGATCGCGGAGCACAAGCCCCGCTACAACCGGCGGTCGAAGTTTCCTGAGCGTGCGATCTACCTCAAGCTGACCGTCGAGCCGTTTCCGCGGCTGTCGATGGTGCGAGAGGTCCAGGCGGACGGGGCCACCTATCTCGGTCCGTTCTCGTCGCGCGCGACCGCCGAGCTCGCGATGACCGCGGTGCACGACGCCGTCCCACTCCGGCAGTGCACGACGAGGCTGTCGGTACGCCGGACATCACCTGCCTGCGTGCTCGCCGAGATCCGCCGCTGCGGTGCGCCGTGCCAGCATCGCGAGTCTGTGCGGGACTACGCCCGTCATGCGGCTGCCTTCGCCACCGCGGTCGACGGCGACCCAGCTGCCGTCGTGACGCCGCTGCTCGCCCGGATCGCCGCGCTCTCCCGCGCCCAGCGATACGAAGACGCGGCAACCGCTCGCAACCGGCTGGCCACGTTTCTCCGCAGCTGCATCCGGGTGCAGCGGCTGTACGGCCTCACCCGCGTCCCGCAACTCGTGGCCGCCCGACGCAGCGGGTGCGGTGGGTGGGAGTTGTCAGTGATCAGGTACGGACGGTTGGTGGCCGCCGGCGTCGCACCGGTCGGTGCGGCGCCGCGTCCGTACATCGACGCGCTCGTGGCCACTGCGGAGTCCATCGTCCGGGGACCCGGCCCGACCCCCTGCGCGACGGCCGCCGAAACCGAGTGTCTGTTGCGGTGGCTTGACCCGCCGGAGACACGGATCGTCGAGGTCGAGGGCACGTGGGCCTCGCCTGCGGGTAGCGCTGCCCGGATGCGTAACTGGCTGGCCGAAGCCGAGAGCGGCCGCGATCCCGATCCGTTCACCGATCGCCGGCGGCTGCGGGTGGACTCGCGACCGGCCCGCGCCAGCGCATAGCCTCCTCTAGTGCCCCCTCGCCTGCCAGCGCCGATCCAGCGCATCGGGCTGAACATCTTCCGCCAGCTGCCACCGTCGATCCGCCGCCGGGCCATCCACGCGGGCACCCCCAACTTCACGGTCGGCGCCGTGCTCCTGCTGCGTGATGACGACGGCCGCGTCCTGCTCGTGCGGCAGCGGCACACCAGGCGAGTGAGCATCGAGCGCAGCGAGGCGCGGAGCGAGTTGACGGCCGGCTGGTCTCTTCCCGGTGGGCTGCTCGGCCACAGGGAGTCGCCGAGAGAGGCCGTCGTGCGCGAGGTACTCGAAGAGCTCGGCATGCGGCTCGACGCCGGCGACGTCGCTGAAGCCGTGCCGCACGCCCTGGTCAATCCCCACAGCCGCCGGGTCGACATCGTCTTCACCCTGGCCCGCGGCACCGAAGCCAGCGGCACAGTCAGCGCCGACGGAATCGAGATCCTCGAGATCCGGTGGTTCGCTCCCGACGACCTCCCGCGGTGCACGCGCGGCACCTACCTCGTGCTCACCCGCTGCGGCGTTGTGCCTCCCTCATCGTGAACCTGCCGGCTGGAATCGTGCTGGCCGCTGGTTCGGGCACCCGCCTGCGCCCGCTGACGCACCTGCGACCCAAAGCTCTGTGCCCGGTCGCCAACGTGCCGCTCGTCGACCGGACTCTCGCGTCGATCCGCCGAGCCGGCATCAGCGAGGTCGCCGTGAATGCGCATCACCTGGCCGAGCAGGTCGCCGGCCACCTCGACGGTCGAGTCCACCTCTCAGTCGAACAACCGGCCGCCCTGGGCACGGCCGGCGCCGTGGCTGCCTTGCGTACCTGGCTCGATGGTCGCGACGCCCTCATCTGCAACTCCGACGCCTATCGCGACGGCGACCTCGCCACACTCCTCACCGGATGGACCGGCGAATCCCCGCGGTTGCTGGTCATCCGGGATCCGCAGCACGCCGACTTCGGCGACTGGCGCTTCGCCGGAGCATCGCTGCTGCCGTGGTCGTGCGCCAGGGCTCTGCCGCCTGCGCCGGCCGGCTTGTACGAGGCCGTGTGGCGAGGCTCCGGCGCACGCGGCGAGCTCGAGTTCGTCGAGCACAACGGGACCTTCATCGACTGCGGAACGCCACGCGACTATCTCGCGGCCAACCTCCACGCCTCACGCGGAGCCAGCGTGATCGGCGAAGGAGCAATCGTCGACGGCGAGCTGGTCAGGTCGGTGGTCTGGCCCGGCGCGGTGGTGGGGCGCGGCGAGCGGCTGGTCAACTGCGTCCGTACCGACACTGGCTTGACGGTCGACTGCTCTGGCTCGGCTAATCGACGAGCCGTCGACTAGCCGCCGGCCAGCTGCTCGCGACCATGCGGCTCGGTCCAGCCCGACAGGTCCGGGCCCCTGGGCACGATCAGGGTCGGATTGATCTGCTCGTGCGTCCCGTAGTAGTGCCGCTTGTCGTGGTCGAAATCCGTGGTGTCGCCAAACGCGGGAGTCGAGTAGAGATCCCGGGCGTAAGCCCACAGGACCGGCAGCTCGGTGAGCTTGTGGCGGTTGCACTTGAAGTGGCCGTGGTAGACGACGTCGAAACGAGCCAGCGTGGTGTAGAGCCGGATATCGGCCTCCGTGAGCCGGTCCCCCATCAAGTAGCGCTGCCCGGACAGCCGCGACGACAGCCAGTCCAGCCGCGCGAACAAGCGGTCGTACGCCATCGCGTAGGCCTCTTGGGTGGTGGCGAATCCCGCTTTGTAGACGCCATTGTTCACGTCGGCATAGATGACCCGCATCAGCTCGTTCATCTCTTCCCGAAGGTCCTCCGGGTAGAGATCCGGCGCGGCCGCGGAATGCAGCGCCCGCCACTGAGTCGACAGGTCGAGTGTGATCTGGGGAAAGTCATTGGACACGATCTGCCCGGTCTCGGTGTCCCAGAACGTGGGGACGGTGCACCTGCCGGTGAACTCGGGGTCGGACTTCACGTAGAGCTCGCGCAGAAAAGCAGTGCCGGTGACCGGGTCACGATCGTTCGCCGACAGCGTGAAGCGCCAACCGCGCTCGTCGCGGATCGGATCGACGACTGTCATCGAGATCGCGTCAGTGAGTCCCAGCAACTGCCGCACGATGATGGACCGGTGCGCCCACGGGCACGCTAGCGACACGATCAGGTGATACCGGCCGGGCTCCACCGGATAGCCGCTGGCCCCGTCAGCAGTGACCCGGTCGGTGAAGCGGTTGGGCTGGCGGCGCCACTCACCGGGTCCCCCGGTTTCCTGGGTGAACTGTGCGGTCGACATTGGCCCAGTTGTCACCTCGCTCCGCGCCTCGCTTCGCTCGATGCTCACTCGACTAAGACTTGTCGAAGCCTGACGACGCCGCCACCCAGCGATCGAGCACGTCTGCCGCGGCTCCGGAGTCCAGCGACGCTGCCGCGCGTGGCAACGCCGCGGCGAGCAGCGCCTCGACCTGACCATCCAGGCCGTCGTATGCGGCCAACGCCGCAGCGGCATTGAGTACGACGGCATCACGCACCGGCCCGGGCTTGCCGGCCAGGACCGACCGCGCCACTGCGGCATTGAAGGACGCGTCAGCACCGCGCAGATCATCGATGGTGGCCCGGTCGATGCCGAGATCGGCCGCATCTATAACGGACTCCTGCACTACGCCATCACGGATGGCCCAGACCCGGCTCGCCGCGGTCGTGGTGAGCTCGTCGAGACCGTCCTCGCCGCGAAAGACCAGCGCCGAGATGCCCCGCTCGGCCAGCACCCCGGCCATGACCGGTGCCATCCGCAACTCAGACACGCCGACCACTTGGGCCGCCGGACGAGCCGGGTTGGCCAGCGGGCCAAGGAAGTTGAACACGGTGGGAACGCCGAGCTCGCGTCGCAGCGCAGCTACATGTCTCATGGCCGGGTGAAACACCGGCGCGAAGCAGAACCCGATGCCGGCTTCGGCCACACTGTCCACCACCCCGGCTGCCGGCAGGTCCACCACGACACCGAGCTCTTCGAGCAGGTCGGCCGAGCCACAGGCCGAGGACGCGGCCCGGTTGCCGTGCTTGACGACCGGGACGCCGGCACCGGCGACGACCAGGGCAGCCATCGTCGAGATGTTGACGGTGCGGGCGCGGTCACCGCCAGTCCCGCACGTGTCCACCGCCCGTACCGGCACGTCGATGGGAGCGCAGCGTTCGAGCATCACCCCCACCAGGCCGGCCAGCTCCTGCGCCGTCTCACCCTTGGCCCGCAGGCCGACCGCGAACCCGGCCAGCTGCGCCGACGTTGCCTCGCCGGCCATCACCTCGCCCATCGCCCAGGCGGCATCGTCGGCACTGAGCGACTCGCCCAGCAGCAGGGTGGACAGCAGCGTTGGCCAGGTCACTGATTCAACGCCCGGTCGGGACCCGAGCAGCCAGCCCGCGCAGCAACTCCGCGACTGTGGCCGCGGCCTCGAATGCATCGAGCGGGTGCGACAGCACCGCATCGCACTGCGACCACGCTGCCAGCCACCGGTCGTCCTTTCGGGCGACGATGACGATGATCGCTGGGCAGGGGATGATCTCGTTCTTGAGCTGCCGGCTGAGCCCGAGGCCGCCGGCCGGCCAGGCCTCACCGTCAAAGATGCACAGGTCGATGCCACCCTCGTCGACCCGGGCGATGACGTCGGCCTCGGTGGCCGCATCGACGTAGGTGATCCGACCCACGTCGCCGGCCGGGCGACGTCCGACCGCCAGCTTCACCCGCTCGCGGACCGCGGAATCATCGCTGTGGACCAGAACGGTCCAGGTCTGACTCGAGCTGCTCATCAGGGAGGCTCCGGGGCGTACGCGGAATTGACCGAGGCGGACAGACATCTGCCATTGGTCGGCATGCTATCTCCGACCGGTCGCAAGTAGGTGAAGGCCCCCGTCCCCCCTCCAGGACGCGGGCCTTCATGTGCTCAACGCGGCGCACCCAGAGAAGGACACGGGTGCCGGCGTTCGGTGTTCTGCAGGCGGCTGGCACGCGGCGTCGGCGGGACCGCCCCGACCCGACCGGCCGGTGGCCCTATTGCCATAATGACCCGGTGACGACGGCCGCGGGCACGACCGCCCTGCAGAAGAGCCAGATCCACTCGTTGACCCGGCCGAACATGGTCAGCGTCGGCACCATCGTGTGGCTGTCGTCCGAGCTGATGTTCTTCGCCGCGCTGTTCGCCATGTACTTCAGCGTCCGGGCGGCCAACGACGGTCCGTGGCCCCCCGAGCCCACCGAGCTGAACCTCCCGTACGCCACTGTGAACACCACCATCCTGGTGCTGTCTTCGGTCACCTGCCAGCTCGGTGTCTTTGCCGCCGAGCGCGGCAATGTCTATTCCCTGCGGCGGTGGTTCACCCTCACGTTCTTCATGGGGCTGATCTTCGTACTGGGCCAGGCCTACGAATACGGGAAACTGGTCGAGGAGGGCACGTCGATCTCGTCTTCTGGCTATGGCTCAGTTTTCTACCTGACCACCGGCTTTCACGCGATGCACGTGACCGGCGGACTGATCGCCTTTGTCTTCCTGCTGATCCGCACCGGCCTGAGCCGCTTCACTCCTGCCCAGGCCACCTCCGCGATCGTCGTGTCGTATTACTGGCATTTCGTCGATGTGGTGTGGATCGCCCTGTTCGCAACCATCTACCTGATCCGCTAGCGATGAACGTGATCAGTCAGCCGCCGACCATTGAGGAAGGTTCATGACCCAGCGCCCCGAGCCCCGTCCGGGTGGCCGGTTCCGGCGTTTCTCGGGGCTCATCGTGATCGGCCTCGCGCTGACTACGGTCGGGGGCCTGTACTCCCTCGCCTCCCCCAGCCGTGATGCTGCCCAGGCCACGTCCGCACCAGAGGACGTCGCCGAAGGCAAGAAGCTCTATGACAAGAGCTGCATCAGCTGTCACGGCCGCAACCTGCAGGGAGTCAGCGACCGAGGCCCGAGCCTGATCGGAGCCGGTGGTGCTGCGGTCGACTTCCAGGTGGGCACCGGCCGGATGCCGGCCGCACGCCAGGAGGCACAGATCGGCCGTAAGAAGCCAGTCTTTGATGATAAGCAGACCAGGCAGCTGGCTGCCTATGTGCAGGCAGTTGGCGGTGGGCCCGACATCCCGACCGCGATCCCGAGCGACGGCGATCTGGCCCAAGGTGGCCGGCTCTTCCGCGGCAACTGCGCGTCGTGCCACAACTTCGCCGGCAAGGGTGGGGCGCTGTCCAGCGGCAAGTACGCCCCCTCGCTCGACAAGGCGACACCCACGCAGATCTACGAGGCGATGCTGACCGGCCCGCAGAACATGCCAGTCTTCGGCGATAACCAGATCTCGCCTCAGGAAAAGGCCGACATCATCACCTACATCGACTCGCTGAACTCCGAGAAGGACCCCGGCGGCTTCGGGCTGGGGCGGCTCGGTCCCGTACCCGAAGGGCTGGCCGGGTGGATCATCGGCATCGGCGCCCTGATGATCGCCACCCTGTGGATCGGGGTGCGGTCGTGACCGCCAAACAGCCTGACGGCCCAACAGCGGCCAAGCGCTCCCGGATGGACCTGGTCAAGGCGGGTGCAACGCGCGACGGAGTGGAGATCATCCACTACCGGAAGCGCTACGTCGTCCCGGCCACCAAGCTGGAGCGTCGGGCCGAGCGCAAAGTGGCGTTCTGGCTCTTCGTCGCCTTCATCGGCGGTGCGGGCTACCTGCTCACGACGATCTTCTGGCCGTGGGAGTTCAAGGGTGACACCGGCCTGAACTACCTCTTCACTCCCCTGCTGGGCATCTTCATGACGCTCGGGCTGGGCGGGTTGGGCATCGCCGTCATCGGCTACGGCAAGTGGCTGTTGCCCGACGAGGAGTCTGTTCAGCAACGCCATGGCGGTCCGTCCGACGAGTTCGAGCGCGAGGCGACGGCCGCCACGCTGCTGGAGATGGCCAGTGCAACAGAGCTCCCGCGGCGCAAGTTGATCAAGCGCACCCTCGGCCTGTCCATTCTCGGTCTCGTCGCCCTCGCGCTCGCCCCCCTCGGTGGGCTGATCAAGAAGCCGGGCCGCGCGCTCTACACGACGCCGTGGAAGGCGGGTTCGCGACTGGTTCGCGAGGACGGCACACCCATCAAGCCCGCTGATCTCAAGCCGGGCGGCTTCGAGACGGTCTATCCCGACGTGCCGCACGCCGTGCTTGCCTCCGATGCCCCGACCCTGTTGCTCCGGCTGCGACCCGACGCGGCCGTCAACGTCCGCAAGGGCCGCGAGGACTACCACTACGGCGACTACTACGCCTATTCCAAGGTCTGCACCCATGCCGGCTGTCCGGTCGGACTGTTCGAGCAGCAGACCAACCGGCTGCTCTGCCCGTGCCACCAGTCGCAGTTCGAGGTGCTCGACGGCTGCCGCCCGGTATTCGGCCCGGCCAGCCGTTCCTTGCCACAGCTGAGCATCGACGTCGATGAAGAGGGATACTTCATAGCGAGGGGCGACTACACCGAGCCGGTCGGTCCAGCATTCTGGGAGCGCGGATGAGCAAGCTCGAGCAGGCACCAGCCGCAACAGCCAACTGGATCGATGAGCGGTTCCATCCGGCGGGTTTCCTGCGGCGCACGCTGAACAAGGTCTATCCCGACCACTGGTCGTTCATGCTCGGCGAGATCGCGATGTACTCGTTCGTCATCCTGCTTCTGACTGGCACGTATCTGACGCTGTTCTTCAACCCGTCTCAGCAGGAAGTCATCTACCAGGGCAGCTATGTGCCTCTCCGCGGCATCGAGATGACTCAGGCCTACGAATCGACGCTGAACATCTCCTTTGACGTGCGCGGTGGGCTGATCATGCGGCAGATCCACCACTGGGCCGCGCTGATGTTCATGGCAGCGATCATCGTGCACATGATCCGGATCTTCTTCACCGGAGCGTTCCGCAAGCCGCGCGAAGTGAACTGGCTGATCGGCGTGACGCTGTTCGTCCTCGCCTTCGTCGAGGGGTTCGCCGGCTATTCGCTGCCCGACGACCTGCTGTCCGGTACGGGCCTGCGGATCGCCAGTGCGATCATCTTGTCGATACCGGTGATCGGGACCTGGCTTTCATTCCTGATCTTCGGCGGAGAGTTCCCCGGGGAGCTGATTCTCGGACGGCTCTACATCGCCCACGTCCTGCTGATCCCCGGGATTCTGCTTGCCCTCATCGCGACTCACATAGGGCTCGTGGTCCACCAGAAGCACACCCAGTTCCCTGGCCCTGGGCGCACCGAGCACAACGTCGTCGGCGTTCGCCAGTTCCCGCTGTTCGCCCTCAAGGGCGGCGGATTCTTCATGCTGGTCTTCGCGGTGACGGCGCTGCTCGGCGGGCTTGCCCAGATCAACCCCATCTGGCTCTACGGGCCGTACACCCCCGGCGTGGTCAGTGCCGGCTCGCAGCCAGACTGGTATGTCGGCTTCCTCGAGGGTTCGACCCGGCTGTTCCCCGATTGGGAGATCCGAGCTGGTGGAGTCACCGTCCCGGCGATCTTCTGGCCGTCAGTCGTGCTTCCCGGGGTGATGTTCACCCTGCTGGCGCTCTACCCCTTCCTGGAAGCACGGTTCACCAAGGACCGCGACTTCCACAATCTGCTCCAGCGGCCACGGGACACACCCACGCGCACCGCACTCGGCGCGATGGCGCTGGGTTTCTATGCGGTTCTGCTGCTGTCCGGCGGCAACGACATACTCGCTTTGAAGTTCGACATCAGCCTCAATGCGACCACGTGGATGGGCCGGATCGGGTTGATCATCGTGCCACCGCTGGCCTACTACCTGACACATCGCATCTGTCTCGGCCTGCAGCAGCACGACCGAGAGATCCTTGCTCATGGGGTCGAGACGGGCATCATCCGACGGCTGCCCACTGGTGCCTTCATCGAGGTGCATCAGCCACTCGGTGAGGTCGACGAGCACGGTCATCCGGTGCCCATCGAGTACGCGGAGACGCCGGTGCCGAGGCGGCTCAACCAGCTTGGCCTGGCCGGCCGGTCGATCAAGGGCTTCTTCGCGCCGATCGAGGAACCGGTCGGGAATGGCCAGCACGCGGACACCGGCACGCAGCGCGAGCTCACCGGAGTCGACGACTAGGTCACCGCGCGCCGGAGGCCATCGAGTCGCGACGCTGTCCGGGTGGTCACCTGCGCGGATCGTGGGCAGTGAGGCCACCACCGGGACCGACGGCGGGACTCGCCCACTCTAGTTAGGGGTCGCCTTCTTCCAGCGGTGGTGGCTCGTCGTCTTGGTGTGGTGGGTCGTCCCCTGTTGGCGGTGGGTGGTCGTCGATGTTGCCGTATGGCGGTGGGTGGACGGTGTAGGTGTGGCCGGTGGGGCTGGTCCAGGTAGTGCTGTTGTCGGGTGTGCGGTGGACGTGCCAGCCGCCGTGGGTTTTGGCCCGGTGGTGTCGCCGGCATGGGGGGTGGCAGTT
>Ga0136617_10003130_pt1 | contig 14774 bp, 15 predicted proteins | sample AntDrymUQ3222106_2_FD_129672 | JGI IMG/M metagenome (GOLD analysis project Ga0136617, IMG submission 129672) | Polar desert sand microbial communities from Dry Valleys, Antarctica - metaG UQ322 (21.06) | ecosystem: Environmental > Terrestrial > Soil > Desert | place: Antarctica: Dry Valley... | reverse complement strand
GCGACCGTCCGGCGCGCTGGAGCGCGGCCCCTCGCCGCCGTCCATCCCGGCCTCCATGACTCCCGACATCATCGACCTCCATGGGTCTAATCAGGTGTCCGGACGGAACCGGGTGCGCGGCAGGCACAATCTGGCCTGCCGTTTAGTCACTATCTGTCCGCACGTCTAGTCACAATCCGGCTCTAATGTCATCCGGTCTGCTCGCACGTCACGTTCGCCCCCTGCTCCTCGAGGCGCTCGCTGAGAGTCGGGCGACCGCGCTGCTGGGCGCCCGCCAGGTCGGCAAGAGCACGCTCGTTCGCGACCTTGCGGCGAACGAGTACCGGGCGCGCTTCTTCAACCTCGACGACGAGCTGACCGCGAACGCGGCGCGGTCGGATCCCACGGGGTTCGTCGCCGACATCGTCGGGCCGGCGGTGATCGATGAGATCCAGCGTGCGCCGGGGCTGCTGTTGGCGATCAAGCAGCGCCTCGACGAGAACCAGGCCCGGGGCCAGTTCCTGCTCACCGGCTCGGCCAACATCCTCACGCTGCCGACGGTCGCCGATGCGCTGCCCGGACGCGTCGAGTACGTCAACCTCTGGCCGTTCTCCCAGGGCGAGCTGCACCACGGACGCGAGAGCTTCGTCGATGGGCTCTTCGCTGGTCGCTTCCCGCGGATCTCTGGAGCGCCCGTGGGCCGCAGCGGAGTTGCCGGCATGCTGACTCGGGGCGGCTACCCGGAGGTCCAGGGGCGCACCGCTCGCGGGCGGTCCCGCTTCTTCTCCAGCTACATCGCCTCGATCGTCGGACGGGATCTCGAGGATGTGGGCAACGTCCGCAACGTCGAGAACATCGAGCGGCTGCTGCGGGTGATCGCCGCCCGCTCGGGAAGTCTGACCAGCTTCCACGGCATGGCAGGCGAGCTCGGCGTTGACAAGAACACCGTCGCCGCGCACACCAAGATCCTCGAGGACCTCTTCCTGGTGCGCCAGCTGCGCCCCTGGCATGTGAACCTCGGCAGCCGGCAGATCAAGAGCCCGAAGCTCTACCTCGTCGACAGCGGGCTGCTCGCCTACCTGATCGGAGCCAACGAGCTGCGCATCGCCCAGGATGGCTCGCTGGCCGGCGCGATCCTCGAGAGCTTCGTCGCGATGGAGCTGTTGCGCCAGAGCGACTGGACGGACGAGCCGGTATCCCTCTTCCACTACCGCGACAAGGCCCAGCGCGAGGTCGACATCGTGCTCGAGCGCAACAGCGGCGAGGTCGCCGGGGTGGAGGTCAAGGCAGCCGCAACCGCTTCCAGCACCGACTTCGCGGGGTTGCGCTACCTGCGCGACAAGCTCGGTGCGCGCTTCAAGGCGGGGGTGGTGCTCCACACCGGCGCCGAGACCCTGCCGTTCGGCGATCGTCTCGCCGCCGTCCCTCTGACCGGACTGTGGACCGCTTGAACGGCGTGACACTCAAGCGCCGCGCTCGTGAAGCTCATCGCGCGACTCACGCGCGAGCGCCAGTCCGTCGATCTCCGGCAAGGTCGCGCGAAACTGAGCGAGGGCGCTGAGCGCGCTGGCGAGATCCCCCGAGGCTGCGCTCAGATTCGTGCGGACGATCTCGTCGGCCAGCGCGTCCGGCTCGACACCGCGTCGCCGTGCCTCTCGGACGAGCAGCTCATAGGAGGCTGCACTCAGCCGGAGCGGTCGCTCTGAGCTCACCGCCCGAAATCGTACGCGAGTTTTGGGTCTGTGATCGCGGAGCGGGTCCACCATTGATCGCAGCGGCGGGACGGTCGGCGCGGTGATGCTCGACTACCGGAGGGGTCCGCCCCCGGGCTACTCGGCGAGCGCTGTCCGCTCCGCTGCCTGCGCCAGCGTCGCGTAAGCGGGCGCTAAGAGCTCCGCGAGGTTCTCTCCTCCGGCCTCGACCGGGGGCGAGCCGAGCTGGCGCAGCAGCGCATCGGGGGCCTCGCCAGCGAGCGGGCTGACATGGAGGGCGTCCAGCTCGGGGCCGCTGGACCAGAACGACTCGATCACGCCGGACAGCGGCGCGCCTGGTTCGGATGGCCGCGGAACCTGCGCCGACCTGGCGCTCGCCCCACCGCCGCGGCCGCCGGCTCCCCGCCGCGCGCGCAGGCGCTCCACCAGCTCGTCCTGCTCGCGTCCCCTCCAGGCGAAGATCAGGAAGGGATCCTCGTCGAAGCGCTCGGCGAGGATGTAATAGGCGGCCGCGATGTGCTTGCACGGGTTCTCCCCGTCCGGGCAGGTGCAGCTCGCGGTCAGCTCGCGCTTCGAGCGCGGAAACAGAGTCAGCTTGCACGACGCGAGCAGCTCCTCGATGTCGTGCGGCATCTCGCCCGCGAGCAGCTTCGCGAGCGGCAGCGCCTGCGCCACCATCGCCTTCTCGGCGCGGCGCCACTGGTGCTCGGAGAGGACCTTGCTGCGGATCCGCACGCGGTACGGCGAGTAGCGCGATCCCTGCACCTTCGCGAGCACCACCCCAGGCTCGATCTCCAGCTCGGTGACCTGGCCGGCGCGTGCGTAGTGGCGTCCACGCTTCAGCCGCGAGCCGGCGCCGAATGACTCGAGCAGCTCGATGAACCGCCTCGCCCACCACGTCTCGCCGATCGCCCCGCGGCGGCTGCGCGCCTCGATGCCCCCCGGTGCGGGCAGCGGCTGCGGGCGCTCGTAGTGGGGGTAGTAGCTGAACGAGGTCATCCTCAGTCCGCCACCGCGTCGGGCGAGAGCGTCACGAGCTCGCGCAGCTGTGAGGTGTCGAGCTCGGTTATCCAAGCCTCACCGGTGCCGACGATGCGGTCGGCGAGATCCTTCTTCTGGGTGATCAGCGTGTCTATCCGCTCCTCAAGCGTGCCGAGGCACATCAGCTTGCGCACCTGCACGTTCTTCTTCTGCCCGATCCGGAATGCCCGGTCGGTCGCCTGGTCTTCGACCGCCGGGTTCCACCAGCGGTCGAAGTGGATCACGTGGTTCGCGGCGGTCAAGTTGAGTCCGGTGCCGCCCGCCTTCAGGGACAGCAGGAACACCGCCGGGCCCTCGCCGGCCTGGAACCGCTGCACCATCTCGTCACGAGCGCTCTTCGGAGTGCCGCCGTGTAGGAACAGGACCTCGCGGCCGAGGCGCTCCTGCAGATGTCCGCGGAGCAGGTGCCCGAACTCGGCAAACTGCGTGAAGCAGAGCGCTCGGTCGCCCTCGGCCAGCGCCTCGGCGAGGATCTCCTCGAGCCGCGCGAGCTTGCCCGAGCGCCCGACCAGGTCGGAGCGGTCCTTGAGCAGGTGCGCGGGGTGGTTGCAGACCTGCTTGAGCTTCATCAGCGCGGCGAGAATCACCCCCGAGCGCTCGATCCCCTCGGCCTGCGCCGCCTTCTCGAGCATCTCATCGACGACCGCCTGGTAGAGACTGGCCTGCTCCTTGGTGAGATGGCAGTCGACGCGCATCTCGATCTTCTCGGGCAGGTCGCTGATGATCGCCTTGTCGGTCTTCAGGCGGCGCAGGATGAACGGGCCGGTCGACCGCCGCAGCTGCGCGGTCGCGCCCTCGTCGCGGTAGCGCTCGATCGGCCTGGCGTAGCACCGTTTGAACGTCGCGGCCGGGCCCAGCAGCCCCGGATTCAGGAAGTCCATGATCGAGTGAAGCTCGGTGAGGCGGTTCTCGACCGGCGTCCCCGTGAGCGCGACGCGATGACGGGCCGCCAGCGAGCGGATGGCGCGCGTCTGCTTCGCGTCGATCGTCTTGATGTTCTGCGCCTCGTCGAGCGCGATTCGCTCCCACTGCAGGGCGCCGAGCGTCTCGCGGTCGCGGGTCGCGAGCGCGTACGTCGTGATCACGAGATCACTCGCGCGCGCCGCGCGCGCGAACTTCTCGTCCGCCAGCCGCTCAGAGCCGTGATGCACATGAACTCCCAGGCCCGGAGCGAACCGCTCCGCCTCGCGCTGCCAGTTGCCCGCCACCGACATCGGGCAGATCAAGAGCGTCGGCGCCACGAGCTTGCCGCCGGCTCGGCATCCTGCCTCGCTTGAACCGGCGGCGCTCGTCTCATCCAGCTGCTTGCCCCGGCGCTTTCCCGAGCCGTTCCGCGTCTGGTCGCGCTCCGCGAGCAGCAGCGCCAGCAGCTGAACCGTCTTGCCGAGACCCATGTCGTCCGCCAGGCATGCGCCGAGGCCGAGGCTCGACAGGAACGACAGCCACGCAAGTCCCCGCTGCTGGTAGGGACGAAGCTCCCCTACGAACGTAGCCGGAGTGGGAACCTCCTGCAGCTTGCGATCGCCATTCGTGCTGAGCAGCGCGTTCAGCCACCCCCCAGCCTCAATCTCGGCAACCGGCAGGTCGGCCTGCTCGCCCGCGCCCAGGCCGAGGCTCTCGCGCAGAAGCTCGCCCGTCGGCGCCTCACCCCGCTCGGCCCGGCGCTCGAAGAACCCCAGCGCCGCCTCGACGTCCTCCGGGCGCAGCACGATCCAGCGCCCGCGCGCCATCACCAGCGGCAGCTTCAGCGCCGCCAGCTCACGCAGCTCGGACAGCGAGAGCGTCGCATCGCCGACCGCGATCTGCCACTGGTAGGAGCACAGGCCATCGAGGCTGAACAGCCCACCGCCCTCCTCGACCTCCTCGAACGGCTCCGCCTTCAGCTTGAGGCGCAGCCGCTGAGTCCACCATGGCGGCGCGAGCACGCCGAACCCGGCCTGCTCGAGCGCGGGCACGGCGTCGCGCAGGAACCCGATCGCGGTCTCCAGGGTCACGTCGAGACCGGTCGGAGCGGCCTCGCGCAGCGCCGGCTCGAGCTCGGGCCACAGCCGCACCGCGTGGCCGAGCCCCCCGAGCAGGCGCTCCTGCGGATCCGCGATCCGGCGCCCGAACGCCCTCAGCCCGCTTCCATTGGTGCTCCACACCTCCTGGGCCGGGACGAGCAGGCTCGGATCGTCCTTGGCCTGAAGCAGGATCTCGACACGCCATGTGCCGGGATCCCTCGCGCCGACGTCCACGTCCGGCTGATCGGGCCGGCCATCTGACTCGTCGGCGCCGTCCGGGTCCGCATCGTGCTCACCACCACGCCGCTCCGCCGGTTCGTCCGGCTCGCACAGGCGGAAGCAGGTGCGGAACATCCGGTGCTCCGCATACCGCTCCCCCGCGCGCCGCCACTCCTCGAGCTCCTCGGCGAGCGCCGCGAGCTGCAACTCATCCACGTCGAGGACCGGATCGGGGTCCGTCAACGCCGCCAGCCATGCGTCCACGACCGGAAGCGTGCGCTCCCGACCTCGGCGACTGGGGCGTCCGACGAGCCCGTCCGCCAGAAAGCTCCGAGCGCAAGCGTCCACCACAGCCCCCAGCAGATCACCGACAACCGCTTCGGGCGCGTTGCCCTCCTCCGAGAACGAGAGCTCCGCCCGGACGAGCGGCGGCATCGCCGCGACGAGCATCCGCACGCGCTCCGCGTCGTCGACATCGATGGTCACCGGCCTCCACGATGCGATCCACCCCTCGTCGCGCCGGGCCAACCCGGGGAGCACCCGACCGCGCGCCACCAGCTCGAGCGCGAGCTTGCCCGCCTCGGCCAGGAACCGCAGCGAGTCGCCGAGCGCCAGACCCGGAGGCGGCCACGACGGCAGCGCGAGCAGCACCTCGACCGCCGCGGCCGGTCCGAGCCCGATCGCCGGGACGACCCAAGGGTGAAGCAGCTCCGGATCGTCGGAGCACCGATCTTCGCCTCCCGGCGGGAGCTGCGGCGAGTGCTGCGGGCCGTCGTCGAAAGACGGCAGCATCAGAGAGACCTCCCGCTCGATCCGCGCATCGGATCCGAGCGAGACGCCCAGGGCGTCGAGCGCCCCGGCCAGATTTTGCGCCGCGCAGGCGAACGGATGCTGGCGTGGTCGCGGCGTCGCCGGCCTGCGCCCGCGACGCTTCGGAGCCCGTGCGGGCAGACCGGAGTCCTCTCCCCACACGCAGAGCTGCGAGTCGCGCGACCAGACGGCATGCAGGGCGATCACGCCGACATCCTTGCGTCGCGATCGGACGCAGCACCATCGCCCGCGAGACGGCTCCCGCTGGGCATGCCCGGGTTGGCGGGCCTTCGCGCCACTGCGGGCGCGGCGGTAGATGGGTCAGCCGAGAAGCTGTTCTGGAGCGACCAGCCAGTCGAGCTCGACCAGCCTCTGCCGAAGGCTCGAGTCGGCGGTGACGAGCTGGGTGCGACGTCGTTCGGCCAGCGCGACGTAGAGCAGGTCATAGATCGGATGGTTGTCGTAGCGGCGGGCCAGGTCCCAGGCACGGTCCAGGTCCCGCGGCTCGTCGACCAGACGCACGGGCAGCTGGCGCAGCAGGCCGCACGCAGAATCGGCCGCCGCGCCACTCCAGCGTCCGCTACGAACGCCGGTGAGCAGAGCGTTCGAGACCTCCTCCATCAAGAGCCGTGGTGCCAGCAACTCGGCGTCGTCCGCCGCCAACCGTTCCAGCCCCGCCAGCGCCGGAAGCTCGGGATCGGCGTCCGGGGCGACCCAGTCGACGACCACGCTGGCGTCAACGACCGGCACGAACCTCGGCCCGCCGCGAACGCTGCGCCCGATCCTCGGTCACGAGCTCGGCCGCACTCGACCCGGAGACCCTCGCTTCCGCTACCTCGCGCGCCGCACGCACGCGATCCACCCACGCGGCGAGGCTCGTCAGAGCCCTCCCTTCGCTCGCCGCGATCGCCTCGACGTCCGCGCGCGCCATCAGCAGGCGGTTGCCCTGCCGTTGGGCGGCCAGCCGTCCCGACCACACCCATCGCCGAACCGTCTCGGGGTGACGCCGCACGAGCGCCGCCGCGCCTCGCACGTCGACCATGTCTGCGCCGCGGTTGTATGTCCGGGCCTTGCCAAACCGTACTACAACATCGGCAACCGGCGTGGTAGAGATACGGGTCGGCCCCTTCCTCGCAGGGAGCCCTCGATGGCAGAGCTGATTTCAGGTCCGCCAGGCCGCACGCGCGCTCGGGTGCACGAGAACACGATCCGCCGCTGGGAGGAGCGCAGGCTGCTGCGCGCCGTGCGACTGCCAAGCGGCGTCCGGCGCTTTCGCGCGGAGGACTTCGAGGCCGTGCGCGAGGACATGTTCAGCGGATTCGCCCCGCTGCGCGAGGACGACGACGCCGTGCCCATGATGCGCGTGCGCTCGATCGACTGACCCCCGTCGCCCGCCGGTCGTAGGGTTCGATGCCCGCGAGCGCGGCGAGGCGATGGGACTCGCGAGCACCGGCCATACGACGAGCGGTACTGGACCCGCCCGTGGTCGACGGCGCTGTGCGCCGGGACATATCTGGGACACGAAGCGCCCCGGCATCGCTCTGAGCCCAAAGAAAAACCCCGCCTGAGCGGGGCTTTTCCCTATAGCGGGGGCGGGATTCGAACCCGCGACCTTCGGGTTATGAGCCCGACGAGCTACCTGGCTGCTCCACCCCGCGCCGCAGCCAGACAGAATATCAACCGTCGAGCGGCGCGGCTACCCGACGCGGAAGCGCACGACCGAGCCCTCCGCCTGGCAGTCCCCGCCGCCCGAGCACGCGATCCGGTGTGCCTGCCAGTAGTACGTGCCCGGGACGTTGAGCCAGAACTCGGGGTAGTCGAAGAACCGCGGCTTGTAGCGGAAGCGGCCGTCGCGCTTGCGGGCGCGGCCGATCGCGGTCGTGTTGCAGATCACGCCGGCGGCGTTGCGGCGCGCCGACGGGCAGACGTGGATCCAGACCGCGCCGGCGCCCCGCAGCGGCCGCGGAAGACCGGGCTGCGGCCGGCCGGGACGCTGTCGCCGGCCTGGGGCGCGACCGGGGTGAGGCCGTTGCGCGTCACCGCCAGCGCGGCGGGGACCGCGACCGCGAGGCCGACGAGGGTGGCGAGCAGCAGCAGCGCGCGGCGCATGGCTGCGGCACGGTATAGCGTCAGCGCCCGTGCGCGTGGGGGTGGTGGACATGGGTTCGAACTCCACCCGGCTGCTGGTCGCCGACGTCGCGCCCGGCGCGGCGGCCCCGGTGGAGGTGCGGCGCGCGGCCGTCGTCACCCGCCTCGGCGACGGGCTGGAGAGAACCGGCCGGCTCGACCCGGGTGCGCAGGCGCGGGTGTTCGCCGTGCTGGAGGAGTACGTGCGGACGCTGCGCGAGCTGCACTGCGCGACCGCGGTGGCGGTGATGACTTCGGCGGTGCGCGACGCCGCGAACGGCGTGGAGTTCGCTTCCGCGGTGCGCGCGCGCACCGGACTCGACGCACGGATCCTCAGTGGTGCCGAGGAGGCGGGCGCGACGTTCGCCGGCGCCGCGGCGGCGAAGCCGGGTTCGGACACGCGGGCGCTCGCGGTGATCGACATCGGCGGCGGCTCGACCGAGCTGGTGACCGGCGCCGGCTTCCACGCCTCCACGCAGGTCGGCGTCGTGCGCCACTCCGAGCGCCACCTGCGCACCGACCCGCCGGCCGGCGCCGAGCTCGGCGCGCTGGCCGCCGACGTGCGCGACGCCTTCCGCGCCGCCGTGCCCGTCGCGGTCGCGAGCGGCGTGCGCGAGGCCGTGGCGGTCGCCGGCACCGCCACCTCGTGCGCGGCGATGGACCTCGCCGGCGCGGCGGCGCGCGCGGCGGCCGACTCCGCCGGCGCGACTTCGCACACGGCGGCCGACCTCGCCGGCGCGACGGCGCGCGCGGCGATCGACCCCGCGGCCATCGAGGGTCACGTCCTCACCGCGCGCGCCCTCGACGCACTGCGCGACCGGCTCGCGGCCATGACCGAGACCGAGCGACGCGCCGTCCCCGGCCTGCACCCCGACCGCGCGCCGACCATCGTGGCCGGCGTGATCGTCCTGCGCGAGGCGCTCGGCGCACTCGACCTCGACGCGGTGACGGTCAGCGACCGCGACCTGCTGTGGGGGACCGCCCTCGCCCTGGCTCAGGCCAGGTTGGAGGAGCGCGGGTAGGCGACGGCCGGGTCGGTGAGCACGTTGACGAGCGCCGGCCCGTCGGCGGCCAGCGCCCGCTCCAACGCCGGGCGCAGCTCTCGTGGCGAAGACACGAGCGCCCCGCTCGCCCCCAGCGCCTCGGCCACCAGGTCATAGCGCGTCTCCGGCCGCAGGTCGGCCACCACCGAGTAGCCGTAGAGCGCCTCCATCGGGTGCTTCTCGAGCCCCCAGATGCCGTTGTTGCCGACCACGCCGACGACCCCGACGCCGTGGCGCGCCAGCGTGTCCCACTCCATGCCCGAGAAGCCGAAGGCGCCGTCGCCGAGCAGGAGGACGACCTGGCGGTCGGGCCGCGCGAGCTTGGCCGCCAGCGCGTAGCCGGGCCCGCAGCCCAGGCAGCCGAACGGGCCGGGATCGAGCCAGCAGCCGGGCTCATAGGAGTCGATGGCGCGGCCCGCGTAGGAGGCGAAGTCGCCGCCGTCGCAGATCACGATCGCGTCGCGGTCGAGCAGCGTGCCGAGCTCCGCGTAGATCCGCAGCGGGTGCAGGGGCGCGCGCTCGTCCGACCGGTCCGCAGCCTCGGCCTCCCGCTTGGCTCCCTCCACTGAGCGCAGGTGCCCGGTCCAGCCGGGGCTCGCGGCGCCCGGCGCGGCCGCCACGGCCAGGGTGCGCAAAATCTCCTCGAGCTCCCCGTAGAGCTCGGCCGCGACCGGGCGCGGCGCCTCGCGCGCGGGCTCGGACGCGTCGGCCACGATCAGCTCGCAGTCCGCCCCGAACGCCTGGCCGAAGGCGAGCCGGAAGTCCATCGGGACGCCGAGCACGAGCGCCACGTCGGCCTCGCCCAGCCCCGCTCCGCGGGCGCGGGAGAAGAACAGCGGGTGGTCGGCGGGCAGGCAGCCGCGGGCCAGGCCGTTCAGGAACACGGGGATCCCGAGCCCCTCGGCGAGCGCCCGCAGGCCGCCCTCGGCGCGCGCCCAGTAGAGATCGGTGCCGGCCATGATCACGGGTCGCTCGGCGTCGCGCAGCAGCGCCACCGCGCGGTCGAAGGCGCCGTCGTCGGGCCGCGCCGGCGCGGCCGTGCCGAGCACGGCGGGCTCCGGCTCGGGCGCCTCGGAGAACACGTGGTCGAGCGGGAAGTCCAGGAAGGCCGGGCCGGAGGGTGCGCGCAGGGCGGCGTCCCACGCCTCGTCGATCAGGCCCGGGATCTCCGCGGTCGCCCCCGCGGTGGCGGCCAGCTTGACCAGCGGGCGCACGAACGGGACGTGATCGACCTCCTGCAGGGAGCCCTGGCCCCAGCGCCAGGCCGGCGCGCGGCCGCCGAGGACGAGCATCGGCGAGTGGTTCTGCTGCGCGGCGCCCAGCGCGCTCATCCCGTTGGTCACGCCCGGCCCCGCGGTCAGCGCACATACGCCGGGCTCGCGCGTGACCTTGGCCCAGCCCTCGGCCGCGAACGCCGCGGCGGACTCGTGACGCACGTCGACCAGCGCGATGCCCTCCTCCCGGCAGCCGTCGTAGATCGAGAAGAGGTGGCCGCCCGAGAGGGTGAAGAGGGTGCTGACCCCGTGCGCCTTCAGGCGGCGCGCGACCAGGCGGCCGCCGTGCAGGACGTCGGGCGGTGCGGACTCGGTCGTCATGGCGGGGGAACTTACCCCCCCGTTCCGGGGGTCGCAGCCGCACGGCGCGCGTGCGGGCCCACGGGACGGCGTACGTTCAGCGCATGGACGACCTCGAGATCACTCCGGCCGTGTACACGCCGTCCGCCGACCTGGACATGCTCTTCGCCGAGCTGGAGGCCGAGCCGGAGCCCGCCGTCACCGAGCCCGCTCCGGTCGACGCGGACGCGCTCGACGCGCAGATCCTCGCCGGGCTCGTCTCGCCCTAGCCTTGGGCGGCGCGTGCCACGCGCGCGGCCGCCACCGCACCGCCGACGCGCTCCTCGCCCCAGTACAGCTTGCGCCCGACGCGCAGCGCGGGAAGCTGCTCGACGTCGGCGGCCAGCAGGCGGCGCCCGGCCGCCAAGATCGGGCCGTCGCGCCCCTCGTTGCGCGCCGCGATCAGCACGGCGTCCACCTCGACGCCCGCGGCTGCGGCCGCCTCGGCGAGCGTGTCGGGATCCTCGAGGTCGAAGCCGCCGCAGAAGGCCAGCCGCGCAGCGGCCAGCACGAACGGGCCGCCGCGGCCCAGCTCGACGGCGCAGGCGGCCGCGCGCATGCCCGCGGTGACGATCCCGGGGAAATGCTCGGGCCATACGAGCGGCATCCGCAGCGCCACAGCGCGCTGCTCGGCCGCCCGGCGCACGGCGGCGGTGCCGACGGCGTCGGAGTGCAGCGAGTGGCTGCGCAGCACGTGGCGCGCCGCCGGGGTCCAGGTCACGTCGTCGAAGGCGCGCTCCACCCGCTCGGCCGCCAGGTAGGTGAACGGGCATGCGAGGTCGAAGAAGAACTCCGCCCGCGTCGGCTCCGGCCGCGCGACCGGGTGCGGCCGACCGCGCGCCACGCGCCGGGCAGAGAGGTTGATCACATCGCCCACAGGCTGATCCTCAGGTCTCGGGTGTTCCGGGGGGTAGGGGGAAGGGGGAAAGCCGTTCCAAGACAGGAAACGACATCTGCGCATGAAACTTGCGCACATCGGTTCCGAACCGGATCACTATTCGTCCACCTCATGTCCAGCGGTTCATCTCGTCGTGTTTCGATCCCACAACGCCGCACCTCGCTCTATCCTGATCCGTGCCCGATTCATCCGCCGGAGGTCCGGAGATTCCCCCCACCCCCCCACCGAAGCGCCATCCTTACGATCAGTGGTCACCTGACGCGCGCGCCCTCGATCTGGTGGGCGACAAGTGGACGCTCCTGATCATTCGCGACCTGGCCGCCGGGCCCCGGCGCTTCGTAGAGTTGCAACGCGTGCTCCCGGGCATCTCGACCGAGCAGCTCCGTTCGCGCCTGAACCGGATGGTGGCCGATGGCCTGCTCACGCGGCAACGCTATCGCGAGGTGCCCCCGCGCGTCGACTACGAGTTGACCGAGCGCTCGCGCGAGCTGATGCCGGTGATCGCCGCACTCGCGCGCTGGGGCTATGACTGGACGTGGTCGCCGCCGCGCCCGGGCGAGGACGTCAACCTGGGCGCCGTCTTCCGGCTCGCGCCCGGTCTGCTGTCCCCGCCCGAGACCGTGCGCGGCTCCGTCGACCTGGTCGTGCACGAGGACGAGGAGGAGCGCGTGTTCCGGCTCGCGGCCGCCGACGGACGCGTGGAGATCTCCGAGCATCCGGTCGGACCGCCCGACGCCGTGGTGAGCGGCACGGTCGCGACGTGGGTCGACGCCCTGGGTCCCGACGGCACGCTCGCGTCGCTCGAGATCAGCGGCCAGCACCGGCTCGCCGAAGGCCTGCTCGAAGGCTTCGCGGGCGCGGCGGCCGCCGCGCGCGCGGCGGCCCACGCCGCCTGACCGGGCGGGTGCGGCGCAGCGCCGGGATCCTCCTGCACCGGCAGGCCCCGGACGGCGCCGTCGAGGTGCTGCTCGTCCATCCCGGCGGTCCGTTCTGGGCGCGCAAGGACGCCGGGGCGTGGTCGATCCCCAAGGGCGAGCACGGCGAGGACGAGGACCCGCGCGCGTGCGCGCTGCGCGAGTTCGCCGAGGAGACGGGCACCGCGCCGCCGGCCGGGGCGCTCGCCGACCTCGGGGAGGTGAAGCTGCGCGGCGGCAAGGTCGTGCGCGCCTACGCCGCCGCCGGCGACCTCGACCCGGCGGCGATCGTCTCCAACGACTTCGAGCTCGAGTGGCCGCCGCGCTCGGGCCGCCGCCAGCGCTTCCCCGAGGTCGACCGGGCGGGCTGGTTCGGCCTGGCCGAGGCGCGCGAGAAGCTCAACCCCGCCCAGGCCGCGTTCGTCGACCGGCTCCGGGAGGCGCTGGAAGCCGCCTGAGGGGCCGCAGCGTGCGATCGGGGCGCGGCCGGCGACTTGCGCCGCGATGCCCGGGGTGGGACTCGAACCCACATGCCCTTGCGGGCAGCGCATTTTAAGTGCGCCGCGTCGACCGGTTGCGCCACCCGGGCCCGCCTACAGCCTACGGGTCGCGGCGCTCCAGCACCGCCCACGCGGCGCCCAGGAAGAGCGCCACCCACCCCGCCAGGACCAGCAGCGCGACGCCCGGCGCGAGGTCGGCGGTCGCGCGCTCCAGGTGCCCGGCCACGAGCACGTCGGTCGCCTCCAGGGGATGGAAGCGCAGCACGTCCTCCTCCCACCAGCGGGGTAGCACGCCGGCGAGGAAGGGCGGGACGAGGATGAAGGCGAGGATCCCGACGATGCAGCCGCGGTGCTGCGCAGCCATCCCGAGGGCGACCGCCAGCACGGGGAGCACCGGCGTCAGCGCCGCCGAGACCACCACGGTGAGCAGCGCGTCGCCGTCGGCCAGGCTCGCGGTCTCCAGGCCGTAGCCGGCGAACAGGAGCTGCCCGCAGACGAACATGGCGACGGTGGCGAGCGTTCCGGCGGCCAGGGCGATCGCCCCCACCACCGCCGCCTTGTCCGCCAGCACGCGTCCGCGCCGCGGGACCGCGGCGAACGTGAGCCGGATCATGCCGGAGGCGTACTCCGACGTGGCGGCGGTCGCGCCCAGCACCACGAACAGCAGCGCGCCGATCACGCCGCCGGCCAGCGAGGTCTCGAGCGGGTCGAAGTCCCGGCGCTCACCGTCACCGGACGGGAGCGCCGCCACCAGAGCGCCGCGCCCTGTGCCGCGCCGGCGAGAGCCCCAAGCAGCGCGAGCGTCCCCGCGAGGTCGGGGGTGTCCCCGATCACGGCGACCAGCCACAGCCCGACGAGCAGCGGGAACGCGACGTCCACGATCCGGCCGAGCCGGCTGCGCGACGCGGGCTGCACCCCGCCAGTGTCGCCGACGCGCCCCGTCCGCGCCTCGGTCGCGAGTCGGAGATCGACACCCGTCCAGGGGCGGAGACGGCGCGCCACGCGCGAGCTACCCTGCAACATCCGAAACTTCTCCGTCCCCCGCGGGTTCCCCCGGACGGAAACGCGTTCTGACCCCTTGGAAGTCTCCACCTTCAGACACGCCGGCGCGGCCGGCACGCACGGACGCTCGCCGCTGTTGCGGCTGCAGTCCGACGAGCGCCTGATCACCCTGATCCGGCGCGGGAACCACCACGCCTTCGAGGCGCTCCTGGGCCGCTACCAGGCGCGCCTGCTGGCCTTCTGCCGGCACATGCTGTCCTCCCGCGAGGACGCCGAGGACGTGCTGCAGGAGGTCTTCGCCGCCGCCTTCAACGCGATCCAGGCCGACGACCGCGCGATCAACGTGCGGCCGTGGCTGTACCGGATCGCCCGCAACCGCTCGCTCAACCACCTGCGCCGGGCGCAGGCGATCGGCGTGGACTCGATGGACGTGCACCTCTCCGAGCACGGCCTGACCACGGCCGACAAGGTGCACAAGCGCGAGGAGTTCCGCCAGCTGATGGCCGACGTGCAGGAGCTGCCCGAGACGCAGCGCACGGCGCTGCTGCTGCGCGAGATCGACGCGCTCTCCTACGAGCAGATCGCCGAGGCGATGGAGACCACCGTGCCGTCGGTGAAGTCGCTGCTCGTGCGCGCGCGGGTCTCGCTGGCCGAGGCGGCCGAGGCGCGGCTGCTGACCTGCGAGCAGGTGCGCAACGAGCTGGGCGAGGTCGCCGAGGGGCTGCGCCGGACGACGCCGCCGGTGCGGCGCCACCTGCGGACCTGCGAGCGCTGCCAGGGCTTCCGCAAGCAGCTGCGCTCGACCAACAAGGCGCTGGCCGCGGTGTTCCCGCTCGGGCCGCTGCTGCTGCTCAAGAAGTTCCTGCTGGCCCACGCCGCCGGCAGCGGGGCCGCAGCCGCCGGGGGCGGCGCG
>Ga0136617_10003128_pt1 | contig 14775 bp, 7 predicted proteins | sample AntDrymUQ3222106_2_FD_129672 | JGI IMG/M metagenome (GOLD analysis project Ga0136617, IMG submission 129672) | Polar desert sand microbial communities from Dry Valleys, Antarctica - metaG UQ322 (21.06) | ecosystem: Environmental > Terrestrial > Soil > Desert | place: Antarctica: Dry Valley... | reverse complement strand
CGGCCGGCAGGACTGGCAGGATCAGGCCACCGATCAGTGGAAGAAACACGAGCAAGCCGAGGATCGGGAACCCCGCCTGGTCCGCGGCGGCAGTCTCGGGCACGATCACGGGTGCGCCTCCGCCTCGATGGTCACGACGTCGCCAGGCTGCGCGCCCGCAAACGATCCGCTCTCGATCCGCTGTTCGAGAGCTCGCAGGGAGCCCTCGATCGTGCGCACGAACGGGGTCGTGTACAGGCCGATCCACAGGATCAGGACGATCAGCGGAACAGCGATCGCGACTTCTCGCACGCGAAGATCCGGGATCTCGGGCCGCAGCGACGGATTGACCGGCCCCATGAACGCCCGCTGGAAGAAGCGCAGCATGTAGGCGGCCGTCAGGAACGTGCCGAGCCCCGCGATGACGGCGATGAGCCAGTGCACCTCGAGACCACCGAGCACGACGAGGTGCTCGCCGTTGAATCCGTTGGTTCCGGGCAGGCCGATGCCGGAGATGGTGATAAGCAGGAACAACGCCGTCAGAACGGGGACAAGGTGGAGGAGCCCGCCCATCTGCTTGAGGTCGGGCCGGCCGATGCGTGTGTGCAGGAAGCCTGCGAGGAAGAATAGGCCAGCGCCGGTGATCCCGAGATTGATCATCTGCAGCAGCCCGCCCTGCAGACCGGCGAAGTTCAGCGAGAACAGGCCGAGCATCACGACGCCCATGTGACTGAGGCTCCCGAAGGCCAGCATCCGCCGGAGGTCGGTCTGGGCCAGCGCGATGAGCGCCCCGTACACGATCCCGGCGCCGCCGAACGCAGCCATCAGCCAGAACCACTCTCGGGACGCTTCGGGCAGGAGCGGGATCACGAATCTGATGAAGCCGTACGTGCCGAGCTTGATGCCGACCAGGAACACGCCCGCCCCGACGATGGGGCCGTGTTCGAGGACTTTGGGCAGCCAGGTATGGAACGGGAAGACGGGCGCCTTGATCGCGAACCCGAAGAACAGCGCGAAGAACGCGACGGTCTGGACGGCCAGCGGCACCGGCACCGTCAGAAGCTCGAGGAGGTCGAAGCTCGGGCCACGCTGCCCGTCGCCGAAGGTCGCATGGTTCCAGGCGAGGGTCAGGATCCCGGCCAGCATCAGGACCGCTCCGACGGACATCGCCATGACGTAGTGGCGGCCGGCTTCGCGGTGCAACGGCCCGGTCCCCCAGCGGGTGATGAGCAGATAGCTCGGCACCATCTCCAGGACGAACACCAGCCAGAAGAGGAGCAGGTCGATCGAGATGAACGCGCCGATCATCGTCGACTCGAAGGCGAGCATCGCGCTGACGTAGCCGGCCACGTCCTCCGTCGCCGTCTTCTCGGCGTATCCGATCACGAGCACCGCCAGCAATGCGATGATGGGCAGGAACAGCACGCTCAGGCCATCCACACCGACCACGTAGCCGAGTCCGAGGGCAGGGATCGACGGGCCGCGTTCGACGAACTGCATATCGGGGACGCCCGGCACGAACAGCAGCATCAGCACGCCGGTCAGCGCCAGCTCGATCATCGCCACCCACAGGCCAACCTGGTACGCCGTGTGGCGATCCCGGATGAGCCAGACAGCGACAGCTCCGAGCGCGGGCAGCAGCAGCAGCACCGTCAGAAGCGGAAACCCCACCTGGGCGCTCGACGGGATCTCGCCGAGGATCATGGGGCGGACAGGAGGATCGCCACGACCGCGGCCAGCAGCAGTGACCCGGCGACCAGGGTGCCGAACACGGCCGGCCGGGCCAGGGTCTCCTCCAGTTCGAGCAGGGCGGGCTCGAACCTTGTGCCGGCCGAGCCCAGGGAGGCCGTCGTGCGCACGATCAGGACCTCCTCGGCCCACGCCGCGCCGCGCGCACCGGCGACCGCCAGCCGGTCGAGGAGCTCAAGGGCCGCATCACTGGCGTGTTCGACCTGGACAGCGGCTCCGCCGAACGATGTCGCCAGCCGGTTGATGAGCCCGGGCGCCACCTCGCTCGCGTGCTCGACCCGGGCACCGGCTCGGCCGAACGACGTCGCCACCCGGCTGAGGAGGCCGGGCGCCACTTCGCTGTCGTGCTCGACCTGGGCAGCCACCTCGCCGAGCGATGTCGTCAGCCGGTCGAGGAGCCCTGGTGCTGCCTGGGGCGTGACGGTGCGCGACGACGACGCGATCCGCGTAGTTCCCCCGACGATGGCGCGGTTGAGGACGTCGGTGTCGAATCTGTCGAGCGCGGCGGCGAGCCGCTGGACAGGCCGGCCCGCGAGCGCCGCGTAGATCTCGTCGAGCCAGAACCGCTCGACCGCCGCGCGGTACATCGCGCGACCAAGCCGGGAGGACGGGACCCGCGGCTCCGGGCGGAATCGGTCGAACCGGGCGGTCGAGTACCAGGACACGCCGATGGCGAACAGGAAGACCACGACGAGTGTCGACTGGAGGGCGGCATCGACTCCGGGGAGCCGCGGCGCTGCCGGCACCCCTGCGCCGACGAGCTGGCTGAACCACGTTCCGGACAGACCACCTGGCACGATCCCGAGCGCCACGCCGACCCCTGCCACGAGGACCAGGCCCAGGAGCGCCGGCAGGATGCGTCCGACCCGGCGATCGGTCGTATGGCCCGCCTGGTGATCGCCCTTCACGAGATGGACGTCGACCATCCGGGCCACGAGGACGCCGGCCGTCAATGCCGTCGCGCCACTGATGGCGGCGAACACGGAGCCTGTCAGTGGGTCGGCCCACGCGCCCGCCCCGAGAACGATGAATGCTCCCGTCCCGGCCACCACCAGCCCCGCTGCGCCCGCGAAGGCGATCTTGCCGAAGCCTGTCGGGGCACGCTCCGTCTCGCGCAGCTCCCGACCGCCGTGCAGCGCATGCATGATCGACGGAGCGGTCAGGAAGAGGTACGTCTTGAAGTACGCGTGGGCCGCCAGATGGAAGATCGCGACCGCGTAGGCGCCCAATCCGCAGGCCACGAGCATCAGCCCGAGCTGGGCGGTCGTGGAGTAGGCGAGCACGCTCTTGATGTCCGTCTGGACCAGTCCGAGCACCCCGCTGTAGACCGCGGTGGCGGCCCCCACCAGCGTGACCACGGCGAGCACCTCCGGCGCGCGGTCGTAGAGCGGCGCGCTGCGGGCCAGGAGATAGACGCCTGCGGTGACCATCGTCGCGGCATGGATGAGCGCGCTCGACGGCGTGGGACCCTCCATCGCGCGTGCCAGCCAGGTCGTCAGCGGCAGCTGCGCCGACTTGCCGATCGCGCCGACGAGCAGTGCCAGGCAGATCGCCGTGATGCGGCCGGGGTCGACGCCCGCCGCCTGGCCGAACACCACGTCGAAATCGGTGCTCCCGAAGCTGTCGACGAGGAGGAAGATCCCGACCAGGAACCCGGCGTCGCCGATGCGGGTCATGACGAACGCCTTGGTCCCGGCCCGAGCGGCCGAGGGGCGCTCGATGTAGAAGCCGATGAGCAGATACGAGCAGACGCCGACCGCTTCCCAGCCGACGAACATCAGGACGTAGCTGTTGCTCATCACCAGCAGCAGCATCGCCGCGAGGAAGAGCGAGAGCACGGTGAAGTAGCGCGCGAACCCGACCTCCTTGTGCATGTAGTTGATCGAGAACCGGGCGACGAGGGCACCGATGCTGGTCACCACGAGCACCATCACCGCCGACAGGGGGTCGACAAGGAGTTCGACGTTCACGCTCAGGTCGCCACTCGCGAGCCAGGACATGACCGGGACGACGCGCGGCGTCGGGTCGATCGCGACGGCGACCAGAAGGCCCACCCCGGCGAGGAACGCGAGGAACGTCGCACCGACCGTGATCCCGCCGATCACGCGCGCCGGCACCCGCGGTCCGCCGAGCCCGGCGATGCCGTTTGCGATCGCGGCCGCGAGCGGAAAGGCTGGGACGAGGAGCGCGAGGAACTCGACCGGCATCGTCAGGCGACCGCGTCCTGCTCGGTACGCTGCTCGATCAGTGCCGGCGGCACGAAGCCGGTCTTGCCGCGATACCACTCGAAGGAGGACGCCACCACCGGCAACGTGGACGGACTGCCTTCCCATCGAACGAACCCCTGGCCAGGCACGAACAGGTCGAAGTCGCCGTTCTCGGGGTCGACGGCCACGAGGTGGACCCAGGCGTTGTCAAGCAGTTCGCGGATGCCCGCCTGGCGGCCGTAGACGGCGCCGAGGATGGCGGTACTGGCCTCGACGAGCAGGTGCAGGCGCATCGGCTCATGGACCTCGACCATCTGGCGCGGCAGTCCGGTGCGCAGGTCGCTCATGGCACCTTCCATCACGCCGATCAGGCCGGACACGTTGTGCGGGGCCTTGGTGTCGGAGCCGTAGCGCTTGTTGTCGACGGTCGAGAAGTAGTACTCGAGATTGATACCGGCCCCGACCGGCCCGACGGACAGGAGGATCCGCTCCACGATCGTGCCGGTCGGGTCCTGCGTCGGGTCGTACGAGATCAGGAAGGGGCGGCGGTCCAGGAACAGGCCCTGGGTGATCGCGCGCCTGCCCACGACGGCCATCGCGTTCGTTGCGTGGCCCCACTCCGGCCGGACCTGGCTCAGGTCCATGGAGCGGCCTTCGATGTGGCGCAGGGAGTGGGCCGGCGAGGCGTCCTTGGGTGCCGACCCGAACCGTCGGCAGCGTTCCTGGGCAGATCGCGCCCGGGCTTCGTCGATGTCGGCGACCAGGCGATCCCAGTCGTCCCTGTGACTCGCCGGGATGTCCTCAACGTCGTAGAAGGTCACGAGCTCGGAGCAGGTGTTGTGCTCGGCGCCGACGAAGTGGGTGTCGGCCGGGATGTGGATGCCGCGCTCGGCCAGGATCTCCCGGACGGGCGGTCGGTTGGCCATGGCGGTGAAGGCCCGGGCATTCGGTCCGCCGTGCTTGCCGCCGGCGGCGCCGCAGTCGTGCGCCGATTCGTGCGGGTTGTTCATGCTGAGCGAGCCGTGCCCGGCGAACACCACGAGACGGGCGAAGTGGTGCGTCAGCCCGACGTTGCGCAGGATCGCCTCGACCCGGTCCGACTGTTCCGTGGTTGCAAAACCGCGCGGGTCGTGGGCGCCGTGGCCCCCGTTGCCGTCGTCCGCGTGCGACGACTCGTGGGCGGCCTGCGCCCCGGCGTGTGCAGGGGCCGGCTCTGCGGCCTCAGGCAGCGTGACGGTCAGTTCCGTGCTGACGGGCGGTAGCACTCGTCGGCCCAATGCTTGCACGAATCGCTCGTACCCGATCGGCGCGAGGACCCGCCCGGCGAGCGGCACGGCCTGGAGCAGGCCGAGGAGATCGATGAGGAAGTACGCCGGGAGGAAGTTGCGCTTCATCTCCCAGTACGCGTCATGCACGACGCCCCACCATGTCGCTCGCGTCTTGACCCGCTCCCGCCGAGCCACATCGGCCGGGCGCGCGATCTCCGTGACGATCTGGGTCGGCGTGATGACCGGGGGACAGAGCGGCGTCAGCTCGTGCTCGTCGAGGCCGGCGTACTGCATCGGGATCCCGTAGAAGCCTGCGGCACCGAACGTCTCATCGTCCGGGGCGATCTCCTCCAGATGGCGGCGGATCGCCTCCTCTCGCTCGTCGATGCAGAAGAACACCTGTGCCGCCGGGCGTCGGTCCCGAGCGAGCCAGCGGCCACGCCCTCGGTTTGCGGCGATCGCTCCAAGGATCTCTTCTCGGTAGTGGCGCTCGTAGGCACGCAGCCAGATCGGTCCGTGGGCCTCGGGTGGGAACGCATCGAGCGCTCCGAGCAGCCGCTCCGGCTCGTCGTCGCCGAGGCTCCGCACGTCCGAGGCGGTGAGGCCGAGGAGCTGGGCGAGCTGGAACAACCGCCAGGCCGTGCTCCGCACCGCCGGGCCGCCGTCACCGTCGGGCGGCAGCGCCGTCACCAGGCGCTGCCATTCAGCATCGCGCGGTCCGCGTCGCCCGGCGAGCCTGCGGACGTCGTCGGCTAGGCCGTCCGGAAGTCCGCCGGCCTGCAGCGCGCGGCGCAGCCGATATTCTGGTTCGTGGGCGGCGAAATAGGCGCGGATCGCCGGGATCGATGGATCGAGGCCCCAGATGTCCCGGCACCGGGCAGCCACGAGGCAGCGCTCGTAGAACAGCCGAACGGCCAGGAAACCGGCCATGTCGATGGGTTGCGCCGCCTGTCGCGGATAGGCTGGCCGAGCCTCGCGCCAGGAGATCAGGGCCGCCCAGCCGGGCAGGGCCTGCAGTTCGCGGCCCAGGTACGCGCCCCATTGCTCCTCGGGCACGCCCAGCAGGTCGAGCTCGGCGATGATCGCGTCGCGCGGCGCCCACGGCAGGCCCGAGATCTCGGCGCGCCAGCCCCGCACGCCCGCGAGGCGCGGACCGATGTCGTCGGCTGCCGAGGCCCGCCAGGCCGCAAAGAAGCCGCTCCATCGCTCCGGCATCCGCCACGCTCCGAGGCCTTCGTCCAGGAAGGACCCGGCGAGGCGGATGAGGATGCCGTTGACGAGGTCTCGGAGCGGCTCGCCGGTCACAGCCTCGATGAACTCGAGGTTGGTCATCTCCGTGCCGAGGCGAGCCAGTTCGTCGGCCCAGCCGGCCGCCACCGGAGCCGCCTCCGGTCCAGGCCCACTGTCGACGTCCTCTCTGAAGCGTGGTCCCATGTGGCGGGGATCGGTCCCCGACAACGGGTCGGCTGCCCCGGATCGCTCGAGGCACGCCGACCACAACGCTCCGACGGCCGTCGCTTCGATGCTTCCGCCCAACCGGTCCGCGATCGCGCCGTATGTACCCCGGACGCCGAACTGGCGGCGGGCGATCGCGTTGACCAGTTCGACCTCGGCTTCGAGCCAGCGCGCCCGGATGCGGTCTCGATCCGGACGACTCATCGATGCGGTCTCGCGGTCGACCGAGTCGAGGTAGTCGTCTCGGCGAGTCGCAGGTATACCCAGCTGATACCAGGTAGTCTCCAGGCGCTGGGTGGTGGCCGGGCCGACCGATGCGCCGTCGTCCGTCGAGGAGACGCTCCGGAGGCGATCGCGCAACCGCAGGCCTGTGTACGTCTCGAGGAGGCCGGCCAGGGTCCTTGCCGATCCGACCTCCGTGAGGTCCCGTGCCAGGTCCTCGCTGGCGCGCTGGAGGAACGCGGTGCGCACGCGCGCGGGAAGGTCAGGGCGAAGCTGGCGCACGGACCCGAGATCAGCCTCGAAGCGGAGTCGACCCGGCGGCAGCTCCGTGACACCCTGCACGAAATGGACCCGGCGCACCTCATCGGCCGTGATCACCCGACCGCGAACCGACGCCAGCGGCTCCGCTGCGCCGGTCCCCGCCGTGGCCAGAGCGTCGGCGATGTCATCGTCATCGATGCGGCCGCCGGCATACGCGCTTCGGAACTCCTCGTTGGACAGGTAGCCGTGCCCGCCGACGACTGCTCGCGCTTCGTTGATGGCCTGCTCGAACGGGAGGTGCTGGAGTCCGTGCAGGGTGTTGTGATGGATGAACGTGCCGATCGGGCCCTGGTTCGACAGGTAGTGCTTCTGGTGGTCGAGTTCGTGGGCGAGGTGCTCGTGCCGATCGCGGGTCATGGGTTACCGGAACACGGCGGTGAGGTCCGCTGTGGTGGGGCTGACCAGCGCCAGGATGATGCCGGGAAACAGGCCGAGCATGACCGTGACCGCGGTCAACGACAGCACGACGACCATCTCCCGAGGCTCCAGGTCGGACAGGGCCACCCAGCGAGCGTCGAGCGGACCCATGACCATCTGGCCGATGGTTCGCAGTGAATACGAGGCGGAGATAAGGACGCCGACGACAGCGATCAGGACCAGCACTCCCCAGCGCTCGAAGCCTCCGATCAGCACGTGGAACTCGCTGACGAACTGGCCCAGGCCTGGCAGCCCCATGGAGGCGAGCAGCAGCAGCGTCAGAGCCGCCGAGTATCGAGGAACGCGCCCCATCAGCCCGCGGAAGTCGCCGACCTCACGGGTATGGGCCCGGTCGTAGATCGCACCCACCAGGAAGAACAGACCCGCGGTGATCACGCCGTGCGTGACCATCATCAGCACCGCACCGGTGTAACCGATCGCGGTCATCGTGGCGATGCCGAGCAGGACGAAGCCCATGTGGGCGATGGACGAGAAGGCGACCATCGCCTTGAGGTCCGTCTGGCGCCAGGCGAGCAGCCCACCGTAGATGATGCTTATCAGGGCGAACACGGCCAGCAGTGGCGAAAAGGCTTCCAGGCCGAGCGGAAGGATGCCGCTCACCCGGATAAGGCCGTAGCCTCCCATCTTGAGCAGGATCCCCGACAGCAGCATGCTCGCAGGGGTTGGTGCCTCCACGTGGGCCAGGGGCAGCCAGCCGTGCAATGGGAAGACCGGGATCTTCACCGCGAAGCCGATGAAGAAGGCCAGGAAGGGACCCATCTGAAGGGCCTGCGTCCAGCCCTGGCCCTGTTCCCGCAGGACCGCCATGTCGAACGTCTGTGGCTCGGACAGGAGGTAGATCGAGATGACCCCGATGAGCATCAGGATCGAGCCCGCCAGCGTGTACAGGAAGAAGCTCATCGCGGCTGAGTCTCGGCGGGATCCGCCCCAGGCGCCGATCAGGAAGAACATCGGCACGAGGCCGATCTCATAAAACACGTAGAACAGGAACCAGTCCTGCGCGACGAATACCCCGAGCGCCGCGAACTCGAGCAACAGGAACCACGCGAAGTAACTCTTGACCCGTTCCGTGATCCCGAACGATCCGATGATCGCGAGCGTCGCCACGAACGTGGTCAACAGGACCAGGGGGAAGGACAGCCCGTCCACCCCCACGACGTAGGTCATGCTGAGATCGGGGATCCATTCGGCCCGCTCGACGAACTGCGGCTCGGTGGCCGTGCGGTCAAACAGCACGAACAGGTACCCGGCGAGGACCAGCGACACGCTCGACGCAGCAAAAGCGGCAGCCCGGATGAGCATCGGCCGCGACCCCGGCAGCAGGAGGACCAGGGCGACGCCGACGAGCGGCGCCCAGACCATCGCACTCAACAGAGGCATCGGATCACCAACCTATCTCACGGTCTTCACCGCAGCCGAGCCATCACGCGCGCGACAGGGATGAGACCGGGCTGTGCGTCGAGGGCCGGAGGCCTTCGAGGCCGCGTCGTTCGATGTGGCCCCCATCGCGTTCGTACTCGTTCTCGAAGTCCTCCAGCCGCTCGACCACGGTGTGATCGACGAAGTTGACCTCGCTGAAGTCCAGGACCACGGTCTTGCCGACCGGCAGCTTGTCCAGGGTGCCGCGGACGCCGATGAAGCTCGGGAAACCGAGCGATCCCGAGAACGCGACGGTCACCCGTTCCCCCTCAGGGACGACCCGCGTACGAGCCCGGAACAAGTTGCCGAGCGACGTGCCGCGGACGACCGCCACGATCAGTCCGACGACGATGCCGGCGATCACGCCGACGAGCAGATCCTCGGCCACGACCAGGATGGTCGTCACGATCATGAACAGGAACTCCTCCTTGCCGATGTGGAGCGCGTGCACGAACTGTTTGGGATGGGCCAGGCGGAAGCCGATCACGATGAGGATCCCGGCCAGCGACGCGAGCGGGATGAGTTCCAGCACGAACGGGATGGCCAGGACGGCCAGGAGCATGAAGGCGCCGTGGAAGAAGTTCGACCAGCGGGTCTTGGCGTTGTTCATCACGTTGGCGCTGCTGCGGACGACCTCGGCGATCATCGGGAGGCCACCGAGCATGCTCGAGACCATGTTCCCGATGCCCTTGCCCAGGAATTCGCGGTTCATGTTCGAGCGGCGCCGGTACGGATCCAGCTTGTCGATCGCGGATGCGGTGAGGAGTGACTCCAGGCTGGCCACGAAGACGTAGGCGAAGATCAGGCTCGCGGACGCGGGCAGCTTGGAGAAGTCCGGAAAGGTGATGGCACCCAGCAGGCCACCCTCAGGCAGGTTGAGCATGAACTTGGGGTCCAGCTGCAGGGCGATCGCCAGGACGACGCCGGAGATGGCCGCGACGAGCGCCGCGGGCACGAACCGGGCGATCTTCCCGAGCCGCGGCCAGAGGACCATGATGGCCATCGCCGCGAGAGCGATGACCGTCACCATGACGTCGAGCTTGCCGATACTTTCGGGGATCCCGAGGAGGCCCTGATTGAGGGCATGGAAGGCGAAGAAGTCCTCCGGGACGACGTGCCCATGGGGAGTGCCTGCGCCGACCGCGACGTGGAACTGACGGGACATGATGATGATGCCGATCCCGGCGAGCATGCCGTGGACGACGGACAGCGGAAAGAAGTTCGTCAGCTTGCCGGCCTTCAGGAGGCCGAGGACGATCTGGATGACGCCGCACGCGACCCCGACGGCAAGTGCGTATCTGTAGCCGGCAAGCGGGTCGCCGTCGCCCAGGGTTTCGATGGCGCCCAGCACGATCACGATGAGGCCTGCGGCCGGACCGTTGATCGTGACGTACGAGCCACTCAGCAGCGACACGAGCATCCCGCCCACGATCGCTGTGATGATGCCGGCCATCGGCGGCGCACCGGAGGCGATCGCGATGCCCAGCGACAGCGGCAGCGCGATCAGGAAGATGACGAACCCCGACAGGAGGTCACTTCGCCAGTTCTGGATGAGCCCAGGGATCCAGTCGCTGGGCAGAGGCGGGGTCGCCGCGGCCGCTTCGGGGTTGTGTGCGCCGCTCTGTCCCATCGTCACCGCTCCTCGATGTCGTCATTCGGGCAAGGCCGTCGTTCCCCGCGCCGACTCTATGACTTGCCGGCGCTCGCGGCGCTTCACGATTCGGCCACAGAGTCGTAACCGTCTCGTAATGGTTGGGTACTCCGATCCGTCGTCGTGCGGCGGCGACGATGGACGGGGGTGCAGCAGGCGGGGCAGGGCCCAACGTCACGCCGGACAGGGCGCACTGGGCCGCATCACGGCCGGACCGGCTCGATGGTCGACCGCTCGGCGAGGTCGCCCAGGCGCCTTATCTCAGCGCGAGCCGAGCCAGATCGATGAAGAAGCTCGGAAACAGCCCCAGGACCACAGTCAGCACCGCACCTACGAGCAAGGGACCGACGATGAGCGGCGAGACCTCGCGGATCTGCTGCGATTCTTCAGCGCGGCCGTCCTCCTGCGGCAACTGGAAGAAGGCGCTGCGAATGATCCGGAAATAGTAGGCGGCAGTCAACAGCGTGCTGATCGCGAGGACGATGACGACAGCGAGCTTGCCGGCTTCGATCGAGCCTGAGATCAGGAACCACTTGGTGATGAAGCCCGCGGTGGGCGGGAGGCCCACGAGACTGAGCGCCGCGATCGAAAAGGCGGCCATGGTCCACGGCATCTGCCGACCGATCCCACTGAGTTCGGAGATCTTCGTCTTGTGGGTAGCCAGATAGATCGAGCCGACGCAGAAGAAGAGGACGATCTTCGATTCGGCATGGTTCACCAGGTGAACGACCCCACCGACCATCGTCGTCGGACTCAGGATCACCACTCCCAGGATCATGTAGGAGAGCTGACTGATGGTCGAGTAGGCCAGGACGGCCTTTAAACTGTCGAGTCTCAAAGCGCGGAAGGACGCCAGCAGGATCGTGACGGATACGACGATGGTGGTCGCGACATCGAGACGCAGCTGTTGCAGCAGATCCGTACCGAAGACATCGAGGATCACGCGGAAGATCAGGAAGACACCCGCGTTGACGACCGCTACCGCGTGAAGCAGTGCACTGACCGGCGTGGGAGCGACCATCGCCGCGGGGAGCCAAGCGTGAAAGGGCATGATCGCCGCCTTCGCGCTGCCGGCCAGGAAGAAGCCGAAGACCACCACGAGGACAGTGGCATCGACACCGGCGGGGAAGACGCCGTTCTGTCCGAAGTCGAAGGTTCCGGACAGGACGTAGGTGAGAAGTATGGCCGGCAGAAGAAAGGCGAATGACGTCGCGAGCTGGTAGCGGAGGTACTTCCGCCCCGCGGCGTGGGCCTCCGATGACCCGGTGTGGGTCAGCAAGGGGTACGTCAGGAAGGTGAGGAGTTCGTAGAAAACGTACAACGTGACGAGGTTGGCGGAGAAGGCGACCCCCATCGTGGCTGCCAGTACCAGGGCGAAGAAGACGTAATAGCGCGTCTGAGCCTGCTCCCGGAGATGACGCATGTAGCCGATCGAATAGACGGTCGTCAGGATCCAGAGGAACGACGCCGTGATGGCGAACAGGAGTGAAAGCGCGTCTACCCGGAAGGCGATCGCCGCCTGGGGCAGGAACGGCAGCACGGTGAACTGAAGGATCTCGCCGTTCAGGACCGGTGGGATCATCGTCAGAACGATGAGAAACTGGAGCACCGACGCGGCGAGGGAGCACCCTTCTCGGAGGTTGGGCTTCTGGCGGGTCGCGATGATGAGGGCGGCTCCAAGGACAGCAACCGCCATGGCCAGGAACGGGGTGATCGATTCAGTCTGCATGCTGGACAACCTCGGCGCCGATCCCTTGTTCGACCCGGTCCACCGTCGCCTGCCCTGAGCCCTGACTCATCCTCAGGATCGAATATGGGAACAGACCGATCCCGAGGGCGAGGGCACCATCGTCACGCGACGACCGCTTCGGGCGGGCGAAGGTCCTGGAGAGTGCGAATGGCATCGCGTTCACCGGACCCAGGAACGCCCGCTCATAGTAGGACACGAAGAAAGCCGCATTGAGGACTCGGTCCCATCACAGGCATCTGATCGACACGATGTCACCGCTCGGCTTCGACGAGCTCCTTGATCCGGCGAGCGCTTTCGCTGACCGGCAGCGGATCCAGCGGGTTCGTCATCCCGGGTATGTCGACGCTGATGGTGAACCTGCTGCCGGTTGGCCCCTCCGGCTGGATCGTGATGCGCCCGTGCATTTCGACAGGCCCATCGTGGACAACGAAGGCGATCGCCCGCGGCGGGTCGAGTTCGACACACTCCATCGTCCCCTCGATCGGATACCCGGCGCGCGTGTGGCGCCGGATGCCAACGTCGGCCGGAGCTCCGCTGCGGAGGGAGAAGAACGTCCGGTCCCGGAGGGCCGCCAGGATCCAGCGCTCGGCCACGAGCACGCCGGCTTCGACCTTCGCCTTGTCGCGCGGCTTATAGGGCCGGGCCGTGATGATCGCATAGCCGTAGTGGGTGGCGAGCTCGGCGTACGTCCGGTTGATCTCGGGCTCGTAGCGGTCGGCCCGGGTGACGCCCGAGCGGAGGTTGTCCGGGACGATGATCGCCGGCGCGCCGCCGAAGAACTCGAAGGCCGCGACGTGCGAGCCGATCCAGTCCGGAAGGGCCTGGCTCGCGGTCGCGGTGGCGTAGGTGTAGCTCGACGCGCCGAGGACGGCGACGAACAGCTGGGCCGGGCTGATCTGCCCGGTCTCGGGGTCGGTGATCGGGAGCGTCTGGCCCGGGTAGTCGACGAACAGCTTCTCGCCGGCCCGGTGCTCGTGGCGCATGACGACGTCGAGCTGCCGAGCCCAGCGCCGGTAGCGCTCGACGAACTGGGTGTACTGGTAACCGTCGGGGTGGCGCTCCTTGTACTCGAACCACAGCAGCTGGAGGGTCACCCCCTTGCGGCGCAGCTCGCGGTGAACATCGGCCCAGTCGGGCAGCGGCCGCCCTGGGCCCGGCGGTAGCGCCGCCGAGCTGAACAGCCGGGCCTCGAGTGCGGCATCGTCGAGCCCGTCCGGGAGCGGCCAGTCGAGGCCCGCGGCGCGGGCCCGGGCGAGGTGGTCGGCGACGGTGGTGTAGGGCAGCCCCGTGGCCACCCCGATCTGGCGGCGGCTCAGGCCGTCGGCCAGGCTGAGGCGGAGGACCTCGCGGATCTTGCGCATGGCGGAGCGGGCGCGTGGCACCGGCAGGTGGCTCCTCGAACGGGTGGATCGTCCGAGGCACCATGCCGGGTCCGGCCGGCCCTCACGTCACCGCTCCGCGGCCTCCTTCAGCGGGTGATCGAAAACTCCGAAACGACTGATCGGATTGGACCGAAACGACTGATCGGTTTCAACCGAAATCCGCACCAAGCCGAGGCTGGTCAGACGCTGGGCCGCGGCCCAAGCCTCGGGGAGGCTGGTCGTCCCAGAGCTGGTTGGCGACGATCTCATGCAAGGCGAGATGGAGCCGGGGATTGACGGTCGCGCCGTCGACATCGACATCTTCGTGGCGCCGAAGCGCCCGCGCGAACTCGGCGTGGTCGACCTCGACGAGGAGCGACCGATCGTCGGTATGAGCGGGATCGAGGAACGTCAGGTCGATTCCGCGCAGGGTCCCGCGTCCCGGCGGGACCGCCCACGCCCGCCGCGCCGCAACGTCGTCGGGGCGGCCGCGTCCTTCGGTTTGGGCCGTCCTCGGCTGATCGCGCTTCGGCCCACGCTTCGGCTGTGCGGGTGTGGTCCCCGGTCCGCGTGCCGTGCCGAGCATGGCGTCGCGTTCGGCGATGGGGCGAGCGTTGTATTCCTCGATCCACGCATCGAGCGCACGCTGGTCGGTGAGGTCGACGCCCTCGGCCATCATCGCGTGCACGAGTGATTTCGCGGGCGTCTCGGCTTGGAGGGGGCTGGGGTCAGCATGTAGGCCGCGCGCCTGCCGGAGCAGGCGGTCGACGGCCGGCGCGAGGGAAGGCTCCGGCTGTGCATGGCTCCTCCGACGTCCAGGGTTCGACCTCGACACGGAGCGCGGCATGCGGGGCATGGTTCGTCGATTCTCCAGGCTGACCAGCCGGGCGTCTGCCCGGGTTGGATTCGATTGTCGCGTCCGACGCCGCCTGCTGCCCGAAGCGGTGAGCCGTCG
>Ga0136617_10003127_pt1 | contig 14777 bp, 14 predicted proteins | sample AntDrymUQ3222106_2_FD_129672 | JGI IMG/M metagenome (GOLD analysis project Ga0136617, IMG submission 129672) | Polar desert sand microbial communities from Dry Valleys, Antarctica - metaG UQ322 (21.06) | ecosystem: Environmental > Terrestrial > Soil > Desert | place: Antarctica: Dry Valley... | reverse complement strand
GGCCGGCGCGTCGGGCGTCTGTTGCTGGGCCGGCGCGTCGGGCGTCTGTTGCTGGGCCGGCGGCGGTGGCGCCTGCTCGGCGATCAGCAGCGGTGGGGTGTCGCTCCACGGCTCGAATACGAGGTGGCGCTTGAGGTAGACGACCGTCTCGCGCAGCACGGCGGCGATCGGCAGCGCGATGAGCGCGCCCACGAAGCCGTACATCTGCCCGCCGAGCAGCAGCGCGAGGATGACGAGCAGCGGGTTGAGGCGCAGCGTGCGGCCGAAGACGTTCGGTGCGACGACGTGTCCCTCGAGCTGCTGCAGCGCGACGAACAGCAGCGCGACCCAGAGCGCCATGAGCGGGTCCTGCACGAGCGCGACGATCACCGGCGGCGCCGCACCGAGCACGGGCCCGACGTAGGGGACGAGCTCCATGAGGCCGAAGAACAGCCCGAACCCGAACGCGTACGTGCGCCCGTCGGGGAAGATCCCGATCGTCCCGAAGATCCACAGCGCGATCCCGGCCGACAGGCCCATGATCGCGCTGAACAGCATCTGCCCGCGGACGTAGCCGAACACCGCGCGCTGCACGCGCGTCGGGTAGTCGTCCTCCGGCGTGCCGTCGCCCGGCGGCATGACCGAGCGCACGAGCCCCCCGATCCGCGGGGCGTAGACGAGCATGTAGATCGACAGGACGACGACGAGGATCACGTAGAACGACAGCTCGACGAAGCGCACGAGCAGCTCGCCCGTGACGGAGACGATCTCGCCCGAGCCTCGCAGGATCTGGTCCTGCAGGCTCGCCAGCGCGCTCTCGCTCTCACCCTTGATCTGGACGTTGAGACCCTGGTCGTCGAAGAACTGCTGCACGTCGTCGAGCGTCCCGCTCGCCTCGTCGACGAGACCCGGCACGTCGCTGGCGAACGCCGTCGCCTGATCGGCGACCGGTCCCGCGACGAGGAAGCCGAGGAAGGGCAGCAGCGTGAAGATCGCGAGGTAGACGGCGATGACGGCAACCGTCCGCGGCACGTGCGCGCGCTGCACGAGCGTCACGAGCGGGTTGAGGATCAGCGCGATGACCGCCGCGGCGATGAACAGCAGCAGGACGACGCCGGCCGCTTGCGCGAGCGCCAAGAGCGCGAGGATCGCGACCGGGAGCATCACGAGCTGCACCCAGCGGGCGACCACCACCGGGCCGCGCGGAGGCGACGGCTGCGGCGGGGGGGGCGGGGGGGCCGGGGGCGGCGGCGGCGGGAGGTCGGATACGTCGTCAGCCATCCCTCGTCAGAGTATGTCCCGTGCCAGAGGCCGTCGCGAGCATCCTGTTCATCGGTGACGTCGTCGGCTCGCTCGGCCGGCACACGCTGCTGGGCCTGCTGCCGGTGCTGCGCAAGCGGCACGAGCCGACTTTCGTCGTCGTCAACGGCGAGAACGCGGCCGGCGGCCTGGGCATCACGCCGAAGATCGCCGACGAGCTGTTCGCCGCGGGCGTCGACGCGATCACGCTCGGCAACCACGCCTTCCACCGGCGCGAGATCTTCTCCTACCTCGACTCACACGACGCGATCGTGCGGCCGTACAACTACCTGCGCAGCCAGCCCGGCCACGGCCTCTGCGTCGTCGAGCACGGCGGGCTGCGGCTCGGCGTCGTGAACCTCAGCGGCAACCTCTTCCTGCGCGCGGGCCGGCCCGCGTTCACGGACGTCGACGCGGCGCTCGGCGAGCTCGATGGCCGCGTCGACCACGTGCTCGTGGACTTCCACGCCGAGGCGACGAGCGAGAAGGTCGCGCTCGGCTGGTATCTCGACGGGCGCGTGAGCGCCGTCGTCGGCACCCACACGCACGTCCCGACCGCCGACGCGCGCGTCCTGCCCGGCGGCACGGCGTACATCACCGACGTCGGCATGACCGGCCCCCGCGGCGGCGTCATCGGCGTCCGCAAGGAGCAGTCGATCCGCAGCTTCGTCACGCACATGAACGAGCGCTACGAGACCTCCGAGGACGACCCCTGGCTCATGGGCGCGCTGGTGCGATGCTCGCAGCCGCTGAAGGCCGATTCGATCGAGCAGGTGCTGCTGCCGGCGGCGTGAGGGCCGGCGCTGCCGGGGCGCGGGCGGCGCCTGGCGTGGACCGGGGGGCGGCTACTCCTGGCCCCCGGGGCCGCAGCTCGCAGCCGTGGGTCAACGCCTGGTGTTCCAGAGTCCGCACCGCCCGCACGAGCGCGGCGCGCTGTTCGTGCCGGCGCGGGGCAGCTCGCGCTGCTTGGCCCACCGCGCAAGCTGGCGATGCGCAGCGAACTTCAGCACCCGCACCTGATCGGGAGAGAGGCGCTGCGCCGGCTCGCCGCTCATGACGCGGGCGCGAGCTGGCGCAGCGCGAACTCGATCTCGTGCAGGTGACCGCGGCGCAGACTGGGCGGCTCCAGGCGGCATGCGATGCGCTGGCGCCCGCCGCGCGGATCGTCGACGACGAGCTCGATCGGATCGAGGGTCTCGGCGACCTGTCCGATGACGCGCTCGTGCAGCACCTCGTCGAGGCGCAGCAGCTTCTCGCGCTCGCCCTCGAGCAGCCGCGCGACCGGGATCCCGGTCCAGCGCCACCCGTGAATCAGCCGGCGTCACTGCCGGGCGCGTCGGGCCATGGTCCGACCCCGGAATGTCTGGCGGCTACACCAGCGCGACGCACGACAAGAACACGCCCACGTGCAATTCCGGGGGCGGATCCATGGCCCGACGCACCCGGCCCACGGGCTGACCGAAGATCAGCGCAACGGCTCGACAGCCGCCGGAGAGCGAACCAGCCTCACCGCCAGCGCGCCGAGTGCGACCAGCAGCAGCACGTTGCGCGCCGCGACGATCACGACGACGTCCTGCTCGACGTTGATGAGGTCGAAGTAGCGGCTCGGGAACTCGACCTGCGTGAGCACGATCGCGCCCGCGGTCAGCAGCGCGACGGCGCGCAGCCCCCAGACCCAGGCGAGCGCGGCGAACGGCGCGAGCCAGATGACGTACTGCGGCGAGAACACCTTTCCGAGCGTGACGAACGCCAGCAGCGCGGCGAACCCGCACAGGACCATGTGGCGCGCGTCGGGACGGCGGGTGGCGAGCCAGGCGATCGCCCACAACGCGACGACGAGCAGGACCGCGAAGACCCGCTCGACGGCCTCGGCGTGACCGCCGTCGAGGCCGTTTGACTTGAAGCGGTCCGGGCGCACGTTCGTTCCCGTGACGTCGGAGCCGCCGAGCGCGAACAGCACGCTTGCCGCGCTGGACTCGATCTGCACCGGCCGGTCGAGATGAAACTCGAACGAGTCGACGTAGCCCGCGCCCGCGAGCGGCAGCGAGATCGCGATCACGACCGCGGCGAAGATCGCCGCGCCGCGCCGCGCCGCGCGCCACTCGCCGCGGCCCACCAGCCAGACGAGGGCGACGACGGCGAGCAGGCCCGGAAAGAGCTTCGTCATCGTGCCGACGCCAAGCAGCGCGAAGCCGAGCGCGCGACGGTCGCGCGACAGCGCGAGCAGCCCGCCGAGCGCGATCGCGACCGGCAGCGCGTCGAAGTGCGTGCGCACGGCCGCGCCGACGAGCACCGGCGTGAGCACGAGCAGCCAGGCGACCGTCACGCCCTCGCGCCCGCCGCCCGCCAGGCGCGCGGCAAGCTGCTGGCCGCCGACCATGCAGACGGCCATGAGCACGCCGAAGCTCAGCTCGAACCGGGCGTCGCCGCCGCCGGGCACGCCCGCGAGCCAGATCGGGATCGCCGCCAGCGGCGGGTATTCGAAGCCGAAGTCGAGGTACGGCAGCTGTCCGGCGTGCAGCAGGTTCGTGTAGACGCCGTAGACGTAGAGGTCGTTGACGGTGACGTCCGAGAACGGCCCGGTCGTCGTCGCGACGCCGTAGACGACGAGCAGCGCAACGCCGGCGAGCGCGAGCTGCAAGCGCTCCGAGGCCTTCACGCGCGAGCGCGCTCCGGCGCACCGAAGCGCCCGAGCAGCGCGATCATCACGAGCCCGAAGAACCACGGAATGTAGAGGTAGAACCAGTGCGTCACGCCGAGCTGCAGCGCGATCAGGATCGCCGCGCTGCAGGCGGCGAGCCCGACGATGTCGCGCCGCCGCGGGACGAACGCCAGCGCCAGCGCGAGCAGCCCGCCCGCGATCTGCACCCCGCGCTGGGCCACGTCGAGCCATGTGACGTCGGGGTCGTACAGGCCCCAGACCGAGAACGGCGAGCCGCGCTGCGCCTGGAAGGCGATCGTGTGGTCCCAGAAGTCGCGCGCGTCGAGGTCGCCGAGCAGCGGCGCGAACGCGAGCAGCGCCGCCGCCGCGAAGCCGGCGCCAAACGCCGCGACCGTGCGCGGCCGCGGCCGCGGCCGCGGTGCAAACGCGAACAGCGGCGCGAGCGCGAGCGGCGCGAACTTCGTCAGCCCCGCGAGCGCGATGAACGCGCCGCGCGCCGGTGCGCTCGCCGCCGCCCAGACCGCCGCGAGCACGAGCACCGCGACGAGCGCGTCGTTGGAGTTGGACATGAGCGCGTAGAGCGTGAAGGGGTACGTCGCCCACGCGTAGGCGAGCAGCACCCCGAGGTCCGGCCCGCGCACGCGCCGGCCGATCAGGAAGCACAGCAGGACGGCGAGCAGGTCGAACGTGATCGCCGCCGCGTGCGCGGCCGGCAGGTCGTCCCAGCGCCCGCTCCACGTGAGCACCTGCTCGAAGGGCACGTAGGCGTCGTAGACGACCGGGCCGTACGTGTCGCCGCTGGCGTTGTCGCTCGGGAACCTGCCGTACAGCGGGTCGCCGTCGACTATCCGATCGGCGCCGATCACGCCCGCGTAGCCGACGTCGATGACGTTCGAGTTCGTGACGTTCAGCGCGACGCGAAAGCCGACGAGGAAGACGACCGCGATCGCCAGCCAGCCGACGGGCACGAGCAACCGCAGCGGCCGGCGTGCCTGCTGCACCGCAGCGCCGCGGCGCAGGCCGATCCACAGCATCCGCGCCAGCAGGTAGGCGAGCAGCGGGTACACGAGCGGCACCGACACGTCGATCCGTGCCGCGTTGAAGAACGCCGTCGAGGCCTGCAGCGCGCTCAGCGCGAGCAGGTCGAGGTGCAGCATCCCCCACGGGCGGCGCAGGAACGGCACGACGAACAGCACGGCGAGCGGGATCCAGACCCAGGGCGCGTTGACGATGCGCCCGAACGCGCCCGGGTAGCCGCGCGCCATCGACCACGGCACCTGGTAGTCGGTCCACGCCTCGAGCACCCGCCCGCTGTGATCGTCGATCAGCACCTGCGCGATCTCCTTGCGCGGCGCGCCCGGCCGCGTCTTGGCGAAGTACGACACCTGCCAGCGGCCTGCGCCCTTGAGGAAGACCTCGCGCGTCGCACCCGGATACTCGCGCCGCGCGCGGCGCACCTTCGCGATCTTGTCGGCGACCGCGCGGACGCGCCGCGCCGTCAGGCGGTGGCCCTGCGGCGGGACGTCGTCGCGCGACGGGTGCACGAGCGCGTTCGGGCTCACCGGAGCGGCCGGCAGGTTCGTCGGCAGCCCACCGGAGTTGCCCGGCGAGCGCAGCTGCGCCGCGGCCGGGCCGGCGGTCAGCAGGACGATCAGCAGCGCGGCGCAGACCGCGCCGCATCTCAGGCCCGGAAGCTCCAGAGCTTGTTGCCGACGAAGTTCAGCGGCGTCGCGGCGGCGATCGCGAACGCCTGTGCCGGGACCTCGGTCACGCCGAGGCCCTCGACGAGCATGGAGAGCACGGCGAGGTTGAAGCCGAACGCGACGAGCGAGACGACGCAGAAGCGCACCGCCTGGAAGCCCGCGTGCCCGTCGCTGGCGCGGAACGTCCAGAGCCGGTTCCAGACGAAGTTGTTGCTCAGCGCGACGACGAACGCGGCGACCGCGGCGAGCTTGTAATCGAGCGACGCGGCGTGCACGAGCAGCGCGAAGACCACGAGGTTGACGACGTAGCCGCTCGCGCCGACGACGGCGAAGCGCACGAGCTGCAGCCAGTTCGACGGCTTGCGCAGGCCCGCGCGAACGCGCCTGTGCCCGCGCACGCGCGGAAAGTCTGCGGTGTCGGCCGTGGCCTCGTCCACGCTCATCGCGAGAACCTGCCTTCCGGCTGCACGCAGACGACGGTCGAGCAATGGCGCGCTGTCATCCGCCGAAGGTTACGCAGCGCCGAAGTGGCCGGTCACCATCGCCGCGACGTCGGCGATCGACCAGTGCCCGCCGGCCCGCTCCGGCGGCGCCTGCACGCCGCAGAAGAGCAGCGCGCCGAGCGAGTCGACGCGGTGTAGCGAGCCGTGGCTGCCACCGCGCACGTGGGCGCGGTTGCCCCAGTCGGGAAACTCGTAGGCGGGTTCGGCCGACAGCAGCACGTCGCCGGACGTCGGGCACGTCATCGCCGCCCAGACGCGCGCGAGCGCGTCGGGGTAGTTGTCGCAGTGCAGGACGCCGTCCTCGACCGTCGCGAGCAGCGTGTCGAGCTCGCCGTCGACGGACCAGCGGCGGCCCCGCGGGTCGGCGACCTCGTCGCCGGGCGCGAACGCCAGCTCGCCGCGCTCGCCGCCGATCCGCACGCGCTCGCCGTCCCACCACATCACGAGGTCGACGCCTTCGATCGCCTGCGCTGTCGCGACGACGCGCGGCACTGCGCTGTCGCGCGACTCGAGCAGGAGGTAGATCATCGCGCTGCGCTGCGCCGGGCAGAGCGCGAGCTCGGCGTGGCGCGCGCCCGCGCCCGACGGCGGCAGCACGCGCCAGTCCGCGAACGCGTCCGTGAGGGCGATCGTGCGCTCGACGTGCGAGTGCGAGTGGTCGGCCATGACGATCATCGCGTGCTTGTCGAGGAACGGCTCGGCGCCCCCGCCAGCCTCCATGACGCGCCAGAGCTCGGCGTCGGCGGCCGCGATCGACTGGATCTGCGCGTGCGGTCCGTTCTTGTGCGAGTGCGCGTCGTTGTCGGGCAGCGACAGCAGCAGGAAGTCGAACAGGTCGTGCTCGACGAGGTAGGAGCCGACGCAGCCGGCGTGCTGGTCGCGCATGCCGGGGATCCCCATCCGCGACCAGCAGCTCGTCTTGCGGCTGGCGAAGATGTCGGCGTAGAAGAGCTCGCGCGGGCCCAGCGCGGCGCGCCTGAAGAGCTGCGACGCGGCGCGCGTGAGCGCGAAGTCGCGCGAGATCTCGTGCTCGTGGCGGCCGCGGTAGATGAGGTACGTCGTGCACGCCGTGCGCACGTCCCCGGCGTCGTCGAGCGTCTCGAAGACCGTCGGGGCGTCGGGCGCCAGATGCGTCGCGTTCATGTTGAAGATCGTGTCGACGAGCTGGCGGTTGAGCCCGAACCTGCGCGACGCCGAGAACGAGGATCCGTACTCGACGTAGCGCTGCTCGGCGCGCGAGTACCAGTTCATCGAGGGGATCTCGTGCTCGTCCTGCAGCCTGCCCGTCGCGATCGTCGCCGCGCAGACGGGCGTGACGGAGGGAAACGCCGCGACGCAGTCGGGCACGTACTGGCCGCGGTCGGCGATCGCCTTCAGCGCCGGCGCGCTGCCGGCCTTCATCGCGCGCTGCACCATGGTCGGCTTCATGCCGTCGATGACGGTCAGGACGAGCTTGGGCGGCGTGGGGCTCACCGCAGGATGCGCAGCCCGGCGTATTTCTCGCCCTCGCGGCGGCGGCCACCGCGCAGCAGGAAGGCGAAGAAGCCGAGCGCGAGAACCGAGATCGGCGCGACGACGACCGACAGGCCGGCGAGCAGCACCGCGGTTGCCTCGAGGTAGACCGGCAGCGCGCCGCGGGCCTCGTCGTCGAGCCGGGCGCGCACGCGGCCGCTCAGCTGGCGGGTAGCGGCGCTTGCGAGCGCGGCGCACAAGCCGCCCGCGAGCAGCCCCGGCCACCAGATGTCGGTGTTGTCGGCGAGCGTCGCCGCGAACAGCAGCGCTCCGAGCCCGAGCCCGAGTCCCTGCAGCGCGGACTCCAGCGGCCCGGCGAGCGCGTCGCGGCGCTGCGCGACGACGACCACGAGCAGCACGAGCACGACCGCCAGCAGCCAGACCGGCTGCTCCAAGAACTCAAACGGCGTGTCCTCGTAGTCGATGCCGATGTCCGCGGTCGCCAGCGCGCCGGCGACGAGCGCCGGTAGGAAGGGCCGGACGCCGGCCGCGCCGGCGAGCCCCATGCCCTGGAGGATGTCGATCAGCAGCGCCAACGCGTCCGGTACCGTGCGGGGCGCATGACGATAGACGACAGGGACGCGCGGGCCCCCGCCGAACCCCGATCAATGACATCTGCTCCGGGGCCTCGTCAGACGTCACGTGACCTCGAGCGCTACGCCGGACTGTTCGCCGCGCGCACGAAGGTTATGAAGTCCTCGGCGATGCGCGACCTCATGGCGCTGACCGAGCGCGGCGACATCATCTCGCTCGCGGGCGGCCTGCCCGACACGTCCTCGTTTCCCGCCGAGTCGTTCGCCGCGATCATGGGCAGCGTGGCGGTCGACTCGACGGCGCGCTCGCTGCAGTACGGGCCGACCGAGGGCCTCACCGTGCTGAAGAGCTGCATCGCCGAGGTCATGGCCGAGGAGGGCACGACGATCGATCCCGAGGAGGTGCTCGTCACGACCGGCGGCCAGCAGGTCATCGATCTCGTCTGCAAGACGCTCATCGATCCCGGCGACGTCATCATCGCCGAGGCGCCGACGTACCCCGGCGCCGTACCGACGTTCTGCTCCTACCAGGCCGAGATCATCCAGATCGGCCTCGACGAGGACGGGATGCGGATCGACGAGCTCGAGCGGACGCTCGAGCGCCTCGACCGCGAGGGCCGGCGACCAAAGTTCATCTACACCGTGCCGACCTTCCAGAATCCGGCGGGGACGACGATGTCGCTGCCACGCCGGCGGCGGCTCGTGGAGGTCATCCGCGCGCGCGAGCTGCTCGTGCTCGAGGACAACCCCTACGGGCTGCTGCGCTACGAGGGCGACCCGCTGCCGACGCTCTACGCGCTCGAGGGCGGCGACTTCGTCATCTACCTGGGGACGTTCTCGAAGATCCTCTCGCCCGGCGTGCGGCTGGGCTGGAGCGTCGGTCCGCGACCGGTGCTCGAGAAGATGAACATCGGCAAGCAGGCCTCCGACCTGTGCTCCTCGTCGCTGACGCAGCTGTTCGTCGCCGCGTACTTCGACAGCGGCCGCTGGCAGGACTACGTCCACTCGCTGAAGGAGATCTACCGCCGCCGGCGCGACGTCATGCTCGACTCGCTCGCCGAGTGCCTCGGCCCTGAATGCGGCTGGACGCATCCGCAGGGCGGCCTCTTCATCTGGGTGACGCTGCCCGACTACATCGATACGACCGACCTGCTGGCGCTCGCGCTGGACGAGCGCGTCGCGTTCGTGCCCGGCCGCGCGGCGTTCGTCGACGGGCGCGGCGCGAGCTCGATGCGGCTGAACTTCTCCGGCGTCGGCGAGGCCGACATCCGCGAGGGCGTGCGGCGGATCGGCGAGGTGGTACAGGAGCAGGTCGAGCTCTACGAAACGCTGACCGGCACGCAGCGGATCGTCGAGCCGGCCGCCGAGCCCGCGCCGGCCGAGCCCGACGCAGCGCTCGCCGACGTGCTGCAGCTGCCCGCGCCCCTGCGCCGCAACCACCCCGGCGCGCGCGAGGGATGACTGCACGCCATCGCCCGGCGACCGCCGGCGTGGTCCGATGGCGCGGGTGCTCGCGATGACGCGGGTCGCGGTCCTCAAGGGCGGCCGCTCGCTCGAGCGTCAGGTCTCGCTGAAGTCCGGCGCACGCGTCCAGGACGCGCTCGTGCGCCTCGGCCACGACGTCGTCGGCATCGACGTCGGCCATGACCTCGTCCGGCGCCTGCGCGACGCCGCCCCCGAGGTGGCGTTCGTCGCGCTGCACGGGCGCGACGGCGAGGACGGGACCGTCCAGGAGCTGCTCGAGGCGCTCGCGATCCCGTACACCGGCAGCGGCGTGTCGGCCTGCATCCGCTGCTCGGACAAGGTCATCGCGAAGAACCACATGCTCGACGCGGGCATCCCGACGCCGGACTTCTTCGCGTTCAACGAGACGGCGTTCAAGGAGCTCGGCGCGGCCGACGCGCTGCCCGCGATCGAGGAGCGGCTGGGGTTTCCGCTCGTCGTCAAGCCCGCGGGGCAGGGCTCGGCGCTCGGGATCAAGTTCGCGGTGGCGGCGAAGGACGTGCCGGGCGCGCTCGTGGCGGCGTTCTCCTACGGCGACAAGGTCCTGCTCGAGCGTCACGTGCGCGGGCGCGACCTCGCGGTGTCCGTGCTCGACGGTGAGGTCCTGCCGGTCGTCGAGGCCCTGCCGACCGACGAGGCGTTCTACGACTTCGAGGCGCGCTACGAGATCGGGCGCACGCAGTTCGTCTGCCCGGCCGAGCTGCCCGAGCAGCTGACGGCGCGCGCGCAGAAGCTCGCGCTCGCGGTCTGGGACGTGCTCGGCTGCCGCGGCTTCGCGCGGATCGACCTCATGCTCGGCGAGGAGAGCGGCGAGCTGACCGTGCTCGAGGCCAACGCGATCCCCGGGATGACGGAGACGTCCCTGCTGCCGCTCGCCGCGGACGCCGCGGGGATCGGCTTCGATGCGCTGATCGCGCGGATCGTCGATCTGGCGCGGTTGTAATCGGCTTCGCCGTCCGGTCACCGCAAGCGGCCTTTGCCGGTCGGCCAACGTCACAGGAGATCGCCGCTTGCGGAGACCTACCGGCGACGTCACTCTTCCCCGGCGAAGTCCTCCGGGCTGACCTGGTCGAGGAAGTCCTTGAACTTCTCGACGACCTCCTCGGTGTCCTCGACCTCGTGCTCGAACTCGATCGCCGACTCGGCGATGACCTCCTCGGCGGCGTAGATCGGCGCGCCGGAGCGCGCCGCGAGCGCGAGCGCATCGCTCGGCCGCGAGTCGATCTCCATCTCCTTGCCGTCGACGGCAAGGGTGATCGAGGCGAAGAACGTGTTGTCGCGCAACTCGGTGACGGCGACCTGGGTGCAGCGGACGTCGAGCTCGCCGAGCATGTCGCAGAGCAGATCGTGCGTCATCGGGCGTGGGGTCGTGGCGCCCTGGAGCTTCATCAGGATCGCGGCCGCCTCGGGATGGCCGATCCAGATCGGGAGGAACTTGTTGCTGTCAACGGTCTTCAGCAGGACGATCGGCTGCTTGCCGACCATGTCGAAGCTGACGCCGTAGATCACCATCTCCTGCATCGGGTGGAGCATAGCTGCGGGCTGTGCGCGGGCTCCAATTCCGATTTCACGCAGCTGCGCGTGTCCGCACGATCGGCGCCGGAAAACGGGTCGTTCGCCCCCGGTTCTCCGCGCACGCCCCTATAGTCGTGGCATGGCAGCACGCGATACACAGGCGCCAGACAGAAGCCGCAGCGGTCGCGATCGCATCCTCGACGCCGCGTATGGCCTCTTCAGCCGCGCAGGCGTGCGCGCGATCGGGGTCGACACGATCACGGCCGAGGCCGACGTTGCGAAGATGACGCTGTATCGCAACTTCGCCTCGAAGAACGACCTCGCGCTCGCGTTCCTGATGCTGCGCGAGGAGCGCTGGACGAAGGGCTGGGTACAGGCCGAGGTCCAGGAGCGCGCCGATACTCCGGCCGCACAGCTGCTGACGATCTTCGAGATCTTCTCGGAGTGGTTCGCGCGCGACGACTTCGAAGGCTGCGCGTTCATCACCTCGCTGCTCGAGTTCGACGATCGCGGCGATCCGGTCCGCCAGGCCTGCGTCGTACACCTCGCGAACATCCGCGCGTTCCTCTGCGAGCTCGCGACGGCCGCCGGCGTGGCGGATCCGGAGCGCTTCGCCGCGCAGTGGCACATCCTCATGAAGGGCTCGATCGTCGCCAGGCACGAAGGCGACGCCGATGCCGCGCTCAAGGCCCGTGAGATGGGCCTGCTGCTGCTCGCCCGCGAGGGCATCGCAGTCGCCGCCGTCTAGGTCCGCCCCGCCTACGCCGTCAGGACGACCGGTCCGCCCTCGCGGACCACGATCGTGTGCTCGGCGTGCGCCGACAGCGAGCGGTCGGCGGTGCGGACGGTCCAGCCGTCGCTGCTCATCCGCACGCCCGGGCCGCCCGCCGCGACGAGCGGCTCGATCGTGATGACGAGCCCGTCGCTGAGCGGCTGCGACAGCTCGGCCTCGAAGACGTTCGGCACGTTCGGCGCCTCATGGATGCGGCGACCGATGCCGTGGCCCATGAGCCCGTCGCAGACCGAGAAGCCGCGCGCGTGCACCATCCGCTGCACGGTCGCGCCGATCTCGTTGAGCGCCACGCCGGGCCGGGCGACCTTCAGCGCGGCGGCGAGCGCCTGCTCGGCCGTGCGCACGAGCTTGACCGCCTGCGGGCGCGCGTCGCCGACGCAGACGGTGCGGCACGCGTCGGCGTAGAAGCCGTCGAGCTCGGCCGTGACGTCGAGCTTGACGAGGTCGCCCCGCCGCAGTCGCCGCCGGCCCGGGATGCCGTGGACGGCCTCGTCGTTGACGCTGATGCACGTCGTGCCGGGAAAACCGTAGTCCAGCTGCGGGCCTGAGCGCGCGCCGGCGCGGGCGAACTCGCGTCGCGCGATCGTGTCGAGCTCGGCGGTCGTGACGCCGGGGCGCACGCCACGGCGCATCGCGCGGATCGTCCGCGCGACGACGTGGCCGGCGGCGCGCAGCGCGCGCAGCTCCTCGGGGGTGTTGACGGACATCGTGAAAGCCAGGGTAGCCGTGTTACAGCTCGATGTAGGCGCCCATCGTCACGATGCGCCGCTCCGGCAGGCCGAAATACTCCACCGGGCTCGCGGACGTCCGCGACAGGGCGAGGAACAGCGTCTTGCGCCACCGCGACATGCCGGGATCGTCACCGCGGACGAGCGTGATGTGGGAGATGAAGTACGTCGCGTTGTCGACGTCGACGTCCACCTCGAGTCCGTGGGCGACGGCCTGGCGCAGCGCCGCCGGCACGTCGTGGTCGTCCTGAAAGCCGTAGTGGATCGTCAGGTGCAGGATGCCGTCGTCCTCGTAGCCGAGCTCGTCGACGACGACACGCTCGGAGCGATGGACGTGCGGGACCCTGCTCGTCTGCACCGAGACGATGACCACGCTCTCGTGCAGCACGTGGTTGTAGTCCACGTTCTCGCGCAGCGCGAGGGGCGTCGTATGCTTGCCCGCGGTCAGGCAGACGGCAGTGCCGGGGACGCGGTACACGGGCGGATCGACGGCCCGCACCTCCTCGACGAAGTCGCGCAGCAGCCCCTCGGCGCGCTCGCGCCTGGTGGTGACCAGCTCGCGTCCGCGCTGCCAGGTCGTCAGCAGCGTGAAGATGACGGCCGCGAGCAGGAGCGGAAACCAGCCGCCCTCGACGACCTTCGGCAGGTTCGCGCCGAAGAACGCGAGGTCGACGAGGAGAAAGGCCGCGGCGCCGGAGACGACGATCCAGAGCGGCTTTCGCCAGAGCATCCGCACGACGACGAAGAAGAGGATCGTGTCGATCGCGAGCGTGCCGGTGACGGCGATGCCATAGGCCGACGCGAGACCCGCCGAAGAGCCGAAGCCGAGCACGAGCACGACCACGGCGACGAAGAGCAGCCCGTTGACCGCCGGTACGTAGACCTGCCCCTCGGCTTCGGACGTGTGCCGGATCCGCAGCCGCGGCAGGAAGCCGAGCTGCACCGCCTGGCGCGTGACCGAGAACGCCCCGGAGATCACGGCCTGCGAGGCGATCACCGCCGCGACCGTCGCGAGCAGGACCATCGGCACCCGCGCCCAGTGCGGCATCAGCAGGAAGAAGGGGTTCTCGATCGCCTCGGGCGAGCCCAGGATCAGGGACCCCTGGCCCATGTAGTTCAGCGTCAGCGCCGGGAAGACGAGCAGGAACCACGCGCGGCGGATCGCCGGTCGGCCGAAGTGGCCCATGTCGGCGTAGAGCGCCTCGGCACCGGTGACGGCGAGCACGACCGAGCCGAGTGCCAGGAACGCGACGCCGCCGTTGTCGAGGAAGAACTCGACCCCGTAGGTCGGCGACAGCGCCTTCAGGATCGCCGGTCTCGCGGCCACCTCCGCGAGGCCGGAGACGGCGAGGATCGTGAACCACAGCGCCATCACGGGTCCGAACAGGCGGCCGACGGCCTCGGTCCCGAACCGCTGGATCGCGAACAGCACCGTCAGCACGGCGAGCGTGATCGGGACGACGAGCGACTCCAGCCCCGGCGCCGCCACCTTCAGCCCCTCGACCGCCGAGAGGACCGAGATCGCGGGCGTGATCATGCCGTCGCCGTAGAAGAGCGCCGCTCCGAAGATCCCGAGCCCGACGAGGGTCGCCTTCGCGGCGGCGCCCTTCAACGGCAGGTCCAGAACACGGGCGATCAGGGCCATGATCCCGCCTTCGCCCTCGTTGTCGGCGCGCATGACGAACGACACGTACTTGACCGAGACGATGATCGTGATCGCCCAGAAGACGAGCGAGATCACGCCGTACACGCCGGCCTCGTCGGGCTGGACGGCGTGGTCGTGCGCGGCGAAGACGGTCTGCAGCGCGTAGAGCGGGCTCGTGCCGATGTCGCCGAAGACGACACCGAGCGCGCCGAGGGTCAGTGCCGCGACGCCCGCCTTGCCGGCGGCGCCCCGCCTTGCTTCTTCGCCCATGAGCGCTCGACCCTAGGAGGCTGGTGGCGAACGGTGTCCTGTGCGGGCTTCGCGACAGGTAGTCGGTGTTCGACTGCGTGAGCGCGCCGGGCGGTGTTGTCGTCGGGCAGGGAGATCTGGCCCGGGGCCGGC
>Ga0136617_10003126_pt1 | contig 14777 bp, 12 predicted proteins | sample AntDrymUQ3222106_2_FD_129672 | JGI IMG/M metagenome (GOLD analysis project Ga0136617, IMG submission 129672) | Polar desert sand microbial communities from Dry Valleys, Antarctica - metaG UQ322 (21.06) | ecosystem: Environmental > Terrestrial > Soil > Desert | place: Antarctica: Dry Valley... | reverse complement strand
GTCAACGTGGAGATGCCCCTGCAGGCCTACTTCCGGATCAACGCCGAGAACATGGGCCAGTTCGAGCGCACCCTGATCATCGCTGACGAGGGCTCCACGGTGCACTACATCGAGGGCTGCTCGGCCCCCACCTACTCGACCGACTCCCTGCACTCGGCCGTGGTCGAGCTGATCGCCAAGCCCTCGGCCCACATCACGTACACGACGATCCAGAACTGGTCGAACAACGTCTACAACCTGGTCACCAAGCGGGCCCGGGCCGAGACCGAGGCCCGGGTGGAGTGGATCGACGGCAACATCGGCAGCCGGCTCACGATGAAGTACCCGGCGATCTACCTGATGGGCCCCAAGGCCTCGGGTGAGGTCCTGTCGGTGGCCTACGCCGGCGCCGGCATGCACCAGGACGCCGGGGCCAAGATCGTCCACGCCGCCCCCGAGACCACCTCGACCATCGTGTCGAAGTCGATCTGCAAGGACGGCGGCCGCACCACCTACCGCGGCCTGCTCAAGGTGGAGGAAGGGGCCAAGAACGTCAAGGCCCACGTGCGCTGCGACGCCCTCATCCTCGACGAGATCAGCCGGTCCGACACCTATCCCTACATGGAGATCGGCGAGCGCGACGCCCGGGTGGGTCACGAGGCGACCGTCTCCAAGGTGGGCGAGGACCAACTCTTCTACCTGATGAGCCGGGGCCTCTCCGAGGGCCAGGCCATGGGCATGATCGTCAACGGCTTCATCGAGCCCGTCACCCGCACCCTGCCCATGGAGTACGCCGTCGAGTGGTCCCGCCTCATCGAGCTCAACATGGAGGGCTCGGTCGGGTAGTTCGACGCATCAAGGATCGGGCCGGCCCGTTCCGGCCCGATCCTTCGTTCCCAACGCGGTCGGGGCGTACGAGTGCCGGGCGTGGGTCGCCTACTACCGGCGGGACTGGCTCGGCGTGCTCACGGCGTCGGTCGGGCTCGTGCGGTCGGGATTCCGCATGCGCTGGCACCGCACCCTTTACGGTGCCTGGCTGGTGTTGCGGGGCAACCAGCTGTGGGCCGCGCTCCCGGTCAACGATCCCGACGGTGCTCGCCGGTACATGGAGCGCTTCTACCGGCTGGTGGCGGCCGATTCCGGCGCCTCGCTCGACTCGGTGGAGGCGGCCCGGCTGGAGGTCGAGTGGTGGCGGGTGCACCGGGAGCGGCAGCACCGGCCCCCGGGCACGCCGCCGACCGAGGCCCTGGCCGACGCCATCACCGACCTGTACGCGTTCGTCTACGGCTGTGAACGCTCCGAGGTGCGGGCCGCCGCCGACCTCCGGGCCCGGGCCATGGACGTGTCCGACCGGTGGGTGGCCGGCGGTTGCGTCGAGGGTGATCCACTCGTCGCCGAAGAGCGGGCCCTCCTCGTCCGGTCCTACGCGTCACTTCTGGCGGCCGTGCACCGGTAAGGGATTGCCGCGCCGGCACGGCGGGGGCACGGTGGGGGCACGGCCCACGTGGGCCACGACCGGATCTCGAACGCGGCGAGACCCCCGGCTCCCAACCGGGGGTCTCGCCGCTGACGGGCCACGCTGGCTGTTACTGCGCGGTCCCGAAGCCGGGGATCAGGTTCATGAAGGGGATCGAGCCCATGAAAGGGATCGAATCGAGGCCCGGGATCGAGCCGAGGCCCGGGATCGAGCCGATGCCCGGGATGGCACCCGTCGGCAGGCAGGCCGCCAGGAGCTGCGGCAGGCCGGACAGGTTCCCGCCGATGAAGCCGGGCACCGAGCCGAGCACTGACGACAGGCACCCGACCACGTCCACTGGCAGGTTGGCCGAGCCGATCACGCTCTCGATGGTGTCAAGCGGCAGGAGAGCGGTGACCACGCTCAGGATGCAGGCGGGCAACTTGGAGACCAGCACCACGGGGTCGGGAATCGACCCGGCGGTGGGGATCAGGTCGGCCACGCAGGGGGGGATGGCGGGCAGCGCCGGCAGCGTGGGCAGTGCGATGTTCGGGATTGCGGGGACGTTCACCGGGGTGGCGACCGTGGGGGCGGCGACTACGGCTGCGGCCTGGGACGAGGCCGACAGCGACTCCACCGGTGTCTCGGTGCCAACCTGCGCACCGATCACGGCCGGCGCCGCGGGCGCCACCGAGCTGATCGTCGAGGCCACCACCCCGGCTGCGTCCGCCTGGACGGCGCCCTGGGCGACGACCCCGCTGTCGGCGTGGCCGCCGGGGAGGGCCAGGACGCCAGTGGCGCCGCCCGCGACGGCGAGAGTCAGAGCTGCGGTGACGGATGCGAGGACGGCTTTGACCGATCCCAACCCCGCCACTTTGGCTAGCAGTACAGCCAGAAATCCGGGCATGTCGTGATGTTCCTTTCGGTAGTCCGGCCGCCTGCACCTGGCAGGCCCGGTGACGTTGCTTGCTGCTGTCACCAGCAGGTCGCCTTTTCGGTGGTCACGCTCCTGGCGTGGCTACTTGGCCCAGTGTGGGGGGTCGATGCTTAAGGCCGGGCAAAGCCGTACCCAAGTCTTCGCCCGGGCCCGGCTTCGCCAGGTGCGCCCTGTTTCGCCGGCTCCATCGGGCGACGTGCCGGGCGGTAGCGTCGACTACCAGTGACGACCGTCGCGGTGGTGGAGGACGACCCCGAGATCCTCGCCGCCATCACGCGGGGCCTGACGGAACGGGGCCACGTGGTGTTGGAGGCCTCGACCGGGCTGGGCGCCCTGGGCCGCATAGTCGACGAGCGGCCCGACGTGGTCGTGCTCGACCTCGGCCTGCCTGACATCGACGGCCTCGAGTTGCTGCGCATGCTGCGAGCGGTGAGCACGGTCCCGGTGATCGTGGCCACTGCGCGCGACGACGAGGGTGAGATCATCCGCACCCTCGACGCAGGGGCCGACGAGTACGTGGTCAAGCCGTACTCCACCGGCCAGCTCGACGCCCGTATCCGGGCCGTGCTCCGCCGGGTCAGGCAGGACGACACCGACCAGCCGGTCCACATCGGGGGGCTCACCATGGACACACGAAGCCGGAGCGCCTCCGTCGACGGCCAACCGATGGACCTGAGCCGCAAGGAGTTCGACCTGTTGTGGCACCTGGCGACCCGCCGGGGCGAGGTCGTCTCCAAGCGCGAGCTGCTCGCCGCCGTGTGGCGTCAACCCTACGGCGGCTCCGAGAAGACCATCGACGTCCACCTGTCGTGGTTGCGCACCAAGCTGAACGAGTCGGCGCGGTCGCCCCGGTACCTGCGCAGCGTCCGCGGCGTCGGTGTCATGCTCGTCGACCCCGATACCGCGTGAGGGTCCGCCTGGCCCTCACGGCGGCGGCGGTGACCGTCACGATCGCGGCCGCCTTCTGCATACCCCTGGGCCGGCTCATCCAGGTCGTGGCCGCCAACCAGGCCCTCGAGGCGGCCAAGCTCGAATCCCGCTCCCTTGCCGGCGCCATCAGCGCCGTCCCGGGCCAGACCGCGACCATCACCCAGCTGGTGGACCAGGCCAACGCCGGCAGTCCCCGGCCCATCACCGTGTACCTGCCCGACGGCACCGTGGTCGGGGAACAGGTACCCGTCGATGCCGGGGTCGAGCTGGCCCGGAGAGGTCGCTCGTTCACCACTGCCGGCCCGCAAGGCGACCGCGACATCCTCATCGGGATCGTGGGACGCGACCCGAAGGCCACGATCGTGGTGCGGGTCCGGGTGGCTGCCAGCCTGCTCGACCGCGGGGTCCACCGGGCCTGGGCCATCATCGCCGCCATCGGCTGTCTCGTCGTGATTGCCGCCGTCGCCCTCGCCGACCGCCTGGCGCTGTCGATCGTCCGGCCGATGAGCGAGCTGTTCAAGGTGACCCGCCGGCTCCAGCGCGGTGAGCTGGAGGCGCGCGTCTCGACCGCGGGCCCTCCCGAGGTGGCCGAGGTGGGCCTCGCGGTCAACGGGCTGGCCGATCGCATCGGCGACCTCCTCGCCGCCGAGCGGGAGGACGCCGCCGACCTGTCCCACCAGCTGCGGACCCCGCTCACCGTGCTGCGCCTGGATGCCGAGAGCCTCTCGTCGGCCGAAGACCGGCTGCGCATCACCACCGACGTCGACCGCCTCGAAGAGGTGATCACCCGGGTGATCCGGGAGTCCCGCTACGCGTCCCACCGGCAAGGGGCCGGCAGTCGACGGGGGAGCTGCGACCTGAGCCATGTGGTCCGTCGCCGGCTGGCGTTCTGGTCGATCCTGGCCGCCGACCAGGGACGCCAGCTGGCGGTGGGCGTGCCCGACGACCCGCATCCGGTCGGCGCGTCCCAGGGGGAGGTCGAGGTGTGCCTTGACGCATTGGTAAACAACGTGCTCGCCCACACCCCGGGTGGCTCGTCGTTTTCCGTCGAGGTGCTCGACGGCCCGGGCCGCGACTCGACGCTCATCGTCGAGGACGCCGGCCCCGGGCTCCCGGGAGACGCGCTGCCGAGGCGGGGATCGAGCAGCGGGCCCGGTACCGGCCTCGGCCTCGACATCGTGCGCCAGACCGCCGAGGCCTCCGGGGGGGCGCTCTCGGTCGGACGCTCGTCGGGCGGGGGAGCCCGCTTCGAGGTTTCGTTCGGGGCCCCCGACTGTCCCCCCGACGAGCGGGGCCCCAGCGGCGGGCACGGACACGGCGCCCGTGGTGGAAGGTTCTGGTCCTAGCAGCTAGTACCGGATGGGGCCGCCGAAGCAGACGGCCCTGATCGACAGGTCCTGGCCGGGAGCGACGAAGTGGACCTCGACGTTCGCCGGCCCGCCAGAGACCACGTTGACGGTGTAGCCGTTGTTCGGAATCGCCGACACCAGATCGATGAAATAGACGTTGCACGCCACGGTGACGGCGCCACCGGCGGTCGAATAGGTGGCTGTCGTGGGCGACGGCTGGGTGGTCGGTGGGGCGATCGGGGCTGTGGTCGGTGGCGGCGCAGTGGGGGTCGGCGCCGGCGCGATGGGGACACCCGGCTGCGTGGTCGGGGGCAGGGGCGGCGAGGTCGCCCGAGGACTCTGGCCGGGATTCGGGAGGGCGCGGGGCGGGACCGTCGTGGTGGAGCTCGGTGGAGCGGTGCTGGTCGGTGTCGGGTTGGCCGAACCCGACTGCAGCTCGCTCAGCACATCTTGGCGGGCGACGACAGGCGCCGGGCGATCGGTCACGTCTGCCGCGACGATGGATGTAGCCGTCCAGACCATGGCGGTCAACAACGTGGTGACGACCAGCCAGAGACCAGCGGCGAAGGGGCGAGGCAGTCGCACCCTCCGAGGATGCGCCTTCCGGGGGCCCCGAGGGGCTAACGGAACCCTAAGAAATCGGCCGCTGCGAACGCCGCGGGGGCTAGCCGCGGCGACCCACCCACGCACCGAGCGCGCCCGAGAGCTTCCGGGCGTAAGGCCGCCACGCGACGCTCGTCAAGGAGCTCACGACCGGCGATGACGCGACGTCTGCACCGGGTCACGGGGCTCGTCCTCGGTAGCTCGGACCCGGCGACGGCGGACGACCAGGACCACGGCGGCGACCAGCAGACAGACGCCAGCGGCGAGGACGGGGCCGTTGCCGAGGTCGTGGGCCCAGCGAGTGACTGTGCCCGACCAGCGCCCGACGGCGTCGACGGGACCGCCCGAAACATCGTCGCCCTGCTCCAGGCGGATGTCGTAGTACCCGTAGTAGGCGACGTAGGCGCCGGCCACGGCCAGAAGGACCCCGGCCGCCTTCTGCACATGGGGCAGGACCCGACGGAGTCGCGTGACCAATGCCCCACGGGCCAGGGAGACGGCCACCGTGAGCGTGCCCAGCACGGCGGCCATGCCGGCGGTGTACGCGCCAAAGGCGGCGAGGCCCGAGGCGGCGTCGGCCTGCTCGAAGGTGGAGGCAACCGCCACCAGGAACGCCGGGATGGTGCAAGACAGTGACACCGTGGCGCAGGAGGCGCCGAATCCGGCCATGGCGACGAGTCCCCGATCGTTCCCGGCCCCGCCGGATCGCCGGGTGGGGATCGGCCGGGGGAGGGTGAGCTTGGGCTGCCAACCCCGGGCCATCGCCACGCCCATCGGCACGAGGGCGACGCCGATCACGACCGAGAGCCAGGGCGTGAACCGCTGCACCGTTATCGATGCCTGGGTGATGGCGATACCGGCGACGCCGAACACGACGGCGAAGCCAACGGATACGGCCGCCGCTACCCGCAGCGCGCGGGCCACCGCAACTGCCGCGCCGCCGCCGGCACCACCGTCGCCGCTACCCGCGCCACTCCCGGCGCTGCGATCGCCGTCGGCGCCGAGGAAGTACGACAGGTAGGCCGGAAGCAGCGCGAACCCGCAGGGGTTGAAGGCGGCCACGACGCCGGCCGCGAAGGCGAAGCCGAACGGGGCGTCGAGCACCCGCTCGGGTCAGGCCACGCCGGCGGCGGCGAGGATCTCGTTCGGCGCGAATTCCCGGAACCAGGATCCGGCGACCTGGCCGTCAGCGCCGAGGACGATCACCGTGGGCTGGCTCGTGACCCCGTAGTGCACCCAGGAGCGGCCGCTCGGGTCCCAGACCATCCTCAGACCTGCCGTCCTGGTCTCCTCCAGGAAACCGTGGGCTTGGTCGAGGGAGTCCTGGGCCCCGATGCCGAGGATGTCGACGTCGTTGCCGTGCTGTGTTGCGAACTCGAGCAGCTCGGGGGCCTCGAGTCGACAGAACGTGCAGTGCGGTGCCCAGAACCACAGCAGAGTCGGCCGACCCGGCTCCGCCAGCGACTGCAGGTCGACCGTCGAGCCGGAGGCGAGGAGCACGACCTCGACCGCCGGCACGTCGGGCTCCGGCTGCGGTGTGGACGGCGCGGGCCCCTCTGGCGCTGCGGTCCCGGTCGGGGCGACCGAGCTGGTCGGGCCCGAGAGCTCGCCCGCTGACTGCCCGCCATCACCACCCCCGCAGCCGGCGAACGCCAGTGTCATCACGAGTACGAGCGTTGTGCCCACGGTGGGCGGACGAAACCGATCAGCCATCCTCTCAGCCTACGGCGGGACGGAGAATCCCAGACGTCGCGCCCGAGGCGCTCACGGAGGACGCGTTCGGGGCCTCACCCGGCCCGCTCGTCGAAGTAGACGGAGAAGGGGTCGAGGTGCTCGCCGACGGGATGCGACCAGGCTCCCGCGGGGATGCCCAGGCGCGCCGCGGCCTCTCGCAGCGGCCGGCGGGGCGCGACCGGGCGGCCGTTCGACTCCAGTCGCCAGCCCCGTTCGTCGGTGAATACCATCCCGTCGGGATCGTCGGCGTTTCCTCGGATACCGAGGCGCCCAAGGTGATGCAGCCGATGATGTCGTTGGCAGAGGGCGATCAGATTGGCCGTATCGGAGGTGCCCCCGTCCTCCCAATGCTCGATGTGGTGGATGTGGAGCCACCGGCTGTGATCACATCCCGGCACCCGGCACCCCCGATCGCGCTCTTCGATCACCATCCGGGTGCGGTCGGACACCGTGCGAAACGCCCGCCCCACGCTCACCGGCCGGCCCCCGGCCTCCATCACCGGACGAATCCGGGCGTCGCAGCCGACGAAGCGGCGCACGCCCTCCCTCAACGCCGGCCCGAGGTGCAGGTGCCCGCCGGTGGTGTCGACGTGGAGGAGCACCAGGTGACGGTCGTGATGGGGTCGGCACGCAGCCGTCGCAGCCAGCGACCGCTCGGCCACCGCCACCAGGGCGTCGGCCCAGCTGACATCGGACGGAGATGGACGGGCGCCCGGTTCGTGGTCGCCGGCCCGGAACAGCTCGTCGCGGGCCGTGACCAGCGCCCGCTCCACGAGCGCCCCTTCGTCGGCCGGCAGCTTGGCCGAAAGCGTCCAGGAACCCTCGTGGTCGTGGCCGAAGCTCACTCGTCGGGGCTCCTCGGGAGCCTCAGCCACCACCGGAGCCTCCGGGGACTTCGGCTCCTCGAAGACGTAGCCACCCAGCGCCCGCCCGAGCTGCACCACCGTGGCCGAACGGGCCAGCTCGGCGGCCTGGGCGTCGATGCCGGACGGGGCGTGGCGGCAGATGACCGCCACCTGGTCCTCGCACAGCTCGCCGGCCTCCATCGCCGCCTTCGTCTCCGGTAGCTCGCCCAGACGCCGGGCCATGGCCACCAGGCGCCGAGCCCGGCCGCCGGACACGCCGCACCTCCATGCCACCCACTGTTCGGCCGACCGGATACCGGCGCCCTGCCATGCTCCCGTCTCGAGGACCCTGGCGATCAGCCCCACCAGCCGCCCGACGGCCGCGTTCACCACCCCGCACACCTCGGCGATCTCCTCCTCGAGGTCGGCAACAATCGCCTCGGCATTCGCCTCGTGTGACACGTCACCATTATATCAAACACACGTTCGATAGCGCAGCGATTTCTTCGGCAGTTCTCGGGGGTGGCGGCCTCCTTCTGACACGGGTCGGCCGGCCAGGCCGACGCGGCCGACGTCGAGGCCAGCACGAGTGCGATGACCAACGTGTCGCGGCGAGACCCACCTTTCGAAGCGACACGATTCCCTCCTCATGAGTTGTCTGCGAGTGCGAACTCCGCCGGTCATGGGGGCGGGAGAGGTGACCGCGGGGGCTGAGCGCGGCGGTTTGTTACCGTCCCTGTCGTGCCCGATCGAGAGGACGGAGTCGGGTAGGCGGGGGTGGGGGGCCGCCCGCCTCCGGGCCCCAGCCATCCGGATCGCCCCGTTGGTGCTCGGCTTCCTGCTGGCCGGCCCCGCCGCGTCCGCGGCCCAGCCCGAGACGTGCCCCGTTCTCGGCCCCGAGGCCATCACCGTAGAGATCATCGCCCCCGAGGCCGGCACGACGGTGAGCGGCGCGGTGAGGGTCGAGGGGAGGGTGACCTCGACCGAGCCGGTCTTCCGGGTCGAGTTGTTCGTCGGGGACGCCCGCAAGGACGTCACCACCCTGGGGCCGGAGTCGTCCTTCACCCTCCTGTGGGACAGCAGCAACCGCCCGCCCGGCCCGGCCCCGCTCCGCGTGCTGGCATGTGGCGGCCAGCCGGCTCAGGGATCCCTGGTGCGGGGCGCGGCGACAGTGGAGGTGACCGTGGCCGCATCCGAGGCCGGCCCCGAGACCGGCGGGATCGTGGTGCCAACCGACGACCGCGCCGACGGTGCCGGCGGTTCGCCGCTGTGGGTGGGCCTGGTGGTCGGCGTGGCGGGGCTCCTCGGCCTGGGGTTCGCCTCGGTGCCGGCCCGACGCCGCTCGCCCCGCCCGGCGCCGGCGCCCGATCCGGCCGATCCGCCCGATCCGCCCGATCCGCCGTGACCGATCCGCCGTGACCGCCCGATCCGCCCGATCCGCCGTGACCGATCCGCCGTGACCGATCCAGAAGCCCCCCGACCCGCGGTGACCGATCGCCTGGCGGGCCGCCGGTCATCCGGCATACCCTGCTGGCCCTGGTGTGCCTGGTCGATGCCGCAGAGCCCTCAGAGCACCGGCCGGGTGCCGAGAGCCGTGGGAGTGCGCCGTGGGTATGAAGGTGAGGACGCTCTGCCTGGCACTGATCGCCGTCCTCGTGCTGGGCGGGTGCAGCCTGCTCGAAGACGACGACGAGCCCAGGGCCGCGGGCACGCCGTTGACGCAGGAGGAGCTGGCCGGTGCCCTCCTCACGATCGACGACATGCCATCGGGGTTCGCGGTGGACACCAGCCCTGACGACGAGGATCGGGGAGTGTGCGGGCAGCCGCCTGCGTCCACCGTGGTGCCCTCGATCGCGCAGGCCAGGGTTTCGTTCACAAGGGGCGCCCTCGGTCCCTACGTGCAGCAGGTCACCGCCTCCTTCGAGGAATCGAAGGCGATCGAGTACATGGCCCGGCTCCGCGAGTCGGCCTCGTGCTCCTCGTACTCCGACCCGGAGGTCGAGGGCATCACCTCGAGGATCGCCGAGATGTCGTTTCCCAAGCTCGGCGACGACACATTGGCCCTGCGTATAGGCAACGACCAGGGATTCAACGCCGACATCGTGTTCCTCCGGATCGACGACACGGTCACGCTGGTCGGCGTCGGCGGACTGGTGGCGGTCGACAGCGCCCTGACCGAAGATCTGGCCCGCAAGGCGGAAGCCAAGGTGAAGGAGAGTCTCGGCTAGACGGTCGGCGGACCCCGCCCACGCCGCACACGTCGCACGCCGTCAGGCGTCGGGGCCGGCCGACGCCTAGATGCTCGTGCGACGGCTCCGACGCCGCCAGCCGACGTAGGCGAGTCCGAGCAAGGTGCCCATGGTGATCACACGGCCGACATCGGCGGCAACCGGTCGGCGGTAGGTGAGCTCGACGACGTGCCGGCCGGCGCCCACCGCCACCCCCAGGAACGCACCGTCGGCTTGCAGCACCTTCGTCGACTTCCCGTCGATCGTCGCCACCCAACCCGGGAACCACGTCTCGGCCACAACCAGCAGGGCGGGGTTGGAGGCCTCGAAGTCGACGGTCCACGAACCCGGGCTCCGAGCGGAGACCGAGATCCGGGTCGAGGGAGGCGTCGCCGGCGCCACGCGGTCGTAGATGGGGGCGGCCGCCATGACCCGGTCGGTTCGCAGGCGACCGTTGTCGAGGAGGGTGCCGTCGTCGCCCTCGGCGGTGGCGGCGATGACCCTCGGCTCGTCGCCGACGCATCGCCCGCAGGAGAGCACGAAGGCGAAGCGCCGCCCGGCGGAGTCCGGCCGAGGGTCGAAGGTGAACGCAGTCAGCCCGTACTCGTCGGTTCCCACCGCCTGGCCCCGGGCCAGCTCCGGGCCCAACGTCAGCCCGTCGGGGCCGACCTCGTAGAGGGCCAGCTCGGCCCTCGTGTCGGGACGGTCGAGCCACACCGACACGCCCCGCAGCCCACCGGCCTGGGCGGTGAACAGGCCGCCCGGCAGCCGTTCGAGCGCCAACCCCTCGGTGCCCTTCAACAGCCCGCGCAGCCAGGGGTCGATGGCGCAGGCCATGGCGACCTCTCCGGCGATCAGCTGCAGGTCGTCGAGCGACCCCTGGGCACAGGGGTCGGCGAAGGGCACGCCCACGTTCGGCATCCCGTCCAGCAGGTTCCCGAGCGAACCGCGGCGGGTGACGACGCTGACGTTGCGGTAGGCGAGGCTGGTGGCCAGCAGGGGGGCGAGGTCCTGGTCGTCGACCACGACGACCTGCTCGTAGCTCCTCACCAGTGGCAGGGCCCGGGCGTTGCGGACGAGCTCCACGCTGGTGAGCGTCTCCTGGGCGGTACCGAGGTTCTGACGCTGCTCGATCGCCACGTAGGCCGTGGCCGAGAGCCCGAAGGCCGCGTCCCGGTAGCCCGGGGGGGCGAAGTACGTCTCGCCGGTGATCCGCCAGAGCTGGCGCCCGGCCACCGGATGGGGCCAACCGTCGGAGAGCAGCCAGTTGTTGTCGATGAGGGCGGTGGCCGTCCCCGGCTCGAGCCGGCCGGTCGCGACCCGGGAGAGGCGGGCGGTGGCGGGCAGAGCCTCCGAGGCGTTCCGGTAGGCCGTCCCGATGGGCGGCTCGGCGACCGCGTAATCGCTGCGGAACGGGAGGATGTCGATCAGCACGACCACCGCCACGGCCACGGTGGCGACGGCCGGCAGGTGTGGCCAGAGGTCACCCCGGCGCCGGACCCATCGCTCGAAGATGCTCACGGGGTAGGCCGCGCCCAGCGACAGGCCGAGCGCGGCGAGGAGATAGAAGCGGGGGAAGCGGAGCACCGCGAACAGCGGCACCACCTTCTGCAGCGTGAGGAAGGGAGTCACGAACGGCAGGGCGATCAGCAGCGCGGCGGCGACGACCAGGCCGATGAGCCGGAACCGGCCCAGCCGGACCCGGCTGAGGAAGCATCCGAGTAGCAGCCCGGCACCGAGGCCGGTCACCGCGAGGGGCACGACCTGCTCGCGCAGCGCCGGCCCGCTGTCGGCGAGGGCCGTGCTTCCCGTCGACAACCACATCCCCAGTGCCGACGCCAGCAGGATGCCGGCGAGGTGGCCGTCGCCCTCCGAGCGCCGCCGGCCGAGAAGTACCAGGCTCACGAGCGTCAGGGCGGTGCAGACGAGGCCGACGTAGAAGAACTGGGGGAACAGCCCGGTGCGGAAGTAGCTCACGGCCCCGGAGAGGGGCGCGGGCCGGGCGAAGAAGACTCCGATCTCGTTCGAGACCGTCGCCGCCGCCCCCCCGGTGAGCTCGGCCTGCACCAGCTCGGGCGGGGAGAGCACGAACGAGTCACGCAGGGCGATCAGGGGCAGGAGCCAGAAGGCGGTGGCCGCCAGCCCGACCCCTACCACGGCCGCCGAGCGGATCAGCATCCCCCGCCGGGCGTCCGCCCGCCGGTCACCGGGGCGGGACAGCTCGACCACCAGCTGGATGCCGCAGAGGAGTGGGAGGGCGAGCGCGTACTCGGCCTGGTGGAGTACGGCGAAGGCCGCGATCAGCCCGGAGACGACCACGAACCGGGTGCCCTCGCCCCGCAGGGCCTTGCGGTAGCTCCACGCCAGCCACGGTGTGGCGGCGGTGACGCCGAGGACGGCCTCGACGCCGAGGAGTGCGCCGTGGGAGATGATCATCGGGTGCAGGGCGTAGATCAGCCCGGCCAGGATGGGTGCCGCTCCGTTCCCCCACAGCGACCGGGCCAGTACGAAGGCGCCGGCCCCACCGACCACCTGGAACAGGAGGGTGGCGGCCTTGACCGCGGCGTCGGCGCCGATCACACCCTCGAGTGGGACGAGGAGCAACAGCGGAAAGGACGGGCCGAGCGCCCACACCGGCGAGCCGGTCCAGATGTCGGGCAGCCAGTAGGGCACCCGGCCCAGGTGGGAAAGGTACGAGCTGGCCAGGCGGACGTAGAGGGCGATGCCCCGGCCGTCGAGGAGCAGCTCACCCCGGGTCCACAGCGACGAGAACCCGGCCACCGCGGTGCCGATGAGGAGCGTGACCGCCCAGGTGGGGTGACGCCTCCACCACCCGGACTGGATCCACGCGCGGCGCACCTGGTCGGCCATGGGTTGGCGCACGGTACCAGCGCCGGTCGCGCCAGCGGCCTCACGACCGGCTCGGTCGCGAGCCGATCTGCGACCGGTCCAGCCAGTTCTAGCCGGGTCTAGTCCTCGATCACGGGAATCCGGGCCGCCACCTCGGACCGTCGCTGCTTCTCCCGCACCGGCCGCGGCGGTCGCTTGGTGAACCGACGCTGGCAGACCCCGACCAGGCCGATGCGCCAGAGCACGTAGCCGGTGCGCCCCGGCAGCACGGAGAAGTCCATGAATCGCAGGTGGTCGACCGCCCGCTTGGCCAGGTAGGCCGACCGCATGAGCATTCCGAGCCGGGGGTGCAGCGGCTGGGGCTCGGCGCTGGCCCGGACCCGCTTTAGGAGGCGTTCGAAGAGCCAGCGGGGCGGGCGCCACACCGCCAGCACGTAGAGGAGCAGGTTGGCGTACCGGGGCGGGATCACCGCGTAGCTCGACGAGATGCCGTCGAGGTCGACCCCCCGTTCGGCCATGGCCCGCTCCAACTCGGTGTTGGGGATGATCTTGAGCGAGTAGATGAAAAGCGTGTAAGGCCGGGCGATGGCGTAGAGCAGCTCGAGGGTGTCGACGACGTCCTGGCGGGTCTCGATGGGGTTGTCGACGATGATGTCGTACGCCGGGGGGATGTGGTAGACGCCGGAGAAGGATCCGATGACCTCGCCGGCCTCCATGATGCGGGCCGGGGGCGTGGGCCGCTTGTAGAAGTCGAGGATCTGCTGGCTGCCGCTCTGGATGCCCATCCGCACCCGGTTCATCCCCGCCCAGGTAAGAATGTCGAACTTCTCCTTCTTCACGTAGTTCGGAATGACTCCGTACACGGTGAAGGGGACACCAAGCTCGGCCTGCCACAGCTCGGCGAACTGCTCGAGCTCTCGGTAGGGGATCGCCATGAAGCTGTCGTCGTGGAAGCTGACCCGGCTGACGAAGGGAAAACGTCGCTGGACGCTCTTGATCTCGTCGACGATGTAGCGGGCGCTGGGATGGCGGACCCTCTTGTAGCTGGGGTCGTTGGCGATGAATTTGGTGTTGCCGCAGAACGAGCAGTGGAAGGGGCACCCGATCGACCACACCGTCTGGTATTCGAGGCTGAAGTTCAGCAGGTAGTCGCGCCGGCCCATGGGGACGAAGCCCTCGCCCACGTTGTAGATGCGCTCACCCGGCGCCCCGTACTGGGGGAACGGCAGCGTGTCCATGTCGTCCGGGGTCATGAGGGGCAGGAAGTCGTTGCGCACCACCTCGGACCCCTGCTTGAACCAGAAGTTCTGGATGTCGGTGTGGTCGTGACCGGCGTTCAGCTTGGCGTGGAGCTCCTCGAACGCGAACTCCCCTTCGCCGGTGCAGATGGCGTCGACGTCGGCGGTGACGGCGTCCTCGGGGTGGATGATCGGATGGATGCCGCCCCACACGATGTACGTCGACGGGTCGAGCGTGCGCAGCCGGCCGACGATGCGGCGGGTGAGGTCGGCGTAGCCCGTCATCGACGAGAACCCCACCAGGTCGTTGCCGGCCAGCTGCTGCGCGATCTCGTCGATCTCGTCGTCGCCCAACTCGGCCTTGTCGCCGAACTTCCCGCTGAAGTGGTTGCGGAGGCTGCGGAACCGGTTGGTGGAGATGTACCACGCTTCGGTCTCGGGATTGAGTCGTCCGACATAGGCGGCCATCTTGCGGAACCCGCACGACGTTATTCCGTCTTCGAGACAGACCATCTTTATGCGCATTTGCCTACTTCAGACGTCGGCCCGAAGGGATCACAGTAGCATCGGGCCGACGATGGACCGCAACCACCGATGGTGACGACCGGCGACCGGCCTGCCGGCGAGG
>Ga0136617_10003125_pt1 | contig 14779 bp, 12 predicted proteins | sample AntDrymUQ3222106_2_FD_129672 | JGI IMG/M metagenome (GOLD analysis project Ga0136617, IMG submission 129672) | Polar desert sand microbial communities from Dry Valleys, Antarctica - metaG UQ322 (21.06) | ecosystem: Environmental > Terrestrial > Soil > Desert | place: Antarctica: Dry Valley... | reverse complement strand
CGAAAATGATCTTGCCGCCGCTGGCCGTCTTCTCGTCCGGCGCATCGGACGTTAGTCCGGCCTCGCCGGGCGCGGCGGCGGCCTTAAGCACCTCCGCGCAGGCAGTGCCTTCCGGATATTTTAGAATGCCGTGTTGCTCAACGATCAGAGCCCGCCGCAACGGAATCATCATCAAGATTCCAAGGAGGCCGCCGAGCGTGGCCACCAGCATCACGCGTGTGATTTCGAGATCAAAGCCGAGGATCATGATCGCGGGCATCGTCACCCCGAGACCGAAAGCAATCGATTCCCCGGCCGAGCCGGCGGTCTGAACGATGTTGTTCTCCAGGATGGTCGCGTCGCGCGCCCCCATTTTGGACATCAATCGGAAAAGGGTAATCGAGATGACCGCGACCGGGATAGAAGCGCTGACCGTGAGTCCAACTTTGAGGACCAGGTAGAGCGACGACGCCCCGAAGATCATGCCCAACGCAGCTCCGATAATAAGCGTGCGCAGGGTTAGCTCCCGCATCTGCGTGGAAGCCGGGATGTAGGGACGAAACGATGCCGCGAGCGGATTAGTTGGTTTAGACCCGACAATATCTGGGAATTCGTTAGGGGGATTGGCTGGATCGATCGTGGCCATGAGCGGTTCTTAAAGAGTTAATCGGATGAGGGCAAGGTTTCGCGCCTCAGACGCCGAGATTGACTACTCTCTCTGCCTGAGAGCGCGAAAGATCCGCAAGTCGCCCCCATCGTAGTTTGGACACAGCAATTCGCGCGCGCCGGTGAAATTCCGTTCGCCCGCGCTCGCAAAGGCGCGCGCGATTTCGGTTCGCTGCTCGTTGGTGAAAAATTGCTCAAACTTCACGGGCGCCCCCCGTTCGATGGCAGACGCGAGATGCGCGCAAATCGTGCTGCGGACAAAGCCACGCGCGCGAACGATTTCCTCGATCGATTCGCCGCGGAGGAAGCGTCGCAGAGTTTCCGATTCGCTGTCGTTCAGCGATGTAGGCCGGGTCTCCCGACCCGGGGTGGTGCGGCTCGCGATTTCGGAAAAAACCTTCCGCTTGTTCGTCTTCAGATAATCCGCGATCGCACCGAGAAACGGCTCCGCGAAGTCCCTTAGCTTTTGCTCTCCTACCCCCGGAATGCGGCGGAATTCCGCGGGTTTCGTGGGATAAACACGCGCCATTTCGCGCAAGGCGACATCGGAGAAAATGACGTAGGCCGGGACATTCCGTTCATCCGCCAGCTTCCGGCGGACCGCGCGCAGCTCGTCGAAGAGCGCTTCGTCGCATTCGATCGCTCCGGCACGGCCTTTGGTTTTCGTCGCGGTGGGAACCTCGATCTGCTTCGTCAATGTGATCGGCGTCCGTTCGCGCAAGGCCGCCAAACCAGCATCCGTCAGCTCCAGGGTAGCAAATTTTCCCGGCGCGCATACCACCAACCCGAGTCGCAGCAACTCACGCCCGATCGCCTGCCACGCGTCCCGCTTCAGTTCGCGGCCGATCCCGTAGGTCGATAGCTCGTTGTGTCCACGCTGCCGCACCGCTTCCGTGTCGGCGCCCGTCAGCACTTCGACGACGTGATTCAATCCGAATGCGAACCCGCTCTTCGCGCGCACGCGGTGCACGCAGGAAAGAAATTTCTGGGCGGCGATTGTGCCGTCAAAAGTCTCACGCGGGGTCAGGCAGTTGTCGCAGCCCTGGCACGGCTCGTCCGGTCGTTCCTCGGCGAAATAGCGAAGCAGAACGGTGCGCCGGCATTCGCGGGTCTCGGCGAAGTGCACCATTTGCCGCAGTTGTTCGTGCGCGATTCGCTGTTCCTTTTCGCCCTTCTCGTCGATGAAACGCGTTTGCTTCACCACGTCGGCCGCGCTGAAAAGGAGAACGCATTCGCTCGGCAAGCCGTCGCGTCCAGCGCGTCCGGTCTCCTGGTAATAGCTCTCGATATTCTTCGGCAGATCGTGATGAACAACGAAACGCACATTCGGTTTGTTGATCCCCATCCCGAACGCAATCGTCGCCGTAATCACGCGCACATCGTCCCGCAAGAACATCTCCTGATGTCGCGCCCGCTCGTTTCCTTCGAGGCCAGCGTGATACGGCTTCGCCGGGATGCCGTCGTCTTTCAGCTTCGTGGCGAGCGAGTCCGCGGTTTTTCGGCTCGCGCAATAAACAATGCCGCTCTCATGCGGCCGCACCTTCAAGAAGGTGCGCAGTTGCTCGTACGGCGCGGCCTTGGGCACGACGCGATAAGTCAGGTTAGGCCGGTCGAAGCTCGCAACATAACGGCGCGGCTCGCGCAGCTGCAACTGACGGAGAATATCTTCGCGCACTCGCTCCGTCGCGGTCGCCGTCAGGGCCATCACAGGCACGTCCGGGAGATGCGCCCGCAACTTTTTCAGTTCCCGATATTCCGGCCGAAAGTCGTGGCCCCATTCGCTAATGCAATGAGCCTCATCGATCGCGATCTGCGCGATGTTCCAATTGAGCGCGCGCTCCAGGAATCCCTCCAGCATCAGCCGCTCCGGCGCGGCGTAAAGCAGCCGGTATTCACCGTTGTAAAGACCCCGCAACCGGGCCCGCGCTTCCGTTCCTTTCAATGTGGAATTGAGAAAGGTCGCCGCCACGCCGCTCGCCTGGAGCGCATCGACCTGATCCTTCATCAGCGAGATGAGGGGTGAGACGACAATCGTCAATCCCTCCCGCAAGAGTGCCGGCAGTTGAAAACAGAGCGACTTTCCGCCACCGGTCGGCATCAAAGCGAAAACGTCTCGCCCTGCGAGGGCATCCTTGACGATCTCCTCCTGCAGCGGCCGGAAGGCGTCGTAGCCGAAGTGCTTTTTTAATGACGCGAGGAGATCAGGCGTGCGCGGCGGTTCTGCACGCGGGCTCACGGATCTGTCTCCGCTCGCAACCCTGCAACGATCCGGGCCTTCCTCCACCGAATAGCCGTTTTGCGGAACCAATGCCGGATGAACCCCGACCGGACGTCATCCATACAGCTTCCGTCCCTGCTGCAGAATCTCGTAAGACAGGGAAGTTCGCAAATGGCTGACCAGATCCACTTCTGCCCGGGTAAAAACGAGCACATCCTTCGTCGCCGGCAATCCGCTCAAGACGCCCTGCGCACGTTGCGCGCGGGCCACCGGCTCCTCCGTGCTCTGCGCCACGATGACAAATAAATCCAAATCGCTGTCATCCGTGGGCGTGCCCCACGCGTGCGACCCAAACAGATAGATCGCTTCGGGCGAGAATTCGCGCTTGAGCCTCCCAACGGCTTCGTCAAGCAACCATGGCGGGATAATTCTCACCGGACTGAGTCTGACTATGCCCCCGCAAAAGCGCATAAAAGCCCCCTCATGGAGAACTCCAAGAAACACGCTGGCGTCCTGAACCGCTGAGCGTCATCTCGCCCCGACCGCTCACGTTCTGAGATGTTCGCGCCTCCCCAGGAGAACGCGGCCGCCCCTTACCAGATGCCGAGAACTTTCAGCACCACGATAATCACGACGATTACACCGATAATATAAAAGATGTTCCTGTTCATTGGTGGTCGTGATTATCTGGCCAGACCATGGATAGCGAGATATTTCTTCGACTGATCCGGGCTGCGGACTCAGGATTTACTTTTTTGTCTCGTCGCCCCAGGTTTTTTTGAGGAATCCAGCCCGGCCCGAACCCACGTAGTAAGCTTGGTAATCGGGCGCGTTTTTCAGGTAGTATTTTTGGTGATACTCCTCTGCGGGATAAAACTTCGCCGCCGCCAGAATCTCGGTCACGATCGGTTTGGAAAATTTCCCGGACTGGCTGAGTTTTTCCCTCGACGCTTCGGCGAGTTTTTTTTCCTCCTCGTTGCCGTAAAAAATAGCGGCCTTGTACGGCAGGCCAATGTCGGCGAATTGACCGTCGGTTTGCGTCGGATTGATCTGTCGCCAGAACACGTCGAGCAATTGGTCGTAAGTGACCTGCGCCGGATCATAGGTCACCTCGACCGACTCGCGATGCCCGGTTTTCTTAGCAGAGACTTGATCGTAGGTCGGGTTCGCTTCGCCGCCTCCGCAGTAGCCCACGACCGTTTTCGAGACGCCTTTGGTTTTGTCGAACGGCGACTGCATGCACCAGAAGCAACCGCCAGCGAAAATAGCGGTCTTCGTCGAGGAGCCGGACATTTCTTGGGCGCGCGCGCCCGAAACAGCTGATCCGAGGAGTGTGAGGAGGATAAGGAGATATTTGGGCATTTTGATTTTGAGTTCGATGCGGAGTCGAATATTCCCGTGTTATTCGGCCGCCGCCGGCTGCCGGTTGCGTCGCAGCGCTTTTCCGCCGAGGAAGCTTGCCCCTCATTTGCCAAGATGCGAACCGACAAAGCCACGTTCTCGGCCGAACTAATTCCGGAAAGTTTTCTCGCTACGGTTGATTGGGTTCAGGTCTTCGGCCGGGCTGCGCCCCTGGAAGTAGACCTTGGATGTGGGGACGGTTCTTTCCTGGCCGCTCGGGCGCAACAGCACCCTGAGCGGCATTTCGTTGGCGTGGAACGTCTCGTGGGACGGGTGCGAAGCGCTAGCCAGAAAGTCGAGCACCGCCAGTTGAATAATGCGCGTGTCGTGCGCTTCGAGATCCTGCATGCCGTCCAGCAGCTTTTCGCCCCTGAGTCCGTGGCTTTGTTCTATCTGATGTTCCCCGATCCCTGGCCGAAACGGCGGCATCAGAATCGACGCGTCGTGACGCCGGAGTTCTGGCGCGCGGCGACCCGCGCGCTTGAGCCGAACGGAGAATTGCACGTCGCGACCGATCAGGCGGATTACTTCAAGGAGATGGAGCAGTCCCTCCGGGAAGTGCCGATTCTGGTTCGCGCTCCGGATTGGAAGCGTGTCGGGTTGCCGGCGAGTACCTTTGAAAGCCATTTTTGCGCAAACGGAGCTGAGATTTACCGGCTCGCTTTGCGGAAAAGTGCTATCCAGGAATCGGGAGGCCGCCCTCACTAAACGGATTGCTCCTAATCAATCGGCCCGATACACTAAAGGTTCCATGCGCAATCTAATGAAAACTTTCCTGACGCTCCTTCTTCTCTACCTTCTTCCTGCCGCGGGTTTTTCTGCGGAACCGGAGGCGACCAAAGACAAGATCACGCGGGACGAAGCGCAGCACATCGCGTTGAAACAAGTCCCCGATGGCAGTGTGAAATCGGCGCATCTGGAGCGGAAGAAAGGGAAGAAGTTTTGGTCGGTTGAGATCGCGAAGGCCGGCTCAAAGGCGCTCACGGAAGTCCGCGTCGATGCGTTGAGTGGTCAGATCCTCACTGCACGCGAGCCAATGCCGCCGGCGGAAGGAAGCGAGAAGCCGAAGCGGTAAGGCCTCGGCGAGCCCTGACTCAAGGCCGGAGGTAAGGGAATGCCTCCCAGCGATCGCGGAAAAAGCGCAGCGCAACCGCTCCCGTCCGGTCTTGTCGAAAGAGTTTTATCCCGCTCGCATTTACGGCCTCCGCCCATTCTTCCTTGATCCGTTCGTTCTCCGGGAACTCCGGCGCGGCGGCGATGATTGCTTCGGGCCGGACGCGCTTGAGAAATTCCGCCGAGCCGGAGTTTCCGGAATGATGCTGACCCTTGATCATAATGTGGCTGCTGAGGTCTGCGCCGCTCTGGAGGAGCATTCGTTCGGTCGCCTCGCCACTATCAGACATCAGGAGCACCCGCCAACGCTCAGCGATGACTAACTGCACAACCATCGCCTGATCGTCCGCGTTGGACGCTGCATGACTCGGGGGCGGAAATAACACGCGCGCGGTGACCCTGCGACTCACTTCCACTTTATCCGGCGACCCGCTCAATCTTCGCCGAAGGTTCTGCTCCTGAAGCCACGCGATCAAGTCGCGGTGCGCGCGGGAGCGGTCCGGCCCCGCGGTGTCGATGATTTCGCGCGGCCGAAAGATGCGCACGAGAGCGCTTGCTCCGCCGAGGTGTCTGGAGTCGCCGTGGGTCAGAATCAAGCCATCGAGGTAGTTAATTCCGCGCGAGCGCAGGTAGCCGCGAACGACTCTCTTAAAATCGCTTTCACCACCGGTATCGACCAGCCAATCAACCCGGCGGTCGCGCACATGCACGGCGGCGCCGTCGCCGAGATCGAGCGCGGTGATGTCGGTTCGTGCGCCCGTCGGCCAGCGTGGGAGCTCAAGATAAAAGTGTCCCGCGGGCGCACGCGCGAAAAGTCCGACCGCGCCAAGAATCGTCGCGGCGAGGGTCCAGTTCGCGTTGTTAAAAATAATCGCGAGCCAGGGCAGGAATGAGATCACAAGCAGCGACATCAGCCCGACGGCAAGGACAAAGAACGCGAGCGGAACAACGACAAGATTCGCGAAGAGTGAGATGGGCGTGATGAGATAAAAGTATGGAAGGATGAGCGGCAAAGAGCCGATCCACGCTGCGAGCGAAACGGACGCGCCGAGCGCTACCACTTGCCAGGAGCGCTGACCCATCCGCCGCACGGGGCTGAGCAGACTTTCCGGCAGGAACGGGTCCGCCTCGGACCAGCGCACGAAGAATCTGAAGAGCGGATCGGCGAGGAAAACGATGGCAATCACCACCGCGAACGAAAGCTGAAAACCGGTGGAAAAAAGCTGGTTCGTGTTGTAACCGAGAATCAGCACTCCCGCCGCGGCGACGCTGTTCACCGCCAACACCTTTCGGTCGAAGAGGAATCCGGCGAGCAAGACCGCCGCCATCACCGCCGCCCGCAGACTGGAGGTGTTAAGCCCCGTGACGGCCGCGTAAAAGAAGAGCGCCGGGATGATCACGCCGACCGCCAATTTTCTCGGCATACGCAAGGCACTTGCGATCGTCCAGAGCAGTTGCGCTACGATTGCGACATTCAGACCTGAGACGGCAAACAAGTGCAGCGTGCCGGTCTGCTGAAATTGCTCTTCGATTTCATCCGGCGTCTCATCCCGCACTCCCAGGACCATTCCGCTGATGAGGCTGTTCAGGTCCGGGGAATCCTCCAAGCCGAGAGCAAGCGCGGCTTGCATCCAGTTTCTTGAAGCCTGCGCGGCTCGCATGATCCGACTTCCGCCCCCGCGGGAGAGGATCCTTCCATTCTCCGGATGACGGACGACAAGTGCGTGGCAGATATCGCGGCGTGCGAGATAGGCCCGCATGTTGAATTCGCCGGGATTCCGCGGTCCTTCGACCGGTTCCGCGATCCCGAACAATTGCACCTCGTCGCCAAAACGAACCTCGCCACGCCAGCGAGCGAAAATGGTGGCGCTGGAGGACTCTCGTTTTCCATCGCGTTCAATCCACCTGAGCGCGAGATGGAAGGAAGCCATACCCCGCGCGCCGATTTTCGGTTCGCTTGTGATGACCCCAAGCGCTGTGACCGCCAGTGGGTGAGGCCCGAGTTCTCGCGCCAATCGAACACCGGGCGCTTCGGTTTGGCGCATACTGTGGAGCGCAAAAAATCCGGCCACGACGAAGCCGTAGGTCGCCCACGCGCTCCTCTTGAGAAGTGCGAACAATGCGGTCGCCAGCGCAACGGCTACGCCTAACAACGGGTGCGGAGCCGCCTCCGCGATGGAAATGCCAAGGAGAGTTGCAAGGCACAATCCTACAAAAGGCTGACGCGACCAACCTATCGAAAGCGTCATCGCGGGCTGTTCCTATTAGCTTCGCAGAATCGCTTTGAGCGAGGGACTATCATCTGCGCCCTTCATCGCCGCGAAAGGTTTTGATTCACCCTTCCGAGGTTATATGCTTGCGCTGGCGTGCCGATTCCTTTTTCCAAGAAAAGCCGCCGAATCGTTCAGGCGTCACAAAACGGCTTCGACACCGAGAGCACTTCCACCCGCGTCGGCCTTCGCCCCAGCTCCGATTGGCATAAGCGTAATTTCCTGACCAGCGTCCTCATCCCATCGCTCTTCACGAAGCGCGCCGGCAAAGGCGGACTCCCGCTTTTCCCCAAGGTCAAAATCGGTGAGATCTGCATCACCTGGATCGGTCATGCTTCTTTTCTCATTCAGACGAAAGAGGTGAATCTCCTGATCGACCCGAACTGGTCGATGTGGCTGAAAGTGATCAAGCGCCTGAAGAAGCCCGGCTTCGATTTATTCCATTTGCCGGAGATTGATTTCGTTCTCGTGACTCACGCTCACTTCGATCACTTGGACCGTCGCACTCTCCGCAAAGTCGCGGCCGATCAGCCGATCGTTGTGCCGGTCGGTGTCGGCAACCTGGTTCAGGATCTTGGCTTCAACATCGTGCACGAGCTCGATCACTGGCAGCGGGTGGAGCTGGGGCCGCTCTGCGTCTCGCTCACGCCCTGTCATCACTGGGGTGCGCGGATGCTGCATGATTCGCATCGCGGTTTCGGCGGATTCCTGATCGAGGCGGAAGGCCGTTCCATCTTTCACTGCGGCGACAGCGCCTACTTCGAGGGATTCAAGGAAATCGGAAAACGCTTCGACATTGAGATCGCGCTCCTGCCGATCGGCGCGTACGACCCGCCGAGCGGCCGCGAAGTGCACATGAACCCGGAGCAGGCGGTGCAAGCGTTCAAAGAGCTGCGAGCCAAGACGCTCGTGCCAATGCATTACGGAAGTTTCCGCCTCGGCTACGAACCGCTGGATGAGCCGCCCGCGCGCCTGCTTGCTTGCGCGCGCGAGCATGGCGTCGAGAAGAAAGTCCTCGTGATGACCGAAGGAACGCCGGTCGTCTTGTAGGAAACAGAGATGAGGCAAACGTCGAACGCTGAACGTCGAACGTCGAACGTCGAAGTTGTCTTCCAGTTCTACGTTCGGCGTTCGACGTTCAGCGTTCGACGTTTGCTCCTTCCCCTCCTGGGTTTGGACTAATCCTGAGCGATGTCCTCCGAGCGGGATCAGCTGCCGGCAGTGCGCGAACTCGACCGCCACGACTTGATTGGCGGCGCCATCGCCGGCGGAGCCGTTCTTGGGCTGACGTCAATTCTCCTGATGCGGGACTCAAATCTGTTTTGGAATGACGATTACCAGCTTTCCATCCTGCCGGTCTTCGCGGATGTGGCGCGAAGTTGGTCGGAAGGCCATTTGCCGCTGTTAAGTCCCTACTCATGGGTCTGCAGCAATCTCGCCGGCGAGTATCAATACGGAACCTTTTCCGCCTTCATCAATGCGGCGGTCGTTCTCATCTGGAAGCTGCCCCTGACCTTTTCCCAACAGGCCGCGGCCCTTTCCATGTCGCACCTCTTCTTCTTTGGGATGGGCGGCTACTTTTTGGCGCGCGGTCGTCAGCTGACGGCGCCGCTCTCGACGGTGGTCGGACTCGTCGCAGCCGCGAATGGCTGGGTCATTTGCTGGGGTGCGACGGATTGGTTCGGCGCTCTCGGGGCGCTGACGTGGTTTCCGTGGGCTTGGTGGGGCTTGGAGCGCGCGTTCGATTCGAACCGCGGACCATGGCGTTTCGTGTGGCCGGCTCCGTTCGTCTACTTCCTTGTGACCGGGGGCTTTCCCTACACGGTGCTCATGCTCGGTCTGCTGACCGGCTGGCTGTCGTTGAAGTCTCTTTGGCAAACGCGCGCGTTCGCCTCCCTTTGGCCCGCGGCGGTGGGCAGTTTGTTAGGGGCGGGCATGTCTTCCCCCGCCTGGCTGGCGCTCTTCGATTACCTCCGCGGCTCGGCGCGCGAGGTGCAGGAAGCCGCCGAGCATTTTCAGTGGGTCGTGCCCCCGGCCGCGCTGCCCAGTTTCATCCTCCCCTCCTGGACGGTGAACTGGTCGGATTTCTCGACGCGGCTAATGCCGCATACGGGCCTCGAATTAGCGTGCGGCCTGGTCCCTCCGGTCGCGCTCACCGCCGGGATAATCGCTGGTCGGCGTTTACTTGTTAGGAAAATTCGCTGGGACCTGGCTCTCCTGGCGCTTGTCCTGGTTATTTCCATGCTCCCGAGCGCAAATGTTTTCCGCTGGAGCTTCCGCTGGCTGCCGTTCACACATATCGCACTCGCTCTCTGTGCGGCGAAAGCTCTGCAGCATTTCGATCTCCGCTCCGTGGACTCGCCCGCAAGCCGGCTGACTTTGATCACTCCCGGGCGCACGGCGGTTGTCCTCGTTAGTCTTATCACGGCCGCTATGTATCTGAAGCGTGCAGCCTGGCCGACGGATTGGCCGTCTCACTGGCCGCTCACGGTCGGCACACTGGGACTCGCCTTTCTCTGGGCCGGTTCCGAAATGCTGCCAGAGCGCTGGCGAGGACTGCGGGCCTGGGCGCCGGCAGGCATAACATTTGGCGCCCTGCTCGCCGGCTACCTCTGCCTTCCGACGAATGTCGGCGTCCCGAAATACCATCTTGATCAGGAACTCACGCGGCCCGAACCGCTCGATCCGCGGCGCCTCTACCTGAGCGCGTATCCCGCCGCGGAGCATACCTATCGGGAGGGCGTGAAAGCGGGACCAATCGGGCAGGTGGTTCGACCCGGCAGTACTTCGATGTGGGGCGGCGTGAGATTTATCAATGGCTACAGTCCGATCCGCCCGGCGGGCGTGGCGCGCGATTTCGATGTAGCCATTCATGGTGAGTTGGCGCCTTGGAGTGCGGAGCACTTGCTCCAGTGGGAGTCGGGAGCAGATGGTAAACTGGCGAAATTGGGAATCGATGGAATCACGGTCGCGAGCGAACTGGACCTGGCTCCGCTGCCCACCGCGGAATGGGAGTTGGTGCACTCGTCAGACGAAGGCCGTGTCTTTCATCGTCGCGGCGGAACACTCCCGCGAGTCCAGTCGATCCGCTTCGATCCTTCCCCGCCGTATGAGGAATTTTCGAGCGCGAAGGTAGAGCTGATCGAAGACTCCCGAAATCGCGTCGTAGCAAATGTCAGCGTGCCGGTGAACGGGCCTCCGGCGTTCCTGACTTTCTCTCGACCGTACTTTCGCGGATATCGGGCGAGCCTTGGCAACCACGAATTGCCGGTGACATCCTATCGCGGGCTTACTCCGGCGGCGAAAATTCCCCCCGGTGCGAATGGGCGCCTTGTCTTGCGCTACCGGCCAGGATGGCTCGTGGCGGGAGGAGCTGTCGCTCTCATTTGCGCGGGAGTCGTTCTCGGGGGAGCGCTGATGACGTGGCGCAGTCGGCGGCTACGCGCGTAGATCAACGAATGGTCCAAGGGCGGAAATAATCGAGCAGGATCAAGCGCCCGGGCAACTCTCCGCCATCATGCATGCGTAAGACCTGCGGAAAGTTGGTCAGCCTTCCAAAAGTGAATCCCCGCTTGAAAGGAACGAAGAAGTCGTCCTGGTGGCTCGGCAGAATATAGCGCGGACGCAGAGCTCGCGCGGCGGACACGAATCGCCGGCGGCTATCGGGTAGCGCGACGCCTAAAATAGCGAGGTCGATCTTCTCTAAAGCCGGGGGAGGATCATCCGGGACGCCGCCCGAATCGATGTAGATGCGCTGGTTATTTGCTTCGATGACAAAAGCCAGCGGCCGACCCAATTTCCAATCAGACGGCTTCACCGGTGGCGTGGCCGGACGGCTCACGATTCCTGGATACGGTGGAGTGGAACCGATGACGCGATCGTGTTGCGCGGCGAGAACGGAGATCTTCCAAGGACCAATCCTCTTGCGGTTTCCAGGATTCACCACGGAACATTTCACCGGCGCGACGCCGAGGGCTTGCACCAGGTTGGCCGCGCTTTCGTCGGCCACGAGTTGGGCGCCCGTTCGCTCCATCACTTGGGGGACATCGAGAAGATGATCGAAATGCGCGTGCGTCACCAAAACTGCGTCGACGCGCTGATGCACGTGACTTAGACCGGCAGAAATTCTTCCGGAATTGGGCACGATCGGACGATTGAATGCGGCGCGCCACAGACTCACCCGCGTGAAGTAAGGATCGATGAGCAACGCGTGCGCACCCGCCTCCAACTGATATCCATTAACACCGAGATACGTGATGCGGATCGCGCCGGCGGATGGTGACCCTGCGGCCGTTTTATCCGCAACCACCAGCGAGGAGTAATCGGCCCAGCCGGCGCGCGTCGGTTGCGCGAAGAGGAGCAGAGCAAAGAGCGCGGCCTTCATCTCATGCTCAGGAAGCGGCGCGGGAACTCAGTAGACGTCGCGCTTATAGCGCTTCTCCGTCTTCATTTTCTCGAGGTACTCGTTGGCCTTCTCACCATCCAGGCCGCCTTCTTTCTCGACGATCTGCCGCAACGCCGCGTCCACGTCTTTCGCCATCCGCTTGGCGTCGCCGCAAACAAAGAAGTGCGCTCCTTCCTCGAGCCACTTCCAGATTTCCGCACTGTTTTCGCGCATGCGGTGCTGCACATAAATCTTGTGCTCCTGGTCGCGCGAAAAGGCGCAATCGATTCTCTCGAGATAACCCTCGCTCTTGAGCGAATCGAATTCTTCGCGGTAGAAATAGTCGCATTTCTCGCGCTGCGAACCGAAGAAGAGCCACGATTTTTCGCGCGCCCCGATCGCTTTGCGTTCCTGCAGGAAAGCGCGGAACGGCGCGATGCCCGTGCCCGGTCCGACCATGATCATCGGCGTCTCGCCATCATCCGGCATCCGGAACTTCGAAGTCGTGGGAAAGACCGGGAACGGGCAGTGGTCGGCGCGTTCGGCCATAAAAGAGGAACAGACTCCTTTTCTCTCTCGCCCGTGGCTTTCGTAGCGCACCACGTCGAGTGTGAAATGCACCTGGTCCGGGAAGGCTTTCAGACTGGAGGCGATCGAATACAAACGCGGCTGCAGCTTCGAGAGCAGTCCGACAAATTCCTCCGGAGTGAAACGCACCGAGCGATGCTCGAGAAGGAAGTCGATGACCTCCAGCCCCCAGACATAGCTGTCGAGGTCGGCTTTGCGCTCGGGATGCAGCAGGTCATTAAGCAACGGCGCACCCGAAGCGCGTTGCGCGATCGCCTTGAGAAATTTCGGCGTGACCTGCGTGATGCGGTAGTCCTTCAGGAGCGCTTCGCGCAACGGCACGGCAGCGCCTTTGCTGCCGGGCACCATCTCATCGCCTTTGGCTGCGATGGCTTTGATGATTTCATCAACCAGGGGCGGATCGTTGCTCGGATAGACCGCCATTGAATCGCCAACCACGAAGGTCAAACCCCACCCAGTGAGATCTACCTCCTGATGCCGTGTGTCCTTGTTCGAGCCTGGATTCAGGCGGCGATTGACAACGAGCCGGCCGGGGAATGGATTCTGACGCGTATAAGGAGAAGGAGCGGAAGCTTCGGGCATGAGTGGAATGGCGGTGAGAATGGCCGGTAATCCGCCGCCGCGCAATTCGAAGCGCGATTTTGATGCGACCGCGACCGATTTGGACGAGGATCTTTCTGCCTTATCTGCCGCGGACAAAGGCGGCCTCATGAAGCGCAAATCAATCGCCGTATTGGCAATCTTGTTTGTTTACCTTGCGATAATCGTGCTCCCACCACTCCCAGACCGGCTCGTTCTTTTCCCGAGCACGCGTCCTTTGGATGCGGGAGGCGCGGCGCGACGAGCAATTCCGTTCCGCGACGGCGAACTGGAAGCCTGGTGCGCTCGATCCGAAGGCGCACGGAGGCGCGGGAAAGCCGACATGTTCACTCTGCGCTTCTACGGGAATGCGGACCGGGCGGAGCGCTGGGCCGAGCCGGACGCGGAGATGTGCGGGGAGCGCGCGGTGGAAGTTTGGGGAGTGAATTATCCCGGGTTCGGCGGGAGCAGTGGGCCATCGCGCTTGTCGACCATCGGCCCATCCGCGCTGCGCGCGTTTGACGCGATGAAAGAGGTCGCAGGCAAGCGGCCTATCATCGTCTTCGGATCGAGCTTCGGAACGGTCGCCGCTCTGCACATTGCGGCCGAACGGCCGGTCGCCGGGCTGGTTTTGCACAATCCTCCTGCCATTCGCGAGATGATCCTGAGGGAGTTTGGTTGGTGGAATCTTTGGTTACTCGCGGGACCTTGTGCCGCCAGGGTTCCGGCAGCGCTCGACAGCATCAGCAACGCGCGGGTCACGCGGGCGCGCGCTGTTTTTCTGCTCGCGGAAAACGACGAGGTCGTGGCGCCGAAGTATCAGGCGCTGGTCATGAACGCGTATGCGGGTGAGAAGCGCGTGATTTCGCTGACGGGCGCCGGACACAATTCTCCCATGGAAGCAAATGCAGTGTCCGCGCTTCATGCGTCGTTTGATTGGCTCCTCAGGTTAAACCCTGAGTAATTGACTCTCGGGCGCTCGCATTGCACAGACCCATCCCCTTCGATAGCGTGCGCTACGATGGCGGATCAGCCCGCGGATATAGAAGACAAAACGCGCACGTTTTCCGCTGAGTTGAAGCGTCGTAAAGTCTACCGGGTCGCAGTTGCGTATGGCGTCGTCGCGTGGTTGCTAATTCAGGCGGCTTCAATTCTCCTGCCGGAGCCCGGGTTTGCATGGCATGTCACGCTGCGCCGGGTCGACCGACCGCAGCGATGAGCGCGGCGCGCGAGGGCGGCAGTTTTCCAAACAGACTTGCGAGCGCGAAGGCGGGATCATGTTTCAGCGCCCGCACATCGTGGACGCCGGCGATGCGCGCCAGTTCCGTCTCGAAATGCGAGACCGCGCGGAGCGTGGGAGCGTTCGCGCTTAGGTAGGTGAACGCGCGCTTTAAGAGCGCAAATAGATCCGGCTCATCGTGATCCGACTCGGTGCAGATCTCGATTAGCTCGACGAAATACGATGCAGCCTGCATGCGCAGATAACTCTCACGAATGCCGCCGAAGGGATTGGTCAACGCCACCTCGCGCAGGGTATGGAGATCGGATTTCTTGCTGCGCGCGATCTGAATCTCGGCCTGG
>Ga0136617_10003124_pt1 | contig 14788 bp, 11 predicted proteins | sample AntDrymUQ3222106_2_FD_129672 | JGI IMG/M metagenome (GOLD analysis project Ga0136617, IMG submission 129672) | Polar desert sand microbial communities from Dry Valleys, Antarctica - metaG UQ322 (21.06) | ecosystem: Environmental > Terrestrial > Soil > Desert | place: Antarctica: Dry Valley... | reverse complement strand
GCGCAGCGAGTCGTCCTTCTCCAGCTGGTCGGAGATCCGCTCCAGCGCCTCCTCGAGCACGCCGCCGGCCTCGCCGGAGCGCACCATGGCGACGTAGAGCGGGGAGAAGACCTTCGGGTGGCGCTCTAGCGCGTCGGAGAAGTTCAGGCCCGCCTCGACGTCCTCGCGCACCGCGCCGACCGTCTCGCGCAGCTTGGGGTTCTCGACCTGGTCCTCGAGCACGTAGAACGAGCGCAGGAGGGTCATGCCCGAGGAGATCATCGTGGCCAGCTGGCGGGACATCACCGTCAGCTCGCCGGCCTTGACGCGCTGCGGGCCGAGCCGGAGCTCCATCTGCAGGCCGGACTTCTTCTCCTCCAGGGCCATGACCTTGAGGCCCTGCTCCTTGAGCAGCGTGGTGACCGCGGTCTTGTCCGAGCCGTCGATCGTGCCCGTGCTGGGCGCGCCCGCCAGGTCGACCGCCTTGTAGGCGAAGGTGGCCATCAGGCGGCCATCCCGAACTCGCCGCTCATCGGGGAGGCGGCGATCAGCTTGCGCAGGTCCTCGGAGTTCGACGACCGGGTCTCGGCCATGGCGGTGGTGATCCTGCCGGCGCGGACGAGGCCGGCGAGCGAGGCGTCCATGGTCTGCATGCCGTGCGCCGCGCCCGTCTGGATGAGCGAGTAGATCTGGTGGGTCTTGCCCTCGCGGATCAGGTTGCGCACGCCCGGGGTGGGCACGAGCACCTCGGCCGCCACCGCGCGCCCGCCGCCGTCGGCGGTCGGCACCAGCGTCTGGGTGACGATGCCCTGCAGGCCGATGGCCAGCTGGGAGCGGACCTGGCCCTGCTGGGCGGGCGGGAAGACGTCGATGATGCGGTCGACCGTCTGGGGGGCGTCCTGGGTGTGCAGCGTGGCGAACACCAGGTGGCCGGTCTCGGCCGCGGTGAGGGCCGTGCCGATCGTCTCCATGTCCCGCATCTCGCCGACGAGGATCACGTCCGGGTCCTGGCGCAGCGCGGCCTTGAGGGCCATCGCGAAGGACTGGGCGTCGCCGCCCAGCTCGCGCTGGTTGACGATGCAGCGCTTGTGGCGGTGCAGGAACTCGATCGGGTCCTCGATCGTCATGATGTGCTCGTCGCGCGTCTCGTTGATCTCGTTGATCAGCGAGGCCAGCGTGGTCGACTTGCCCGAGCCGGTGGGGCCCGTGACCAGCACCAGGCCGCGCGGCTTCTTGGAGAACCCGCGGATGACCGGCGGGAGTCCGAGCTGCTCGATCGGCACCGTCTCGGCGGGGATCAGGCGGAAGGCGGCGCCCAGCGTGCCGCGCTGGAAGTAGGAGTTGACGCGGAAGCGCGCGTGCCCCGGGATCGAGTAGGCGAAGTCGATCTGCCACTCCGTCTCCAGGCGCTGGCGCTGCGAGGAGTTGAGGATCGCGTAGATGATCTCGCGGGTGTCGGTCGCGGTCAGCTTGCCGACGCCGTCGAGCGCGACGAGCGCGCCGCGGACGCGGAGCATCGGCGGGGACCCGGCGGTGATGTGCAGGTCGGAGGCCTTCTGGCGCACGACCTCCAGGAGGATCTCGGAGAAGTCGAAGTTCATGCCAACCCGGATATCGGCATCCGGGCGCGCGAACTGAAGTCCGGTGCCGGCCCTAGCGGGTGCCCGCGACGCGGGCGATCTCGGCGATCGACGTGAGTCCGCGGCGGACCTTCTCCAGCCCGTCCTCGCGCAGCCGCATCATGCCCTCGTGCACCGCCGCGTGGGCGATCGTCTCGGCCGGCTCCCGCGACACGGCGAGCGAGCGGATCGTCTCGGAGACCCACATGACCTCGTAGAGCCCGACGCGGCCCTTGTAGCCCGAGCCGCCGCAGCGGGCGCAGCCCGCGGGCTCGTAGCACTCGAGGTCGAGGCCGACGTTGAAGCCGTTGGCGCGCATGACCTCCGCGGGGAGCTTCACGCGCTGCTTGCACTCCTCGCACAGCAGCCGCGCGAGCCGCTGGGCGACCACGCAGTCGACGGCCGAGCCGACGAGGAAGGGCTCGATGCCCATCTCGATCAGGCGCGTGATCGCACCCGGCGCGTCGTTGGTGTGCAGCGTGGAGAGCACGAGGTGGCCGGTGAGCGCCGCCTCGATGGCGATCTGGGCCGTCTCGCGGTCGCGGATCTCGCCGACCATGATGATGTCGGGGTCGGCGCGCATCATCGAGCGCAGGCCGCTCGAGAAGGTCAGGCCGGCCTTCTTGTTGACCTGCACCTGGGTCAGGCCCTCGAGCTGGTACTCGACCGGGTCCTCGATCGTGATGATGTTCTTCTCGATCGTGTTGAGCTGATTGAGCGCGGCGTAGAGCGAGGTCGACTTGCCCGAGCCGGTCGGCCCGGTGACGAGCACGGCGCCGTGGGACTGCCCGAAGGCCTTCGTGAAGCGCTCCAGCGCCTGCGGCAGCATGCCCAGCCGCTCCATGTCGATCAGCGCCTTCGACGAGTCCAGGATCCGCATGACCACGTTCTCGCCGAACTGGGCCGGGAGGGTGGCGACGCGCAGGTCGATCGCCCTCTCGCCCACCTGGGTGGAGACCCGGCCGTCCTGCGGGATGCGGCGCTCGGCGATGTCGAGGTCGGAGAGGATCTTGATGCGCGAGGTGACCGCGGGGATGACCGAGGCGGGCATGACGGCCGCCTCCAGCAGCACGCCGTCGATCCGGTAGCGCACCCGCATCTCCTCCTCGTGGGGCTCGAAGTGGATGTCGGAGGCGCCGCGCTCGACGGCCTCGTGGATCACCCGCTGCACGAGCTGGATGACCGAGGCGTCCTCCCCGCCGATGCCGAACTGGATCGTGGACGGGAGATCGTAGAGCGGGGCCTGCGGGGCCGGCGCCGCGCCGGCGGACTCCTCCTCGGGCAGGTCCTCGACCTCCGGGGCCATGCCGGCGCCGGCGCCCCAGTTGGGGTCCTCCAGGCGCTCGAGCACGAACTCGATGTCGCCCGGGCAGGCGACCGCCGGGCGCACCTCGTAGCCGGTCATGACCGCGATGTCGTCCACCGCCAGCACGTTGGCGGGATCGGCCATGGCCACCATCAAAGTGTTCTCCCCGGCGAAGGAGACGGGCACGGCCTGGTAGCGCTTGATCGCGGAGGGCGTGACGAGCTTGGCGGCGTCGGGGTCGACGCGGTACTGGCGCAGGTCGAGGTGGTCCAGGCCGAAGCGCTCGGCCACCGCGCGCGCGAGCTTGTGCTCGTCGATCACGCCGGTCGCGAGCAGCACGCGCTCCGGGGCCGAGCCGGCGGCATGCGCCCGCTCCACGGCGGCGTCCATCGCCGCGCGGTCCACGAAGCCGAGGTCGATGATCACCTCGGTCAGCACGCGGCCGGAGCCGCCACGGCGCGACGGCGTCGTGATGCCGGTGTCCTTCTTGAGCCGGGGCTGGGGCTTGGCGGGTGCGGGCGTGGACGGGTTCATGGGCGCTGGGACTGACGATCTCGGACGGCCTTGCGCATCACCTCGCGCGCGGCCCTCCTGCCGGTCCACCCCTCGAACGAGGCAGCGCCCTGGGCGACCAGGATCTCCAGCCCCGTGACCACCGTCGCGCCTCGCCGTTTCGCCTCCGCGAGGAGCTCGGTGCCGCCAGGGCGGTAGACCATGTCCACCACGCAGCTTCCGACGCCCAGGATATCGGCCTGCAGGGGCAGGCTCTTGAACGGGCGGTCGTCCTCCAAGAGCCCGACGGAGGTGCAGTTGACGACGATCGCGGCGGGTTCGAGCACGTCGACCACGCGGCCGCCGAGCTCGTGCGTGAGCCGCTCGGCGCGGCCGCGGGTGCGGTTCCAGACCCGCACGTCGGCGGCGCCCGCGGCCAGCAGCGCGTGCGTCGCGGCACGCGCGGCGCCCCCGGCTCCGAGGACGAGCGCGGTGCGCCCGGCCGGGTCGAGCGGCAGCGCCTCCAGCAGCCCGGGCACGTCGGTGTTGTCGGCGTGCACGGTGCCGGCGGCGTCGAAGGTCAGCGTATTCGCCGCACCGACCGCCCGGGCGGTCGCCGACGCCGTGGCGGCGAGCGCCAGCGCCGCCTCCTTGTGGGGGATCGTCACGTTGACGCCGCGAAAGCCGGCGGCGGGCAGCGCGCGCACCGTCTCGGCGAAGCGCTCGGGCGGCAGCGGCAGCCTGAGGTAGCGCCAGTCGGCCAGGCCGGCAGCGGCCAGCGCGGCGGTGTGCATGGCGGGCGAGCGCGAGTGGGAGACGGGCCAGCCGGCGACGCCCAGCCGGGTCAGCACTTCGTGCGCGGAGCGCGGCCGCCGTTGGCCCGGCGGGCGGCCTCGTAGCGCGCCACGTCGCGCTCGAACTCGGCGTTCGTGCGCGAGAAGGCGTGGCAGCCGCCCGGCTCCACCACGTAGAACAGGTAGTTGACGCGGGCCGGGCGGGCGGCGGCGTGCAGCGAGTCGCGGCCCGGGTTGCCGATCGGCGTCGGCGGCAGGCCGGCGCGCAGCCGTGAGTTGTACGCGAAGTCGCGCTCCAGCTCTGACTGCTTGAGCGGCTGGGACCAGTTGTCCAGCGCGTAGCGCAACGTGGCGTCGATGCCCAGCGGCGTGCCCTGCGCCAGGCGGTTGTGGATCACCGCTGAGACCAGCGGGCGCTCGCGATCCAGCGGCGTCTCGCGCTCGATCATGGAGGCGATCTTGATCACGTCGTAGCGCGACAGGTCGCGCCGCCTGGCGTAGCGCAGGTCGATGCCGTCGAACGCGTCGGCGAAGGCGTCGAGCTGCTTGTCCACGAGCGTGGCGGCGGTCGCGCCGACCTGGAGGTCATAGGTGGCGGGATAGAGGAAGCCCTCGGTGCTGCGCCGTCCGCGCGGCAGCCCGAGCCGGCGCGCCCGACGCACCGCGGCCGGGTCGGCGGAAGCGCGCCGGTAGGAGCCGCGGATGCCGCTCTCGCCCAGCCGCGGCGCGGTCTCCCGGCGGCCCAGCCCCTCGGGCACGGTGACCTTGAAGGTCTTGACGACGCGCACCTCGGGCCCCTGCATGAGGGCGTCGATGGCGGCCCCGTTGGTCATGTCGCGCCGCAGCACGTAGCGACCCGTCTGCAGCTTGCCGCGGCGCAGCGTGAGCGTCGCGTTGACCTCGAAGAAGCGCTGGTCGGCGATCACGCCCTTGGCTTCGAGCAGCGCGCCGATCTGGCCGGCGTCGGTACCGGGCGGGATCCGCACGGCGACCGCCTCGGTCTCGTCCTCCGTGCCCTGCAGCGGCTGGAAGGTGGCGTTGATGGCGTACAGCGCGGCGCCGATCGCCGCGAGCGCGAGCACGGCCATGAGGCGGCGGAACCAGCGCCTGGGGCGCGGCGAATGCGCCGGCAGCAGCGGGCGGCCCGGACGGCCGACGCGCTGGGCGCGGGCAGCGCGGCTGATGGGCGGCCGGTCGGCCAGCGCGCTGCGGGTGCGCGGCGGCGTGACGGGCTCGTCGCCGCCGGCGAGGAAGCGGGCGCCGGCGTCGCGGCCCTGCCCGTCCGGGGCGTCGGCCCGACCCGCACGGGGGGCATCGGCCCGCCCCGGCCGCGACGCGTCGGGCCGTGTGCGCCGAGCGTCGCGCTCGCGCCGCGCCTGTTCGCGCTCCTCGGGTGTCCGCCGCGCCACGCCTAGAAGGTCCGGTCGCGCTCCTCGGCACGCAGGAGCAGCCGCGCGGGCAGGCCGCGCTCGTCGTGCTCGACGGTGAGCTCGCCGATGACCGGCACCATCAGGCCCTGGCCGTGCATGTAGGTGCTCTGCACGGGCACGGAGGGCAGCTCGCCGGCGACGAGCTGGCGGAACTGCTCCTGCTGGAGGGCATAGACCTGCCGGTCGTGCGGAGACGGCCACGCCGCCTTCGCGAACTCATGCTCCTGGTACCCCACGAGCCGACAGAATGACGGATTGAGCTCCTTGAACCGCCCGTCGAGCCCGATCACGGCCAGCGGGACGCTGTCGTCGTCGAAGCCTTCGCGCGGATCGCGCGCCGCCGGCGCGGTCTCCCGGACCGGTTTGTGGAGCGTCTTGGCGGGCTTGTTCTTCGCCGCCAGGCCGAGGATCTCGCGGAACACCGCGTTGACGTGCTCGCCCGTCCCCTCGCCGGCGTGCTCGGCGGCCTGGCGGGCCTGCTCGGCTTCGCGCTGGGCGGTCAGCGCGGCCTGGCCGGCAGACGTCAGGCCCGCCTTCATGTCGTCGACCATCGCCGTCGCGTACTGGACCTCGGCCTGCAGCGCCTCGAACCTCGCGGCGTCGGCGCGGGCACGCTCGGCGACGGCGCTGGCCAGCTCGGCCTGCTGGCGCGCGGCCACGGTCTCCTCCCGCAGGGCGGCGACCTCGGCACGCAGACCCGCGATCGCCTCGTGCCCCGAGCGCACCTCGTCGAGCACGGAGCCGGCGCCGCGGTCGATCGCCGCGATCCGCGCGTTCGCGTCAGAGGCCGCGTCGCGGAGCTCGCCGACCGCGGCCCGCAGCGTGTCGAGCTCGTCTGCGGCGGCGAGGCCGTCGAGCCGGCCGCGCAGGGCAGACAGGTCGTCGGCCGAGGCGAGGCCGTCGAGCCGGCCGCGCAGGTCGGACAGGTCATCCGCCGAGGCGACGCGGCCGAGCCGGCCGCGCACCTCGTCGAGGTCCGAGACCGAGGCGACGCCCTCCAGCCGGTCGCTCAGATCGGACAGGGCGTCCGCGGTGGCGAGGCCGTCGCGCACGCCGTCGAGGCGCTGACGCAGGGCGTCGAGGTCGGCGGCCGCGGCGAGCCCCTCGAACCGATGGTGCACGGCCTCGAGGTCTGACGCGGCGGCGAGCCCGTCGACCCGATGGCGCAGGGCGTCGAGGTCAGCTCCCGCCGCCAGGCCCTCGAGCCGGCTGCGCAGCGCTTCGGCGTCAGCGGCGGTGGCCAGGCCCGCGCGCACGCCGTCCACGCGCTCATGGAGGGCCTCCAGATCCGATGAGGGGGCCAGGCCGTCGCGGACCCGGTCGAGCCGCTCGACCAGGCCGGCGCGCAGCGCCTCGACGTCCGCGGCGCGAGCCAGCCCGTCGCGGACGCCGTCCAGGCGCCCGTGCAGTGCTTCGAGCTCGGAGGCGGGGGCGAGCTCCTCCAGGCGCCCGCGCACGTGCTCGGACAGCGCATCCAGGGCGGAGCGGAGCTCGAGGACGTCGCCCTTCGCCGCCCAGCCGTCGGCGAGCGTGCCGAGCTGCTCGCGGATGGCGTCGAGGTCCGTACGGCCGACGCCGCCGTCGCGCAGCGCCTCGAAGGCGCGCTGCAGCTCGTGCAACTCGTGGCGCTCGGCGCCGCGCTCCCGCAGGGCCTCGACGCGCCGTCCCAGGTCCTCGAGCGCAGGGTCCGGTCCGGCCGTGCGCTCGTCCAGGTGGGCGACGTGGCGCCGCAGCTCGTCGAGCGCCACCGCGTCCTGCGCCTCGATCGCCGCCAGCTTGTCCAGCAGCGGCTGCAGGTCGGGCTCGGGCGCCAGCTGCAGCCCGCCGACGTACTCCTGCATCGCCGCCAGGTCGGCCTGGGTACTTGCGTCCGCTTCGCGTGCGGCGGCCAGCTCGGCCAGCGCGCCGTCGGCCGCCCGGCGGCGCTCATGCTCGGCCTCGCGGGTCGCGCGCTCCAGGCGCTCCAGCCTCCCCAGCACCTCGGGATCGCCGGCCGGCGCGCGGCCCAGCTCGGCTCGCAGCGCCGCGGCCTCGCGCTCGGCCGCCTCGGCCCGCGCCACGCCCGCGCGGGCGTCGCGCCGGGCCTCCTCCACCGCGGCGGGCAGGCGGCCGGCCATGCGCTCGAGCTCGTCGATGCGCTCCATGGCCGACAGCAGCCGGGCCACGACCGCGGCCGCGTCGTCCAGGTCGTCGACCGATTCGCCCTGGACGCCCGGGTCCGTATTGGTGAGGGCCTCCTCGCGCTCGGCGTCCTGGCGGGCGCGCTCCTCGGCGCGGCGGGTCAGCTCCTCCTGCACCCACGGCGTGGGCACGAGCGGTCGGAAGGCCACGAGCGTGCCCGCGGTGCGCCAGCCCTCCCACTCCTGCGGCTCGGAGGCCAGCGCGGCCTTCAGGGCCCGCACGACCACCGGGTGCTGCTGGCGCATGCGCAGCAGCATGAGGTTCATGGGGAGCTCGAAGGAGAGGTCCTCGAGGAAGAGCGAGAAGTCGAAGCCCTCGTCGAGCTTGACCGGCACGAGGACGGCTTCGAGCGCGAACGTCCGGCCCGACGGCGCGTGGCGTGCCTCGGCCTCCACCTGCGCGCGGGCGCGCGGCGGGTCGCCGGCGGCCAGGAAGCGCCGCCACTGCTCGGCGTCCTCGCTCAGCCGCCCAGCCAGCAGCCCCTCGAAGAACGAGTGCCCGAGCGCGTCGGGCGCCTCCTTGCCGAACAGCAGCTCGGCAGGCTCGGACCACTTCGACACGGCGCCCTGGCCGTCGGTGAGGATGAACCAGCCGCCGATGATCTGCCGGAGCAGCGCGTCGAGCGGATCGGTGTTCGCCTCGACCTCGGTGGGCGCGGGCGGCGGGGTGGCGGGCGGGCTCGGGGTGGAGAGGTCCATGCTCCAGGGAAACTGCGGGCCGGGGAACGGTTGCCCCTTACATCGCCCGATCCGGCCCCGACCTTGACCACTGCGCCAGGAACCCCTCGAGCAGCACGGCGGCCGCGCGCGAGTCCTCGGCTCCGCTCCCGGCCCGCTGCTGGGCCATCCGCGTGGTGAAGCGCTCGTCGTAGAGGGTCACCGGCACGGTCAGGAAACCGGCCAGCCGCGCCGCGAACGCGCGCGTCTCGACGGTCTGGGCCGAGTCCTCGCCCGACAGCGAGAGCGGCAGCCCGACGACGACCCGCACCGGGTCCTGGGCCCGGATCGCGGCGAGCAGCCGGTTGCAGCCCCGCCGCGTGTTGGGCCGCTCGACGGCGGCCAGCGGCGTCGCCACCGTCCCGGTCGGATCGGAGACCGCGACGCCGCAGCGCCCGGCGCCGTAGTCGAGCGCGACGACCCTGCCGGGCGTCACCTCCCCCGGCGGCCGGTCGGGGCCGGACGGCCGGCCGGCGCCCACCGGAGGATCCGCGTCGCGGCCGGCCGTCACGGCCGGGCTACGCGCCTAGGGCCCGCGCGATCTCCGCGCGGGCGGTGGCCAGCGCCTCGGGCAGCTTCTCGGGGTCGCGGCCGCCCGCCTGGGCCAGCGTGTCGCGCCCTCCCCCGCCGCCGCCGACCACCTGCGCCGCGGCCTTGACGATCGCGCCCGCCTTGACGCCCTGCGCCACCGCCGCGGGACTCGCGGCCACGAGCAGCGCCACCCGCCCGCCCGCGTCGGAGCCGAGCACGACCACGGAGGGATCGCCGAGGCGGCCGCGCAGGCGGTCGGCGGCGTCGGGCATCGCCTTGGGATCGGGGAAGGCGGCCCGGGCCACCAGCACGGCCACGTCGCCGACGCGCTCGGCGTCGTCGGTCGAGACCTCCGACCGGGCAGCCGCCGCGCCCCCGCTGCGCAGCTCCTTCTCCAGCGCGCGCCGCTGGGCCTCGCGCTCGGCCGCGACGGCCGCCACGCCCTCGGGCGTCGTGCGCAGCACCGCGGCCGTCTCGGCCAGCACCGCGTCGTGATGGCGCAGCAGCTGGACGGCGACCGGGCCGGTGACCGCCTCGATGCGCCGCACGTTCGCGGCGCTGGAGGTCTCGGTGGTCACCTTCAGCAACCCGATCTCGGCCGTGGCACGCACGTGGGTGCCGCCGCACAGCTCGCGCGAGAACTCGCCCTCGCCCACCTGCACCATCCGCACCACGTCGCCGTACTTCTCGCCGAACAGCGCCATCGCGCCCAGCGCCTTCGCCTCGTCGAGCGTGGTCGTCAGCGCCCGCACGGGGTGGTCGGCGAGGATCCAGGCGTTGACCTGCTCGACCACGTCGGCGAGCTCCACGGCCGCCAGCGGCTGGCCATGGGTGAAGTCGAAGCGCAGCTTGTCGGGCCCGACGTAGGAGCCGGCCTGGCGCACGTGCACGCCCAGCCGCACGCGCAGCGCGGCGTGCAGCAGGTGCGTGGCGGTGTGGTTGCAGGCCGTCGCGCGGCGCGCCGCGGCGTCCACGCGCGCGAGCACGCGCGCGCCCGGCTCCAGCGTGCCCGCCTCGGGGTCGAGCACGAGCGCCTGGTCGTCGCCCAGCCGCACGACGTCGACCACGCGCGCGCGGCAGCCGCCGTCCTCGCACTCGACCACGCCCACGTCGGCCACCTGGCCGCCGCCCGTGGCGTAGAACGGCGAGTCGACCAGCTTGGCCAGCACCCGTCCGTCCCCGTTCCCGTCCGCCGCCGCGATCGCGGCGACCGCCGTGGCCTGCTCCGTGCGCTCGTAGCCGGTGAAGGTGGTGGGGAAGCCGACCGTGCCGGCGAACGCGCGGATGCGCTCGCGCTCGGCGTCGTGGCCGCCGCGCCCGGCGCCGGCGCGCGCCCGCTCGCGCTGGCCCTCCATCTGCGCCTCGAAGCCCTCCGCGTCGACGCCGAGGCCCTGCTCGGCCGCCAGCTCGACGGTCAGCTCGAACGGGAAGCCGTAGGTGTCGTGCAGCTGGAAGGCCTGGTCGGCGCCGATCCCCTCCGCGCCGGCCGCGCGGGCGCGGGCGACGTGCTCGTCGAGGATGCGCGTGCCCTGCTCGAGCGTCTGGGTGAATGCCTGCTCCTCGCGCGCGAGCCACATGTCGACCGCGGCGGCCTCGGCGTGCAGCTCGGGGTAGGCGGACGCCATCAGCTCGCGCACGACCTCGCCGTAGCGGGGGAGGAAGGCGCCCTCGATGCCGAGCCGGCGCCCCTGCAGGACCGCCCGGCGCATGATCCGGCGCAGCACGTAGCCGCGGTCCTCGTTGGACGGCACCACGCCGTCGGCGACCATGAAGGACATCCCGCGGGTGTGGTCGGCCAGGATGCGCATCCGGCGGTCCACCTCCGGCGAAGCGCCGTAGGCCTGACCGGACAGCTCCTCGGTGAGGCGGATCAGGGGGAGGAACTGGTCGGTCTCGAAGATCGTGTCCGTCTGCTGCTGGATCAGGGCCATGCGGTTCAAGCCCAGGCCGGTGTCGATGTTCTGCTGGGGCAGCGGCGTCAGCCCGCCCTGCGCGTCCTGGTCGTACTGCATGAACACAAGGTTCCAGTACTCCAGGAAGCGCTCGTTCTCCCCGCCCGGCAGGTCGTCGGGCGTGCCCCACTCCAGCCCACGGTCGAGGTAGAGCTCGGAGCAGGGACCGCACGGCCCGGTCGGCCCCGCCTGCCAGAAGTTCTCCGAGCGCGGGCACGGCACGATCCGCTCACGCGACACCCCGAGCGCGAGCCACGCCTCGATCGCCTCCTCGTCGGGCCCCAGCCCGAGTCCGGCGTCGCCCTCGAACACCGTCACCCAGATGTCGGCGGGATCGAAGCCGAAGCCCTCCTGCGACAGCTCCCACGCCAGCTCGGCGGCGCCCGCCTTGAAGTAGTCGCCGAGCGAGAAGTTGCCGAGCATCTCGAAGAAGGTCAGGTGCCGCGTCGTGGTGCCCACCACCTCGATGTCGACGGTGCGGAAGCACTTCTGGCACGACGCGAGCCGGTGATGGAGCGGCTGCTCGCGCCCCGCGAAGTACTCCTTGAAGGGCTGCATGCCCGCCGTCGTCAGCAGCACGGACGGGTCGTGCTGCGCCGGGACCAGCGACGCCGAGGGCACCCGCAGATGGTCGCGGGCGGCGAAGAATCCCAGGAAGCGCTCGCGGATCTCGTCGGACGTCACGACCCCGAGTCTAGATGGCTGATTTCACGACCATCTAGGCGCCGGCGCCGGCCGCGCGGGGCGGCGTCGCCGTGCCCGGGCCAGCGCCCCGCCCGGCGCGCCTGGTCGGTCAGCAGCAGCTCGATCTGCGCGTTGACGGAGCGCAACTCGTCAGCCGCCCAGCGCTCCAGCACCTCGTAGAGCTTGGGATCGACGCGCAGCAGGTAGCGCTTGCGCTCGGCCATCGGGCGGCTAATAGAGCGAGCCGGCGTTCAGCACCGGGGTGGGCGCGCGGTCGCCGGTCAGCACGACCATGAGGTTGGAGACCATGGCCGCCTTGCGCTCCTTGTCGAGCTCGACGATCGACTCGGCGGAGATCCGCGCCAGCGCCATGTCGACCAGGCCCACCGCGCCGTCCACGATCACCCGGCGCGCGGCGACGATCGCCGCGGCCTGCTGGCGGCGCAGCATCGCCTCGGCGATCTCCTGCGCGTAAGCCAGGTGGGTGATGCGCGTCTCCAGCACCTCGATGCCCCCGGCGTCGAGCCGCTCCTGCAGCTCGTCGTGCAGCGCGCGCGAGACCTCGTCGGTGCTGCCGCGCAGCGACGGTCGCTCCGCCTCGCCCTCGTCGGCGAAGTGGTCGTGGGGGTAGGGCGTGGCCAGGTGGCGAACCGCGGTCTCGGACTGCACGACGATGAACTGCTCGAAGGACTGCACGTCGAAGATCGCCCGGGCGGTGTCCACCACCCGCCAGACGACGACCACGGCGATCTCGATCGGGCTGCCCGAGGAGTCGTTGACCTTGATGCGCTCGGACTGGAAGTTGCGCACCCGGCGCGACACCTGGACGCGGGCGGGGCGCGGCTCGGTGGCGGTGATGGCGGACTGGTTTGGCATGAGCGCCTCCGGGCGGTCGGTCGATATTGCAGTGATATCACACTGACATCATGAGCAAAATCCTAAAGGGGTCTGACCCCTCTAGGGTCGGAGGCCATGAGCGGCCCCCGCGTCACCTCCTCCCGCCTGGTCTACGAGAACCGCTGGATGCGGCTGCACGAGGACGCGCTGGAGCACGCCGACGGCTCACCGGGGCTCTACGCGTGGGTGAGCAAGCCGCCCGCGGCGGTGATCGTCCCGCTCGACGGCGACCACGTCTGGCTCGTCGAGCAGTACCGCCATCCGGTCGGGCAGCGGTTCTGGGAGTTCCCGCAGGGCGCCTGGGAGGACGAGCCGAGCGCTCCGGCCGAGGCGCTCGCGCGCGGCGAGCTGGCCGAGGAGACCGGCCTGCGTGCCGAGACGATCGAGCGCCTGGGCACGCTGTTCTTCGCTTACGGGCTCTCCGACCAGCGCTTCGACGTGTGGCTCGCAACCGGGCTGGCGCCCGGCGAACGCGCGCCGGAGGCCACCGAGCAGGACCTGCGCCCCGGCCGCTTCGCCGTCGCGGAGTTCGAGGCCATGGTCGCCGGCGGCGGGATCGCCGACGCCGCGACCGTGGCCGCATGGCACCTGGTCAGCGCGCGGCGATGACCCCGTGCCCGACGATCGCGTCGCCGCGCATCAGGCAGGCCAGCTGGCCGGGCGCGGCCGAGTCGGCCGGCTCCGACAGGGCCAGCGCCAGGCGGCCGCCCTCCTCCGCCTCCCCGACCACGCGGCAGGCCAGCGGCCGGGAGCGGTAGCGCAGCTTCACCCGGTCGACCTCGGCGCCCGGCCGGTGCAGCACGGCGTCGCGCACCGCCACGGCGCTCGTGCGCAGCTGCTCGCGCGTGCCGACCGTGACCGTGTTGGCCGCCGCGTCGCGGGCCAGCACGAAGCGCGGCTCGTGCGTCCCCAGCCCCAGGCCCTTGCGCTGGCCGACCGTGAACAGGTGCTGGCCAGCGTGGCGGCCCAGCTCGCGCCCGGCGGTGTCCACCACCGCGCCCGGCCGGTCGCGCGGCCCGCCGTGACGCGCCAGGAACGCCCGCTTGCCGGTGCCGGCCAGAAAGCAGAGGTCCTGGGACTCTCGGCGGTCGGCCACCGGCAGCCCGGCCGCACGTGCCCGCGCACGCACCTGCGGCTTGGTCAGCCCGCCGAGCGGGAAGCGCATGCGCGCCAGCGACGCCGGCGCCAGCGCGGCCAGCATGTAGCTCTGGTCCTTGGCCGGGTCGGCGGCGCAGCGCAGCAGGCCGTCGGGGGTGACCCGCGCGTAGTGCCCGGTGGCGAGCTCAGCGGCGCCCAGCGCGGCGGCGAAGCCGAGCATCGCGTCCAGGCGCACCTCGCCGTTGCAGCGCACACACGGGTTCGGCGTCAGCCCGGCGGCATGGCCGGCCAGGAAGGGGGCGACGACGCCGGCCGCGAACGCCTCGCGCAGGTCCAGCGTGAAGTGCGGCAGGCCCATGCCGTGCGCGGTCGAGCGCGCCAGCCGCACCGCGTGCGCCGAGCAGCACGACGCCTCGGCGTCGTTGGCCGCGTCGCGCCACAGCTCGAGCGTCACGGCGACCGTCTCGCGGCCCGCCTCGGCCACCACCAGCGCGGCCACCGCGGAGTCCACGCCGCCGCTCATGGCCACCAGCGTCCGCCCGGGCTCGAGCGCGGCTGGAGCAGCCGCGGCGAGCGCGCGGCCGAGCGCCTGGTGCAGCGCGTCAGACGCCAGCTCGGCCGCGTGCAGCTTGCCGGGCGAGAGGCCGCCGAGCGCGTCGGCCACCGTCCCCGCGCCGATCCGGGCGGCGTCGAGCACGCCGGCGCCGCGCGCCAGCTCCACCACCGCCGAGCCGGCCGCCACCGCCGCGCCGCAGCCCTGCGCGTCGAAGCCCGCATGGGCGATCCGCCCGCCCTGCAGCACCAGGTCGACCCGCACGAGGTCCCCGCAGACCGCTCCGCCGGCCGCGCCGGAGACGGCCTGGGCCGGCGCGTCGCCGCGCCCGCGCGGGTGCTGCATGTGCTCGGCGAAGGTCTCGGCGTCCACAGACGCCGAGTCTAGGCCGCCGCACCAGCTAGTGGTCCGTCTCGTAACCGTCGGCCCGAAAGGGCGTGCGGCGGCGCCGACAGGCAAGGACGCAGACCCGCAGGAATCCCCTAGGGACTTCAAGTGGTCGAGGACGACGCCTGTCGGTGATCGACGTGCGTCATTTCGGGTCGATGGTTGCGAG
>Ga0136617_10003123_pt1 | contig 14788 bp, 12 predicted proteins | sample AntDrymUQ3222106_2_FD_129672 | JGI IMG/M metagenome (GOLD analysis project Ga0136617, IMG submission 129672) | Polar desert sand microbial communities from Dry Valleys, Antarctica - metaG UQ322 (21.06) | ecosystem: Environmental > Terrestrial > Soil > Desert | place: Antarctica: Dry Valley... | reverse complement strand
TTCGGATGGTTCAGCCGCGCGGCCGCGCGCGCCTCGCGCAACAGCCGCCTTCGCAACTCGGAGCCGTCGACGGCCGCCGTCCCGGACAGCGTCTTCAGCGCCACACGTCGGTGCAAACGGGTGTCTTCGGCGAGGGAGACCTCGCCGTTGGCGCCTGCGCCGAGGTGTTCGAGGACGCGATACGGGCCCACGCTGCCCAGGGCCATAAAGTGTTACCTGAGGACGCGGGAGCGTAACACAAAGAAGACGGTGTCAAGGGGACCGAGGGGACCCCCTCCGACACGTCCGAGGAGACCGGCCGGCGGTTACTTCAGCGTGATGCCGTCGAAGAACACGCCGGTCAACGGGCCGACGGGGGCGAGAATCGCGGGCGCGAACAGGAACAGATCGCCGTTCTCTCCGATGGCGCGCCGGAACCCGATGGCGAGCGGTGCGCGGCCGCTGCGCCCGCCGCCGGAATAGCCGTTGGTCCAGAACTGCGAGTACCCGTACCGGCTCGATCCGCCGCGCTGGCGATAGAACCCGGCGATGGGATACCTCTCGCTGGCCCCACCCTCGGGGCCGAACACCAGCCCGTCCGACGAGCGATAGAAGGACGAGATGTCGTACGGGTTCTCGAGCACGCGGATCTTCCGCCGCGTATCCGGCTGGGCGGCCTCTTCGGACTCGTCGACGTCGACCGCCGGAGTCTCGGGGACGGCCCCCTGTGCGCTGCCGGTGGCGGCACCGAGGAGGGAGAGCAACAGGGCGGCGGCAAGTGCGTTCGTCGACATTGCGGGCTCCTTCGGGGCGTCTCACGCCCCATACCTGGCAACACTATACGACGCGGGCACGGCCTGGGTTGTGATCCACCATACGCCCGGGCGATGTGGAAGAATCCGTCAATGGAAGGCGCGCGGATCTACCTCGATCACCACGCGACGACGCCCGTCGATCCGACGGTGCTGCAGGAGATGCTGCCGTACTTCTCCGAGCGCTACGGCAATCCTTCCAGCCGGCAGCACTCCTTCGGCGAAGAAGCCGACCGCGCCGTGCAGCAGGCCCGCACGTCCGTCGCGGAGCTGATCGGGGCGACGCCCGCCGACATCGTGTTCACGTCCGGAGCCACGGAGTCCAACAACCTCGCCATCCGCGGGATGGCCCGCGCCGCCGGCCGAGGCCACATGGTGGTGACCGAGATCGAGCACTCCGCCGTCCTCGAGCCCTGTCGTGTCCTGGAACGGGAAGGATTCACGGTGACGCGCGTCGCCGTGGCTCCAGGCGGCATCGTCGAGACCAGCGCCATCGAATCCGCGCTGCGGCCCGACACCATCCTCGTCTCCGTGATGGCGGCCAACAACGAGGTCGGCACCCTGCAACCGGTCGCCGAGATCGGCCAGCTGTGTCGCCAGCGCGGCATCGTCTTCCACACCGATGCCGTCCAGGCCGCAGGCCGGATCCCAGTCGACGCCAACGCCTGGGGCGTCGACCTGATGAGCCTGTCCGCCCACAAGATGTATGGCCCCAAGGGCGTGGGCGCGCTCTACGTGAGAAAGGCGCGAACTCCACGCCTGCGGCTACAGCCGCAGATGGAGGGCGGCGGCCAGGAAAAGGGAATCCGGGCCGGAACGCTGAATGTTCCCGGCATCGTTGGCCTCGGTGCCGCTGCGCGAAGAGCCATCGCCGCGCTCGACGACGGAGAGCCGGCCCGGATCGGCGCCCTCCGCGATCGACTCCTCGCCCGTCTGAGCGCCGCCATCGACGGGGTCGTGGTCAACGGCGACCAGGCCGCAAGGCTGCCGGGCAACCTCCACCTCTCGATCGCGCGGGCGGAAGCGGAAACCCTCATCCTTTCTCTCGGCGGGCGGATCGCCATTTCGTCGGGCGCCGCCTGTGCGGAGGCGGGAGGGAAGGGCTCCCACGTCCTTCGCGCGCTCGGACTGGGCGACGACCGGATCTATACCGCGATCCGTTTCGGCATCGGACGATCGAACACGGCGGATGAAATCGATTCCGTGGTAACCGCCCTCACTGAGGCCGTGACCATCGCCCGCAACCGCTCCGCCGCGGCCGCGCGATGACCCTCCTTTGCGGCGATTTTCCGCGTCCAGGGCGGAGCCTCCGCGCGAACGTCCATCACGCAAATCGCATGCCTCCGTCGCGCTGCTGTCACAGAGTGCAAAGTGTTCCAAGCCACTCCGAAACAAAGGGTTAAGGGGTGATGGCTGGGAAGTTTCCACAAGGTTATCCACAGCTTTTGTGGATCGCCGAGCGAGGACATCGATGATCCGAAAGCCGCGCCTCTTCACCCCCGGTCCGACGCCCCTTCATCCCGCGGTCCTGGAGGCGATGGCGCGTCCGATTCCGCACCACAGGACCGACGAATTCCGCGCCGTTTTCAAGGAATGCATCGTCGGACTGAAGAGCTTCCTGAAGACCGACGACGACGTCCTCGTCCTCGCCTGCTCGGGCACGGGAGGGATGGAAGCCGCCCTCGCCAACGTCCTCAACCCCGGCGACAGGATGATCGCCCTGGTCGCGGGCAACTTCGGCGAGCGGTGGGAAAAGATCGGCAAGGCGTACGGCATGGACGTGCGGACACTGAGGGCCGGTTGGGGGGATGCCGTCCCGCCGGAAGATGTGGCAACCGCGCTCGAGGCCGATCCCACGATCAAGGCGGTCTTCGTCCAGTTCTCGGAGAGCTCGACCGGCGCCCGCCACGACATCGAGGCCTTGGCGCGGATTACGCGCGAGCGGCCCGGCACCCTTCTCGTCGTGGACGCGATCTCCGGCGCCGGGGCCATGGCCCTGGAGACCAAAGCCTGGGGCGTGGACGTCGTGGTGGTGGGAAGCCAGAAGGCGCTGGCCCTTCCTCCCGGCCTCGCGTTCCTGTCCGCCAGTGCGCGAGCCTGGGAGCGGATCGAAAGTGCAAAGTCGCCGCGGTTCTATTTCGACCTGCGCCGCGAACGGAAGGCGCAGGGTGGCGGCGAGTCGGCGTTCACGCCCGCGATCTCGAACATGGTCGCGCTGCGGGCGGCGCTCGAGTTCGTCCACGGGATGGGCGGGGTCGATTCGCTGGTCAAGAACGCGGGCACCCTGGCCGCAGCGACGCGGGCGGCCGCCGGAGCGCTCGGATTGCCACTGGTCGCCCCGCGCGCCCATGGTGACGCGCTGACCGCGCTGTATCCGCCGTCCGGTGTGGACTCCGGCGCGATCGTCAAGGCGCTCAAGGCCGAGTTCGGGTCGACGGTGGCCGGCGGGCAGGGCGATCTGAAGGGCAAGATCCTCCGCGTGGCCCATCTCGGCTACTACGACCCCACCGACATCTTCGGCCTCCTCGCTTCGCTCGAGGTCGTGCTCTACCGGCTGGGCCACAAGTTCGCGCTCGGCGCCGGAATGGCGGCGGCGGAGAAGGCCTACATGGAACGGATCCCTGAGGCGCCAGCACCGAAGGTCGCCGTGTGAGCTATCGCATCCTCGTCCTCGAGGGGATCACTCCCAGCGGCCTGGCCTTGCTGAAGGCGGAAGGCTGGCAGGTGGACGAGCGCAAGGCCATGCCCCCGGCTGATCTGGCGAAAATCGTCGGGCCGTACCACGCGATGACCATCCGCAGTGGCAGCCAGATCACCGCCGAGGTCCTCGATGCCGCCACGAACCTGATCGTGGTCGGCCGGCCGGGTGTGGGGGTGGACAACGTGGACCTCACGGCGGCGACCCGCCGCGGGATCCTGGTGATGAACTCGCCGCTAGGGAACATGGTGACGACGGCGGAGTTCGCGCTGGCCTTGCTCTTCGCCGTTGCCCGCAACGTGGCGCAGGCGGACGCGGCGATCAAGCTGGGCAAGTGGGAGCGCAAATCCTTCTCGGGCGTCGAGCTCTCCGGCAAGCGGATCGGGATCGTCGGGCTCGGCCGGATCGGCCGCGAAGTGGCCGCTCGCTGCCGCGCGCTGGGGATGGAGGTCGTGGGATACGACCCGTTCGTCGCGCCCGCCGTTGCCGCCGCGCTCGACGTGCCGTTGCTGGCCATCGACGATCTGGCGCGGACGTGCGACTTCCTGACCCTGCACACGACCCTGACCGCGGAGACCCGCAACCTGATCAGCGCACCGCTGCTCGAGAAGGCCAAGCCCGGGATTCGCATCGTCAACGCGGCGCGCGGCGAGCTCGTGGACGAGAAGGCGCTTCTGGCCGCGCTGGACAGCGGGCGGGTGGCGGGGGCCGCGTTGGACGTTCATTGCCAGGAGCCGCCCGTGGATTGGCGGCTGGCCCAGCATCCGCGTGTCGTCGCCACGCCGCACATCGGCGCCCAGACCGCCGAGGCGCAGGAGCGCGTGGGCACCGAGATCGCAGTCCAGGTGCGCGACCTCCTGAAGGGCGGCGTCATCCAGCAGGCGGTGAACTTCTTCGCCTTTTCCGCCGACGTGTACGACCAGGTCCGGCCGGCCATGGATCTCGTCGAGCGGCTCGGCCGATTCGTCGGCCAGGTGTGCTCGGGCATGCCGGAGCGGATCGAGGTCGGGCTTTACGGCGAGTTCCGCCAGATGGACGTGAAGCCGCTACTGCCCGCGGCGGTGGCCGCAGTCCTGAAGGCGCACATTCCCCAGGGGCTGACCATCGTGAACGCGTGCGCGATGGCCAGGGAGCGGGGGATCCAGGTCATCGAGTCCACGTCAACGTCGCCCATCGCTTTCGCCAACCTCATCGCTCTCCGCCTCAAGACCAGCGAGGCGGAGGTGTCGGTGGCGGGGACGGTGTTCGGCCGCAACCATCCGCGGCTGGTGGACGTCGACGGGGTCGAGGTCGACGTGATCCCGCAGGGGCACATGCTGCTGGTGAAGAACGAGGACACGCCCGGGATCATCGGCCACGTCGGGACGCTGCTCGGCGACCGGCAGGTGAACATCGCGCGCATGAACGTGGGACGAAAGCCCGGCAGCGGCCGCGCGTTGATGCTCATCGAGGTGGACGGGGAAGTGCCCGCGGACGTCCTGGGCGAGGTCCTTGCCATCTCCGGAGTGCGAGACGCGCGCTCGGTTTACCTCGGATAAACTCGCGCCATGGCCAATGCGACATCATCCGCGGGCAGCCGCATCCGGATCGACAACGGTAAGCTCCAGGTTCCCGACGATCCGATCATTCCCTACGTCGAGGGCGACGGCACCGGCCGCGACATCTGGCGCGCATCGGTCCGTGTCTTCGACGCCGCGGTGGAGAAGTCGTACAAGGGCAAGCGCCGGATCGTCTGGAAGGAAGTGCTGGCCGGCGAAAAAGCCTTCAACCAGACGGGCCAGTGGATGCCCGAGGACACGATGGCGGCGTTCCGCGAGTGCCTCGTCGGGATCAAGGGGCCGCTCGGCACTCCGATCGGCGGCGGCATCCGTTCGCTGAACGTCGCCCTGCGGCAGGACCTCGACCTGTACGTCTGCCTGCGCCCCGTGCGGTGGTTCCAGGGCGTGCCGAGCCCGGTGAAGAAGCCGCAGGACGTCGACATGGTGATCTTCCGCGAGAACACGGAAGACATCTACGCCGGCGTCGAGTGGGCGGCGGGAACGCCGGAGGTGAAGAAGGTCCTCGCCTTCCTGCAGACGGAGATGAAGATCAAGAAGATCCGCTTCCCGGAGACGAGCGGCATCGGCATCAAGCCCATCTCCCGGGAAGGCACGGAGCGCCTGGTGCGGGCGGCGATCCGCTTCGCGATCGGCGAGAAGCGACGCAGCGTCACCCTCGTCCACAAGGGCAACATCATGAAGTTCACCGAGGGTGCCTTTCGTGACTGGGGCTACGCGCTGGCCGCCCGCGAGTTCCGCGGGGAGACGGTCACCGAGCGCGAGACCTGGATCCTCGGCAACAAGGAAAAGGACGGGTCCCTATCCGTGGAAGGGAACGCGCAGGCCATCGAGCCCGGCTACGGGATGATGACCGACGACCAGAAGGGGCAGGTCCGCAAGGAAGTGGAGACGGCGCTCGCCCTCGTGCCGACGCACGGCGGCGGCAAGTGGAAGTCGAAGATCCTGATGCGAGACGCCATCGCCGACATCGCGCTGCAACAGGTGCTGACGCGCGCGAAGGACTTCGACGTGCTGGCCACGCCGAACCTCAACGGGGACTACATCTCGGACGCGCTGGCCGCGCAAGTGGGCGGCATCGGCATCGCACCCGGGGGCAACATCAACTACGAGACCGGGCACGCGATCTTCGAGGCCACGCACGGCACGGCGCCGAAGTACGCGGACCTCGACAAGGTGAACCCGGGGTCGGTCATCCTCTCCGGCTGCATGATGCTGCGCTACATGGGTTGGGTGGAAGCCGCGGACGCGATCGAGAAGTCCCTGGAGAAGACCATCGGCCAGAAGCGCGTCACCTACGATTTCGAGCGGCAGATGGAGGGCGCCACGGTCGTCAAGACGTCCGAGTTCGCCAGCGCGATCATCGAGAACCTGTAAGGAACGAGTGAAATGAATCGAAAAGTCACGGTGGTCGGCGGCGGCAACGTGGGCGCGACGCTCGCGCAGCGGCTGGCCGACCGCGAGATCAGCGACGTCGTCCTCATCGACATCCTCGAGGGCATGCCCCAGGGCAAGGGGCTCGACATCATGGAGGCGACGCCGGTGGAGGGCTCCGACGCGCGGGTCATCGGCACCAACGACTACAAGGACACCGCCGGCTCCGACGTCGTGGTCATCACCGCCGGCATCGCCCGCAAGCCGGGGATGAGCCGGGACGACCTGTTGAACACGAACTACAAGATCGTGAAGGAGTGCACGGAGCAGTCGCTCAAGCACTCGCCGGCGGCAATCCTGATCATCGTGTCGAACCCGCTGGATGCGATGTGCCAGGTGGCGTACAAGGTGTCCGGGCTGCCGAAGGAGCGCGTGTTCGGGATGGCGGGCGTGCTGGACAGCGCGCGCATGCGGACCTTCATGGCCATGGAGATGGGCGTGTCGGTGGAGAACACGCACGCGTTCGTGCTCGGCGGTCACGGCGACACCATGGTGCCCATCCCGCGGCTTTCCACCATCGCGGGGATCCCGATGACCGAGCTCATGTCTAAGGAGCGCGTGGACGCCATCGTCAAGCGCACGGCGAGCGGGGGAGCCGAGATCGTGGCCCTGCTGAAGACGGGCTCCGCGTATTACGCACCGTCGTCGTCGACGGCGGAGATGGTGGACGCGGTGCTGAAGGACAAGCACAAGGTCCTGCCCTGCTGCTGCTACCTGGAGGGCGAGTTCGGGATCAAGGACCTCTACGTGGGCGTGCCCGCGCAGCTCGGGGCGAAGGGCGTCGAGAAGATCTGGGACATCAAGCTCACCGACGAGGAGCGCGCGGCGCTGCACAAGTCCGCGGCGGCGGTAAAGGAGCTCGTCGACATCCTGAAGATCTGATCGCGCGGTGTTACGGAATCGACTCGTTCCGGAACGTGTCGATTTCGTAACAGTTCGCGACTGCAGGGGGATGACCGCGGCGAAGGCGCCGCTCGGGCGCGATCAGTCCGGGATCGTCCAGCCCGCCGGGTAGATCGCGTACACCGTCCCTCCGGAGTGCTCGAGCCACAGGCTCTCGGGCTCCTCGCGCAGGTACGTGCGCTGCACCTCGCCATCCGAAGCCGCGGCGGGGTCGTCACCCGCCACAGTCCGAGTCGACGGCTATATCTAGCGGGCGACCACGGCGCGCCGCCGCGCGATCACTTCGTCGAGCGCCCCCAGATAGGCAAGGCTCCGCGACGGGGCCTCGAGGACCTGTCCGTAACGTGATTCCGCCGCCATGCGGGCTGGCTTGTCCACGCCGACCGCGAGCGGGATGAGGACCGGATGCGTGACAGCCCCGGCAGCGTCGTCCGCGATCGCGGGGGCCACGTCGAGCCCGGCGAGGATCACATCGTAGCTCCCCGTGGCGAGCGCGGCCAGAGAGACGGGCGCGGCCGTCGTCTCCACCGTATGCCCGGCCCGCTTCAAGGTGGCCTCGAGCTTCATGGCGCGGGCCGCCTTCATCGCAGGCGAGCCCGCGGGCAGGGCGATGAGGATCGAGCCCGGGTGCTTTGCCCTGGGGACGCGCCGTGTCGTGCGGCCGATCACGAGGAACTTGTCGCCGCACGCGGCGGTGTCCGCGGGCGGCATCACCACGGCCAGCGCGGCGAGTGCGACGGCAACCGGAAGCAGCTTCTTCATGCCCATTGCTCCTTTGCTCGGCGATAAGTATGGCACCAGCCGCGAATGCGTGGAAAAGAAGGCCCGTCCCCCACGGCGGGGACGGGCCACGAAGCCCCGATCAGTCGAGGGGCAGGAGTGCTCTCTCCAGGACGAGCTTTCCGACCTTGCGGCCCGTCTTGCCGCCCTCCACGACGGCGGTGCGGAAGTGCATTCCGCCATAGATGCGCCCGGCCTGGCCGTCGGCGACGAATTCGTCGGCATCCGCGAAGCGCCGGGTGAGGCCCGGAACCGGCGGCGCGGTGGCGTCGAAACCGGCGTGGTTCCCGAACATCTTCTTGATGACCTCCGCGGCCGCGGCGTGGATCACCGAGTGCGCGGACGGATACTCCGGGTGCGGAGGCGTGGAAAGAAGCGGAGACCATCCGGCATCACCGGCGGTCTCCGGAACGCCGTCGGTATCGCCGGCACGGATGGCGGTGATCGGCCGTACGAAGTTGAAGGCGTACTTCGCTTCGAACACGGCAACGAAGCCGTCGGCCATGGCCAGGCTGAGCAGCGCGAAGGTACGCGACGTCTGCCCGAGGTCGGCCGGGTTCTCGGCCGCGAGCGTCCGCGCGATCCGGCAGAACTGCGGGAACGCCTGCTCCGTATGCCACCGGGCGATCATCGTCTCCTCCTCGCTGCGCGCGCAGGCGGCGGGGTCCGGACACGCCGCGCCCTTGGCGCGGACTTCCTCGTACTCCTCGAGGAATCGGGCGCTCTCGATCGCCGGCGGCCCGTTGGGGCGCAGGTCACCGCTGCCGGCCATCACGAACGGCGCGAACGACGCCGCCGCAACGTTGACCGGGTTCACGAATGCGGGGGGCGTCGGACGGTAGGCCGCGGGACCGGGGAGCTGGACGTAGACGGGGTTCGGCGACAGCCAGTTGTCGGTGGCGCGCGACGTCACCATGGCCGCCGCCGCGCCGTCTCCCACCGCGATCCCGGCCGTTCTGGAAGCACCTTCGGGGACGTCAGCGAGGGACGCGGCAAGGGCGACGCCGAGCGCCGTCTGCTGCGCCGGGTAGAGGCGGACGAGCACGCCGTACGCGGCGGCGGCGGCCGCTGCCCTGACGTCGGCCTCGCCGGACACGGTGGGAAGGGCCAGGTAGGGCTCGTAACGCGGTTCGATGGCGTTCACGGCATCGAACATCGCCACGTGGACCATCGCCAGCGCGCGCGGGTGGGCGGGGGGTGGAGCCACCTGCAAGGTCGTCGTGTTCCAGTCCAATACGATGCGCGAAGCGGCAGGGTCCGCGCCGGCCGCCGATGCGGCGCCCGCCACCAGCGCCAGCACGAGACCCCAACGACGAGACACATTCATCTGCGACCTCCGTTCATGAGGCCGCTCGGTGTCGAGCTCCTCGTGCACGGAGTCTCGGCTTACGGCTCCTTCGATGTCTTTCGGAACTTCTACGGAAGCGCTTCGATCGACGACGGGCGCGTCAGCGCAGGCCGGTGACCAGGTAGAGGTCGGAGAGGGACCGGAGAAAGGAATACGCGTACGCCGCCCCATCCGGCGTCATCACCACCGTCACGCGACCGTCGAGGCCGGTGGGATCGGCGATGGGAATCTCCCGGAACAGGCGTCGCGAGGACCCGGCCACCGACACCTGGTAGACGCGCGCGGGGATCCGCTCCGGGTCGTAGACGTACAAGGACGCGCCGTCCCTGCTCCATTGGATCGGCAGCTCGCCCGGCTCGACGCCCGGGACCGCCGTTGGCTCTCCGGCGGGCAGGGCCATGACGAACACCTCGCCGTCCGCGTTCGCCGCCGCGACCATGCGCCCGTCCGGAGAAACGACAGGAAACTCGACGTCGGCGTCGGCGGGCCCGATGGGCCGGGGCGGGCCGCCGTCGACGTCGGCTTCGAACAGGCGGGGGCCATGGCCGGGCACGTTTCCCGCGAAGATCAGCCGCCGCGAGTCCGGAAAAAACGTTCCCCCGCGGAAGTCCGTGACCACCTCGTTCGGGATGTCGCGCGCTTCCCCCGCCCCCGTGGGAAGGAGGACGATGCGCGGGTGCTCGCCGCTCACCGTCGTGAGCACCCATTTCGCGTCGGGAGAAAGCGCGTACGCCCTGCCTTCGCCGAGGCGGACCGCGGGCGAGCCGTCCGTGCGGCGCATGAAGACGCCGTACACCGATCCCCCGCCCATCATCGTCTCCGTGAACACGAGGACGGACCCGTCCGCGGAAACGTCGGCAAGACTGGAGGCATCGAGCCAGGAAAGGTCGACTTCCGGAGCCGCCGCGGAGGTTCGCGCGAACATCGACGCGCGCGTGTAGGCGCGGTGCGCGAGAGCGCGGCCGTCGCCGCCCACGTCGGCCAGATGAATGTCTCCGGGTAGCCGGGCCACGAGCCTCTCCCGTCCGGATGGCGTGACCGCGTGAATGGACGTGGCGCCGCGCGTTCCCATCGAGCGATACCAGACCTCGCCGCCATCTCGCCGCCAGAACGGCCGCCCCGCAACCACCGGAGCGCCCGACAGCACGCGCTTGCGCCCCGACAGGTCGACGACGGCGATCATGCTCGTGCCGGGATCGCGCGCCGAGAACTCGACAAAGGCCACCGCGTCGCCTGCGGGAGAGACTGCGGGATGGGTGAGGAAGGCGTCGGTCTCGTAGAGGACGTTGCCGATCGGGAACTCGATCCGCCACCGTCCTTCCATCGGGCGCACGACCGCGAGCTGCTTGCCATCGGGACTCCAGTCCGCGCCGGAGACGTCCTCGAGGACGGTCCGCGGCACGCCGCCGGCGAGAGCGACGCGGGCGAGAATGCCTCCCACCGGAAAGAGGCTCTGGAAGCGCGGCTCGAGGCCCACCGCCATCTCCGAATCGGAGATGGAGAGGACGGTCGCGTTGACGATCCCGAGCGCGCGAGACTCGCGGCCGTCGGGGCGCGTGGAGAAAAGCTCGGGCGGCGCGCCCTCCCAGGCGGCGGCGTACACGATCGTCTGGCCGTCGGGAGCGAATCGGGCCGACCGGACGATGCCGCGGCGGTAGGTGAGCTGGACGTATTCGGGCGCATCCGTCCCCCAGCGCGGCAGCCCGTACGCGCCGGCGGCGGCAAGTCCGGCGATGGCGGCGGCGGCCGCGAGGCCGAGCCCGAGACCGCGGACGAGGCGGCGACGGCGACCGACCGCCGCGCGCTCCGGCGCTTCGCGGCCGGGGAGCGTCGCCACGGCCTCGAGGGCAAAGGCGACGTCCCGCGTGGACTGGAAGCGCTCTTCCGCGCGCTTCTCGAGGCATCGCCTGACGACGCCGTTAACGGCGGGCGGCAGGGCGGAATCGATCTCGTGGAGGTCGGGCGGCTCGTCGCGCAGCACGGACGTCATCGTCTCCGCCGCCGTCTCGCCCTGGAACGCGCGCCGGCGGGCGAGCATCTCGTAGAGGACGGCGCCGAAGGCAAAGATGTCCGACCGCGCGTCGGCGGGCAGCCCGCGGACCTGCTCCGGGGACATGTAGCCCGCGGTGCCGAGCACCGCGCCCGCTTCCGTCGAATCGCGGTTGCCTACGCCGCCCGTCCGGCCGTCGGCATCCGCCCGCCCGGCTTCCACCCGCTTCGCGAGCCCGAAGTCGAGGATCTTGGCCCGGCCGTCTTCGGTCACGAAGAGGTTGTCCGGCTTCAGGTCCCGATGCACGATCCCCTTCTCGTGCGCGGCGGCCAGCCCGTGCGCGACCTGGATGGCGTACTCGATCGCCTTGCGCGGGGAGAAGCCGCCGGCGCCGAGACGCTCGCGCAGCGTCTGTCCGAGCAGGAGCTCGGAGACGACGTACCGAACCCCGCCGTCTTCGCCGACGTCGTGGACGGCAAGGACCGCGGGATGGTTCAAGGCGCCGGTGGCGCGCGCTTCGATCTCGAACCGGCGCACGCGCTCCGCATCCTGGGCGACGGCAGGGGGCAGCACCTTCAGGGCGACGTCGCGATCGAGGCGGGCATCGCGCGCGCGGTACACCTCGCCCATGCCGCCGGCGCCGAGCGGGGCCAGCACCTCGTACGGCCCGACGCGACTCCCTGGCGCCAAGGCCATCGATCGTCCTTTCCGGTGCGCCGGAGTCTACATCGGGCGGCGCAGGGCGGTGTCGGTCTCGGTGGACGGTGACGGACCGGTGCGGAACGTCATCAGCACGGGACCGATCACGATCTCGTCGCCGTCGCGCAGGGTCTCGCCCTGGTCGATGCGGCGCCCGCGGAGGGATGTTCCGTTCTTGCTCCCGAGGTCCTCGAGGGTCGCGCGGCCGCCGGCCACGGTGATACAGGCATGGCGCCTCGAGGCGCGGGCGGAGTCGATGTGCGCGCGAGCGTCCTCCGCTCGCCCGAGGATGTTCTCTCCCTCGAGGAGCACGATCTCGCGGGAACCCACGACGAGCCTGAGGCCGCGTGATGCCGCCGGCCCCTTTCGCGCCCCGGGCGTGGACGGCTCCTCGCGCGCGTCGCCGCAGAACGCGTATCCGAAGCCGTACACCGTACGCAGGAATCGCGGCGCCCGCGGGTCGTCGCCGAGCGCCTCCCGGAGCTCCGTGGTCAGGCGCGCCAAACTCGATTCGGTGACGTACGTGTCCGGCCAGACCAGATCCATCAACGCGGACTTGGACACGGCTTCGGGGCGGTGCTCGAGCAACACCTGGAGGAATCGGAAGGTCTTCGGGGGCAGCGGGACCACCTTCTCGCCGCGACGCAGCTCCCGCGTCCCGGTGTCGAAAACGAACTCGCCGAACCGTACGCGCATGGCCGGATTCACGACTTCCGAAGAACCGGCGAAAGACTTCGTCCGCACCGCGGGGCATTATATCGGCCGCACGGAGGCCCCTTATGCGCCGTCGCCGGTTATGGGTAGGGATGCTCGCCGCCGCCGCCGCCGCCCTCGCCGCGGAAGCCGACGTGCGCGCCCAGGCCTGGGTGCCCCCGAAAGGGGAGGCGTCGCTTTCCGGCGCCGGACAGTACCTGAACGCGCGTTACCACCTGCTCTTTGACGGCTCGCGCGATGACCGCGGGCGGATGGAATGGGTCCACGCCATCTCCGATCTCACCTACGGGGTCAGCGATCGCTTCGCGGTCCGCGTCGGCATCCCGTACGTCGTCTCGCGCTACACGGGCGATTTTCCGCACCGGCCGGTGGGCAGGCCCGCCAACGACGATGGAGCGTGGCACGCCACCTTCCAGGACCTCACCTTCGAGGCGCGTTACCAGGCGATCACGGGGCCCATCGCGGTCACGCCTTTCCTGGGAGCGGGGATCCCCGCCGCGGCCTACGAGCAGCATTCGCATGCCGCCGCCGGAAGGCACCTTCGCGAGGCCAGCGCCGGCGTCAACATCGGCCGGCGGCTGGATCCGTTCCTCCCCGACGCGTTCGTCCACGCGAAGCTGTCCTTCACCGTGCCCGAGCGCGTGCTCGGGATCTGGCACAACCGCAACAACGCCGACGTCGAGGTCGGACATTTCCTCACCCCCTCGGTCGGGGTGCGCCTCCTCGGCAGCTGGCAATGGACTCATGGCGGATTCCGCATCCCCATCGACGACCGCCCGCCGGGTTCGACGCAGTTCTTCGTCCATGACCAACTCTCGAAGGACACCCACTTCATCGCCGGCGTCGGGCTCTCCGTGGCCGCCACCGGCTCCGTCGACGTGTCGGCGACGGCATTCCGGGTCATGTCCGGCGAGAACAGCAACCTCGTCACCGGCATCAACGTCGGTGCGACCTGGAGCTTCTCGCCCACGCGCCTGCTTCGCGGACGCAAAGGGCCCGCTCCGCGGCGGGGACCCCGCCCCACTTGACGCGGCGCGGCGCCCTCGTTGCCCTGATCGCGTGCGCCGCCCTGGTGGCGCCCGGGGAAGCCTCGGACGTCGGGGCCGCGTTGAGCGACTTCACGGCGACGACCCTGGACGGCGAGCGGATCGCGCTCGCGGAAGCCGTCGGGTCGCACAAGGCGGTCGTCGTGCTCTTCCTGTCCACGGCGTGCCCCTACGCGGATTACTTCGCGGCCCACATCCGCGACCTCGACGAGGTTTATCGCGCGCGCGGCGTTTTGTTCCTGGGCGTCAACAGCAATCAGTACGAGACCGTCGAGGACATGCGCGAGCACGCCCGCGAGCGCGGGCACGGATTTCCGTTCGTGCGCGACGACGCGGCCCGCATCGCGGACCAGATGGGGGCGGCGCGCACGCCGGAAGCATTCCTCATCGGCGGGGACGGGAAGCTTCGGTACCGGGGATGGGTGCAGTCGAAGCGGCTTTCGCCCGATCTCCAGCGCGCGCTCGACGCCGTGCTGGCGGGCAAGCGCGTCAGGCTTCCGGAGACGAAGGCTTTCGGCTGCGCGATCGACCGCCCGCGCCGGTGACCGCGGGGGCCGGCTGTCTGGAAGCTACAGTTAATCCGCGGCCGCCGGCTCGCCATCCGGCGGGGCGGGACGCTTTCGCTTGATCCAGTCCTCGGCGCGCTGCATCCCACCGAGCACGATCAGCACGAGGACGGTGGCCGCGATGGCGCCCAGGAAACCGACGCCGGTCAGGATCGCGCGGCAATGCGGCCCGGATCCCCGCCCGCGAGCGCGAGCTCGAGCAGCAGCTCGATGCGCAGCTCGTGCACGAGATGGGATGGATCGACTCCATCCGCGCGGGCTAG
>Ga0136617_10003122_pt1 | contig 14791 bp, 11 predicted proteins | sample AntDrymUQ3222106_2_FD_129672 | JGI IMG/M metagenome (GOLD analysis project Ga0136617, IMG submission 129672) | Polar desert sand microbial communities from Dry Valleys, Antarctica - metaG UQ322 (21.06) | ecosystem: Environmental > Terrestrial > Soil > Desert | place: Antarctica: Dry Valley... | reverse complement strand
GACGACAAGTCGCTCGAGAAGGCCGTGCGCAAGCAGCTGCAGGTCGATCACGCAGCGCACAAGTCCCCGCGCGCGAAGCAGATCAAGCTCGCCGACAAGACCAGCAACCTGCGCGCGCTCGGCGTCAGCCCACCGACGGAGTGGGATCACGCACGCAAGGTGCAGTACTTCGAGTGGGCCGCGCGCGTGGTTGCCGGGTGCCGGGGCGTCAATCCCAAGCTCGAGGCCGCGTTCGACGAGGCCCATCGCACCGGCCTCGCGGCGCTCGGAGGGTACCGCGCGGGGGTCATCGGCGCCGGTCTCCTTGCCACCAACTTCGTGTTCGTCATGTGGAATCGCGCCGCGCTCATGGAATCCACCATGACAGCGTTCATCGTCGCAAGCTGGGCGGCCTACGTGCTGGCAGAGCGGCGCCCGGCAGTTGGCGTACTCGCTGGAGTCGCAGTGATCCTCGCATGGTTCACAAAGGCCTCCGCCGCGTTCTTCGTGGGCGCCATCGTCATCGACGCGGCGTGGACGCTCCTGCTTTGGCGGGGGCACTCCATAAGAGCCCGCCTCGGATTGCCCTCACCGTCGGAGGGGGCTGTGCGGGCAGCGGTCTGGACACTGGCTGGCGTCCTGATCGCGGCGACGGCAGCAATCGTCCTGTTCGTCCTGCCGAACTGGCCGGAGTACAGGTTCTACAATTGGCAGATGTCGGTCACGCGAAAGCCGTCGTATACCATCCGCGCATTGATGGATCGGGCATCATGGATTCCGATCAACCATGACTTCTTCACTCGGATGTGGCTCGTCACGGCGGTTGCTGCGCTTGGCATTGCAAGCGTCGCTGCTCGCTGGCGCTCGGCGCGTCCCGGGGAACGGCTGCTCGTGTTGTGGGTGCTGCTGGGGTTCGCGGAGCTGGTGGTGCACGACTCCGGAAACGAACGTCGCTACATCATGTTCATCCCTGCACTCGTTGGCCTCTTTTCCCTCGTCGTGACGACACGCGACCCGCTGTTCCCTGCGCCAGCCGCTTTTCCCCGCTGGGCGCGCTGGGCGGCACTCCCGCTGATGCTGCTGCTGGGCTACATCGTATTTGGCAGCGTCGTGCGCCTGGCGTTCATCTATGAGGTGCGTCCCGGCGTGCGTCTCGCGGCGGCGCTCGCGGCGGCCGCGGCGCTGATGGTTTGCATGAGATGGGAACATTCCTATGGCTGGCTCTCGCGGCAGCGGATTCGGCCCGCGGTCGCCGCGCTGCTGGCGACGCTCGCCGCCGCCGGTGACCTTGCGCAGTACTGGCAGTGGACGCGGTATCGGACCCGCGAGAATTACGAGGCGTCCCTCGCCGTGGGCCGGGTCCTCGCGCCCGGTACGCTCGTGCACGGCAAGCTTGCCAACGGGCTGTCGCTCGAGAACCGGATCCGGCCGGTGTTTGTCGGGCGGGGCTTCGGTAATTACGAGGATCGGCTGGAGCGTGACGATGTGCGATATATTTTGACGTATATCGCACCGAGCCTCGGCTACGAGTCACAGAAGAACAATCCTGTGATCCGGGACGTGATCGAGGCCTACCCTCACCGCGCCATCATAATGACCTTCGACGTGGCGGAGACTGCCACCGGCCACGATCGCGCCGCGCTGATCGACAAGTTCGGCGCCGATCCGAACAAAGCTCGGCTGACTACCGGTCGTGCGCAGAATTGACGAGCGCGCCATCAAGGCGCATGCGGATCTTCGCTTCCGCTCGGAGTACGACTACGCGCTCTTCGAGTATTACCGGAGCGCGAAGGTCATCGCCTTTCTGGAGCGGGCCGGCGTACCGCTCAGGGGCCGGGTCCTGGATGCCGGCTGCGGTGGCGGCGGGATGCCGCTGTCGCTTGCGGAAGATGCAGACATGGTTGTCGGGATAGACCCGGCGGAGCGGTTCCAGGACGCAGGCGTGCGTCTCGGACGCGAGCGGTCGCTCACGAACCTGCATTTCGCGCTGGCCGACGGCATGGCGCTGCCGTTTCCCGGCCAGTCCTTCGACCTCGTGCTCTCGCACGCCGTCATCGAACACGTCGCGGATGCGCCGCTGTACCTTCGGGAGTGCGCCCGGGTGCTCGCCCCTGGCGGCCACGTGTATCTGTCGACCGCGCCCTATTTGTCGTTTGCCGGCGCGCATCTGCCGCGGTTGAAGATTCCGGTTCCGCTGCACCTGATCGCGGGCCGCCGCGTGGCGTTCGCGACGTTTCAGAAACTCGCGCGGTATGCGCCGTGGACGCTGCGGGAGCCGGCCAACGAGAACTCGTTCATCAAAGCCGCGCGCCGCGGCGAGGTCAAGCATGACGACCTGCTCGAGAAGGTCCGCGTGCGGAGGCTGCGGGCGCAGATCGAGGCGTCGGGGCTGCGGATCGTCCGCGAGGAACTGCACGCGACCGCGACGGTGCGGCGCATGCCGGGTCCCGTGGGGCGGTGGCTGCGCGACAGCCCGCTCACGCAGGATGCGTTGATCAGCAACATGGAGTACGTGCTCGCGGAGGCGGCGACATAACGTGGCCGAGATCGACCGCTACCGGGCGGACGACAAGCGTGCCGTCGAGGGGCTGTACCGCCGGGTGTTCGGCAACGACGCGGCGGAGTCGAGCCGGCTGCGGTGGGAATGGCAGTACCGCCGCAACCCGAACAATCCCGGCCACGAGCCGGAGATCTGGATCGCGCGCGAAGGACCCGCGATCGTCGGCCAATACGCGACGATGCCCGTGCGCGTGTCAATGGGCGGGCGCGAAGTGCAGGGCTCGTGGGGCACGGACGTCATGGTCGCTCCGGAACGGCAGCGACAGGGGCTCGGCGAGCAGTTGTTCCGGACCTGGGATCGCAACGTCGGCGCGTCGCTCGGGCTGGGGCTTTCCGAATCGTCGTACCGGCTGTTTCAGAAGATGTGCTGGCCGGACGTGGGCCCCGTGCCGTGTTTCGTGAAGCCACTCACCCGGCGCGCCCTGCGTCGGCCGAACTGGCCGACCGGCCTGAATCGTCTCGTCTCGGCGCTGACGTTGCCGATCGTCAAGATCGTGGGGCGCGACCGGCCGCTCGGCGCGGAAGTGCGGCTGATCCAGCGCTTCGATGACAGCTTCACGGCGCTCTGGGAAGAGCTCGCGCCGAAATTCGATCTCGCAGTGCGGCGCGACGCCGCGTACCTGAACTGGAAATACGTCAACGCGCCTCACGTCCGTTACAGCATCGCGGCGCTGCGCCGCAACGACCGCAACGTCGGCTATGCGGTGTACCGGAGTTTTCCCGAACCCCGCGGGCGCGTCACGCTCGTCGTGGATTTTCTGGTCGACCCCGACGACGAGAGCGGCATGCGGACGCTGCTCGGCTGGATCGACCGCGAGGCGCGCCAGGCCGACTCGGACAAGATCCGCGCCTTTGCGATGCACGCGAAGTTCGTTCGGCTGCTCAAACGGTCCGGCTACTTCCAGGTGAAGTCGACACTGGAGTTCGTCGCCAAGGTCAACGGCATCGATCTCGATCCGGGGTTCTACGAACGCACGTCGAACTGGCACATCACGCTCGGCGATTCGGATCAGGACAGATAGAGGGGTGCTAAAGGGTGCTGAAGGTGCGACGGTGTGCTCAAGGTGCGACGGGTTGCACCTTATCAGCACCTTTCAGTGCCCTGAAGCACCCTCAAGCACCCTCAAGCACCCTCAAGCACCCTGACGATGCACCTACTCGTAGGAATTGATACCGAAGGTGACAACCAGTGGGACGCCGCGGCACGGCTGAACCAGCGGTTCGAGAACATTTACGCGCTGCCGCGGCTGCACGCGCTGTTTGCGCGACACAACGTCCGGCCGACCTACGTCATCACCTATCCGGTCGCGACCGATGCGCGCTCCGCCGAGGTGCTGCGGACGCTCGATGCGGGCGGCGACTGTGAGATCGGGGCGCACCACCACGCGTGGGAGACCCCGCCGTGCACAGACGACGATGTCCGAAAGCATCCATACGCGTCGATGCTGCCGCGGCCTCAGTTCGAGGCGCAGCTGGCGTCGCTGACGGAAGCCATCGAACGTGCGGTGGGGCGGCGGCCCGTCTCCTATCGCTCCGGCCGGTTCGGATTCTCGGCGGACCACGTCTCGGCGCTGGAGCGCAGCGGTTATGAAGTGGAGTCGAGCGTCGCGCCGCTCTTCTACGAGAGTCATAAAGGTGGGCCTGAGTTTGTGGAGGCTCCGTTGCGCCCGTACTTTCTGGCCTATGACACCGCGACGCACCCAGGGTCGAGCCGGTTGCTCGAGGTGCCACTGTCGGTGGCGCTGAACCGCCGGCTGCCACGGGGGCTTCAGCACACATACGCCCGCCTGCCGAAACCCTACGCGAGCAAGCGAATCCTGCGGGCGCTGCGGCTGCTCCGCCTGCGGTGGCTCCGGCCGTCGTACTCGTCGCTCGAGGACATGATCGGCCTCGCCCGGGACCTCGCGCGCTGGAACGAACCGGTGCTTAACCTGCTCTTCCACTCCAGCGAGGCTATCGTCGGCGGAAGCCCTTATAACCGGACGCAAGCGGAGCTCGACGCCTTCTGCGATCGCCTGGAGCGGTTCCTGTCGTTTGCGACGCGGGAGCTTCGCGCGGTACCGGCGACGTTCAGCGAATTCCGTTCCGCGTACGTGTCTGCTCCGCGCTAGATGCGCATTCTCCACGTCACACCGCACCTCCCGCCCGACCAGGCTGCCAACGCGCTGCTGCCATGGCACCTTGGCAACTGGAGCCGCGACGAAGGCGAGGAGGTGGAGTACGTGGCTCATCCGCCGCGCGTCACAGGAGCGACGCGGCTGGCAGGACCGGTGACGTGGGTGCCCCGTCGCGGTGCGCAGGCGCTCGAGCGCCTGCCGCTGGCCGGGTCCGGCCTGGCTGCGCTGCGCGTGTGCCGCGCGCTGGCGTCGCGGATCGCCAACGCCGACGTCATTCACGCGCACAGCAACGGTCTGCTCGCGGAGCTCGCCATCCTGCTTGCGCGCCGGGCAGGCAAGCCTGCGGTGCTGACGCTGTACGGAACCGAAATCTGGCACTATCAGCCGAAGAAGTTCGGGCCGGATCTCTTCCTGCGCGCCTACAACTCCGCGTCGTACGTCACGTTCTACAGCCACCGGCTGATGATGAAAGCGCAGGAGCTCGGCCTTGGACGCCGGCACTCGCGGACGGTTTATCCTCCGGTGAGCGAGTCCTTCACCTGGCGGGGGGAAGAATCGCAGATGGCGGCCCGCGCCGGGCTGGATATTCACAACGCCCACGTGCTGCTGAACGTCAAGCGACTGCATCCGCTCGCCGGCCAGCGGCATCTCATCGAGGCCATGAACGAAGTCATACGGTTTCATCCCGACACGCGGCTCATCATCTGCGGCGGGGGGCCGATGCTCGAGGAACTGAAGAGCGTCGCGCGCTCCGCCGGCGTCGAGCGCCACGTCACGTTCGCCGGCATGGTGGATAACGCCGCCATCGCCCATTACTGCGCGGCATCGGATCTGTTCGTCCTGCCGTCGCTTCTGGAGGCGCTGCCGACCGTGGCCGTTGAAGCGCTGGCCACCGGCACGCCCGTGTTGTCGACCGATAACCCCGGCGGCCTCGAGCTCAATGACATCTTCGGGCCGGACGTGGCCATCGTGCCGCGGGAACAGCCACTCCAGCTCGCGGCGGCAATCACGCACTTCCTGCAGCACAAGCGGCGGACGCTGGGAACGACGCAGAAAGCGATCGACCGGGAGTTCCGGCCCGGCGCCGTTGCGGCGCAGTACCGTGAGATCTACGGTGAGGTGCGCGCCCGGTGACGAGCCGCAGGCTGATGCGCGCCGCCGCCTGCGCCGCGCTGGCGGCATTCTTGGGCGCCGCGTTGCTGGCGCTGTTCTACGGCCTCAATTCCTCCTTGACGATCGAGTTCGACCGCGAGCTCCCCCGGCTCGTGGGTGGTATCTATCCGCCCGAGCGCGATGAGGCCACCGGTGTCACCTTCGCGTGGAGCGCACGCGAAGCGGTCCTGCGGCTGCGGGGCCTCGACCGGCGTGCCGAGTGGATCCTCGACGCGCGGGTGCGCGGCGCGAGAACGGAGCGGTCCGAGAATCCGGCACTCGAGTTCTACGCGGATGGCGTCCTGGTCGAGACGCGTCAGACAGGCCCGGACTTCCAGCATCTGACGGTAACAATTCCGTCCCACTCGGATCGGCGGGGCGTGGTCATTGCCATCCGCGCCTCGAAGACCCTGATACCCGGCTCGGACGACAAGCGCGAGCTCGGGGCCATGTTCGATCGTATAGAGCTGACGCCGGCGGCCGTCGTCTTTCCTCCCCGCTCGGCGCTGGGGAACATCGCGGTCGCGACCGGCGCACTCGGCGCCGCTCTTGCGCTCATCGGGCTCAGCCTGATGGCGTCAGTCGGGGGGGCGGTGGCGATCGCAGCCGGGATATCGGCCGCGGTCGCGACCGGGTTCGCCCCCTATACCGCCCTGCCCTCTGCGGCGATGACGCTGTCGCTCTGGGCTGGCGCCGTCACGGTTGCCGTCGTCTGGGCCATCGAGTTGCGCTCGGGCGTTGCGTTGCGGCAGACGGCGCGGTTCGCGATCGCCTTTTCAGCCTGTGCGGCCTGTCTGAAGCTGCTCATGCTTCTGCACCCGAACATGCCCGTGGGCGACGCGCTGTTTCACGCGCACCGGTACCGGACGGTCGTAGAGGGCAATCTGTTCTTCACCTCGATCGCCCCGGGCAATTATCAGTTTCCCTACGCACCAGGTCTCTACGTCGCCGCCGCGCCGTTTGCCGAGATGGTCACCCGCGAGGCGGGCGACATGACGGTGCTGCGGGTGTTCGTCGCCGTGACCGACGGCGTGGCCGGCGCGTTTCTGTACCTGATGATCGTGCGGACGTGGGGAGACCGGCTGGCGGCCGCGGTTGCCGTCGCGCTCTATCATCTTGCCCCGCTCAGCTTCGGCGTGATGCGAACGGGCAACCTGACCAACGCCTTCTCGCAGTCTCTCGCCGTCGTCGGCCTGGTGATGATCGCCCATCCCTCCATGCGATGGGAGCGGCGCTGGCCCCCCGCCTTCCTCGCGGTGGTGCTCGCCGCTGCTTTCATGTCGCATACGAGCACCTTCGCAATCGTCTTCCCCGCCTGCGTACTCATAGCAGCAGCGTTCCTCTGGAAAGGGGGGCCGGCCCTGCGATCGCCGGCAGTGGCTGTCGCGGTTGCGGCCCTGGTTGCGGTGATCGCGTCGGTGGCGCTGTACTACGCGCACTTCGGCGAGACCTATCGTGCGGAGTTCGCGCGGATCAGCGCCGAAACCGCCACCAGTGCCCCGGACGCGGGTGGGCGCGGCCCTATCGACCGCTTGCGCGATGTGCCGCGGTACCTCCGGCTCTACTTCGACGTACCGCTGCTGATCCTCGCCGGACTCGGGGCGTGGCGGCTCTATGTGCGCGGCAGCCGCGACCGGGCCACGCTCGCCGTCCTCGGGTGGACTGCTGCCTGCGCGCTTTTCTTCATCATCGGTATCGTCACGCCGGTCGACATGCGCTACTACCTTGCCGTGATCCCGGCGCTCGCGGTCGCCGGTGGTGCCGGCGCATCATGGTTATGGACGGCCGGCACACCGCATCGGGTCGCGGCGATCGGGCTTCTGGCCTGGGCTGCCGCGAGTGGAGCCGTATACATTTTCAGGTTGTAAAGGCAGGCTGGCATGGCTTTCATTGACAGGATTTCAGCGGAGCTGACCGCGGCGATGCGCGCGAGGGACGCCCTCCGTCTCGGAACGTTGAGGATGGCAAAAGCCGCGCTGATGAACCGCGAGGTGGAGCGCGGCCGTGGGCTCGACGATGCGGAATCGCTGCAGGTGATTGCGGCGCTCATCAAGCAGCGGCGAGATTCGATCGAACAGTTCCGCGCCGGCCGGCGTGAGGACCTGGCGGGTAAGGAAGAGGCCGAGCTTGCGGTGCTCGAGGCGTACCTTCCGCCGCCGGTGGATCCTGCTGAACTCGACCGGCTCGTCACGCAAGCCATCACTGAGACGGGCGCGACGTCACCAAAAGATATGGGGCGCGTGATGAAAGCGGCCATGGCAAAGGTCGCAGGACAGACGGTTGACGGGAAAGCGCTCAGCGAGCTCGTGAAACGCAAGCTGGCCGGCGGCTGAAAAAAACGGCAAACCTTTGTCGAGGGGTCTTCGTCTAATCAAATTGAAAGGCACGCACAGCCTCTCATCCATCCTCCATCAGGCTCCTGTCGCAAGGCAGGAGCCTTCTTTTTGTCCGCGCGTCCCGCTTCCGCGACACTCACTGTCCGACTGCTTCGAAAACGGACGCACACCGTTCCCTGTGCGTTCTTGTAAAGGTTGTAAAGTCTCGCGATGAGCTCGAAGCTCGCGAGATCCGCGGGACTCATCGGCGCCGCGACCATGACGAGCCGCGTGCTGGGGCTCGTACGGGAGACCGTGCTCGCGGCGGTGTTCGGCGCCAGCGCGAGCCCGCAGATGGACGCCTTCAACGTGGCGTTCCGCGTCCCGAACCTGCTGCGCGATCTCTTCGCGGAAGGGGCGATGACGGCGGCGTTCGTCCCGACATTCACCCGCACGTTGACGGAGAAGGGGCGCGACGCGGCGTGGCGGCTCGGCAGCCTCGTGATGAACGCGCTGCTGATCGTGACCGGGGTCCTTGTCGTCGCCGGCATCGTCTTCGCGCCTCAGATCACGAGCGCGTTCGTGGACGCCGAGTTCGCCGCGGTCCCCGGCAAGCTGGCGCTGACCACCCAGCTGACGCGGATCATGCTGCCGTTCCTGAGCACGCTCGCGATTGCGACCGCGATGATGGGCATGCTCAACTCGCTTCGCCGCTTCTTCATCCCCTCACTCTCCCCCGCAATGTTCAATGTCGCGTCAATCCTGAGCGCCCTCCTGATTGCGCCGGTCATGCCGCGTTTCGGCCTGGACCCGATCGCCGGCATCGCCATCGGGACGCTGCTCGGCGGCGTTGGACAAATCCTGCTGCAGTGGCCAGTCCTGCGAAAGGAGGGCTTCCGCTATCAGCCGATCGTGGACTTTCGCGATCCCGCGGTCCGCGAGATCCTGCGACTCATGGCGCCGGCGACCGTCGGCCTCGCGGCGGTGCAGATCAATGTATTCGTCAACACCCACCTGGCGACCGGCCAGGAGCAGGGAGCGGTCTCGTGGCTGCAGTACGCGTTCAGGCTCATGTACCTGCCGATCGGCGTGTTCGGCGTCTCGATCGCAACGGCGTCGCTGCCTGACATCTCCCGCCAAGCGGTCACACAGGATCTGCGCGCCATCCGAGAGACGGTGTCGCGCGGCCTGCGCCTGATGCTGATGCTGAACGTGCCTGCGACCGTCGGCCTCATGGTGCTGGCCCATCCGATCGTCGCGTTGATCTACGAGCGCGAGATGTTTCACGCCGGCGATACCGCTGCGACGGCGGCCGCGCTCATGTTCTATGCCCCAGGGCTGCTGGGCTATTCGGCGGTGAAGATCGCGTCACCCACCTTCTATTCACTGCGCGACAGCCGGACGCCCGTCATCGTCAGCGTGGTGTCGATCGCGGTGAATCTCGGCATCAACCTGTGGCTGATTCGAGTGATGGGTTACCGGGGCCTGGCCCTGGGCACGGCGTTTGCGGCGATGTTCAACGCGGGCGTCCTGCTCTGGCTCCTGAGAGGGCGGCTTGGCGGACTCGACGGACGGCGCGTGGCCGTCGCCCTGTTCAAAGTGCTCGTCGCATCCGCTGTGATGGGCGTCGCGGCGCACGTCACACTGCGGTGGATCACGGGGATGACGCCTGCCGGAGGTGAAGTGGCGAAAGTGATGCGCGTCGCCGGGTCTATTGGCGTCGGCACTCTCGCGCTTGCCCTGTCGGCGCGGGTGCTTCGCATCCAGGAATTCAACGACGCGACGGCGCGCGTGCTTCGGCGGTTCGCGCGCTAGATGCCTGCCGCGAACAAGCGCCCGGGACTCCATCCGACTGTTCTGCTCATGGCGTCCGCTCACATGATGGTGGACGGCTACGGCAACATCCTCGCGCCGCTCCTCCCGCTGCTCATCCCGCGTCTCGATCTCAGTCTCGCCGCCGCCGGAACGCTGACGATGCTCTTTCAGCTTGCGGCGTCGGTCGCCCAGGTCGGGTTCGGACACCTGGCGGACCGCTGGCGGCCGCGCCTGCTGGTGATGGTCGGACCAGTTGTCGCGGTTACGGTCCTGAGCCTCGTTGGGCTGTCGACATCGGCGCCGATGCTTGCTGCGATCCTGATCGTCGGAGGGCTCGGCGGCGCAGCGTTCCACCCGCCGGGCGCGGCCCTGGCTCACAAGCTGGGAGGCGATCGTCCGGGATTCGCGATGTCGGTGTACATCACCGGGGGCACGCTGGGTTTTGCATTGGGACCCTTGATGTTCGCGCCGTTTGCCCAGCGGTTCGGCCTCGCCTGGACGCCGCTTCTCGCGCTGCCGGGGCTGCTGGTGGTCGTCTTTTTCCTGTCCCGTGTACCGCCGATCGAGATCCATCAGGAAAACAAGGGCGGACTACGGACTCTGCGCCCTTACGTCAAGCCTCTCGGTCTGCTCTACCTCATCGTCGTGTTCAGGACGATGACGGCGATCGCGTTCGCGACCTTTGTGCCCGTGATGCTGACGCGACGCGGGTTGACGGTGGGGGCGGCCGGCGCCTCAGTGGCGGCTTACCTTTTTGCGGGCGGCGTCGGGGGATTCTTCGGCGGCCCCGCCGCCGACCGGTTCGGCCCCAAGCGGGTGATTGCGTGGTCGCTCGTCCTTTCCACACCGTTCCTGATTGCCGCTCCGTTTCTACACGGCATGGCGTTTGTGACCGTTCTTGCGATCGGCGGATTCTTTCTGCAGTCAACGCTGCCGGTCAACGTGATCTTCGGTCAGGCGCTGGCCCCTGTGAGCGCGGCGACCGTGTCGTCATTGATGATGGGCTTTGCGTGGGGAACCGGTGGTCTTACGGTTCCGCTGACGGGCTACATCGCCGACCGCGTGGGCATCGAGCGGACCCTTATCGGCCTCGCGTTCATCCCGTTGCTCGCGGCCGCCTGTGCACTGCCGCTGCCGGGCCGGACGCGCCTCCCGCGTGAAATCGCTGTGGTACGATAGGTTCTTTTCCACCTCCCGACATGCGCCGCTACGGCCCCGCCACCACTGTGAATTATTCGTTCGGCCCGGGGCCTGTCACGCCGGCGGTCAAGGCGATCATCCTCGCCAATATCGGGTTCTTCGTCCTTTCGCAGCTGTACGAACCGAGTCTCAAGTACTTGGGCGTCGTACCGGAGCTGGTGCTGACACGCGGTTGGCTCTGGCAGGTGGCGACGTACATGTTCATGCACGCAGGCGTGTCGCACATCCTCTTCAACATGCTTGGCGTGTGGATGTTCGGCGTCGAGCTCGAGCGTACGTGGGGCACCAGGTTCTTCGCGCGGTTCTACGCCATCACGGGCATCGGGGCTGGAGTCACCGTCGTGTTGGCCTCACTGCTTCCCTTCGCGCCTTTAGCCGAGACGTACAGGGCGGTCACCGTCGGCGCCTCGGGGGCTCTGTACGGGCTGTTGATGGCATTCGCGATCTACTTTCCCCACCGGCCGATTCTGATGTTTCTGGTCTTCCCGGTGCCGGCGAAGTATTTCGTGATGATCATCGGCGCGCTGGCGTTCTGGTTTTCGGGAGGCGGCGTGTCGAACTCCGCGCACCTCGGAGGGCTCCTGTTCGGCTACCTGTATTTGAAGAGTCGCGGCGGCGGCCTCACCGCGGAGTTCAAATACAGGTACCTGAAATGGAAAATGAATCGCCTGCGTCGCAAGTTCGACGTCTACTCGGGCGGGCGCTCCGATTGGGATCGGAATATCCATTGAGCGCCTGTGGGGATTACAGGAGATCAGGAGATCAGGAGCTATTAAATCTCTTGATCTCCTGTGGGCACTACTTGCGGTGGAAGTACGCATCGGTGCCATCGAGCCAGTCCTGACGGATCGGACTGAAGAGATCGAGCTCGAAGGTGTCGTCGAGGGCTTCGGCCTGATGCTCGACCCACGACGGGATGTGCAGCACCTCTCCTTCGCGGACGGTGATCTCCTCACCGCCGATCAGGAACTTCAGCGCTCCCTGCAGCACGTACGTCATCTGCTCGCTCTCATGTGAGTGCATCGGGACCAGGGCCCCTTTCTTCAGGTAGATCTGGGCGAGCATCTCGCGCTCCCCGGTCACCACCTTGCGGGAGATCATCTCCGTCACTTTGTCGAGCTCGATCTCGTCCCAGCGATGCAGTTTCACCGTGTGCGTCACGCGATTCTCCAGATCAGAAAGCTGGCGATTATAGCACCGCGGTATAATGGGGCGTTCCGCTCAACGCGCAATTCCGTATCGAGGATTCCGTACGCATGAAGCGAACCGCCGTCAGCACGGCCACCACCCACGGACTCACGCGCGAGGACCTGTCGCACGCGTATCGGACGATGGTTCTGTCACGGAAGATCGACGACAAGGAAATTCAGCTCAAGAACCAGAGCCTGATCTTCTTTCAAATCAGCGGCGCGGGCCACGAGGCTATTCTCACCGCCGCCGGCATGACGATGAAGCCGGCGCACGACTGGTTCTATCCCTATTACCGCGATCGCGCCCTCTGTCTCGCGATCGGCATGACGCCGCTCGAGATGCTCCTCAGCGCGGTCGGCGCGAAAGACGATCCCAACTCCGGCGGACGCCAGATGCCGTCGCACTGGGGGCACAAGGCGCTGAACATCGTGTCGCAGTCGAGCCCGACGGGCACGCAGTGCCTGCAGGCGATCGGCTGCGCCGAGGCCGGCCGTCTCTACGAACGCGTCGAAGGCATCGAAGGGCGCGAACAGAAGTTCGTGAAGGGCGAAGTCACCTACGTGTCGATCGGCGAAGGGACGTCGAGTGAAGGGGAATTCTGGGAGTCGCTGAACTCCGCCTGTCTCGGCCTGCTCCCGGTCGTGTATCTGATCGAAGACAACGGCTACGCGATCTCGGTGCCGGTAGAAGTGCAGACCGCTGGCGGCGACCTGTCGAAGCTGGTCGCCTCGTATCCAGGACTGTACGTCCAGAGCATTGACGGCACCGACTTTCTCGAGAGCTATCGCGCCATGACGACTGCCGTCGCGTATGCGCGCGAGGGCAAGGGTCCAGCATTCGTCCACGCAAAAGTCATCCGGCCGTACTCGCATTCGCTGTCCGACGACGAGAAGCTGTACAAGACGAAGGACGAACGCGCGGAAGAGGCGCAGCGGGATCCGATCTCTAAAATGGCGGCCTTCCTCATCAAGGAAGGACTTGCCACCGAGGGAGAGCTGGCGGCCGTTCTCAAGGACGTCGAGCGCGAGGTGAATGAAGCGGCTGACGCCGCGGTCAAGGCGGAGAAGCCGTCCACGTCGACTGTGGCGCTGTATGTCTACTCTCCCGACGTCGACCCCGGGTCGGAGGATTTCCGGACCGACCCGCAGCCCGAAGGGAAGCCGGAGACGATGGTCACGGCCATTAACCGCACCATGAAGGACGAAATGGCGCGCGACGCGCGCATCGTCGTATTCGGCGAGGACGTTGCGGACGCGAGCCGCGAGTCAGCTCTCGAATCGGTGCCTGGGAAAGGGGGGGTCTTCAAGGTCACCCATGGCCTCCAGCGCGCCTTCGGCGCGACACGCGTGTTCAATTCGCCGCTGGCCGAAGCGAACATCATCGGACGCGCGGTCGGGATGGCGACGCGCGGGATCAAGCCGGTCGTCGAGATTCAGTTCTTCGATTACATCTGGCCGGCGATGATGCAGCTGCGCGACGAAATGTCGATGCTGCGGTATCGATCGAGCAACGCGTTTTCGTGCCCGATGGTGATCCGGGTGGCGACCGGCGGATACCTGCGCGGTGGCGCGCCGTACCACAGCCAGTCGGGGGAGAGCATCTTCGCCCACTGCCCGGGGATCCGCATCGCCTTTCCGTCGAACGCACAGGATGCGGCTGGGTTGCTGCGCACGGCGATCCGATGCGATGACCCGGTGCTCTATCTGGAGCACAAACATCTCTACCGTCAGACCTACAACAAGGGGGAGTATCCCGGCGCCAACTACATGATCCCCTTCGGCAAGTCCGCACGCCACCGCGAAGGCACCGACGTCGTCGTGATCACGTACGGGGCACTCGTGCAGCGGTCGCTGCTCGCCGCGCAGCAGGCCGAGAAGACGGGGGTGAGCGCGATGGTCATCGACCTGCGGACCATCGTGCCGTACGACTGGGAAGGGATCGCAGAGGCGGTCATGAAGACCAACCGCGTGGTGGTGGCGCACGAGGACCAGTTGACCTGCGGCTTCGGCGCCGAACTGGCCGCGCGCATCGGTGAAGAGCTGTTCGAGTATCTCGACGCGCCCGTGAAGCGTGTCGCAGCGCTCGACACCCCCGTGGCGTACTGTCCCGACCTCGAAGAAGTGATCCTGCCGCAGGCAGCCGACGTCCTGAAGGCAATCCAGGACACCGCCGCCTACTGACACGCCCAAGTCTGAAGGTTGGATGCTGAAGCTCTTAGCCCTGTCTGCATTCAGCCTTGCGTCAGCCTTCAGCATTCACAGTTCAGCGTTCAGCATTCAGAGTTTGGCATTGCGTGAGACATTGCGCGCCACGGGCGCGCTCCCCGCTCACGTCGCCGGGTCCTTTGAAGAAATCGCCGCCTGTCACATCACGCCTGATGATGACTACCTGGTTTTCGACAGGCGCGGGCACGCGGTCTATCGCGTGGCGCAGAATGGCGCGGGGGGCGCGAGAAAGCTCCTG
>Ga0136617_10003121_pt1 | contig 14792 bp, 10 predicted proteins | sample AntDrymUQ3222106_2_FD_129672 | JGI IMG/M metagenome (GOLD analysis project Ga0136617, IMG submission 129672) | Polar desert sand microbial communities from Dry Valleys, Antarctica - metaG UQ322 (21.06) | ecosystem: Environmental > Terrestrial > Soil > Desert | place: Antarctica: Dry Valley... | reverse complement strand
TGTGTCATGCCAAGAACTTTTTCAATTCTTCTTCTCCGAGCAGTCGCATTGTCTCAGCGGCGCGGAGCCGATCCCGGAATACGACGAGGTTGTTGCCGTCCTTCACCCGCACGGACGGACAGATGAACGCACTCACGCCGTTGTTTCGCCCCGCGCGTCCTAACGCCTGGCAGAGCGTCTCGAATCCGCTCTGGTTGATTCGGGAAAAGTTCTCCTGCATCCAGTCCCTTAATTTCAACCAGGCTGGCAGGTCGCTCCGGGTAAGATCGATTACGCGCGCGAGATTCCACTCGATGCCGCAGGTAATGCGCGGCTTCAGATCGTCCGGCGACAACTCATAATCCTCCGCAAGCCGGAACGCTTCCTCGGCCGCAGTGCCCGGCCGCGTACTGGAATAAATCACCGGAAATGTTTCCGGAGCGTTCCACCGCCCGCCATATTGCAGGCTGCCTTGGCCGTTCAGGATGTCTTCCGGCGACGCGTGCTCCAGTTCCACCGCACGGAAAGTGACTCCTTTCCACGCCGACGGCTTAGGAGAGATTTTGCCCAGCCGATACACGAACTCGGCGTAACGAGGATTTGGCCGGACGTTCATTGAGAGGCGATCTTCCTGGTTACGCGCCGCGACATCGCGGCCTTTTAGTAAACGCTACGTCGGTTATCTAGCAGAAATGCTCCCGGCTTGGCGCAGTGCGCTGAGCTTCACCGTGATGATCTGCGCACCCGCAACGACGTGTCCGGCTGTCCGCAGGGGAGTATGGGGCGGAACAGCCGAGAGCGCCGCGAGGACGGCGCAGATGATCACACCTCCAATAGGCAAACTCGGAGTCTGTGTCTTTTGGCTTTGCAAAATCGGCACAGTCTCCCCGGCGCAGCCGCGTCAGGAGGGATTTGCGGGAACCTGGGTTACCGCAAGGATGGAATCGCGAAGGAACTCTGAGCGTACCGCAGTGATCGCGAGTTGACGGAATGAAGCGCGACGCGGGGCTAGAGGGAAGCGGAGCCGAAGGGAGACAACTCACGATGACTGCATCTCCGGACCGGGGAGAGCTCAATGTCTTTGCGACAGGGGCAGCGCCTGGCGCTTTGCGATTTCTGCTGTTGAAGTTGCCGCAATCGCTAATACTCGACGCTGCGGTTTCGATCTTCAATCATCGCCGCAATCCGGGAGATTTCGTCCGGCTTGAGTGACGTCCCATTGAGCTTTGGCACCTGAGCCGTGACCTCACGACCGCTCAGGACGGTGACTGGCAGTTTGCAGCGCCGGTCGATGAACCAGCCGGGGAGGACAAGAAGAGGCGCGGCCTTAATTGGCCTCTCGAAGGTCTTGGAAATCCAATCGCTCAGCCAGGCTGCGTTATCCCGCGCTTGATCAAGCCCGCAACGGTCTGCGCCCCATGGATATTCCAAACGGTCCTCGCCGATGGTCACCTTGGCCCCATCGAGTCCCTTCACCTTGCGACGTGTCTTTGTTTCAACCGCAAAAACCCCGTTACTGCCGATAACGATGTGGTCGATGTTCCATGTCACCCCTGGTTTGTCTGTGATCAGAAAATCGTGAAACACGCGGTAGCCGGCCAGCATCAACTGGTTGAGCGCCTCACCGGCATGCCGCTCGCCTTCGTAGCCGAGACGGCAACGGCGGCGCAGCGCGAACAACTTCCAGAGCGAGTAGCCCGCGCAGGTTGAGGCGAGGACCGCAATTCCCGCGAAGAAGATCATGATTCCCGAAGTAATTCGGACGCCTTGCAGCGCCGCGAGGCCGGCCATAAGCAACGGCGAATACGCGGACAACAAGAGCTGAACGAGGCGATCGTTCAGTTTCTCGTCGAGTTCAGCCAGGCGCACTCGGAGCGATTCGCCCGGTGGTCGCAGAATCTTCTGCGTAAATGGGAGGCGCTTCTTCCGATCTTTCCAATGGATCAGCCCGAGAACTCCGAAGATGACTCCCGCGAGTAGCGCAGACTCAAGCAGGACGGCCCAAAGCAGCATGCGCTCTTGGAAAGCACGTCGCAGGCCGACTTCGGAAACGATTCGATGGGCACCAGAGGGTCCTTTGATGGTGCTTGTTCATTTCTGCGGAATGCAGTCTCCCGTGATGATCTGCGCACCCGCAACGTAGCGGCCGGCATCCGCAGGGGATCAGGGTCGGAAAACCGTGAGCGACGTGAGGACGGCGCAGATGATCACATCAATAGAGGGAGCAAACTCGGAGTCTGTGCTGCAAGCGCAGTCTCCACGCGGCACAGCTGCATCTAAAGAGCGTTCAGCCGAAAGCTTGTCGAGTCATGACACGCAACGGCCCAACGCAGATCGTGATCGCGACCTTACTGCGCGTTCATCGCGTCCAGCGCTTCGGCTAACACACGTTCGACGGCCGAGAGAGTGTCGCGTTGCACAGCAAAGCGGACCGTATACTCGCCTCCCGCCCGAGATGCCGGGAGTGCAAGGAACTGCTGCCGAAGAAGAGCCCTCTCCTCCGGATTCTTGATATCCCGCACGAACACCTCGACCTCGTCTGTGGGACGATTGTTTGTTCCAGCCGGGAAGCACCAAAAGAATGCAGGCGCGCCTGGTTTTCGGACACTGAAACCTTTGGTTCCCCACGATATCTGCAGGTGCCGGTTTCCCGCTTCATCGAGAACTTTCGCGAAGAACGCTGCGGCGGCTGGGTCACAGATGGAGAGGAATTGCTCGCGCGTGGTCCACGCCGCGGTTGCCGACGGTGCGCGAACACCTGGCGAGGAACGCTCCTTCTGATCGCGCGCAGCTTCAGTCTGACCGACAACTCTCGGAACGAGGGCTTTGATGCCGGGACCAACGTATTGCCGTAGCTCCACGCCGAGAACCTCGATCTTGGTAAACTGTTCGTTAAGAAACTCGATCAAGCGCTTCAGTTCGCGCGGCAACTCGTCCGCGACGAAAAGCAGGCGCACGTTCCCTTCGCGCATGTTCGCTTCCACTTTGTGCCAGAATTCCTCCAGAGCTTTCGCGGCAGCTTCCGGTTCGTCGGAAATCGCTAGATGCTCTGTCAGCTTTGAATCAGCGGCCTCGGGTGAGCCAGTCTCTTCTGCCAACATCTGCCGCATACGCCCTGCGGCCCAATACGACTGCGCGTTCGCGACGTAATCCAGCATCTGCCCCACTACTTCCCGCCGTATGCGCGTATCGCTGCTCCGCTTCACTTCGACGAGAGTCGGAATCCCAAATTGATCGAGTAGCAGATGATCGAGCCACCATCGATCCGTGCCACCAGCGGAATCGGGTATCGTTGCTTCGCGCCGGATCAACAGCCAGCGGGGCGGAGCGGCTGGATCGATTTGGTCACCGGCGAGCACTTCGGGGTGCTGCGCAACGAGCTGCTGAAGAATGTCCTCGCTCGCATAGAGCTGATGTTCGACCCGTTGTAGTTGTCCTGAATCAGAGACCAGGAAGATGGCGTCATTACTCATTCGTGCGACTATTCGCCGCGAATCCTGTTTGAGCGAGCGCGGATGATTCAATCAAATAGCGGCGGAGGCTGCTCAACGAAGCGCTTTGCCTCTTCGACCTGATAGGTAGCATTGCACCTAGGGCAACGAAGGTAGTATTCGTAGTAATACTCGCGCTGAGGCTTTTTCTTGCGTGGCTGTTGTCTGATGACGGGCGTCGCGCACTTCCAGCACGGTTGACCTTCCTGCGTTAATGGCGGGCGTCCGCCATCATTTTCGAGCTTGTTCTCGTATCCTTCGTCGACCGGCAAATCCGGCTGACGCAGTGCTGCCATTGAGAGTTGATCGCACCTTTCGTTTTCGAGATTACCTACATGGCCTCTAACCCACCGGAACTCCACCTGATGCGTTTCGCACAACGCGAGCAGTCGAGCCCATAGATCGGCGCTCACAGCGCGCTCCTTGTTCGTGCGCCACCAATCCCGCTTTCTCCACGCGACCGCCCATCCGTCCATGATCGCGTTGACCAGATATTGCGAATCGCTGTAGAGCGTGACCTTGCAGGGCTGCCTCAGCAATTCCAGCCCCTTGATCGCCGCCACAATTTCCATGCGATTATTCGTCGTCAAACGAAAGCCGCCGCTCGCCTCCGCGCGCTTCTTTGGATGGAGAAGCACCACTCCGTAACCGCCTGCGCCGGGATTTGGATCACAACCTCCATCCGTGTAAATCTCGACGTGTTGAGTATGGAACGCGTTAATTGGCTTCATCTAGTTTCCGTCTGCCTAAGCAGCCAGTGAAAATCTTTCGCTATTACCACGCCGAGCATGCACGCGCAGTCCTCAAGGATCTTGAGATTCGCACGGCGATTCCTAACACGCTCAACGATCCGTTCGAGTTATCGCCGAACATCGACGCGTCACAGTTCACACAGAAGCGGTGCGAGACGTTCCTACGCCAAGATCACAATGTTGAGATGTGGTACCAGCGCGAAGGGCGACAGCGCGGCTTCACAAGCAAGAAGGTGTTCAAGCGATGGTATCTCAAAGACCTGCCTCGTCGCGCTGCGATGCTGCTCCCGAAGGTGCCCACCAACGTCGAACGAGTGCGAAGGAACTTCGCAAATGACTTTAGCCGAAACTGGCGCCTCATCTGCGCATCGCGCATTGCCGACTCTATCTTGATGTGGTCGCATTACGCGGCTAATCACACTGGCGTGGTGCTCGAGTTCGAGACCGCGGAACCGCCGTTCTCGGCGATCGGCAAATATATTCTCTCTGTCGACTATTCGGAAAAGAAGCCGGATTACGTCCACTGGAATCGGGAGCAGGATTTCCAAAACGAGCTGTTCGCAGTAGCGACAACGAAGGCTGCGGCGTGGAAATACGAGCAGGAAATCCGCATTATAATCGTCGCGAGCCGAACTACTTTGCGGGAGACACGGTATCTGCCTGTGACTTCTGGATCGATCACCGGTGTTTATCTTGGGTGTCGAATTTCGGCGATCGACCGCGCTGCCATCCGAACAGCGCTCAACCGGGCGCACTTTCAACACGTCTGCTTGAGGCAAGCTGAGCTCGATCAGGCCGAGTATGCGTTGACGCTAGAAGACATCCGTTAGGGTCTGACCAACGTTCAGCACGCCGCGTCGGTGCGACGCAGGTGAATCCGCGCCCCGAATGAAGGCGCCGCGGTCTGGTGCTAGCCTTCTCACGTGTCAATGTTCGGGAGACGCGTAGTTCAACGTGAGCTTGAGTTCTTAGAAACGAGCGGAGTACTGATTCAACCGAAGCGGGCTGACACCCTGAATCGGCTCAACGGCCGAGAGGCACGTCGAGCGATTGCAGCGGAGTGGGAGGTAATTCTGCTTGCTGCTGTCGCACGCCGAGCTGACGTGCAATATGAGAAGCCATTCGGCTCTAAATATCCTGATCTACTTGTTCGCTTCCCTGTACCGGACGGGCCTCCAGTTGAGTTCGTCGGCGAGATAGTGTCCGTCTCAGACGAACACGAGAAGAAACGAAACCCGGTCGGGTATTTTACCCAGGAGTTCAATCGCATTGCGTGGAAAATGGGTCACGACAAGGGAGGTTTCGACATCCGGATCGGTGATCGAACCGTCGGTATCTACCCTGAAAAGAGGACCGAGCTGCTGCTGCCGTCGAAGCAGGATGTTCCCGACTTTCTCAAGCGACACGTTGCGCCGTTCATACGCAGCGTAATGGCTCATCCGACTGTCCCCCAGAACTTCGAGTGGTGCGGATCGTCGGAAATCGCGCTGTCGATCAAGTATGACCCGAGCCGGCTCGGTTGGAATAGTGGTGGGTACGCTTCGTATTCCTCGCCCATGGCTTTGAGATCGAATGTTTTGTATCGAAACCTCGATGACAAAGCGTCCGACCTTCGCAAGTCCGGCTATACCGGGCTGAAGGGGATCTTGGTGGTTGACGCTGGGTGCCAAGCCCTTTGCTCCTCAGATTGACGGGGAGGCAACCCGTGGGGACGCGGGGAAATCGTGGAGGAGTTCCTGAAGCGGCACCCGTACATACACTTCGTAACCACTACCCATTACGAGTATCGGACCTGGGCCAAACCGCACCATACTCTATGTCATAACGTCTTTTGGCAGCGACCATTCGACGAGTCTGTGATTCAGCCGTTCTACCCTGTCCTCAACGATTCGTTACGATCACTGCCCTCAGTCAAGACATCGCCCCAGAACGCACAAATCGATATCCGCTCGGGAGAACAGTTCGCTCGCGGATGTAGGCACACGTGGCATGAATGGAGTCCAACAACCAAACTTGCTTACTCTTCTCGGACGTTCCTTCGTTTAGTAGCAGGAATAGTGAGCCACGAAGAATTCAGGACGTTGTTCGTAGATAACTTACCTAACCGCGGACCATTCTTCGATTTCTTCCGCCATGTCGCCGAATCAAAAGCCAAACTGCTAAGCATTGAGGTGATCCAAAGACCTGACGACGATGACGATTCAGTGGTGTTCAAATTGCGCGGCGACTCTGTCACGCCATGTAAGGGTTCGACGCTTTTCTGCGACATCCCGACGGCGACACTGCTTCGATATTTCGTATGCCTCGCATACGAAGCGATTATGGATCAGCGTCGGTTCTCAATCGGGACCTTACCCATTTCCACGCAAGCATTCGTGCGGCAGCAGATGCGAGAAGGACGCCTGCTTGTTGGCGCTATGCTTGTCGAACAAGGTCAAACTGTGCGATTGCATTTCGGCTCGCGAGACGCTGCTATCTCACCGTTCTGGTAAACAGAAATCGGTAAGTGCCAAAAGGCCTTCAGCGGATCTTCAAGCCTTGAACACTTTCATTACCTCATCGCCGAGATGATTGATGACCTTCACTGCGATTCGGCCAGTGGAGGGTTTCGCAAAGGGGCGCGAGGTATCGCTGTGCAGTGATTCCCAAGCCGCTTCGTCGATCTCCGCGCGCAGCGTTGTCTTGAGCGCTTTGTAAGGATCGTTTGCGCCTAGGAAGTAGGCGTGGCGCACGAAGAAGCTTTCTTCGTTGTAGTCGGTGTCGATGAACCAGCAGGCGATCCCATCAGGGCCGTCGCTCACCACTTCGCCGGTCTGCGGTTTGAAAACATCAACGCCTTTCACCTTTACGCGGATGCGATCGTCACCGGCATCTTCGATGTCGATATCCGGCTCGCCGAAGATGACGAAGAGGTTGCCGGAACCGGTGTTCTTCAACTCATCCGCCATGTGGAGCTCGGGATTCATTCGCGCTTTCAAAACCGGGATGCGTCCGAGCTTCTCGAACTCGGCTGAATGCGCGTCGTAGTTGAAGGCGCAGGCAATGAGGACGTCGAAACCGGCGTCGGCTGCTTCGCGCGCAGCGGCCACGAGATCAGGCCGGCTGACGGTGCCGAACTCCGGACCAATGAGAATGCCGGCGCGTTTCACCGGCGCGTCGTCAGTTGCGCCTTCGAGGTAACGGCCTTCCGCGCAGATGTATTCGCCCGGCCACGCGACGAGCGAGTTGAAGTTGATCTTGTTTTCCTTGTGCGCCTGCTGAACGCCGGCGGTGCGAAGGTTCTCAAGGATTACCGCCGCGAAGTCGGGCGTGCCGGCAGCGAATTGCCCCTTTCCATCGGAGACTTTCCAGCCGTCGATAACGGTGTCGTCTTCATCGACAGCGAGCACGCGATGCGGTGAGACGCTTTCGACCGTGAACGGACCCGCCACGCGCACCTTGCTCTTGTCGTCGTATGGCTTGTCGTAGAGCGACTCGAACTCCGCCTTGGCCGCAATTGACTTGTCGATCTCCTGCTGCCGGGCAATGCGCGCTTGCCACCATTCGGCGTGTAACCTCTTCGCAGGGTCCGGCCATTTGGCGTCCGCGTCGCGCGGAATCTCCCACTCCTGCCAGGCCTTCTTGAGCGGGGCATTTAACTTCTCGCGCAACGGCTCCAGCTTCGCCTGCCACTGTTCCCAGATGACATCGATTTCCGCGTTGTTCGCGATCGACTTGAGCGTGATGTGCGGCACGCGCTCATAGACGAACCCGTGGCGGATATTACCATGCGTGGGCTGCGAACGGAGCGCGGTGCGAGTGACTTCAGCCTCCTTGAGTTGTCCTTCGCGCGAATCAGCCAGCAGGTAAAAAGGGTAACGTGCGCCCATGATGCGCGCACGGGCCAACGCCAGCGCCACGCGCGAGGTGTCAATGGTGATCCAGCGGCGGCCCCATTGTTCGGCGACGAAGGCGGTCGTACCGGAGCCACAGGTTGGATCGAGGACGAGATCGCCGGGATCACTCGACATCAACATGCAGCGTTGGATGAGTGTTGTTGGTGTCTGCACGACATAAACTTTTGGATCAGCTCGGCTCTGTATGCCGCCGATGTCGGTCCAAGAATTGTTAATTGTCGTCGCACTGAAATCATCGAGGAAGCGAACGTAGGACAGGCTGTTGCTCGTCAGCTCAACACGCGATGCGGCAAGTAGTCGCTGCATCCCCAGTTCGTTTGTTTTCCATCGCACTTTGATCGACGGGCGAATCTCTTGGCCCGCAATTTTTACTGGAAACCAAGACGCGGCGCCTTCGCCTTTGTCTCTGCCTACGCTTTGACTGGTGATGTTGTCTTGGCGGTAAACGCGCGCACCGACTGGCAGATCAGATTTTGATGATCGTTCAGCCGACGTGAGGCTTCGTGCTTCGAGATTGGAAAGACGGACGCGACTGTATTTGTCAGCGCCTTCTTCGCCGAGTCCCTTTGGTCCAAACAGCGGACGGAATTTTGTCTGCTCCGCGTTCTTACCGAACCACAGAACATGGTCAACAACTCCAGACAGGTATACGCCCGTCGACCCGCCTGATGTTTTTGTTGCGATTTGAGCGATGAAGTTGTCTTCGCCAAAAACCTCGTCCATCAATGCCCGGACGCGGTGAACATTTCCATCGCCGATCTGGACAAAGATGGAGCCGGAATTGGTGAGGAGGTCGCGGGCGACTGTAAGCCGATCTCGCAAATACGTGAGGTAACTGTGGATGCCGTCGCGCCACGTATCTCGGAAGGCTTTGACCTGTTCGGGCTCACGCGTGATGTGATCGACTTTTCCATCCTTCACGTCACGGCTTGTGGTGGACCACTGGAAGTTGCTGTTGAACTTGATCCCGTAAGGCGAGTCGAAATAGATGCACTGCACTTTGCCTCGAAGCGCTTCGCGCTCAGCAAGACTCGCCATTACCTGGAGCGAGTCGCCGAGGATCATCCGATTTGTCCAGTTCGCGTCGTGCTGGTAGAACTCGGTTGCGCGGGCGTCCTTTGATAGACCGTTGAAGTCAGCAAACAGGTCCGGAGTTTCTGTGCCTTGCTGTTCTGCGCGGCCTTTCGATTCCCGCTGGAGATCATCGATCAAGACCTTGGGATGAACCTTCTCCTGGATGTAGAGCGGTGGGGCCTGCACAATAAGATCGCTCCAGTCCCGTTCGTCCTTGCCGCGCCAGACGAGCTGAGGATCGAGGTCGCGATTGCGCCGTTCATAAGCGAGGCGGATCGGAGACTTCTCGTGCTCCTGCATCACTTCCTGAAACTCTGCCGTCGGTAAATTCTTGCGCTTCTCGACGTGGCGGAGAGTAGCGACGACCTTCTTGCTGCCCAATTTGGAGTTCGCTTTCTTTGGCATGGCTGGATTCGCTAGGCAGCGGCCGGAGTTGCCAGAGACTGGATAAGTTTGTCGAACTCAGCATCGATTTCGAAGACGCTGGTGAATTCAGAGAATGCCCATCGTCCGAAGCTCCCCAGATCGTTTACGCCGGGTACCCAGTAGGCGCGCATCGTGTTGGCTTTCTCTTTCGCGTCTTCGCCACGGTAGCCTTTGATCTCGACGATCAGGTTGAGCAAGCCGGTGTGGCCATCGTCGAGCTGGACGATGAAATCGGGAATGTATTTCCGCGGAGTCGATCCCATCCGATACGGCACGTCCAGTGCGAGGCCCTGATTCTTGACGTAGGAGCGGACGCGCGGATGAGCTTCCGCAACGCGGCAGAATTCAGCTTCCCATTCGCTGTCGCAGACAACCCAGTTGATGTGACATTTTCGCGGATCAGTTTTCCAGCGGGTCTGCTTTGAAGTCGGAAAGTCCACATGCCGCGTTGAGCCTTCCGGATTGTAAGCATCGAGAATTGCTTTGATGTGGTTCGTGCCTTTCAACGTCTCAGTGATGGCCGTCTTGATTCGCTCGCAAGCCATTTCGGCGATCTCAAGGTAGAGCACCTGCGCCGGATACGTCCCTCCGGTGCAGTGCAGGTAATCTCCTTCGAGCCATTGTCGCACGACCGCTTTTAGTTTCCCGAAAAGGTGAAGCTTTGGCTCCGCGGCGGGATCGCGATACTTCGTCAGGAGCAAATGTTTAGTAAGATGAAAAAGGATGGTCGCGGGGCGTGTCTCTCTCAGATGCTCAACGGTCAGGGTGACGCCTTCGCCGACAATGCCTTCAACGAGCACGCTTGAGGGGCCGACGAGTTTCGGGTTCAACTCGAGCACGGAATCCTTCGTAAAATTAGCGGACAGTTCTTCGTCGGGGAGTTCGACGCGATAGCCTTCAATCCGGGGAAAGCGGATTCGAGCGCATCGCGATCCGGACGGACCGCGCAGACGCGGACCGTCGGACGCGGCGGCTTTGGTTTCACGACAACCGGGTTGGCGGTGAAGTCGAACGGAATGCCGAGGATATCCGCATACTCGGCCGAGAACCGGCCGTGCTCGTCGAGCTCGTATGATTGTCGACGCAGTCCACGACCGACTACCTGCTCGCACAATAATTGAGTGCCGAAGGCGCGAACGCCGAGAATGTGCGTGACGGTGTTCGCGTCCCACCCTTCGGTCAGCATCGAAACAGAGACGACGCAACGGATCGGTTCGCCGAGCTTGCCCTCTTTGCCGACGGTGTTCATCACCTCGCGCAGCAGATCCTGATCTGTGATCTTGCGCGCCTTTTCGGGGTCACCACGCTCGATCATCTCGCGGCGGAAGCGCTCGATTTCGTCAGAGGCCATGTCGCGAAAGTCTTTGTCGAGCGCTTCGCCGGATTCGAGTTGCTCGCTATCGATTAGAAGCGTGCGTGGTCGCGGCAAGCGATGACCTGATTCATCAAAGTTGCGAAAGAGCTCCAGGCGGCCGGCATGATAGACGGGCGTAGTCCCATCGGGAGCAGGTCGGCGGAATCCGGAGACGAAGTCATAGACAAGCTTCGAGGTGGAAGTGTTGTTGCAGACGATGATGAAAACGGGAGGAACTGGGATGTTCTCCTGCTGCCAAAGCTCGAAGGTGGTTTTGTAGTGGCCGTAAAGCGCATCCAGCGCCGTCTGTAATGGAACCGGAAGACTCAGTGGATCGAGATTACCGCCCGACTTCGTACGTCCCTTCTTCGGCATCTTCTTCCCGATGTGTTCCCACAGGTTTCGGTAAATCGGCATGTCTTCCCCAGGAACGTTGTCGGCGACGGGCACGCGGGGGAGCTTCACGATGCCGCTTTCAATTGCGTCCATGAGCGAGAAGTCACATACGGTCCATGGAAAGAGCGTTCCCTCTGCATAGCCGGAGCCACGCAGAAAGAATGGAGTGGCCGAAAGATCGAAGACGGTGCGGACGTCGAGCTTCCTCTTTACGGTCTCGATCCCACTGATCCAGAGTCGCGCTGCTTCGCTGTTTTTCTTCGCCTCCTCCTTTTCGTCCGCGTCGAGGTCCTCGCTGGAGTCGCTGTTCGTTCCTTCAGGTGTGATCTTGTGCCGATAGCAGTGGTGCGCTTCGTCGTTGATCACCAGGATCGACTTGAGTCCCATCAGGTCCGGCATAACCCGCTGCAGCATTTGACCGTCAGTTTCGGCGGTTTGAAGCTCCGGCCCGCGACCTTTGAGCAGCGCTTTGCCAACTCGCGAGATGTCGAGACGCTCGCGAAGTCGGAAGGCGTGATAGTTGGTGATAACGATCTTCGCTTTTGCTATGTCGCCGAGCAGATCAGCGGGGACGATCTCGCGATCCTTGTAGTAATTGTCTGGGTCGCTCGGCAGGAGCACGCGCAAGCGATCGCGAATCGTGATGCCGGGCGTGCAGATTAGAAACCCGCGCGTGAACAGTTTACTGGCTGGGCGGCGCACAGCATTCAGCGTTTGCCACGCGATCAACATCGCCATCACGGTGGTCTTGCCAGCCCCAGTCGCGAGCTTCAGCGCGATTCGAAACAGCACTGGATTTGCTTGGGCGTTGGCTGCTGTGAGGTAATCGAGAAATCTCTTTCCGCGCTCGCCCTGTTGCGGAGCGACCTCGGTGAGCCAAATGGCTGTCTCGGCGGCTTCGACTTGACAGAAAAAAGGCCGAGGCCCTTCGAAGGCGTATGACCGCCAATGCTGTAGCAGACGGGCTGTTTCGGGCGTGACCTGCCATTGTCCGGATGGCAGCTTGCGCCATTGATCCACGTACCCGCGGATCTCGTTAATGATCGTGTTCGTGTCGTACTGTTGAGCGGGGGTTGAGATGCCTTCCGGGTCTTGAAAGACCAGTTCGCTTTGCTTTTTCTCCTGCGACCGCCTGCGCTTGCGCGGCTTCGGAACGGGAGTGACGAACGCCGAAAGGCGCCGCGACTCTGTGATGATGTTCGTAGGCTGGCCGTCGGAATCCAGTTCCCAATGCCGTGTTGGATATTCGTACGGCGAATTAAGAATGGGATGCTCAAAGAATGGAGTGGACATCGGCGGCCGTACGGACCGCCGTTTCTACCTTCGCAGCGGGGAGAAAGGAAGGCGCAAAACCTCCGTTCGCCTCAGATTGCGGCGACTCGCGGCGTTCCGGTGTGAGCCTTTGTTTCGATTCGGTGGTCGCTTGGTTCGGACGATTCGCCCACTTTAGCTGACGCTTGGTTCTTCGTGATATCGAGAGCGGTAATAATCTGCTGCTGCCGGATAGTGGCGGCGGCGAGCTTTTCTTCGTGCTCAAACGGCTGTTCGAGCTGCTTGGCTAAATCCGCCGATTGACGGTGGGATTGCGCGAGATCGGCTTCCCGTTCGAGGAGGCGATCTTCGAAGCTGGCCAATGCGTGTTCGAGTGACGCGATTGTGCCGGCGGGACTATCGCTGACGTTTGCTCGATAGCTGTGTTTGCCGTGAATAGTCAGTGTCATGCGTTCATCAAATCTTTCCAACGACATCGGAAAGCCCCCGATGTTGCCGACGATCTTGCTTGATTCGAATGGCTTCACCGCGGCGGCGAGGAAGACAAGCGCGCGCCCAGCTTTCACGCGATCGGTGAATGTTTCGTTCTTTACGGTCATCGAGAAGTTGTCTCCGCGGGTGCTGATGCGTGTGCGCAGGTCTTCGCGAATGTTTGCGATCTCGCGTTCTGTGATTGTCGCGGTGCCGCCGAGGCGTCTGATGCGGTAGCGCATTTGGTAGAGGCTTTCGGCGTGCTGCTTTTTCAAACGGGTGAAGCGCATGACTTCGGCGTCGATAGCGGCTTTCTCGATCACGAGTGGGTTGCCTGATGCGATCGCTTTTACTTCGGCATAGGTGAGCGCGGCGGAATCCACATCCTCGGCGCGGCGGACTGTCGCGTCGCCGGTCATCACCTGCGCGATGAAGCGGCATTTCGTTTCAAGCGTTTGCCACATGTAGGCGTCGAAGCTGCCTTCGGTGACGTAGCGGAAGATCTTCACGTACTCGTTTTGGTTGCCCTGGCGGATGATGCGGCCTTCGCGCTGTTCAATGTCGGCGGGTCGCCACGGCGCATCGAGATGATGCAGCGCAATCAGTCGTTTCTGGACGTTGGTGCCCTCGCCCATCTTTGCCGTGCTTCCGAGGAGCACGCGCACCCTGCCTTCACGGACTGAGTGGAACAGCGACGCCTTGGACGCGTCGTCGCTCGCGTCCTGCATGAATGCGATTTCATTCGCGGGAATGCCGCGTTCGATCAGCTTCAAACGAACGTCATCGTAGACCGAGAACCACCGGCTGCCTGGCTGCGGTGTGGAGAGGTCGCAGAAGACGAGCTGCGCGCCTTTGCTCGGCGTGGAGTCGAGCCAGGTTTGGTGGATCTTCTCGACCGCATAGTTCGTTTTCGAATCGGGATTGTCGCGGACGTGTGGGAGAACCAGCCGCATATCGAGCGCGGCTTTGCGTCCTTCGGTGGTGATCTTCAGCATGTTGTCGTCGCGCGGATCGACTCGGCCGCTTTTGATTTTCTCGGTGCGTTTCACGAGCTGATCCACGAACCGCTTCAGCTCCGGGGTGCTCGGCGCGCTAACGGTGATTGGCCGTCCTTGATCGAGTTTCGGCACCGGCAACTTCAGCATCTCGGCCGTTTGGACATCGGCGACCTGGCGGAACTGCTGCATCAGCTCCGGCACGTTGACGAAACGCGCGAACCGGCTTTGCAATCGGTAGCCGCTTCCGTCCGGGCTGAGCTCCATCGTGCTTACTGCCTCACCGAACGTTCCCGCCCAGGAGTCGAAGTGCTGAAGCGAATTACGCCGCAGCGTGCTCATCTGCAGGTAACGCTGCATGGTGAACATCTCGGCCATCGTGTTGGAGATCGGCGTGCCGGTGGCGAAGACAACGCCGCCGCCTTTGTTCCGCGCCTGGATGTGTTGAACTTTGAGGAAGAGATCGAACGCACGCTCCGATGCGGCCTGCGGCAGACCGGCGACGCGCGTCATCTTTGTGACGTAGAACAGGTTCTTAAACTTGTGTGCTTCGTCGATGAAGAGGCGATCAATCCCGAGCTCTTCGAACGTGAGAGTGTTGTCTTTCTTTTGCTCGGCTGAGAGCCCTTCGAGCTTTGCGGTCAGCCGCTTCCTCACGCGCTCAAGCTCTTTCACGAGTCGCGTTC
>Ga0136617_10003120_pt1 | contig 14792 bp, 12 predicted proteins | sample AntDrymUQ3222106_2_FD_129672 | JGI IMG/M metagenome (GOLD analysis project Ga0136617, IMG submission 129672) | Polar desert sand microbial communities from Dry Valleys, Antarctica - metaG UQ322 (21.06) | ecosystem: Environmental > Terrestrial > Soil > Desert | place: Antarctica: Dry Valley... | reverse complement strand
CGCCGGCGCGGTCAGCAACTACGGTTACTATAAATCCGTCTACGACTCCGCCGATGCCGGTAAAGCGCCGCCACTTGCGCTTGAGGTAAGCGAGGAATGGCTGGCCCGGAGCAGCGCCGTAATTCCGGGAGGCGCACAGACTTATTCGAAAAGCTGGCGGCAGCACATCCGCGGGGTATCCCCGGTGTTCCTCGATCGGGGACAGGGCGCGCGTGTCTGGGACGTGGACGGCAACGAGTACGTGGATCTCGTGCAGGGCCTTCTACCGAACATCCTCGGCTATGCCCACCCTGCAGTCGATCGCGCAGCATATGACCGCGCCCGCCTGGGCCACAGCTTCTCGCTGGCTCACCCGATAGAGGTCGAGCTGGCGGAGCGACTCTCACGGATTATCCCCTGCGCCGAGATGGTGCGCTTCGGCAAGAACGGATCGGATGTCACGTCGGGAGCGGTGAGAGCGGCAAGGGCGTTCACGGGGCGCGACCATGTCGCCATCTGCGGGTATCACGGATGGCATGACTGGTACATCGGCACCACGACGAGGTCGATGGGCGTTCCCGGGGCGGTGCGGGAGCTGTCGCACACCTTCCCCTACAACGACCTCGACGCTCTGGACACTCTGCTTGCTTCCAATCAGGATCAGTTCGCGGCAGTGATCATGGAGCCGTTCAACTTCGTCTGGCCCGGGGATGGGTATCTCGAGGGAGTGAAGGAGATTGCCCGGAGGCACGGTGCGGTTCTGATCTTCGACGAGATCTGCACCGGCTTTCATCTCGGCCTTGGCGGTGCGCAGCGCCTTTTTGGAGTCACTCCCGATCTCGCGACGTTCGGGAAGGCGATGGGCAACGGCTATCCGATCAGCTGTGTCGCCGGACGACGCGACATAATGCAAACGTTCGAAGACGTGTTCATGAGCTTCACTTTCGCGGGAGATGCTTCCGCTATGGCGGCATCGCATGCGGTGCTCGACATACTCGAGGAAGGCGAGGCCTACCGCCGAATGGATTCTGCCGCGCTGGCGCTGGCCGACGGAATCCGCGTGATGGCGGACCTTTCCGGAATGGGCGACCGCTTCGTTACGCAGGGGCACAACAACTGGCTGCTGCTGAGATTCGTCGACGGTCTCGGAGCGGACGATCCCGTGCTCAGGGCGCTATGGCTGCAGGAAGTTACGCGGCGCGGAGTTCTTGTCATCTCCACGCACAACATCTCGGCCGGCCTGGCGCGAAGCGATGTTGACCACGTTCTCCGCGCATATGCGTCGGCGTTCAAGCATATCGGAGCGCTTGTCGATGCGGGCGACGATCTCGAGCGACAACTCGACGGGCCGATACCCTCGCCTGCTTTCCGTGTTCGCGGATGAGCGGCATTCGGGATCTTCCGCGCAGGTCTGAAGCCGGCACCAGTGACGTGGCGTCGATCTTCGATGCGACAACGCTCAACGGACGGGCAGAGGTGGATGAACAGACCAGCAGGCGTCGGCTGCCCGTCATCGACCTCGTGCGCTGCAGTCGATGTGGCCTTCCTGAGACATACGAAACCATAGAGTTCGATTCGGCCGGCGTCTGCAACATCTGCCGCCAGCGGGAATTCAGGGATTCGAGCATCGACTGGAATGCGCGGCGTGCGCAGCTCACGGAGCTCGTGGAACAGTACCGTGGGAGACACGAGTACGATTGCATCATTCCGTTCTCCGGTGGAAAGGATTCCACTTTCACCCTTTACCACATGGTAAAAGAGCTGAAGGTCAAGCCGCTCGTCGTTCAGTTCAATCACGGTTTCATGCGGCCTACGTTGTTGAGCAACAACGAGCGGACTTTCCGGATACTGGGCGTCGACGTCCTCAGCTTCAGACCCAACTGGAGAGTGGTGAAGCGCCTCATGCTCGAGACGCTGGTGAGAAAGGGCGACTTCTGCTGGCACTGCCACACGGGGATCTATTCGTATCCGATGCACGTAGCGCTCAAGTACAACACGCCGTTGATCATCTGGGGCGAGCCGTCATCGGAGTACACCGCCTATTACGACTACCGCGACGACGTCATGGAGGAGGTGGACGAAACGCGGTTCAACCGGTTCATCAACCTCGGGATAACCGCCGAGGACATGTCGGGGATGATCAGCGGCGATTTCGACTTCGATCCGCGCGACCTCGCGCCGTACACCTATCCTCCGGTCCGGGATCTTCGACGCCTGAAGTACCGTTCCGTGTGCCTCGGCTCATTCATACCATGGGATACGCGAACGCAGGCCCAGATCATCCACGAGGAGCTGGGATGGGAGGGAGACGAGGTCGAGAACATGCCGCCGGGCATGTACCGCTACGAGAAAATCGAGTGCTGGGTGCAGGGAGTTCGCGACTACATCAAGTTTCTCAAGCGCGGGTATCACCGTGTAACGCAGATGACGGCGCTCGATCTCCGGAATGGCCGGATTGAGAAAGCAGACGCTGACGCCCTCGTTCGCGAGTTCGAGAACAGGCGGCCTCCGTCTCTCGACATTTTTCTCGAGTATCTCGGGATCAGCGAGGCCGAATTCAACGCAATCGTTCTGAACACTGTCGTTGCGCCGCACCGGCCGGACTTCGAAGCGATCACGCCCGGTGACAAAACGTGGGACTTCGACCAGTGGTATCGCGAGAAATGACCTCCGCGCTCGTTGGGATTGTGAATCTGCAGATGGGAAACCTGCGATCGGTATCGAATGCGATCGACTCGCTGGGTTTCGACCATTGTCTGGTGGAGCGTCCCGCGGATCTGATCGCGGTCACCCACCTGGTTCTGCCGGGCGTCGGATCGTTTCATCGAGCGATGGAGCACATGCATTCGATCGGGATGTACAATCCGATTCGCGATTTCGGTGCTTCAGGACGACCGATGCTCGGACTTTGCCTGGGAATGCAGCTCCTCGGTTCGAGCGGCGAAGAAGGCGAGAGCATGGCGGGACTTGGGCTCGTTCCCGGCGAGGTGAGAAAGCTCGACTCCGCGAGCGTTGAGCCGATTCCGCACGTCGGTTGGAATTCAGTCGAGCTGCGCGGAGCCCATCCGGTGTTTCGCGGGGTGCGGACGGGGGTCGACTTCTACTTCGTGCATTCCTACTACTTCAGGCCGGCCAATCCGGATGATGCTCTCGGCGTGACCGACTGCGGGGAGCAGTTCGTCTCTGTTGCCGGCCGCGAGAACATCATCGGACTTCAGTTCCACCCCGAAAAGAGTCAGGCGAACGGTCTCCGTTTGCTCGACAATTTTTGCGGTTGGGATGGGCGGTGCTGAAGAAAAGGATCATACCCATTCAGCTTCTGCTGAGCGGCAGACTCGTCAAGACAAGACAGTTCGGTACTCACCGGGACGTCGGAGATCCGGTGGCAAGCTCGAAAGTGTACAGTGCGCAGACGGCGGACGAGCTGGTGTTTCTGAACATCAACCGCTCCACGCGCGACATCGAGCCACTGCTCGCCGTGCTCGAGCGCGTGTCCGCGGTCGTGTTCATGCCTCTGTCGCTGGGAGGCGGGGTGAATTCGTTCGACGCGGCGGCGCGCCTCATCCGGTCGGGGGCGGACAAGGTAGTCGTGAACTCGTGCGCGTACCGCGACTACGGGCTTGTCACCAGGATTGCCGACTCGTTTGGCTCCCAGGCGGTGACAGGAGGAATCGACGTGCGGCTTAGCGCAGAGACGGCGGACTACATTCTCTACTCGGACTGCGGACGCCGGGAGGAACCGATTGCGCTCGACGATCATCTCCAGCGGCTCGTCGGTGCGGGCGTCGGGGAGATATTCGTAAACTCGATCGATCGCGACGGCATGATGCAGGGCTACGACATCCCCTTGCTGAAGAGGGTGGCCGAAGCGGTTGGAGTGCCGGTGATCGGGTGTGGCGGCGCCGGTCACTACAATCATCTGAGAGATGCGTTTCTTGAGACACGGGTGAGCGCTCTGGCCTGCGGCAGCCTGTTCAACTTCACTGACAGCAATCCCATCAGGGCCAAGGCATTCCTCAGCAACCATGGCATTCCGTTCAAGACCGTCTAGATGACCGTGGCCGCTGCCGGCGGGAAGGGAATTGCCGATGGTGAGCGCATCGCCGGGGCCTGGGTGTATCTCAGGCTCGTGGAGTTGCGCGATTGCAGCGATCGGTATCTGGGCTGGCTTCTCGACCCGCAAGTAAACCGGTTTCTCGAGACGCGGTTCGTGCAGCAGACGGCGAGCAGTGTCGAGGAATTCGTCACGCGCATGCGCAGCAGTCCCGACGACTACCTTTTTGCCATCGTGCAGGCCGACAGCGACACTCATGTCGGCAACCTCAAGCTGGGCCCTGTCAATCGCATTCATGGTCACGCCGACATCAGCTACTTCATTGGAGAGCGGAATGCGTGGAGCAAGGGAATCGCGACCGAAGCGATAACCATCGCAACGCGTTTCGCATTCGAGCGGCTCGGACTGCATCGCGTGCAGGCGGTCGTCTATGCCGACAATCGGGCAAGCTCTTCCGCGCTGGAGCGAGCGGGATATTCGCTTGAAGGCACATGTCGCGAGAAGGTGGTCGTCGACGACCGGCGGAGCGACCAGCTGATATACGGAATTCTCGAGCGCGACCTGGCTCGATTGCAGCAGAAGCCGGACGCTTCCGGAGGATTGTCTCCCCACGAGGATTTTCCCGCGTCATGAGCTCCGCGAAGTCCGACGAATCCCAGCGTGGTCTCAAGCGTTTTGCTCCGCACCTTCCGCCGCCGCTCAGAAAGTTCGCGTGGCATGCAGTCGACGCGCTCCCGCCCGCAATTCAGCGACTCTTCGGTCACACCGAAGAGCACCGGCGGTGGAAGATGGAGCAGCTTTATGCCGGCGAGGGCGCACCACCGGGCAGCGCGCCGACCGTGCTCTTCTGGGTCACTGGCGGGATGCACATGCTGCTGCACGTCGAAGCCGCGATTGCGGCCGCGCTCCGTTTGCGGGGCTACAACGTGCACGCCGTCATCTGCGATTCTCCGTATCTCGCTTGCATCAAGCGCGAGGCCACGGACGGCATACCGATGGAAGATTGGCGAAAGCTCTGCCCTGGCTGCATCGCGTCCAATCGCAGTGTTCTGGAGCTGATGGGGATTCCGTATTCGTTCGTCGGTGACTTCGTGCCGCACGAGGTCAGACAAGGGCTGTGGCGACAGGCGGAGCGCTGCACACCGGCGAACGTGCTGGAGCTGTCACACAACGGCCTGCCGGTGGGGCGAAACGTTCTCTCCGCCGTTCAGCGCTACATGCGAGGTGTGCCTGCCCCGATAGATGAGCGGATCCTGAGACAGTACGCCTACAGTGGCCTTGTTACAGCGGAGGCCTCGTCCCGCGCCATGGACAGATTCGCACCGGCGCGCGTGTTCATGTCGCACGGAGTGTACGTGGACTGGGGCCCGTCGCTGCACAATGCGCTCCGTCGCGAGATTCCTGTCACTGGCTGGAAGGCATCGTACCTGCCGGCGCGCTTCATCTTCCGCCAGGTGACCGACGGAGAAAGGATCGATTTTCACAACGTCGGTCATGAAACCTGGAAGGCTCGCGCAGCCACGCCTCTCACCGCTGGCGAGGAGGATCGGTTGCAGACCTTCCTCCAGAGGCGCTACCGCAGTGGTGTCAGCTTCGACATGCACGCCGTGAAGCGGTACACGGGCGAGGTGGCGCGATTCCGGGAGAAGTACAGCTTGTCGGAGGATCGGCCCGTGTGGGGAATTCTCACTCACATCCTGTGGGACAGCATCTCCGACTATTCGCCGATGGCCTACGATACGATCGAGGAGTGGCTGCTCGATACGGTCGATCAAGTGTGTCGCATCACCGACGTGCAGTGGCTCATCAAGGTCCACCCAGCAGAAGCGGGCGACGCTCCGGTGACCGGCGCGTATCACCTCATACGGCAGCGATTCCCCGATCTGCCTCCTCACGTTCACCTCATTCCCGCCACCGAGGAGATAAGCCCTCTGGAGTTTTTCGACCTCGTCGATGGAGGTGTCACCGTCTACGGCACCGGCGGTCTCGAGCTCGCGCTGGCGGGCAAACCAGTGATTCTCGCCGGTGAGGCGCACTATGGGTTGAAGGGTTTTACGGAGGACACCGCGGACGTTGCGTCGTATCGCGCGGCCCTCGCAAAAGCCGGCTCTACCGGTGCGCTCAACGATTGTCAGACGAGCCTTGCGCGCCGGTATGCATATTCACTGTTCATCCAGCGTCAGGTTCCGCTACCCATCGTGCGCGACCCCGATACTTCATGGTGGAAGCTGCAGCACGAGAAACGGCGGCAGCTCCTTCCCGGCGCGGAGCCCTTCATGGACTTCATCTGTGATCAGGTGATGGCGGGCGAAGACTTCATGATGCCGCCGGCGCTGGTAGATCTCGCCGAGAAACAGGAGTGGGGATGATCAAACGGCGAGGGCTCTCGTTATATTGCGCGGCCGGCGTTGTGAGCGCCCAACGCAAACCGAGAGCACCTATCCCTGACAGTTGAGTCTACTGAAGTCGTTGGACCACCACGCGCGCACGGCCGCGCATCTGGCGCTACGGAAAAGCCCGGCCGCCGTCCGCGCGCTTTTCAAGCACACTGAAGAGCATCGTGCCTCGAAGATGGCAAGGTTGTACGCGCGACGCCCCCCAGCCGACAAGCCACTGGGAACCCTGCTTTTCTGGGTGCCCGGCGGAATGCCGCTGCTGTTGCACGTCGAAGCGGCAATTGCCGCGGCGATGCGCCTGCGCGGCTACAAGGTCCACGCGATCATCTGCAACTCGCCCTATCGAGGATGCGCCATCAGAACCGCGTCCGATGGTTTACCGATAGAGAAGTGGCGGGACATCTGTCCCCAGTGCATCGCCAAGACGAGCAAGGTGCTGGAGACGATGGGGATCCCGTACTCGTACAACGGGGACATGGTAAGCGATGCGGAACGCGAGCAGCTATGGGCCCGCACTGCCGATATCACATGGGACGAGCTCGACAACCTCGATCACGATGGGATACGAGTCGGGCGTAACATCCGGTCGACCGTCGTGCGTTATCTACAGGGTGCGGCGATAACCGGCTACGAGGGAATCGTTCGTGAATATGCCTACAGCGGACTCGTTTCCGCGCTGGCGGCACAGCGCGCACTGGAGAGGTTCGATCCGTGGCGAGTCGTCATGTCGCACGGCACATATGTAGACTGGGGGCCAGCGCTTCAGACCGCGCTGTCACGGGGCGTGCCGGTGACGGGATGGAAGGCGTCCTACCTGCCTTCCCATTTCTATTTGAGGCATGTCGACGACCCCTCGCGCATAGACCTCAAGAAGCTCAGCTCCGAGGCGTGGAGGGGACTCCGCACGGAGGAGCTGACGCCGCGGCAGAATGCACGCCTCGACAGGTTTTTCGGGAACCGGTATCACAAGCTGGCTAGCTTCGACATGAAGAACGCCAAGACCTACCGGCACGACATCGAAGAGCTCAAGGCGAAATACACTTTCGGCGGCAGGCCGGTGTGGGCGGTGTTCGCGCACGTGAACTGGGACAGTGTCACGGACTTCGCGCCAATGGCGTATCAGTCTTTCGACGAATGGATACTCGACACGATTCGCGAGGCGATCCTGATTCCGGAGGTGCAGTGGCTGATCAAGGTCCATCCGGTCGAGGCGCGCGACAATCCCGCGACCGGTGTGCAGCGCCTGATAGAGCGCCACTTTCCCGCCTTGCCCGATCATATCCGAATTGTTTCCGCGGAAGAGGACATCAGCCCGGCGAACCTCTACGAGCTGGTAGACGGCGGTGTGACCGTTTACGGCACGGCCGGACTGGAGCTCGCGCTACTTGGCAAACCCGTTATCGTCGGTGGAGAAGCGCACTACGGTGGCAAGGGATTCACTCACGAAGGGCTGACGCCGCAGGCGTATCGGGAGCTTCTGCGACAGGTTCCCACACTTGGCCCCCTCACGCCGGATCAACGCGCCAGCGTGCGCAAATATGCGTACTCTCATTTCATAGCACGCGAGATTCCTATCGAGACGGTACGCGACGCCAGCTCTACCTGGTGGTCGCTTCAGCCGGGCAAGCTGGAGAATCTTGTTCCCGGAAAAGACCCCTTCGTACAGTTCATCTGCGACAGGCTGCTGGATGGCCGCGACTTCAACATGGATGAATCGCTGGTGGCGCTGTCTCCGCATGAGATAGAGAGCGCTTGAGCGGCACGACGGCGCGCGCTCGAGTGGAGCGACTGACCGGATTCGACACTGCGGGCGAGCCGTTCATCAGTGGCGACCGTGTGCTGCGCGGCATTTATCATGGGCAGGCAGCGAGCGTGCGCGAGGTGCTGCAGATCTGCGAACGCGAGAAGCTGTTCGATCACGGCATCGTCTCCACGCGGGAGCTGGCGGAGAATCCCCATCCCGAAATTCCATACGAGATGGTGCTCGAGCACCGGCGGCTTCCGTTTGTGAGTTACCCCCACGAATGGTCGGGATCGATGTTCAAGGATGCCGCCCTGTTTCACATCCAGTTGTTCGAGCGCCTCGAAAAACACGGACTCACCCTCAAGGACTGGCATCCGTACAATATTCTGTTCGACAGCACGAGCCCCGTGTTCGTGGATTTCACGTCGATCATTCCTATCCGCGACCTTGCTTCACAGCCGCATCTTCTTCGCGCGCGAGCTCCCGGGGGGATGTCGGGCCGGTGGGACAAGACATCTCTCGCGGTTTACGAGATGTACAGGGGCATGTACGATCCGTACTTCGGCTTGCCGCTGGCGATGATGCATCGCCGCCGGCACGCCGTGGCGAGACGGCGACTTTTCGAAACAACATTGAACGCGGCCGATACCGTGATAACGCGGCGTGAAGCGTTCGAGGGAGACGTGGTCGGGCGGCTGCGCTACGAGCTCGACGAGAGAATCCTCCGGAATCTGCTGGCGCAGAAGGGCCCGGCGAAGCCAGGGTTTTTTGCGGCTGTGCGCCGTGCCGCATCCCGACGGAAGGCGGCGCTCGAGGCCAGTGCCTACAGCAGCTATTACGAGGACAAGAACGAGGCGTTCTCTCCGGAGCCTTCTGCAAGATGGACCGCGAAGCAGCACGGTGTGCACAATGCGCTGCGCGGGTTCAGTCCCGCGACAGTCCTCGACCTGGGCAGCAATACCGGTTGGTTCTCGATGCTGGCCGCCAGACTTGGCAGCTCCGTCGTTGCGGTCGATCTCGACGAAGCTTCGATCGACCGCCTCTATTCGACCGCGAAACGTGAGCAGCTGGGCATTCTCCCGCTGGTCGCCAACCTCACGGAGGCGCTGCCCGAGCTTGCACCAAACACGTTCGAGGACGAACCTTCGCAGTCGCTGCTGGGAGAGGCTCCGCCACTCATCAGAAGCGCGCCATCACGGTTGCGATGCGAGATGGTACTCGCGCTGGCCATCGTCCATCACCTCGCTCTGGGACAGGGTCTGCGCTTCGACGAGATAGCCTCCATACTCGGCGGTCTCGCAGACAAGTATCTTTGCGTCGAGTTCGTCGACATCGACGACGCGATGATCACCGATGATCCCGATTTCTTCCCTGCGTTGAAGGCGTCGCCTGATGGCTTCGCATGGTATGCCAGGGAAGAGTTCATGCGTGAGCTCCGCCGCTATTTTGGCACGATAAAGGTCGTGCCATCACATCCAGGATCGCGCAGCCTGCTGGTTTGCTCGAAGCAGTAGCCGCGGTCCGTTCAATTCACGAGTCCGACGGATGAGCGTTTCGTACGACGAGGCCGAACAGTTCCTGCGCGAGGAAGTCGCGGCCATGATGACGATTGACCCGGCGACAATCGATGCCGACACCGTGCTGATTGGCGCGAACAGGGTTCTCGATTCAGCGGACCTGGTGATGCTGCTGCTCGCCGTCGAGGACTTCGCCCGCGACAGGGTCGGCGTTGAGTTCGACTGGACAAGCGATAGCGCGATGTCGGAGGCGCGGAGCGTGCTGCGCAGTGTCGGCAGTCTCGCCCGGCATCTCACCGATCTGCAGTCGGCGTAACGACCTATGGACGTCGTGGTCGTGACCGGCGCTTCCCGAGGGCTTGGGCGGTTCTGTGCCCAGTCCCTGCACGATAGCGGATACAGGGTCGTGGGCCTCGGTAGAAGCGCGGTCACCGACGCACCGTTCGAGATGCGCTCAGCGAATGTCGCTGACCCGATCTCGGTCGCCGAAGCCCTGGGGGATTTGCGCAGAGATCCTTCCGTTTATGCGCTGATCAACGCCGCGGGGATCGCGTCGATGAATCTCGTCGTTACAACGCCGGCAGCTACTGCGCGTCGCATTGTCGAGACGAATCTCCTGGGCACCATCTACTGCTGCCAGCAGATCGCCCCCGCGCTCATCAAGCGCGGCGGAGGGCGCATCGTGAACTTCTCTACTCTCGGCGTGCAGCTCGCCATCAAGGGAGAGGCGATCTATATCGCCTCGAAAGCGGGCGTGGAGGCATTCTCGCGCACGTTCGCGCGTGAGATGGCGCCCTACGGCGTGACGGTGAACACAGTCGCTCCCGGGCCCATCGACACAGCGCTGCTGGCGAAGGTTCCGAAAGCGAACGTCGACGAGGTAGTGCGACGCCAGATCGTTCCGAGGCAGGCCGAGCCGGTGGATGTCTGGAATATTGTTTCGATGCTGCTCGCTCCGGAGAGCTCGATGTTGAGCGGCGAGACGCTGCACGTGGGCGGCGCGTAGGTGCGGATTCTCGAGGAGCTCGGCAACAGAAACGCCGGGAGCCGCGAGCCATTCCTCATCGGACCGGGCGGCCGTCTTTCGTTCGATGACGTTGCGCGAGCGGCGGCCGGGACGTCGGACGACATCACCGCCATCAACCCCGGCGAGGTCGTTGCGCTCATCGGTGACTTCGACGGCCGCACGATTGCCACGATGCTGCGGCTGCTCGACGCGGGCGTCATCCTGATGCCGCTCACTGCGGGAACGAGCGCGGATCACAACTACTTCCTGGAATCGGGGTGCGCGGACTGGATCATCGCGGGATCCCATGTCGAGCGGGTGACAGGGAACGGCGCCCCCGATGGCGCAGGTGCCAACCCGTTGCTCGACGAGCTGCGGGCGCAGCAACATCCGGGAATCATCTTCTTCTCTTCGGGAACCACCGGCCGGCCCAAAGCGATACTCCACGATTTCACGAATTTCCTGGCCCGTTACGCGACACCGCGCCCGCCCCTTCGCGCCCTGAATTTTCTGTTGTTCGATCACGCCGGCGGCATCAACACGATGTTGCACACATTGTTCAACCGCGGCGTCGTCATTGTGCCAACCGAGCGCACGCCGGAAGTCATTGCGTCGGAAATCGCTCAGCATCGCGTCGAGCTGCTGCCGGCAACCCCGACTTTTCTGAGGATGATGCTTCTCGCGGGCGTGCTCGACACCGTGGCGCTCCCTTCGCTGTGCGTAGTGACGTACGGAACGGAAAGGATGGATCAGAGCACGCTCGACAGGCTTTGCGCGACGCTACCGCGCGTCGATTTCCGCCAGACATACGGGTTGTCTGAGCTCGGCGTGTTCCAGGTGAAGTCGAAAGCCCGCGACAGTCTATGGATGCAAGTCGGCGGGAAGGGAATCGAGACACGCGTTGTAGATTCGGTGCTGCATATCCGGTCGGACAACAGAATGCTCGGGTACCTGAACGCACCGTCGCCGTTCGTCGACGGCTGGTACGATACCGGCGATATCGTCGAGCAGGATGGCGATTTCATCAAGGTCACGGGCCGGGCGAAGGAGATACTCAACGTCGGTGGTCTGAAGATTCTTCCCGGCGAGGTGGAACGAGTCGCACTGCTGCATCCCGACGTCCTCCGCGCCAAAGCAATCGGTGTTGCCAATCCGATCACGGGGCAGCACATCGAAGTGACCTGCGAGCCGCGACCCGGCGCATCATTGGACAGGCGAGCGATGATGGCTCATTTCCGCTCACATCTTCAGAAGCAGCTTTCTCCGCACCGCGTCACCATCGGAGAAGTCGCCGTGAGTCACCGTTTCAAGCAGAAATGACGATCGCGGCGATGATCGGCGAGCTGATCGCTCACATGGGCACCGGTCCCGTATTCACACACTCGGATCCGTTCCGTGCGGCACGGCTCGTCGCGCCCTCTCGTGACCGCGCTGCATACCTCGATGCGCACCTGACATTATTGAAAGACGCGACGGCGGGTCGCGAGTTGTGGATTCCCACCTTCAACTACGACTTTCCGAGAACACGGGTGTACGACGTCACACAGTCGCCGTCCGAGCTGGGTCCGCTTCCCGAACGATTCCGCATTCACGCCGCTGACTGGCGCACTCAGGTTCCAATCTTCTCCACTGCGGGCGTCGGCGCGGAGCCCCCTGTAAAGTGGGGCGAGGAAACCGATCCGTTCGGTAACGACTCCATCTTTGCACAGCTCGTTGAGAGAGACGGTGTGGTGCTCTACTACGGAGAGACTTTTCACTACAACACTCTCGTGCATTATGCCGAGCGGATTCGCGGAGGGCCGCCTTATCGCTATGACAAGGTGTTTCCTGGAACAGTGATCGTCGCTGATGAAACTGTCATTACAGGCTCTCTGATCTATCACGTCAGGCCGCTTGGAACGGGTCTCGAATACAACTGGCCGGGAATGCTCGAATCGGCGTTGAAATCGGGAGTGTGCCGGCGCCTGGATAGACATCCCGAAGTTCTGGCCGCGAGCGCAAGGGGATTGTGCGAGCTGTGGGTCGAGCGCATGCGCCGCGATTCTCTCGCGTTGCTCGACGCGAAGACGCGCGCCTGGGTCGAGCCTGCGCTGGAGGACCTGGGCCGCGGTTTCCTGATCGGCGATTTCGAGTCGCCGGAGCCCGCGAGAGCGGTAAGATTTTGACGCGCGCGCGCGTGTTCCGGTCGCGTCATTCGAGTGATGTCTCCGGCATCGGTGAAGAGATGCACCGCTGGGCTACGGATCTCTTCCCCATTTGCCGGAGCCTCACCGGAAGTGGTGTCAGGGAGACGCTCCATTACCTGAAGTCTTTGGTACCCGCGCTCTCCATTCACGAGGTCCCGTCAGGAACCCAGGCATTCGACTGGACCGTGCCCGACGAGTGGAACATCAGGGCCGCATGGATAGAAGGTCCGGATGGGCAGCGCGTGGTCGACTTCGCGAACAACAACCTGCACGTCGTCGGATACTCCACACCGGTCAATGCGGAAATGTCGCTGGCCGAGCTTCAGCCGTATCTCCACTCCATCCCTGAGCAGCCAGACGCGATTCCGTATGTGACGTCCTACTATGCGCGACGCTGGGGATTCTGCATCGCGCAGGGAAAGAGGGAAGAGTTGCGCGACGGGCGGTACAGGGTGATGATCGACAGCACGCTGGAACCGGGGTCGCTCACCTATGGCGAGCTGCTCCTTCCCGGCGCGGAGCAAAGAGAGATTCTCCTCTCGACTTATATCTGCCATCCATCGCTCGCCAACAACGAGCTGTCCGGGCCGGTAGTGACTGCTGCGCTGGGCCGATGGCTCTCTGGCCGCGACCGTCGCTTCACATATCGGATACTGTTCGTCCCCGAGACGATCGGCTCCATCGTTTATCTGAGCCGTCATCTCGACGAGATGAAACGAAACACCATCGCCGGTTTCGTCGTCACCCGCGTGGGCGACGATCGCGCGTACTCCTTTCTCCGATCGCGCAACGGTGACACGCTTGCCGACCGCGCAGCCAAACTCGTGATGCGCCATCACGCTCCCGATCACCTCGAGTATTCGTATCTCGACCGCGGGAGTGATGAGCGCCAGTATTGCAGCCCCGGCGTCGATCTTCCTGTCGTGTCCATTATGCGAACGCGATATAACAGCTATCCCGAGTACCACACGTCGCTCGACGACCTCGCGCTCGTGACGCCATCAGGTCTCGAGGGGGGATATGCGGCGATCAGGCGCTGCATCGAGCTGCTGGAGAGCAATGCGACATACCGTATCACTACGCCATGTGAGCCGCAGCTGGGTAAACGCGGTTTGTATCCAACGCTCAGTACGCGCGGAGCGGGATATGCCGTTCGCTCGATGACGAATGTTCTCGCATACTCCGACGGGTCGCGCGACCTCGTGGACCTGGCGGAGCTCACCGGCATCAGCCCCGAGGAAGTGGTGGAGATCGCGGGGCGGCTGGCCGACGCCGGACTGCTCGAGCGAGTGGATGCCTGAGATCGCCTGATCTGTCGGAAGCGATAGTCGCCGAGACAGCCGCATCGCACCACGCGGGTGCGTTGTGGCCGAGGCTGGCCCGTATCGCGCGCTGGCTCGAGCCTCTATGGGTGACTGCGCTGGCGGCAGTGATCGTCGTTCGGGGCATCGAGTGGATTCCTCTGCTGATACAACTCGCCGGCCGTGGCGGACGCATCGAGACAGCGGAGTGGGTAATCTATCTGCTGCTCGTATTCCTGTTTCCGCTGCTGGTGGTGACGATCGGATGGTTCGCGATCGGCCGGGTCAACCAGCGCTGGCTGCATCTGCTTTTTGCCGCTCTCGGAATTTTCGTGCTGGTCAAAGGCGCGTTGTTCACAGCACGAACTGGAATCGGCGGTATGCTGGCCAGTCTTTTGTTTGCACTGGCTCTCGCAGGCTCGGCGGTCATTATCGGTCGGTTGCGCAACCCCGGTACCGCGAGACTCGACACCGCCGAGCTCGCTCTCACAGTAGTGGTACTGGCTTTCGCATGGTCGGCGTGTTTCAGACTTGCCTCGTGGACATCGGGTGCGGGCTGGATCATGCAATCACCGCAGACGCCGGTGATTCTCGGCGTTCTCGCGTTGG
>Ga0136617_10003119_pt1 | contig 14792 bp, 13 predicted proteins | sample AntDrymUQ3222106_2_FD_129672 | JGI IMG/M metagenome (GOLD analysis project Ga0136617, IMG submission 129672) | Polar desert sand microbial communities from Dry Valleys, Antarctica - metaG UQ322 (21.06) | ecosystem: Environmental > Terrestrial > Soil > Desert | place: Antarctica: Dry Valley... | reverse complement strand
GCATTCTACGAGACGTTTCACGTCTCGCCGGAGGAAACGGAAAACCAGCTGATCTACAAGCTGGGCAACGGCCAGTGGGACATTCCGGATCTACGCACACTCCTCGAGGATGTCATACCGACCAGCTCGGTGTTCAACGACTTCGAGCTCGAGCACACCTTCCCCGTGATTGGACGTCGCGTGATGCTGCTCAACGGCAGGAAGCTGCGCGCCGGCAGTCACTCGGCGATCATCGTGCTGGCGATGGAGGACGTGACCGCAAGGAGGCGTGCCGAAGCGGACTTCAGGGCGATTGAAACTTACGCGCAGGATATTGTGGATACGGTGCGCGAGCCTCTGCTCATTCTCGACAAGACGTTGCGCGTGCAGTCCGGTAACCGTGCCTTCTACCACACGTTCAAGGTGTCACCGGACGAAACGGAAAATCGTCTGATCTACGAGCTGGGGAACGGTCAGTGGGACATCCCGGCGCTGCGCACACTTCTCGAAGACATCGTTCCCACGAGCTCGGTGTTCAATGACTTCGAGCTAGAGCATGATTTTCCAGCGCTCGGGCGAAGAGTGATGCTGCTCAACGCGCGCAAACTCCAGGCGGGGCACCACGGTGAGCTGCTGGTCCTTGCCATGGAAGACGTCACCGAGCGACGGCGGGCGGAGGAGGAGGTCGCCAAAGCGAAGGAAGCGTCCGAGATCGCGAACAGAACCAAGAGCTTGTTTCTCGCGAACATGAGTCACGAGCTGCGTACGCCTCTGAACGCAATCGTCGGCTACTCCGAGATGCTCCAGGAGGAAGCAGCTGACCGCGAGCTGGATTCATTCGGTGCTGACCTCGAGAAGATCAACGCTTCGGGCAGGCATCTTCTTGCGCTCATCAACGACATCCTCGACCTCTCGAAGATCGAAGCGGGCAAGATGGAGTTGTATCTCGAGAGCTTCGATCTGGATACTCTGATCGACGACGTCGCCTCGACAATTCAGCCGATGGTGCAGAAGAACGCCAACACGCTGCATATCGAGCGTGTGGTCAATCTCGGGGGAATGCACGCTGATCAGGTCAAGGTGCGACAGACGCTGTACAATCTGTTGTCGAACGCCGCAAAGTTCACCCACGAAGGCTCAATCACGCTCACCGCGCAACGGGAACGGATGAATGGCGTGGACTGGATCGTGTTCTGCGTCACCGATACAGGCATCGGGCTGAGCCCCGACAAGGTCGTCAGGCTCTTCCAGGATTTCACGCAGGCTGACGCCTCGACGACGCGCAAGTTCGGAGGCACCGGTCTGGGACTGGCGCTCACCCGCCGGTTCTGCCAGATGATGGGTGGTGACGTCACCGTGCACAGCGTACCCGGCGAGGGCAGCACGTTCACTATCAAGCTCCCGGCGACTGTCCATGAAGTAAAGCCTGAACGCAGCGGTGACGCCGATGCCGCCACAACGGATGTGATAGTCGGGCACGATCGGAGCACTGATCCGCTCCCGCCACCATCCACCTGCGTCCTCGTCATTGACGACGACCCGGCCCAGCGCGACCTCATGCGGCGCTATCTCGGCAAGGAAGGCTTTTGCGTCCGGTCGGCCGCCAGCGGCGAGGAAGGATTGCGTCTCGCACGGCAGCTGATTCCCATCGCGATTACGCTCGACGTGATGATGCCGGACATGGATGGATGGACGGTGCTCGAGGCGCTCAAAGCCGATCCAGCTCTGCACGAGATACCGGTGATCATGCTGACGATGGTGGATGACCGGGAGCGAGGGCTGGCGCTCGGTGCAGCGGACTACGTGACGAAACCGGTGAATCGGCGCCGGCTGTCGAGGATTCTCGAGCGCTACTCCTGCGCAAGTCCACCGTGTCCGATTCTGCTGGTGGACGACGAGCCAACCACTCGCGCTTCAATGCGGAAAATGCTGGAAAAGCAGGGCTGGCGAGTCAGTGAAGCCGAGAACGGAAAGGTTGCCCTGGAATCAATGAAGCGCGAGCGGCCAAGTCTGATTTTTCTGGATCTGATGATGCCGGTGATGGACGGATTCGCTTTCGCGGATGCAGTGCGCACTCATCCGGAGTGGCGCTCGATTCCCATAGTGGTGGTGACCGCTCGCAACCTGACCCTGGAAGAGCGACAGCGACTCAATGGTTATGTAGAAACCATTCTCGACAAATCGCGATTCTCGAAGGATGAGCTGCTGCACCATGTGCGGGAAACGCTGGACAGTTTCATGGCGCCGCGTCTGTCGACTCCCGGAGAAAAAAGTGACGCCGCATCTTCGTCAGTAGCCGCTTCGTAACCCCTATGCCCAGAATTCTGTTGGTCGAAGACAACGAGATGAATCGCGACATGCTGTCACGCCGCCTGCAGCGCAGAGGCTACGACGTCATTATCGCGGTCGACGGGCAGACCGGCGTGTCAATGGCGCAATCCGAAGCACCTGATCTGGTTCTCATGGACATGAGCCTTCCAGTAATCGACGGTTGGGAAGCGACCCGTACGCTCAAGGCGGGCGCGGAAACAAAACACATTCCCGTGATCGCGCTGACTGCGCATGCTATGTCGACAGACCGGGACAAGGCGCTGGAGGCGGGCTGCGACGACTACGACACGAAACCAATCGAGTTTTCGCGGCTGATCGAGAAAATGGAAGCGCTGTTGGACGGTAGTGACAATGCTTCGCAGGCGGAGAAAGGCTCGTGAGCGACTTGCCGGAGTCGGGACAGAGAATCGCGAGCGACTTGCCCGAGTCGATAGAAGAGGCGGTCCAGCACATGCTTCCTCGCGATCTGTTGCATGATCTGCGCACACCTCTGGGTCACATCCTGGGCTACTCCGAGCTGCTGATCGAACAGATGCGGGCAGAGGGCCACGAGGAGTTCATTCCTTATCTGGAGAAGATCAGGACGGCGGGCCACCAGCTGCTCGAGCTGATGAAAGATAACTTTCAATCCAGGTAGTTTTACGCTTCCCTCAACCGAAGTCCCCCACTTCCCATCCTTATGAGATACCAATCCATCGCCGTCGCGCTCATCTCCAACGCTGCCGTCGCAACCACCCTCGTGGCCCAGGGGCCGATGCGAGTCGCCCCCAGCGGCCGTGCTACGACGCAGGTCACGCTAACGCTGGTAGATAGCGCGGCACGCGCGTCCGCGAAACCTTCCATCATCCGCATCGACTATGGCCAGCCGCACCTCCGCGGCCGCAAGCTTCTAACCGACAGCCTGGTACCTTACGACAAGCTGTGGCGTATGGGAGCGAACACGGCGACAACCCTCTCCACCGACCTCGACCTCGTCATCGGCGGAAAGAGCTTGCCAAAGGGTACCTACGTGCTTCAGTCGCGTCCAAGCCGCGGCGGATGGAAGCTCTTCATTCAGAAGGAAGGCACGAGGCCGGAGATGCCGGAGATGGCTCCAGTGCGGTACAACCCCGCGGACGACGTTGCGCAGGTTGATCTGCGTCAGACAACGCTGCCTGCGCCTGTTGAGAGCCTGACGATGTGGCTGATTCCGTCGAGGGAGCCCGGCGTAACGCCAAGAGGTCAGATCGTAATCGCCTGGGGTACGATCGCGCTCGGTACTGACTGGTCGGTGAAATAAGGCGACGTTGCTGCGCTTTTCTCGATTGACAATCCTCCGCGCCGGTACAGCTTAGGCACTCCAAAACCGGGCTCGGATAAAGGATGCTGAATTCCGCCATGCATGCGATGGTATGGCTAGTCACACCGCTTTTGCAGGACGCGCTCGTCAAGCCTCTGCCCCGGCGACCGTTACCGCGGCCGGTCGCAAACGCTCCTATGGCAGTGATAAATCAGAATCGCGTACCAGCGGGACGCATCGCGAATCGGACGCTGACGCTGTCACTCGACATTGTCGAAGCGGCGTGGAGGGCCGAAGGGCCGGGCGATCCCGTCGTGAGGATACTCGCACTGGCCGAAGCAAGGAAAGCGCCCCAGGTACCGGGGCCGCTGCTGCGCGCGGAAGTCGGCACAACCGTTCGACTCACCCTTCGCAATCGGTCCGATTCGGCCGTGATGATGGGCGGCTTTCGACAATCACTGCGCGCGGCTGACGACACACTGCACCTCGCCGCCGGCGCAACGAGGGAGATCACGTTCACGCTGGACTCGGTCGGAACCTATTTCTACTGGGGAGTGCTGAAGGGACTGCGTCACTGGAAATCGCGTGACTGGCTCGACTCACAGCTCACGGGCGCGTTTGTGGTCGATCCTCGCGGCACATCACCGGACAAACGGCGGGACCAGATCTGGGTCGTCACCGAGTGGTTCCTTCCCTATCCCGACAGGCCATTCGAAAGCGTGCTGGTCTTCAACGGCAAGGCGTGGCCGCACAACGAGCGTCTCACTCTCCAGCAGAACGACTCTGTCCACTGGCGGTTCATCAACGCTGCCGCGATCGAGCATCCGATGCACCTGCACGGGTTCTACTATCGCGTAACGCGCCGAGGAGGAGAGCGAGCCGACACTGCCATTGCTCCGGAGCTGCAGCCGCTGCAGAACATGCAAGTGATGCAGCAGGGCGGGACGATGTCGATTTCGTGGGTTCCCACCACGCCCGGCAACTGGGTGTTCCATTGTCATTTCGCCTCGCATGTCGGCGAACACGTATCGCTGCATGGATCACCTGATCCTCACGTTGGGCATGACAAGCCCGAAGCAGTACGCGGTGCCGGTTCCCCAAAGAAGGATCACGATGGCAAGGGCGGACATCAGATGCGCGGCCTCGTCATCGGCATGCATGTGACACCCGCGGCGGGCTATCGCGAACCCGAAGTCGCGAAGAGGCGCACGCTCACCCTGCTGGCACAAAAACGTCCGCTCGCCCTATTGGGTGGGCAGACCGCGTATGGCTTCGTCCTTCAGCAGGGCGATTCGACTCCGGCGAAGGATGCCGTGCAGATCCCCGGTCCGATTCTGGAGCTCCGCCGCGGCGAACCGGTGCGCATGGTTGTGAAGAACAACATGGACGAGCCGACGGGAGTGCACTGGCATGGGCTCGAGATCGAAAGTTTCCCCGACGGCGTGCCCGGTTTCAGCGGTATCGGGACCCGCATCATGCCGCCGATCGCCCCGGCCGATTCATTCGTGGCCGAGTTCACCCCGCCGCGCAGCGGCACGTTTCCGTATCACTCGCATCTTCACGAGCTGCGTCAGATTGGATCCGGCATGTACGGCGCGATCATCGTCAGCGATGCACCGCGCGACACGCTACGCGATCACGTCATCGTCGCCGGCGGGGGCGGGCTGCAGGTGTTCGAGAAGGATGGCCCGTCATTCCTCCTCGTGAACGGACGCATGCGTCCGCGCCCAATCCTGATGACGGCCGGAGAGGCGCAGCGCATTCGAATAGTGAGCATTCACGCCGACAATATCCTCCGATTCCGTCTCGGAGACGACTCGACAGTCGCCAACTGGAAGCCGATCGCCAGGGATGGCGCGGATTTGCCGGCGGGTTTGCAGCGCGCGCGTGTCGCCACTATCGAGATGGGTCCTGGCGAGACTGCAGATTTTTCTTACTTGCCGGCGCGACCGGGTAACATGACGCTGGAGGTATGGATGTGGCCGGACGGGCTTCGAGTGGCGCTCCCCATCATCATCAGTTCGAAGACGGTCGCGAAGGATAAATAGCTATCGAAGCGTTTCTGGCGACAGACGAAGCACTGCGACATCGGCCGGGGTCTTGCGCGATAGTCGCGATTCTCTAAAATGAAAGACCGATCAACCCGGAGCTGATGATGCGTCGTCTCATTCCCGCTCTGCTGCTTCTCGCCGCGGCGAGCCTGTCCGCACAGAGCGCTGTGCCGCTTTACACCAACCTCGGCACCCACCAGAAATCCATCGGTACGAAGGTACCCGCAGCGCAGCAGTACTTCGATCAGGGCTTCCGATTGACGTACGGCTTCAATCACGCCGAGGCGATAAGGTCGTACACACGAGCGGCCGAGCTCGATCCAGCATGCGCGATGTGCTGGTGGGGAGTGGCCTACGCGTACGGTCCGCACGTTAACGCGGGAATGGATTCCGCGAGCGGAGTGCTGGCTTATCAGGCAGTGCAGAAAGCGATTGGCCTCAGCAAGGCAGCTCCCGCCTGGCAACGCGCGTATATCGAAGCACTGAGCGCCCGTTATGCGCCGGTTCCTCCCGCAAACCGGGCCAGTCTCGACAGCGCCTACTCACGAGCAATGCGTACGGTCGCGAAGAAGAATCCGGGCGATCTCGACGCGGTGACGCTGGCCGCCGAGTCGATGATGGATCTGCGTCCGTGGAATTACTGGACCCCGGAGGGAAAGCCATACCCGGGCAGCGATGAGATAGTGAGCCAGCTCGAATCGGTGATCAAGCGCCACCCCGAGCATCCGGGCGCCTGTCACTACTACATCCATGCAGTGGAGGCGGTGAAACCCGAGCTGGCAGTGCCGTGTGCTGAGCGTCTCGCGAGGCTGATGCCCGGGGAGGGACACATGGTGCACATGCCGGCGCACATCTACGTCCGTGTCGGACGCTACAAGGATGCGGCCGCAAGCAATGTCCACGCGATTCATACGGACGAGACGTTTATCGAGGGCATCAAGCAGCCCACCGTTTACTCGCTCGCGTATTACCCGCACAACATCCACTTCCTCGCGTTCGTCTCGAGCATGGCGGGCAAGAGCGCGCAGGCCATCGAGACAGCGCGGACGTTGAAGTCGAAGATCAACATGGATGTGGCGCTGAGCGTGGGCATGCTTCAGGAGATGGTTCCCTACTACGTGCTGACGCTCACGACGTTCGGCAAATGGGACGAGGTACTCGCTGAGCCGCTGCCCCCGGCGGCGATGCGGTTTCCCACCGCGATGGCCTACTACGCGAGAGGCGTGGCCTACACGGCGAAGGGAGATTTTGCCAATGCCAAGACTGCACTCGACTCGGTTGTCGCGATCCACACCGCCACCGTCGCTGAGAATGAATTCAAGTCCCCGATTTCGATTGCAATGCATGCGCTGCTGGGCGAGATGGCGACTCGAAAGGGCGACTTGAATGAAGGGATCGTCCACTTCACGGAAGCGATCAAGATCGAAGACACTGGACTCTACTTCGAGCCACCGAAGTGGTACTACCCGGTTCGGCAGTCACTCGGAGCGGTTCTTCTCAAGGCGGGGCGCAACGCCGAGGCCGAAGTGGTATATCGCGAAGACCTGAAGCGGTTTCCGGAGAACGGGTGGTCGCTATACGGTCTGGCCGCTGCATTGAAGGCCCAGGGTAAGGCCGCGGAAGCTACTGCCGTTGAAAAGCGTTTCGCGACGGCGTGGTCAGATGCGGACGTGAAGCTGATGGCGTCACGGTTCTGAGCTATTCGGGTCAGCCTGCAGCCCCGTTGAATTTGCGGGGCCGCAGGTGGACTAGCTCACGGCTTTCACTCCTGCACCGCGGCGCGAGCAGTCCATCCGCTTCGAGATGCCTCGTGTAGCTACAATCCGTTCAGCTGCCGCGGTTCGATGAATGTGGCGATCTCCTCCAGGGATTTTCGTTTCAGCCTCGGCACGCGGGCGTCGGGGGCCGGATAGCCGGTCACCACAAGCATGACCGGTTTCTCGTTTATCGGTCTTCCCAGCACGTCTCGCAGAAAGCCCATCGGACTCGGAGTGTGGGTCAGAGCCACGAGTCCGGCGTGATGCAGGGCCGCGAGCAGAAATCCGGTCGCTATTCCGACCGACTCATTCACGTAGTAGTGCGTGCGATGCGAACCGTCCGGCGCGAGCCCGTACCGTTCGGCGAATACGGCAATGAGATATGGAGCGGTCTCGAGATACGGCTTGACCGCATCCGTGCCCAGCGGTTCGAGCGCTGCCAGCCAGTCCGCGGGCGCGGTCGTGTAAAATTCGCGCTCCGCTTCTTCGGCTGCTTCCCTGATACTTCGTTTCACCGCCGGATCGCTGACTACGACGAAGTGCCAGGGTTGCTGGTGCGCGCCGCTGGGGGCTGTGCCGGCAGCGCGGATGCAATGCTCGATGACCGCAGGCGACACTTCCCGCTCACTGAAGTGCCGGGTCGTTCGCCGGCGCTGCATCTTCTCAGCGAAGGCCTTTGCCCGGGCCTCCATTTCCGCTGGAGGGTATTCGCGGTAATCGGGCAGTGGTTCGAAGCTACCCGGATCCACGCGTCGTGGTGTCATAGGATGTCAACTTACCGACACAGGCGCACGCGGCCAGTCGCCAGACCCGAACCCGAGGCGCCGCAGTACCTTTTGCCGGTATGACACGCTATCTCGCTGCCGTCATGCCCGCGCCTAATGCGCCTCTCGAGCTCCGCGAGTTTCCGGAGCCGGTCCTCGAGCCGGGAGCGGCACTGCTACACACACTGTATTCGGAGGTGTGCGGCACCGACGTGCACCTCCATCACGGCCGGCTGAGTGGGGTTCCCTATCCCATTATTCCCGGTCACGTGAGCATCGGTGTCGTCGCGAAAGTGCGTGGGGCATTGAAGACAGTGAATGGCGACGCGCTTAGTGAGGGCGATGTCGTGACATTTCTCGATGTCCACGAGGCATGCGGCGCATGCTATCATTGTCTCGTCGCCTGCCAGCCGACGCGATGTCCGTCACGCAAGGTGTATGGCATTACGTACTCGGCGAACGAGGGACTGCTCGGCGGATGGTCCCAGGCGATCTACATGAAGCCGGGTGTGAAGATGATCCACATCCCGAAGGATCTCTCACCGGACACGTTCATTGGCGGCGGCTGTGGTCTCGTCACCGCGCTGCATGCGGTCGATCTAGCGCACATTCGACTCGGCGAGTCGGTCGCCGTGATGGGTGTTGGGCCGGTGGGTCAGAGTGCTGTTGCGCTCGCTTCGCTCAGTGGATCGGGGCAGGTCATTGCCGTGGATGGAGTGGCGGAACGACTTGCATTTGCGAGGGAGATGGGTGCGACCGATACGATAAGCCTCGAGACCAATCGTGCGGAGCGGCTCGAGCTCGCCCGATCACTAACCCACAACCGCGGTTTCGATGTGGTGATCGAGGCGAGCGGACATCCTGATGCGGTCAGTGAGGCCCTCGACATCGTTCGCGACGCGGGCCGGGTGATAGTGTGTGGTCACTACACCGACAATGGGTCGGTGGACATACATCCGCACTGGCAGATCAACCGCAAGCACGTTGAGTTGCGCGGCTGCTGGGGATCACGGTACGAGCATTTTCATCGAGCGGTGGACATCGCTGCGCAATTCGGCGGGGCGAAGCCGTGGTCGAGAATGGCGGGCAGGACATATGAGCTGCGGGATGTTGCGTCAGCGCTCGCCGCCGTTGCGGATCGCTCCGCTGTCAAGGCAGTGATACACTTAGACGATCGCGACCGATAGACAGCTGACGACCGTATTCTGGTGTATCATCCGTTCATGACTCATCCGCACGAGAATCGATTACGGACGGCATCGAAGTGAGATCCGTACGAGTGCTGTGGGCGTTTTGCACCTCCCTCACTGTCATCGTTATCTCGAGCTGCGATTCAGATCGAATCGTTGCGCCCGAGGTAACGCTTCGGCTCCTTCCGGAGGCTCCCAATCTGTTTGTCGGCTCGATCATCCGGCTGAGCCCCTTTGACGTGGCCGGCACGCCATCTACGGATCCGGCTCTCAAGTGGTCGAGCTCGGCGCCTGGGGTCGCTTCAGTCGACGCTGCGGGGAGGATAACAGGCAAGTCAATCGGGTCGGCGACAATCCGTGTCATATCCGCCACCGGATTCGGTGAGGTGATGGTAACGGTGTCAGGCGGAGGCGCGTCCGTGCGCAGCTGGGGTTCAACCACCTGTGGTGTAGCGAGCGCCGGCGATCTCTACTGCTGGGGCCTGAATGATTTTGGCCAAACGGGCACTGGAAACCGGAACACCCCCGTTCAGGTGCCGATCAAGGTAGCCGGCGGCTTGACATTCACGTCGGTGGCGCCCGCTCTCGAGCATACCTGCGGAATCGCAACTTCGGGCACGTATTGCTGGGGTAACAATTGGGCGGGTCAGGTTGGCGATGGCACATCCGACGGGGTGCGATTAGCCCCTACCAAGGTCGCCACTGGAGAAGTGTTCACGCAGGTCTCCACGCAATCGAACAATCAAAGCCGGTTCATTCTCGATTGCTCCGAACGAATTTGCGTCGCACGAAGCTGTGGAATTACCGCGGCAGGAACGCTGTTTTGCTGGGGAGACATGACCCTGCTACCCGGCTCAGCGGGCCTGGCGAAACCGTTTGGCGCTATCTCACTTGGGCTTCATTACGTCTGCGGGCTCGACCGTGCGAACCTTGCATACTGCTGGGGCCGATCGGACTCAAAGCAAACGTCTGGATTCCTCATCGCTGGCACTCAGCCCCCGCCCGTTCCCGGCAACCGCTATTTCCAGTCGATCAGCACGGGATTCAGTCACAACTGCGCCCTTGATTTCGATGGCGATGTTTACTGCTGGGGGGCCAACGATGCGGGACAGCTCGGGGCGCCGTCGAGTGAGACCTGTGGCATATCGTTTCCGATCTTCTATATACAGTGCCGAGGGGTGCCCGTGAGAGTCGAAGCTGACTACAAGTTTCTTTCGGTTACGGTCGCAGGCAGACACACCTGCGCAATTGCAACCACTCTTCAGGTGCTCTGCTGGGGCAGCAATTCCTCGGGACAGCTGGGCAGTGCGAGTGGACCGTCATCACAGGCGCCCGTCCCGGTCCCCAACGCTCAGAGATTCCGTTCGGTTACGGCGGGCTTGGGACACACATGCGCCGTAACTCTCGATGGTGATGCTTACTGCTGGGGTTTCAACAGCAGCGGACAGCTCGGCAACGGCACGATCACATCATCGAGTGTTCCGACGTTGGTGACTGGCGGTTTCAAATTCAGATGATGTCGGTCAGCTTCGCGCGCCGAGTGATGGTAGCACGACGTTTCGTCGCCCTAATGCCAGTACTGGCATGCGGTGATTCCGCGGTCGCTCCGCCGCCGCTCCCGGAGTCACCCACGAATGTCGCCGCAGCTCTGACGGCGAGAAAGCAGATCACGATCACGTGGGCAGCACGACCGGACGCAGAGCGTGTTGTTGGATACAGCGTTTATCGTGACGGACTCCGAATCGGAGACTCCCCCGTCACGATGTTCGTAGATTCACTCGCTCCCGACGAGATGACCCACGCCTACGCAGTTGCGTCGCACTCGGCGGACGGCGTCGTTTCGGAGTTGTCTACCGCGGTGTCGATCTTCACACCTGATGCGACACCGCCCATTGTGTTTTCCGTTCTGCCGGGGGAAGGAGCCACCAATGTGAGTGGGGTCGGGCCGATCCGGGTGAGATTCAACGAGCGTATGGACCCTGCTTCGATCACACCTGCCGCATTCGAGGTTCGTGAGACCGCTTCCGGTGCTCTTCAGTCTGGAACGGTGACATACGACTCGACGACACGCACGGCCTCATGGACTCCGGCTGCGCAGCTGCCGCCGGAAAGGCGAATCTCTTTTTCAGTCACGACCGCGGCGAAGGATGCGGGTGGAAATTCCCTGGCCGCCACCCACACCGTTTTCTTCACGACAAGGGAAAATACCGCACCGTACGTCGTGTCTTTCAGTCCGCCGAGCGGTTCCGTTCTGCCGATGGGAATCTGGCCGACGGTACAATTCAATGAGCGGCTTCGTCTGACCTTTTTCAGCACGGCTCGAGGAGTGCGATTGATCGATTTCAATCCGTCGAGCCCGAACGTTCTCCTGGACGATGCGCCGTTCGACACGTTGACGAACGTCGCGACTCTCAGGCCATTCAAGAGAGTCCAGTCATTTCGTTCATACACTGTGGAAGTGAATGACGCGGCACTGGACCTTGCGGGAAACCCAGTTGAGAAGCGTGTCACCTTCACGGTTCAGTTTGGCGAGTGGACGCTCCCGGACATTGCGACCGTGTTCCCAGCGGATGGTGCTACCAATGCGCCTACATCAGGCCCTGTAACACTCGACCTTTCAGCGCCGATTCTGCCAGTAAACGACTATGACCTCCGTTTCGATCTACGCGTAACCGGCTCGGACAAACCCGCCGGTACCGTGGTCTATTCGCTATACTCGAATCGTATCACCCTGTCTTCGACTCGACAGCCGAACACGAGTTATACCGCGACGTTCTATCATTTCTTTACTGATTCGAAGGGTGTGAGGCGTGAAGCGAGCAGGCAGTGGAGTTTTACTACGGGGCCCTGAGTTGTTGTCCTTGCCATCATCGCGGCGGCTATGAAGCTCGCGCGGTTCATTCAAGGGTTGTAGCGGCGGGTCTACAGTTCGTTGATCTGACCAACTTGACCAGCATTGTTCAGCTTGTTAGGTTGGTCTATATGACCAAGATTGTAAAGCTGTACGAAGCAAAGACAAATCTGTCGGACATCGTGGAACGGGCAGCCGCGGGTGAAGAATTCATCATCGCCAAAGGTGACGTGCCGAAAGCGCGCCTGGTTCCGCTTGCCAGCAAGCGGGGAAAGCGCGCTCCCGGTGGATGGGAGGGGCGGGTGTGGACGTCGGACGATTTTGACGCTCCGTTGCCGGCGGAGATTGCCGGCGCCTTCACCGGAGATGGGTGACCGATCGGCTGCTACTCGACACACACGTCGTGTTGTGGTGGCGAGCGAACGACGCACGGCTCGGTGTGGGCGCCAGGGAGGCAATCGAAGCCGCTTCGCTTGTCTATGTCAGCGCAGCATCGGCGTGGGAGATCGCGATCAAGTCAGCGCTGGGCCGAGTGAAGCTTCCCCGGCCTTTTTCAGAGGGTGTCGAGGAGAGTGGGTTCATCGAGCTTCCCATCGGCTTCGACCATGCGTACGCCGTCGAGCTGCTTCCGCCGCATCACGGAGATCCTTTTGATCGAATGCTGATCGCTCAATCGAAGGTCGAGCGACTGGTGATCGTAACGTACGATCGCAGCTTCGAGGCATACGGAACAGCTATTGTCTGGACTTGAAGGTTGTTTGACTGGCGCTACCGCGCCGAAATCCTGGCGAACAGCTGCCGCACGCGCGGATCCTTCCTCAGACCGTCATACGGAGCTGCGGTGAGATAATGCGCGAGCCAGAGGTCGTGATCATTCACGGACTCGTGCAAAACCTCGATCGCCTTTTCGCGCTCGCCTATTGCATCGAGCGCCGCCGCCACCATCCCGCGTTGCGTCGACTGGCCGGCGGCTGGAGACTCGGCGGCTTTCCTCAGCAGAGTTCTTGCCTCGTCCATCCGTCCGGCGCGAGCAAGCGCATACGCGGCGACTCCCACTTTTTCGAGATGACTGAAGCCGGGAACATCGAGGATTGGCAGCAGCATCGGCACGGCGACTTCTGCCTTTCCCTGTTCGATGAAGACCTTTGCGAGGTCGACGATGCCGAGTTGAAGGGTCGAGTCGAGCTGCAGAACGGATCTACCAGACTTCTCGGCCGCATCATAGCGGCGCATGTCGTACAACACCTGAGTGACCGCGGTGTTGATCACCAGCGACGCAGGCTCGAGTGCTCGCGCCCGTAAAATTGCCGCAAGCGCCTCTTCGTTTCGCTCCTGCTGCAACAGGAGCAGCCCGTACCAGAAGTGCGCGGTTCCAAAACTCGAGTCGGCGGCAATCGCACGCCTGAAAACGCTTTCCGAGCTCCTATTCCTGTAGTGGAGCGCCTCAACGTAGGCAAGCGACGTCAGCGCCTGAACGTTCGCACTGTCGAGAGCCAGTGCGCGGCCGGCAGCGTCACGCGCGCGATTCAGCATGTCTGCGTTCCCGACGTCGTCGTACGCCGGCAATACTGTGTAAGCCATCGCCATTCCACCGTATGCCTGCGCGTATGTCGGGTCGCGCTGCACGGCTTCTTCAAAAAGGGTGATCGCTTTTCGGAGCCCGGGCGCGTTGCGCCTGTTCCAGAGGTACAGGCCCTGAAGGTACGCCGCGTGCGCCTCGGGAATCTGAGTGTCGGCGCGGCGCAGACGCTGACCTGCTGCGAGCTTCACCTTCAGTTCTCCGGCGACTGCACGCGCTATTTCGCCCTGTACTGCGAAGACATCCTTGATTGGCCGATCGTATCGCTCGCTCCACAGCACAGACTCGTCGGGAGCGGAGATGAGACTGATTGAAATCCTGACCTGATCGCTCGATCGCTGCACGCTGCCTTGCAGCACGTTACCGACGTGAAGTTGCCGCGCGATTTCTCCCGCGCTCATTCCCCTCGCGGATAGAGTGCGAGCGCTGTTTCGCCCGACAACCCGTAGACCTGCTTTGGCGAGTGCGCCGGTAATCTCCTCGGCGAGACCTTCACCGAAGTAGTCATTCGCTTTGTCACCGCTGAGATTCGCGAGTGGAAGTACGGCGACTGATCTGTCGACGCTCGGCGTGGAGGCGGGACTGCGAAATTTCCACACAGCGGCACCGGCGACGGCAACGATAAGAAGTGCTGCCACAGGGCCTTGGCAATGCCGAAATCAGTTACAACCGCTGCGCCGTGAGAAAGCAGAACGTTGTCGGGCTTGATGTCGCGGTGCACTACTCCGACTGCATGAGCGTAACTCAGCGCCCGGGCAACGTCGCGAAGAATGCCCACGCATTCAGTGATGGTGAAAGTGCCTTGCGCAGCTATCCTCGCGCGGAGCGACTCACCTTCGACGAAGGGCATGAAAACCCTGGTCGTGGTCCGGCGTGTGGCACCGAGGCTCGATGTGCGAGCACTCTCGACGGCGTTATGCGGCCCGTGTCGTACGCAGGAACGGGATCCCCGAGCCTAGAATGAGCCAGCTCCCGACGAATCCAATTCTTGCCGCGCTGCAGAGGCGACTC
>Ga0136617_10003118_pt1 | contig 14795 bp, 14 predicted proteins | sample AntDrymUQ3222106_2_FD_129672 | JGI IMG/M metagenome (GOLD analysis project Ga0136617, IMG submission 129672) | Polar desert sand microbial communities from Dry Valleys, Antarctica - metaG UQ322 (21.06) | ecosystem: Environmental > Terrestrial > Soil > Desert | place: Antarctica: Dry Valley... | reverse complement strand
CGCGCGTGCGCGAGGCGCTCCACGGCGGCTCGGGCCGTGCCAACGAGGTCCTCCGCGCTTGAGCGCAGCCGTCGTCCAGCCGGTGCCGCGGGGCACGCTTCGGCGCCGCGTGGGCCACCAGCTCCGCGACTGGGTGCCGGCGGCGATCGTGCTCGCGCTCGGAATCGCCACGTGGGAAGGTCTGGTGCGGGGGCTCGACATCCAGCGCTTCCTCCTCCCCGCGCCCTCCGTAATCGTCGAGGCCTTCTGGGCGAATCGAGATGAGCTCTGGAACGCGGGGCTGTTCACGTTCCGCGAGGCGCTCGGCGGGTTCGCGATCGGCTGCGGCATGGCGGTGCTGACCGCGCTCGCGCTGGCCCGCTGGCGCGGCGTCGGCAGCGCCTTGATGCCGTATGCGATCGCAGCGAACGCGGTGCCGATCATCGCCTTCGCGCCGATCACGAACAACTGGTTCGGCCTGCTCAACCCGCTCTCAAAGATGGTGATCGCGGCCGTGCTGTGCTTCTTTCCCGTGCTCGTGAACACCCTGCGCGGGCTCACCTCGGTTCGGCCGTCCTCGGTCGAGTTGATGCGCTCATACGCAGCGGGAGAAGTCGAGATCTTTCGCCGCGTCCGGATCCCGAACTCGCTGCCGTATCTCTTCTCGGCATTGAAAGTCGCGAGCGTGCTCGCGATGATCGGCGCTGTGGTTGGTGAATACTTCGGCGGCTCGCAGGAAGCGCTTGGCGTTCTGATCAAGCGGGATGCGGCGCTGTTTCGGTTCGAGACGGCGTGGGCGGCGATCATGGTCGCGAGCGTGCTCGGGATCGCGTTCTATCTCACGATCGCCGTCGTCGAGCGAGTCGTGGTCGGCTGGCTGCCCTCGGCAAGCAGAGAGGCATGACGGTAGACAACCTGAAAGGGGAAGGCGGATGAGAGGTCGAAAGTGGCTGTGGTTCTTGGTCGTCGTGGCGGCACTGCTAACGCTCGGGGGCTGCGGCGGAGACGACGAGAGTGAAGGGGCCGCCGGCAGCGAGACGGCTGCCGAGACCCAGGCTGCGCCGAAGCAGCTCGACAAGGTCACGCTTCAGCTCAAGTGGGTGACGCAGGCGCAGTTCGCCGGGTACTACTCCGCGCTCGAGCAGGGCTTCTACGAGCAGGAGGGACTCGACGTCACGATCAAGCCGGGCGGGCCGGACATCATCCCCGAGCAAGTTGTCCTGGGCGGCCAGGCGGACTTCGGGATCGACTGGCTCGACAACCTGCTCGCCACGCGCGACCAGGGCGGAAAGATCGTCAACATCGCCCAGGTCTTCACGCGGAGCGGCATGACCGAGGTCTCCTTCAAGGAGAAGGGGATCGACTCGATCTCGGACATGCGCGGTAAGAAGCTGGGGGTCTGGCTCGGCGGAAACGAGCACAAGCTGTTCGCGGCGCTGACCAAGAACGGGATCAACCCGAAGAACAAGCAGGATGTGACGATCGTCGCCCAGCCATTCGACATGAACCTGCTCTTAAACGGGGAGGTGGACGCGGCCGCGGCAATGACCTACAACGAGCTCGCCCAGGTGCTCGAGCAGAAGAACCCGGACACCGACGAGCTCTACCAGCTCGAAGACCTGAACGTGATCAAGATGTCGGACGTCGGCACGGGCGCACTCGAGGACGGCGTGTTCGTGACCGAGGAATGGCTCGCTGACGAGAAGAATCAGGACATCGCGAAGCGGTTCCTCACTGCCAGCTTCAGGGGCTGGCTGCATTGCCGCGACAACCAGGAGGACTGCCTCCAGACCGTGCTCGACAACGGAGCAACCCTCGGCGAAGGACACCAGCGCTGGCAGCTGAACGAGATCAACGCGCTGATCTGGCCGGCTGCGCAGGGAATCGGGGTCATGGATCCGGAGTCGTTCCAGGTGACCGCCAACATCGCCAAGCAGTACGACATCATCAAGAAGCCGGCTGACGATGCCGCCTATACGACCGAGTACGCCGAGGCGGCGGTCGCAGCGCTCGAGGACGAGGACACGAAGGGCGACAGCTGGCAGAAGGAAGAGGTCGAGGTGACGCCGGGCGGAGAGTAAGCCGCTTCGGTTAGCGCGATCAGGCGGCGCCGGTCGACCCCGGCGCCGCCTCTCTGGCCTCTCCCAGCAGCAGCTCGACGATCACGCAGTCGCGCCACTCGCCGTCGAGTGAGCCGTGCCGTCTGTACACGCCGACCTCCCGGAACGCGAGGGCGCGGCAAAGGGCGAGGCTGGCAGCGTTCTCGGGGAAGATCCGGCCGACGAGCTTCCAGTATCCGCGCGCCTCGCACTCGTCGACGAGCGCGTGGAGCGTCGCACGGCCGAGGCCGCGGCCACGAGCGCTTCGCGCCACGTAGATCGAAAAGTCCGCGACTCCCGCGTAAGCGGGCCGAGCGCTGTATGCGGCGGCGGCCGCCCACGCGACAACCGCACCCGCCTCCTCCTCCGCAACGACGAGAGGGGTGCCGCCGTCGAGCCAGCCTGTGACGTCCGAAGCGGTGCGAGGCTTCGTCTCGAAGGTCGCGAGGCGGTCTTCGATCCCCTCGTTGTAGATCTCCGCGATCGCGCCTGCGTCGCTCCAGCGGGCAGCACGTGTGAGCGGACCCATGCCTTGAACCCTAGGCGCCCTGGCGGTGCCGGCATTTAAACGGGGGTCGAGCGAAAGGACCCTTTCAGACCCACGCTCCTAGGCAGGATCGGTCGACGGAAGGGATACTCGGGACGCAGAGAGACCAAAGGAGGCGAGCCAGGCATGTCCGTTCTGATCAAGGGAGGCCGCGTCATCACCGCGGCCGATGACTACGTCGGCGATGTCTTCGTCGAGGACGAGCGGATCTCCCTGATCGGCGAGTCGCTCGACGTCGAGGCCGAACGCACGATCGACGCGCGCGGGAAGTACCTCCTCCCCGGCTGCATCGACCCGCACACGCACCTCGACATGCCGTTCGGCGGCACGATCACCACCGACGACTTCACGAGCGGACACACCGCGGCTGCCTTCGGCGGCACGACGTGCCACGTCGACTTCTGCATCCAGCCGCCGGGGCAGAGCTTCGCCCAGGCGCTCGAGACCTGGCACGCCAAGGCGAACGGGAAGTCGATCATCGATGTCGGCTTCCACATCGCCGTCACCGACCTGAAGGACGGTGGCTCGCTCGAGGAGCTGGCCCGGCTGCCCGACCAGGGGGTCACGTCCTACAAGCTCTTCATGGCCTACAAGGGCGCGCTCATGGTCGACGACGAGACCCTCTTCAAGACGATGCAGGTCGCGGCCGAGACCGGCGCGCTCGTGATGGTGCACGCCGAGAACGGCGACGCGATCGACGTGCTCGTGAAGGCGGCGCTCGCCGAGGGCAAGACCGAGCCGAAGTACCACGCGCTCACCCGACCCCCCGAGACGGAGGGGGAGGCGACGAACAGGGCGATCCAGCTCGCCCGCGTCGCTGACTGCAACCTCTACGTGGTGCACGTTTCGTGCAAGGAGTCGATCGATCCGATCGCCGTCGCGCGCGAGAAGGGCTGGAAGACCTGGGGCGAGACCTGCACTCAGTACTTCTTCGTCGACTACACGTACCTCGAGCGGCCCGACTTCGAGGGCGCAAAGTACGTGTACACGCCGCCCCCGCGGCCGAAGGAAAACCAAGAGCACCTGTGGGCGGCGATCCGCAGCGACATTCTCTCGGTCGTCTCGACCGATCACTGCGCATTCAACTGGGACGGACAGAAAACGCTCGGGCGCGACGACTTCTCGAAGATCCCGAACGGCGGACCGGGGATCGAGAACCGGCTGCAGATGATGCACGAGTTCGGCGCCAGGGCCGGCCGGATCACGCTCAACCGGATGGTCGAGCTGCTCGCGACGAATCCGGCGAAGCTGTTCGGTCTGTACCCGCGGAAAGGCACGATCGCCGTCGGGTCGGACGCGGACATGGTCATCTTCGATCCGGAGAAGAAGGTCACGCTCTCGGCGGCCACCCACCACTCCAACGTGGACTACAACCTGTTCGAGGGGACCGAAGTGACGGGCTCGCCCGAGATCGTCCTGCGCCGCGGCGAGATCATCGTCGAGGGAGACGAGTTGCGTGCGCAACCCGGCAGCGGTCAGTTCGTCAAGCGGGCCCGATTCGGCGAGAAGCTGGTGGGAGCCGGAGCGATGGTGACGCCGTGAGGATCCGGGTCGCAACGCGTTCGGTCTGATCGAAGCCTAGGCGCCGCTTGCGGCGCCTAGATTCAGGATGGGCGGGCTCTGCCCGCCCATCCGTCTGCAACGACCGGTCGAACGAAAGGACTTCACACCCACGCTCCTAGGTGTCCTGCCTCGGCACGTTGTGAACGCGGCTGATGGGCGGCCGGCCGCCGAGCGAGCTGTGCGGCCTACGCGTGTTGGAGTGCTCGAGCCAGTGTGACAGGGCTTGGCCGCGGTGCTCGCTTGAGCGGTAGACCTGGCCGAGCGCCCACTCTCGCTTGAGCGTCTGCTGGTAGCGCTCGACCTTGCCGTTCGTCTGCGGCCGCCCCGTCTCGATCAGCAGGTGGCGGATGCGATGGCGGGCGAGCAGTTCGCGCACGGCGCGGCTGTGGGTGGAGGCCCAGGCGTTGTCGCTCATCAGCCGCCTGGGCTCGATCGCGTGGGCGGCGAAGAAGGCGAGCGCCCGCTCAACAAAGCCGACGACGGTCGGTGCCCGTTCGTCCCGGTGCAGCTCGGAGTAGGCGAGGCGCGAGTGGTCGTCGACGATCGAGTGCACGAACTCGGAGCCGACGTGCAGCCGCTTGTCGGCGGCGGTGCGCTCGCGGACGCCGGTGACGGCGTGGCCGGGCCTGGTGAAGCGGACGAAGCGTTTGGTGTCCATGTGCAGCAGATCGCCAGGACAGGGCCACTCGTACCGGCGCACCTGCTCGCGGGCGGGACGCGGCAGCCGCGACAGCCCGGCTCGGCGCAGCGCCCGCCAGACGGTCGCGTGTGGATGCCCGGTCTCACCGGCGATCAGCCGCGGCCCCCAGCCGGAGCGGCGCCTGGCGGCGCAGATCTGCGCCTGCTCGCGCGCCGGCAGCATCCGCGGGCAGCGCTTCGGGCGCGAGGAGCGGTCGTACAGGCAGGCGAGCGAGCGGCGCTCGTGCGCTCCTGCCTCTCGCCAGCGGTGCCACCAGCGGTGTGCCGTCGCCGGCGCCACGCTGAAGGCGGCCGCGGCCGCCTTCAGCGACATCCCCTGCTCGATTGCGAGCACGAGCTCGAGTCGGCCGCGCAGGCCGAGCTTCGCGTTACGGTGGAGCTGCATCCGGGTCCTCCTTCGGGCGTGAGTCGTGGTAGACCCACAGCCTCGAAGGAGGCCCGGACAGCGTTCTCAGCCGTTCACAACCTGTTGAGGCACGTCACCTAGGCGCCGCTTGCGGTGCCTAGACTCAGGACGGGCGGGCTCTGCCCGCTCGTCTGTCTGAAATGACTGTTCGAGCGAAAGGACCTTTCAGACCCACGCTCCTAGGTATGGCCGTGTCCGGGGCCAAGACCTCGGACGAGGCCGCCGCACCGACTACGTGAGAGCGGGTTCAGGGTCCGGCCGGACGAGGACGGTGTCGGCAACGGAGATGATCTCGTCGACGGGCAGATGCGCCCGCGAGGCGTGCTCGCGAATCGCCTCGGGACTCGTCGCCTGGTAGATACAGACAGTTCCCACCGACCCGCCGCCTTCCTCGAGCACGTATCTTCGGATCCAGCGGACGTCGTCGGACATCTCCTCGTCGCCGACCTTCTTCGAGCGGCCTGCCGCTTCCTGCAGCTCTTCGGGCGAGCGCCAGCCGCTGCGCCGGAGGATTCCGAGTTTGCGGTGAATCGTGCCCTGAGCTAGCGCGTTTGCGGGAAGCCGAGATCGACCTTGCTCGTGGCCGGGTCGGGCCAGCGGCTCGTGACCACCTTCCCGCGCGTGTAGAAGTTGATCCCCTCGGGACCGTAGATGTGCGAGTCGCCGAACAGCGATGATTTCCATCCGCCGAACGAGTAATAGGCGACCGGCACCGGGATCGGAACGTTGACGCCCACCATGCCGACCTGGACGTCGAACTGGAACTGGCGCGCGACGCCGCCGTCCCGAGTGAAGATCGCCGTCCCGTTCCCGTACGGGTTCTCGTTCACGAGCCGAAGCGCCTCGTCATACGTGCCCACGCGCGTGACGCCGAGGACAGGCCCGAAAATCTCGTCCTTGTACACGTCCATCTCGGGCGTGACGTGGTCGATCAGCGACACGCCGAGGAAGAAGCCGTCGCTCTCGGGCGCGGTCTCGCGGCCGTCCTCGACCAACGTGGCGCCCTGCTCGCGCCCCCTGTCGAGGTATGAAGCAACCTTGTCGCGGTGCTCGCGTGTAACGAGCGGGCCCATCTCGACATCGGGCTGCATGCCGTCACCGACCTTGATCTTCGGCAGGCGCTCCCGAATTGCATTGACAAGCCGGTCGGCTACGTCCCCGACCGCCACGACCTGCGAGATCGCCATGCAGCGCTCGCCGGCCGAGCCGTAAGCCGCGCTGACCGCCGCGTCGGCGGCCATGTCGATGTCGGCATCTGGCAGTACGACCATATGATTCTTCGCGCCGCCGAGCGCCTGGATGCGCTTGCCGTGCTTCGTGCCGGTCTCGTAGATGTAGCGGGCGATCGGCGTCGAGCCGACGAAGCTCACGGCGACGATGTCCGGATGCTCGAGGATCGCGTCGACGGCGACCTTGTCACCGTGGACGACGTTGAAGACGCCGTCGGGGACGCCTGCCTCTTGAAGCAGCTCAGCCACGTAGAGGGACGCCGACGGATCCTTCTCCGATGGCTTGAGCACGAACGTGTTTCCGCACGCGATCGCGGGCGCCCACATCCACATGGGCACCATCGCCGGGAAGTTGAAGGGCGTGATCCCGGCGACGACGCCGAGCGGCTGTCGAATCGAGTAGACGTCGATCCCGGTCGATGCCTGCTCGGAGAAGCCGCCCTTGAGCAAGGTCGGGATGCCGCAGGCGAACTCGATCACCTCGAGTCCGCGGGCGACCTCGCCGATCGCGTCCGACAGCACCTTGCCGTGCTCCGCGGTGAGGATGCGGGCAATCTCCTCGCGCCGCTCGTGCGCGAGCTCGCGAATGCGGAACATGATCTCGGCGCGCTTCGAAAGCGAGACGGCGCGCCAGGCCGGGAATGCCTCCTTCGCGGCAGCCACGGCACGGCCGATCTCCTCGACCGAGGCGAAATCCACGTCTCCAGACTGCTGTCCCGTGGCGGGGTTGTAGACAGGTCCACTGCGACCGGACTCGCCCTGGACGATCGTTCCGCCGATCCAGTGGCTGATCCGTACGGTGTCGGTGCGCTCCCCGGTGGGCGCCTGTGCAAGCTCGGTCATAGCTCCTCCTCAGGTAACCGACGGAGGGTACCGCGATAGAGTCGGCGTCGTGAGCGACGTCGTGTACACATCGCGCGTCCGCGTGCAGCGGATTCGGGGCACGCTACGGCAGGCGTGGCTGCCCGCCCGGGAGGACCCGATCGAGTTCGGGGTGCACGACGCGATCGCCGACCACTACGGCGTGGCGCGGGGCGGCGACGTCGAGCGAACGACGACGCTCGACTACGTGGTCGCGGCGGCGGCCGGCTGACTGACCGGAACGTTCGGAGGCGCGCTGGAGGCGCGTCAAGTCCCGGCAGGCGAAGGCAGACTCTCGAGCGAGGCGACCGGCGAGGTCGAATCGGAAGACGGCGTTCTCGTGATCAAGCGCATCAACGTCGAGTACAGGTTGAGGCTTGATGCGGGTGCCGACCGCGACAAGGTGCAGCGGGCCTTTGACACACACATGCCCAGATGCCCGGTCTACCGCTCGATCGGCGGCTCGATCGCGATTACGACCTCGCTTCGCTTGGACGAGGATTAGGGCACGACGACGAGCTTGGCGCCGGGCCCCTCGGCCTGCCGCTGCCACGCCTCGGTCACCCTGTTCAGCGGCAGGCGCTCGATCTCGAGCACAATCTCGCCGGCGATTGCATGCCCTACGAGTGTCCGGTATTCCTTGGCGAGCTCGTCCGGCGGAACGGCGAAGTTCGTGTGCCCGCGGATGTCGATCTGCTTGCCACGGATGAGCCCTGATGGCACCGAGACCTCGGCCCCGGCCGACTGGCCGAGCTGGACGAAGCGGGCTCCGCGCGCGGCAGCGGCGAGCGCGGCGACAAGCGGCGGACCCCAGAGCGGGTCGAAGACGAGCGTCGGCCCGTCGCCGCCGCAGGCCTCGCGAAACCGCTCGGCGAGGTCGTCGCCGTCGAGGCGAACGGTCGCATCGGCGCCGGCCTCGACAGCCCGCTGCAGACGATTCTCGTCTCGGCCGGCCGCGACCACGCGCTCGGCGCCGAGCAGCCGCGCGACCTGAACGGCAATGAGACCCGCCGTCCCCGTCGCACCGAGCACGAGCACGCGGTCGCCCTCACGAACCGGCGCCCGCCACGCCAGCGGCAGCCAGCCCGCGAGCCCGGCGATGCCGAGCGCCGCCGCGAGCGCCGGGTCGGCGCCGTCCGGAACAGGCACGAGCCGATCGCGCCCCACGACGGCCTTCTCCGCCAGCGCGCCGTCCCGCTGAAGTCCAAGGCCGTCGCTGAACGCATAGACGAGCCCGTCCCGTCCGGCGACGCGGCCGACGGCCTCGCAACCGGGAATGTAGGGAAGCTCCGGATGGCCGCCGTAGTAGCGGCCGGAGCCGACGGCGATGTCGATCGGGTTGAGCGGCGCAGCGAGCACGTCGAGAACCACCCGGTCCTCATCCGCCGCCGGCTCCGGGGCGTCCTCCAGCTGCGGAGGCTGTCCGAGCTCGGTGACGAGAGCGGCACGCATCGGCTAGGCGCCGCTTGCGGTGCCTAGATTCAGGACGGGCGGGCTCTGCCCGCCCGTCCGTCGGAAACGACCGGTCGGGCGAAAGAACGTTCTCACACCCACCTCCTAGTAGACCTCGCGATCCCAGTAGTCGACGTTGCTCTCGCGCCGGACGAGAATGTTGTCGCGCCTGTCTCCCGGCCACACGCCGATCTTGTCGCTGTCCGGGTACACGCTGACGGAGGGCTCGTGCTGCGTCGAGATCATCGCGAGGCGCACGAGCGAGTCGGACCGGTTCGTCAGCCTGTGGGCACCGTCGGGACCAACGGCGAAGCAGGCGACATCGCCCGGCTCGAGCTCGGCCTCGCCCTCGGGGTGCCGCACGGTCAAGCGACCGTCGAGCACAAGCAACCACTCCTCGTTGCCGTACTCGTAGTGGTACGGACAGTTGCTCTGCCCGGGCGGAAGCTCGTAGATCGTCGCGCCGAGCATCGTCGCTCCGATCAGCGGCCCGACGCGCAGATAACCGGCCTCGTACCCTGCGGGGTCGTCGGCGTCGTGCCCGACCTCGGCGCCGTACAAGTTGAGCGAGCGCACAGAACGATCCTCTCAGATAGCGACACGCGAACCGAAGATTCGCGTGTCCCAGGATCGAACCCCGGCAGTTTGTCGGAGCGCGCCTGCGCGGCCTCCGCCGCGGGCGCTGAGTTTCCCCGGGGCCGGCTCGCAGGAAGGCGCTCGATGGCGAAGGCCGGCTTGGCCGGCCGAGAGCCAAACACCGGTGATCGAACCTGCGAACTGGGGGAAGGGGGGGTTTGTGGGGGGAACCGCCGGTTCCCCCCACGCCGTTTAGATCTTCTTCAGATTGCGCCACTTCTGGAAGATCTGCTTGAACTCGCCATCGAACCTTTTCGCCGCGTCGGCCGGGCTCTGCTTGCCCTGCGCGACCTCGGCAAACATCTGCGGGATCAGGAACTTGTTGAACACCTCGTCGATCGCCGCGTTGGAGAAGCCGGGGTACCCGACGTTGAACGTGTACTTCTGGTTGATCGTATCGAGCACGACATACTTGCCCTTCGGCGTCGACGAGTCGCGCTCGAGTCGCCGCTTGATGTTGGGGACCGAGCCCGGGAACGACGGGAAGTTGTAGAACTTGCTGTTCTCGAACGCCCCGATGTACTTCGTCCCGAGATCGACGAGGAACTTCTGCGCTGCGGGCTTGTTCCTCGCGAACTTCCAGATCACGTAGCAGCCCATCACATGCTCGAGTCCGAGCCGGCTCTTTGCCGACGGGATCGGCGCGAGCGCGATCTTGCCGGCCAGCTCCTGGTTCGAGAGCTCTGCGCTGCGGGTGATCGAGATCGCGTTCATCGCCATCGAGAGCCTGCCTGCGAGCATCGCCTGGTTGTTCGAGGCAGCAGTCCAGGCGAAGATCTCGTTGGTCATTCCGTTCTTGAACAGATCGGCTCCGAACTTGAGCGCGTCCCGCGTGCCCTTCGAGTTCAGCGTCACCCGCTGATCCTTGTTCTGGATGAACGCGCCGAAGCACATCATCAGCGCGATTAGGGCCATGTTCGAGTCGATCTCGTTCGACATGCCGATCCCGATCGGGTGGCCCATCGCGCGCAGCTTCGGCGCTGCCTTGAGCACGTTGTCCCAGCTCGTCGGCTTGAGCCCGACCTCGCCCCAGTAGTCGGTGCGGTAGTTGACCGGGTCGGGGGCATAGTTGTCGGGGAACGCGAAGTACTTCTTCGTGCGCGCGTTGTAGGTGCTGCGGTGGCAGACCTCCGCCATCTTCCCGCGCTTCTTGGAGATCTGCTGGACGATCGACGTGTGGTCGATCACCTGGTCCTCGTACTGCGCCGGCGGCGCGAGGAACCAGAAGAGATCATGCCCGCTCTGAGCCGCGACCTCCGCGGCCGCACGAGCGGGGATGTCCGCCTGGTTGATGTGGTCGACGATCACTTCCGTGTCGTTCGCCCGACCCCAGTTCTTGACGTAGATGTTGTCGAACCACTTGTCGTAGGCGGGGACGAAGTGACTCCACTGGGCGATCCTGAGCGTGCCCGCCAGCTGCCTATGGCGGTACTTCGGGGCGGCGGCGACCGCAGTCTTCGCGGCAGCCCCACCGTAGGCGATCACCACGGCCCCGGTCGCAGCGCGCCGGAGCACCTGGTGTCGCGTGGTACGCGGTTCGGTCACCTCCTCGGAGACGACGTTGGTCAACTCATCGTCCGCCATCACTCCTCCTTTCGGTTTGGGCGGTCGGGGATGGTCCGGTCATCGGAAGGCTCCGCCGGTAAATCCCTGGATGAAGCGGTCGAGAAAGAGGTTGTAGAGCAACGCAAGCGGGATGCTGGGAATCAGCGTCGCGGCCATGAGCGCGCCCCAGAAGAACACGTCACCGCGGATCAACTCGGTGTAGATGCCGGTCGAGACGGTCTTGCTGGATGAGGCGGTGATGAAGCTGACGGCGTAGATGAACTCGTTGACGACGAGCGAAAAGGAAAAGATCACAACGGTCAGGATGCCGGGCAGCGAGATCGGAAAGATCACACTGATCAGGGTTCTCAGGCGCGAGGCTCCGTCGACCTGAGCGGCGTCTTCGAGCTCGCGCGGTATCGTCTTGAAGAACCCCATCAACAGCCAGGTCGAGAACGGGATCGTGAAGCCCGGATAGACGAGCACGAGAGAGCCGAGCCGGTCCTGCAAGCCGAGTTCGGCGATGACGCGCGAAAGCGGCAGAAACAGCAAGGTCGGCGGCACGAGGTAGACGAGGAAGATGCCGACGCCGAGGGTCTGGCCCCAGTTCCCCGAGAGCCGCGCGAGCGCATAGCCGGCCGGGACGGCGACCAGCAGTGTGATCACGACGACTGCCACGCCGACGACCGCCGTATTCACCAGCCAGCGCGTGTACTCCGTGTCGGTGAAGAGGAAGGTGATGTTGTCGATCGTCGGCGAGCCCTTGCTGAGGCCGAAGGGCACGCTGTCGACGTTGTACAGGTCGAGCTCGGTCTTCAACGCCGTCCAGAGCATCCAGTAGAAGGGAAATGCGAGCAGAATCGCGAACGGCCCGACGACCAGGTACGTGGGGATGTTCGAGTACGTCCGGTGTGGTCTCACGAGACCTCCACCCTCTTGGCGAAATACAGCATCAACACGGTCACGAGCGCGAGCACGGGTAACAGGTAGAGCGCCACGGCGGCGCCGGCTCCGAGGTCGCCTGACTGAACACCGGTCGCGAACGCCCACATGGGCAGCACCTGCGTGCTGTTGAACGGGCCGCCGCGCGTGAGGATGTAGACGACCGCCATGTCTGTCGCGGTGAACACGATTCCAAAGAGCACCGCGATCAAGGCAATCGGAAGCTGCAGCGGAAGCGTCACGTACCAGAGCTTTTTCAGGCCGGTCGCGCCGTCGACCTTCGCCGCGTCGTTCACCTCGGTCGGGATCGAAGCGAGGCCCGCGATCATGATCACGGTGGCGAACGGCAGCAGGCGCCAGGCGTGCACGCTGATGATCGCCGCCATCGCGTTCTCGCGGTCGCCGAGCCACTGAGGCGGGTTGAACTGGTCAACCAGCGAGGCGTGCACGAGCACCCAGTTGATCACGCTGAAGAGCGAGTCGAAGATCCAGAGGAAGCCGATCGTGCTGAGCGCGACCGGCGCCGCCCACGGCAGCAGGATCAGAAAGCGCAGGAACCACCGTCCGCGGAACTCGCGCACGAGGAAGTGCGAGAGGACGGCGGCCCCGACGACGACGAGCACGTTCACTGCGACGGTGAAGAAGATCGTGTTGCGAAGCGCGGTCTGGAAGTTCCGGTCGCCCCACTCGCTCGTGAAGTTGTCGAAGCCGACGAAGTCTCCGGACAGCGAGCCGCCGGTCGCGTTCGTGAAACTGAGGTAGACCGAGAGGATGAGTGGGCCGCCGACGAGCAGCAGCACGAGGAGGACGGCGGGAGCGATCAGCGCGGGCGCGAGGAAGCGGCGCTGCTCGAGGAGGCTCCGCCGGCGGCGGATCCTCGGCTCCACGTGGGCGGCCACCCCCATCCGACGCGATCCTAACGCCTCCTTCACCAGTTCGAGAAACTCGGCCTACGCCTGTTAGGGTTTGGCGACGCCCGTGGCCGAGATCACGCTCGAGAACGTCTCCAAGGTCTACCCCGACGGGACGCGGGCGGTCGAGTCGCTCGACCTCGAGATCGCCGACGGCGAGTTGGTGGTCTTCGTCGGTCCCTCGGGCTGCGGCAAGACGTCGGCCCTGCGGATGATCGCGGGCCTCGAGGAGATCACCGAGGGGACGATCCGGATCGGCGACGAGGTCGTGAACGACCTTCCGCCGAAGGATCGCGACATCGCGATGATCTTCCAGAACTACGCGCTCTACCCGCACATGTCGTCGTTCGACAACATGGCGTTCGCCCTCAAACTGCGCAATCATGCCAAGCCTGAGCGGACGAATCGCGTCCACGAAGCGGCTCGCATCCTCGGACTGGGCGATGTCCTGCCCAAGAAGCCGCGCACGCTCTCGGGCGGCCAGCGGCAGCGAGTCGCGATGGGGCGGGCGATCGTCCGCGAGCCACGCGCCTTTCTGATGGACGAGCCCCTCTCGAATCTCGATGCGCAGCTGCGCGTCCAGATGCGCGCCGAGATCGGCCGGCTCCAGCGCGATCTCAACGTGACCACGATCTATGTCACGCACGACCAGAGCGAAGCGATGACCCTCGGCGACCGCGTCGCGGTGATGCGGGGCGGGCGGCTCCAGCAGCTCGACGTGCCCCAGGTGGTCTACGAACGCCCGGCGAACCTGTTCGTGGCGGAGTTCATCGGGTCGCCGGCGATGAACCTGGTCGGCGCGGATCTCGAGCGCTCGAACGGCGCGCTCCTTGCTCGGTTCGGCGACCAGAGCCTCCGCATCGACGACGAGCTGGTCGCGACCCGACCGGCGCTCGCACGCTGGGAGGGCAAGCGGGTCATCCTCGGCATTCGCCCCGAGGACATGGAGGACGCGAGCCTCGTGCCCGAGGCGCCCGACGACCGCCGGATCTCCGCGGTCGTCGACATCCGCGAGGACATGGGCTCGGAGGTGTTCGTCCACTTCGGCGTCGCCGCGCCGCCGGTGCGGGGCGAGGACGTCGCGGCGGCGCTCGGAACAGAGGCGCTCGAGGCGACCGAGGAGCAAGCGAGGCAGAAGGGAAGCCTCTTCGTCGCTCGGATCGACCGAGCCACCCGCGCGCGCGAGCGTGACGCGATCGAGCTGCTCGTGACGACAGAGCGCCTGCACTTCTTCGACACCGAGACGGGTCGTGCGATTTGGGACGGAAAGGAGGAGTAATGGCTGTCGTCAGCAGTGATCGTGAGACCGGCGAGCGGGTCCGTGCCGAGGACGAGCGGTACGTGATCCATTCCTGGTCGGTGCAGTCCGCGATCAGCCCGCTGCCGGTGGCCGGGGCGGAAGGACGCTACTTCTGGGACTACGACGGCAATCGCTACCTCGACTTCGCCTCGCAGCTCGTCAACGTGTCGATCGGCCACCAGCACCCGAAAGTCGTCGCGGCGATCAAGGAGCAGGCCGACCGGCTGTGCACGATCGGGCCGCCGATGGCGAACGACAAGCGCTCCGAGCTCGCGCGGCTGCTGAACGAGGTCACGCCCGGCAACCTGGCGATGTCCTTTTTCACGAACGGCGGCGCCGAGGCGAACGAGAACGCGGTCAAACTGGCCCGCTGGTACACCGGACGGCAGAAGATCGTCGCCCGCTATCGCTCCTACCACGGCGCCACCGGAGGGGCGGTCACGCTTACCGGCGACCCGCGCCGCTGGGCGGCCGAGCCTGGCTTGCCGGGGGTCGTCCGCATGCTCGATCCGTACGTCTACCGCTGCCCGGCGGGCCACCCCGACCCCTGTCCGGTCTGCTCCGGCGCGCCGCATCTCGAGGAGATCCTCCAGTACGAGAACCCCGAGACGGTCGCCGCGGTCATT
>Ga0136617_10003117_pt1 | contig 14797 bp, 11 predicted proteins | sample AntDrymUQ3222106_2_FD_129672 | JGI IMG/M metagenome (GOLD analysis project Ga0136617, IMG submission 129672) | Polar desert sand microbial communities from Dry Valleys, Antarctica - metaG UQ322 (21.06) | ecosystem: Environmental > Terrestrial > Soil > Desert | place: Antarctica: Dry Valley... | reverse complement strand
GCGACGTAGCCGTCGTAGAACGTCACCGTCACCCCGACCTCCTTGGCGACGTCGATGGACTGGGCTTGATGACGTTCGTCCACGCAGCCGCGCTACAGGTGCGCCGCGGCCGCAGCGACGACCACCGCCACGATCGGGCCCCAGTCGCAGCCGGGTTGGCGCCTCACCGTCACGAAGTCGTTTACGCCGAAGATCGACGCAACCCCTCCCGCGGCGAACACCGCTTCGGCGAACGGCACACCGACGGCAGCGTCCGGGCTCGTCACGTCGAGCTTCTCTAGCAGCGTGGTGTCCAACGTGAACTTCATCGCGTCGGGGTTCGGTGTCGGCGATGGTGAGGCGTTCGCCACGTGCCGAGCGTAGGGCCCAGGGCCGACGTTCGCGGACCGGGGCGCCGACGTCCGCCCCGATCCGAGTCGGCGGTCGATGCTGTTGCCGGGGGACTTCGCCGAGGAGGCGCTCACCCGAGTCACCGCCGAGCACCTCGACTCGCGCGCAGCGCACAAGCGGTCGTGTCGGCGCCTATTGGTTGACTATCTGAGGGCCTGCCGCGGCGGCGCCGGCGCACACGGACGGGTGACGGTTGGCCCATGGCATGTCGTGTTCGAGGTGGGCGGCGACGCGGATGAGGAGGTCCTCGCGCAGCGAGGCGGCGCTGATCATCACGCCGATGGGAAGCCCGCTCGACGACATGCCCAGCGGGAGGCTCATCGAGGGCTGCCCGGTGAAGTTGAACTGCGCGGTGAAGGGGATTTCGGCGAAGACGTGGTCACACCAGCCGGCGGCGGTGCTGAAGTCGGGTCCGTTCTGGTCGAGCGATCCCACCGGGAGAGGCGGTACCGGGAGCACCGGGGAGAGGTAGAGGTCATACCTGTCGAGGAAAGCACCAAAGCCCCGGGTCACGAGGTTCTGGACGGCGAACGCCTGGGCCAGTTCCATCCCGGTCACCTGGCCGCCGTGCTCCACGCAGGCCCAGGTGGCCGTCTCGAGGTTGTCGGGGCCGGGTTGGCGACCGATGGCGGACCCGAACCCGTACGCGAAGACGGCGGTGAACCAGCTCCAGATCGCGACGTTGGCGGCTAGGAACGCCTCAACCTCGAGCGGCGGTGCCGCCTCGTCGACCGTGTGCCCGGCGGACTCGAGCCGGCGGCCGACGTCCTCGACGACGGCCGCTACTTCGGGATCGACGGGTCGACCCCATGGCGATGTCGTCGATAGGGCCACTCGCAACTGACCCGGGTCGGCGCCCACCTCGTCTGCGTACGGGCGCTCCGGGTTGCGGACGGTGTACTTGTCGCCGGTCGACGGGCCGGCCACCGCGTCGAGCAGGCGGGCGGCGTCGCGCACGGTGCGGGTGACGGCGAACTCGACGGCCAACCCGTTGAGTGCCTCGTCGATGTCTGGCCCGAGCGGCACCCGCCCTCTGGACGGCTTGAGACCGACCAGTCCGGTGCATGATGCGGGGATGCGGATCGATCCGCCGCCGTCGTTGGCGTGAGCGACGGGGACGGCTCGAGCGGCAACCAGGGCGCTCGAACCGCCGCTCGAGCCGCCCGGGATGTGGTCGAGGTTCCAGGGGTTGCGCGTGGGGCCGTTGACGATCGGGGCGGTGTTGGCGTTGAAGCCCAGCTCGGGCGTCGCCGTGCGTCCCAGGGTGGACAGGCCGGCGCGCTTGAATCGGCCCATCAGCGTCGAGTCGTGGTCAGCGACGTACCCGGCAAACAGCCGGCTGCCCGACTCCTGTGCGACGCCCTCGGCCGAGCACACCAGGTCCTTGATGACGAAGGGAACACCGGCGAAGGGTCCGTCGGCGGCGCCGGCGACTGGCTGCTCAAATGGCGGCGCCACCAGCGCGTTGAGCCGAGGCTGCACCTCCTCGAGCGCCGCCATCGCTGCCGTTCGAACCTCCTCGGCGGTGACATCGCCCTTGTCGATCAGTTCCTTGAGGCCGGTCGCGTCGAACTGTGTGTAGTCGCGTACCTCCATCACGATCCCCTTCGAACCTCGGCGTGCGGCACAACGTAGTCAACGACGGCGAGATCGCCGCTTCGTGGCCACGGCCTGCTCACGTCGAGCTGACTCGACACTCCAGTGCCAGGTAGAGCCAATCGAGGTGTGTCAATGGCCGTTCGAGGCGGCATCGCACCCTGCATAAGTATCGCTCGGTCGCGACGTTCGCTGGCAACGATCCCGCTTGTCGCGGCGCCAGCCGCTGAGGGTGCGAGCTCCAGCCCTCGGCAACTACATGCCGATCGGGCGCGTCTCGGCTGAGGGGGCAGCGAATGTTCGGTTTGCGCGTTCGGTCGCTGCTACCGGCACGTTGAGGACAAGCCACTCACTGCTTTGCGCGAGTTTCGGATCGGCGTAACCCGCCTGGGCAGGTTGACGACCCACCATTCGCGTCGTCAACCGTAGTCGAGGTCGTCGCCGGGCCGATCGAACGCCGCGACATCGGCCCCACGACGCGGGCGACCTCAGACACGACACCCCACCGACGAACCCAGGCCATCGGGACCTCCGGGTTGACAATCGACGTTGAAATGCAACCGCGCGTTCGGCCCTTCGCCGCCAGTTCCGTAGCGCCCGACCTGGTGCCCGCTTCGCGAACGTCGCTTGTGCCGTCCGGGTTGCTTGCCACGTTGCGCGAAGTAGCGAGCAACAATGACGAGGTGCCCGTCACGGATCGGTGGAGGATCGGCGAGGAAGGGATCGGAGCGTTCGACGCGTGGTGCGTCGAACGCCGATGGCCGATGGTTCGAGTCCCGACGGAACGAGACATCGGCATCGATGGCTTCGTTCAGGTGACAAACGACGAAGGACGGCCGACGGGAGACGTTTTCGCCGTCCAGGTCAAGTCGGGTGTCTCCTACCTGCGTTCGACTGGCGGAGCGGTGGGCGTCGGCGACCATCGCGAGCTGTGGAGGTACGCGAGCTCTCCGGTCATCGTGGTTGTGCACGACCCGGGCACCGGCGCCATGTGGTGGGCAAATGCGTCGGACGCGCTCGAGCAGGACCCCACTCTGACCACGATCACGGTCACCGAGCCGCTGCCCACGGGTGATGAAGATGCTCTGTCGCTCCTTCGGTCCGTGCGGCTCCGAGCCGACTTCCGGTTCGGAGTGCCGAGAGGTATCGGCAGCACCGACGTCGACGAGCAAGCGGCGGCAGCGTGGCAGTCACTGATGCTGGGGTCTCGATCGTCGCACTCGCTGGTCGCACTCCGCCGGGTGATTGCCAACCTCGACCCAGTGGCCCGTGCGCACGCTGTCAACGTGCTAGCCCATTGCACTCCTCACCCGGACATCTTTTGGACGCCGGACACGCTGCTACCACGTGCCATTCGCGACGAGGTTTGCAGCACGATGCGGTGGAGTCTCGAAGAGCTTGCTGCGCTTCTTGAGGTCATCGACGAGAACGGCATCGACCGAGGATCGACCGGCCAGTCGATGTTCATGCTTGTCTTTGAAGACCCGAGCTGCGGTGAGCTGCTACGGCAAGGAGCAGTTGCGTTCCTCGCCCGTGACGAGGAGCTCGCCGGATGGGCTGCCTACCTCGCCGTCGCGCATGCAGACGATCAGCAGGCGGAGTGGAACGTCCTCCTCGACCTCGCGCCCGCTCTGGTCAGTTCGTTCGTTGCGCCCTACATCGACGAAGGTCTCGCGCACGGGGCTGTTTCACTCGACTGAGAGCAACGCAGCCGGCGTCGCGGCGCCATGGGCACGACGTCGCCCAGCTGCGAGCCAAGCCAGCGAGGTCATCGAAGGACCTGGAGGGCGGCGTTCAACAGCATCACGCCAAGACCTCAACGAGGGCGAGGTGCAGCCGCAAGTGGCGCACCAGGGAGAAGCCGGGCAGCTGTGACACCCCCTGCATAGGATCAGCGAGATGGAGCCCCGTGACGATCGGACGCATACCTCGGCGTTCGGTGTCGGTCGCCGGGAGGGGCACGACGCGAGTGCGTTCTACGCCCGGTTCACTCCGCCGGTGCTGTCCGAGGTCGATCAGGTCAACCGCCCTGATGCCCTGATCGAGGATCTTGCCGGCGGCCGGCTGTTCCATGGGTCGAGCACTGACATGCATCAGCTGCCCGACGCCAGCGTGGCGCTGGTCGTCACCTCGCCGCCGTACTTCGTGGGCAAGGAGTACGAGCTGGCGGTAACGGGCGAGTTCGACTCGGCGTCACGGATCCCTGGCACCTACTTCGAGTTCCTGGACATGCTTCGCTCGGTGTTCACCGAGTGCGTCCGGGTGCTGGAGCCGGGCGGGCGGATCGCGGTGAACGTCGCGAACCTGGGTCGCAAGCCGTACCGCAGCCTCAGCGCCGACGTCATCAGCATCTTGCAAGACGACCTGGGGCTGCTGTTGCGCGGTGAGGTGATCTGGGAGAAGGCGTCGACGTCGTCGGGGTCGTGCGCGTGGGGCTCGTTCGCCAAGGCGTCCAACCCGGTGCTGCGGGACATGACCGAGCGGGTGATCATCGCTTCCAAGGGCCGGTTCTCCCGGGCTTTGGGCTTGAAGGAACGGCGCCTTCGACATCTGCCCCACGAGTCCACGCTGGCTAACGACGAGTTCGTGGACGTCACCCGTGACGTATGGCGCATCGACGCCGAGTCGGCGACCCGGGTCGGCCACCCCGCTCCGTTTCCAGTCGAGCTGCCCCGCCGGTTGATCGACCTATACACCTACAAGGGCGACCTCGTCCTCGATCCGTTTGCCGGCTCGGGCACCACGCTGGTGGCGGCAGCACGAACAGGTCGGATCGGCGTCGGCTATGACACCGATGACAAGTACGTGCACCTCGCCCAGAGGCGCCTCGACGCCGAGCTCGAGCGGGCGACGAAACGTGATGCAACGATCCGGCGCATTGAGCTCGCCGAGCCTCCTCAGCAGCAGGAACTCCTTGCCCAGCTGCTCCCTGAGGACCGCCAAGAGCATTTCCAAGCACGCGCCGTGCGCGAAGGCAAGAAGGCGCAGGACATCGCCAAGCTCCGCCTGCTTGAGGCCGGGTTCGACAACGTCGACGACAAGGCCCGCCACCCCTCGGGAATCATCGAGTTCAACTTCCTGCTGACCAGCCCCGACGCGGCTCGCCAATGGTGGGTCGACGTCTCAGGAGCGTTCACAACGAGCCGCCCGGGGCTCCAGCGAACCGACACCGTGTGGAAGTTGCTCGGTCGACTCCACGTGCTCAAGGCGATGAGCGACGGCCAAGACCGCCGGGACGAGGGCGTGCTCGTTCTCACCTCCAACCTGCCAAAACCGGGCTCGCCGGGCGACCGAGCGCTGCACGCGATCGGCCCCGGGGTTATCTTTGACGCCATCGAGCTGTACGACCCGGCCGGCCTCGACCGGCTCAGGCGATACGCCGAGTCGTCGGATCAGGCGCCGCTGCCCGGCTTCTGGCTCGAGAGCGAGCTGGTCGAGAACCCGCGGTGATGGTCCTCAAGTCCATCGGCGCGTACGCGGTGCGACGCAGTGATCCCGAACAGGCGCCCTTGCTCGCCGACTCCGAGGAGACCTTGAACAAGGTCATCGCCCTGAAGTGGATCGGCGAGTGGAAGCCGCACGCCGACGACTCCGCAGCCGCTGAGGTGCGGGAGGCGATCCTCGACGAACGGTGGAGCGATGCGGTCGTCGGTTGGATGACCGCCACGGGCGAGGTGCTCGACATCTTCCCGTTCGGTCTGGAAATCCACGAGGAACGCGACTACCCCGACGAGGAGTTCGGTGGGCGGGTTCAGATGACTCCATTGTTCCGGCAGGGCTAGACCGCGACGTGCCCGACGTCCGAACCGAGATCACCGAGATCGTCACAGGTCTCGCCATGCTCGGCTACCAAGACGTCCGACGTGCCCTCGAGGTGCGGCCTCGCCACATCACCCACGTCGACGAGCCGGTCTTCGACCGCCTCGACGTTGCGTGGACGAGCGGACGATTCGCTTCGGAGTTCAGCACCGCCTGGGACAATGGCAGCGCGTTCGCCCGCTCGTCGCTCGGCTTGCGCGGGCGCCCGCCCTGGACCTTGGAGTGGAAGGGTCACCACAAGCCGGCCAGCAAGACAATCGAGACGATCCCGGCCGATCTGCGCATCGACGGCGTCTACCTGATCTCCTGCAAGTACGGGTCACGCATCCTGCACAACGCAGGTCCCGTTGCCCTGTTCGACCACCACCTTGCACCGAGCGGCCCGGTCGGTCGCGCCGATTGGTTCGAGCTCGTCGCCCCCGACGCGTTTCGTGCCGTGTGGCAGCCCGTGCTGGCCAGCGTCGGTCTCGCCGCGACGATCACGCCATCCACGACGAGTAAGCAACAGCGTCAGCTGATCAGGGGGGCACTCGAGCTCTCGCCGATCGTGACGATGTCGCCGGACTACACCGCGTTCGTCGAGGCGGTGTCGCAGCAGACAGCGCGACGTTGGCGCCTGCGACTCAACAGCGCAGCGGCTCGCAGCGAGCTCTACTGGCGGCTGCTGCGCATGCAGGCGGCACCGTACTTCGTGCTCGGCGCACGCCACGACGGTTCCGCGCTGCGTTACCGGATCGACACGCCATGGGACTTCCAGCGCCGCCACATGATCAGCGCTTTCGACGTGACGCCTGGGTCGCGCGGTCAACCGTCGGTCGACTGGCGTGTCTTGGTCACGGAGCGCAACACGGGCGCCGACGTCGTGGTTGCCGGGCACGTGGAGGTCCGTTGGTCGCACGGCAAGCTCAACGGCGCCCCCGAGGCCAAGGTGTATCTCGACACCGACCCGCTCCAGGTACCCGGCTACGACGCCCTGTAGCGCTGACGCGGACGCAGCTGGCTCCTGCGACTTGGCGCCACCGTCAGCTGAGCCACTACTCCTTCGACGACTTGGGAGGGACCACAGGGCGCTGCTTGCGGGGCGCTTCCCGTCGCCCCCGGCGTCCGCGGTCTCGAGGACGTTGAACAGGTAGTTGGTGTCGTCGAGCACCTGGCGCCAGTAGTCCTTGGGCAGGCCGGCGATAACGAACCGCGCCCACCCGAGCGCCTCCTCCACTTGGACCAGTTGGGCCGTGTCTCGAACCTGGGCCGACCCGATCAGCACCTCTCGGACGAACCGCAGGTACACGTAGGTCAGGAACTGCAGGATCGGCAACACCACCTCGACGAGCGCAACGTTGTCCTCGTAGGCCAGTCCGAACCGCTCGGGCTCCCCCTCTCGGGTCTCGATCTTGCGAAGGGCGAGCTGGACCTCGAACGTGTTCGAGTGGGTGAAGGGAGAAAGCAGCCCGTACTTACGCCAGTCGAGCCTCAGCACATCGGCGACGAGTCCGGTCGCGTTGAACTTGGGCTCACCAACGAGCGACCTGTTGCTGACCGCACCCCACGGATGGTCTCGGTAGACCGACACGTGCACGATCCGGAGGAAGGCTTCGTAGATCGTGCGAGTCAGAGTCATAGCGTCCTGATACGAGCCCTTAGTCAGCCGGTCGATGGCCGAGTGGAACGTCTTGAGGTTCTCGGCCAGCAGGATGAACTGGACCGCGCGGTGCTGAGGCCAGGCGGACTTGTCGACGAAGTTCACCTGGTCGACCAGCGCGACCAGCTCGTCGAAGGGCACGTGCAACTGGTCGACGGCGCGCCCGTATTCGTCCATGAAACCGTCCAGGTGCTGCGCCTCGAAAGCATCGAGCTCGACCTGAACCTTGGACGGCAAATGGCGCAGCAACCAGTCATCGAAGGCTTGCTGAGCTTCCTCGGACGAGTTGAACCTCGTCTCCACGGCGGGCACGGTACGTGCGCTGCCGCCCGATCAGTCCGACAGCCGGCCGGACGTGTGCAGACGTCGGCTGCCGACTGGACGCCGAGCGCCCCGTCGGAGACGCACTCTGGACCACTTCAGAGTTCGCAGGCGAGCGTGTCCGTGCGAGAGTGCACGGTGCAGCTGGGGTGTCGGCCGGGAGTCAAACGCCCAGGCAGGTGAGGTAGCTCACCGGACGGGGCCGCCTTCGCTATGGCACTCCCGAGCCGAACTCCTTCTCTGCTGGCCGGATGACCTCCTGCCAGAGGAACGCGATGGCGTCGCCGGCGAGTGCGACGAAGCGGAAGTCAGTGATGGGTTGCCCACGATGAGCGGGAGGGGGATCAGGCAGCCGGAAGTTGCGTAGCGCCATCTTCTCGGACGCGTCCGGGACCTCGCCCGGTTCAGACGGCACGTCCCGGCGCATCGCGCCTGCGACCCAGATTCCGTGACGGTCCTCGCCGCACGCAACATCCGCGATCGTTCTGCCCGACTCGATGTCCACCAACTCCGCCATCTGTCCCGGCAGACCCTGTTTCTCGATCTGATTCCGCAGCCGTTTGAAGTAGGCCATCAGCGGATCGGCGCTGAGTGCGGCTCGGCGGGTCGCATACCAGCCGTCGAAGCGATCGATCTTGCTCGACAACTTCTGGAGCAGGAAGGTGGAGCGCCTGCATTCGATGACCACATACCGGATCAGGGCGAGCTGGATCACTACTGGCGCTCCATGCTCCAGCTGGTGCACTGCATGCTCCGCAGCGTGCAGTGCGCCGCCGGCCTGGTCGAGGATCTGCTGAACGGTCAGCTCGCTCAGCCGATGGTGCGGCAACTCCGGGACGTGAGGCAGGTCCGGGTAGCTCACGGGAGGCATTCTGCCGCCACGGTTAAGCCTGCGATGGCCCGCTACCCAGGGGATGTCTCTTCGTCGCTCCCCACAGCGGCGACGGGCCGCGCAGTTGGTTCATTGATAACTGCTGTGAAGTCGGACTGGTGCCGGTCACGCCGATCCATGACGGCGCCCTGCGCCGCGGTCAACGCGTAGTGGTAGTCCGAGGGCTCACCGGGTAGCTCCAGCGCTCGGAACAGGGTGGCCACGTCCGGCATCCGTTCGGCCGCGTTGACGGCGGGCGACTCCGATGAGATGACCTCCTCGCCATTCTCAACGTAGGTCCACATGAGCAAGTCGTCCGCGCCTCCGGTCATCGGCTCGGACGGGGAGCCTGGGCTTGACGATCGCAACAGATCAACGAGCCCTGCAGGTGGCGTGAACGACACGCCCGGGTGTCGCCGAATCGGCGGAACCATTCGGGCGCGGCAACCGACGCCGACGTTAGGCGACAACCGACAACCCTCTCGGACGGTTGGTCGCACCCCAGCCTGCGGTCGGGAGCCGTGAGCGGAGTCCGCCACCACGAGTTCGGCGCGCACCGAACGACGACGGTCGAGACGGCCCCGGACGACGGGTCGAGCAACTGATCCGGCGTTCGAAGCGGTCGAGGGCTGGAGCTTGCGGCGGTCGAGAGGACGCACCGAACGACGGGGCGGCGGTTCGCTCTCCCGCCTCGGGAACGGCTGCCGAGCCGGCGTTCGGGGGCCTGGTGAACGCCGGGAGGGCGCCTTCGGCCGTCGGAGACGACGGGCCGCGCCCGCGCTACGCCAGCTTCTTGTACTTGATCCTGTGCGGCTGGTCGGCGGCGGTGCCGAGCTCCTTGTGGCGCCATTCCTCGTACTCGGAGAAGTTGCCTTCGAACCAGCGGACCTGGCTGTCGCCTTCGAAGGCCAGGACGTGGGTGGCGATGCGGTCGAGGAACCAGCGGTCGTGGCTGATCACGACGGCGCAGCCGGGGAACGACTCGAGGCCGGCCTCCAACGCCCGCAGCGTGTCGACGTCGAGGTCGTTGGTCGGCTCGTCGAGCAGCAGCACGTTGCCGCCGGCCTTCAGCACCTTGGCCAGGTGGACGCGGTTGCGTTCGCCGCCGGAGAGGTCGCCGACGCGCTTCTGCTGGTCGGCCCCCTTGAAGTTGAAGCTGGCGACGTAGGCCCGTCCGTGGATCTCGCGGTTGCCAACCTTGAGGTGGTCGACGCCGCCGGTGATCTCCTCGTAGACAGTGGCGTCGGCGGCGAGGGAGTCGCGTGACTGGTCGACGTAGCTCAGGTTGACGGTGTCGCCGATCGTGATCGCGCCGGCGTCGACGGGCTCCTGGCCGGTCAGCATCTTGAACAGCGTCGTCTTGCCGGCGCCGTTGGGTCCGATGATGCCGACGATCCCGGCCTTCGGCATCGAGAACGAGAGGTCTTCGATCAGCAGCCGGTCGCCGAAGCCCTTGCGCAGCCCCTGGACCTCGATCACGGTGTCGCCGAGGCGAGGGCCGGGCGGGATGGCGATCTCCAGGCGCTGGTCCTCGCCGCGGATCGCCTCGGCCTCGGCTTGCAGCTTGTCGTAGGCGGCGAGGCGGGCCTTGCCCTTGGCCTGGCGGGCCTTGGGCGCCATCCGGACCCACTCCAGCTCGCGCTCGAGGGTGCGCTGGCGGGCCACGTTGGAGCGCTCCTCGCGAGCGAGGCGCTCCTGCTTCTGCTCCAGCCACGACGAGTAGTTGCCCTCGAACGGGAAGCCGCGGCCGCGGTCGAGCTCGAGGATCCACTTGGCCACATTGTCGAGGAAGTAGCGATCGTGGGTGATCGCGACCACGGTCCCCGCGTACGCGCCGAGGAACTGCTCCAGCCAGTCGACGGACTCGGCGTCGAGGTGGTTCGTCGGCTCGTCGAGCAGCAGCAGGTCAGGCCGGCTGAGCAGCAGACGGCAGAGGGCGACGCGGCGGCGCTCGCCGCCCGACAGCGTGGTGACGTCGGCGTCGTCGGGCGGGCAGCGCAGCGCGTCCATGGCGATCTCGACGTTGCGGTCCAAGCTCCAGGCGTCCGCCGCCGCGATCTTGTCCTCCAGGGCCGCCTGTTCGGCACCGATCTTGTCGTAGTCGGCGTCGGGCTCGGCCCACATCGCCATGACCTCGTTGTAACGATCGATGATCGACTGCACGGCGGTGACGCCGTCCATGACGTTGGCGCGCACGTCCTTGGCCGGATCGAGCTGCGGCTCCTGGGCCAGGTAGCCGACGCTGAACCCAGGCGTCAGCCGGGCCGTGCCCGAGTAGCCGTCGTCCAGGCCGGCCATGATCTTGAGCAGCGACGACTTGCCGGCCCCGTTGGCGCCGATCACGCCGATCTTGGCGCCCGGATAGAACGACAGCGAGATGTTCTCCAGGACCGTGCGGTCCGGCGGATAGAAGCGCGTCAGCTTGTGGGACGTATAGATGAACTCGTGGGCCATGAGGCCGTCGAGGGTACCGATGCGCGGGCGACGACGAACGGCGGGGCACTGGGCGCCGATGGTGCGCGACGATGGGTTCATGCGGGTGCTCGTCTCGACCACGGCCGGCTCGGGACACTTCGGTCCACTCGTGCCGTTCGCAGCGGCGTGCCGCGACGCGGGCCACGATGTCCGAGTCGCCGCACCGGCATCGTTCGCCAGCGCGGTCACCCGCGCCGGCTTCGAGCACGCGCGGTTTCCGGACGTGCCGCCCGACGTGATGGGGCCGATCTTCGGACGCTTGCCGGAGCTGCCGCCCGGTGAGGCCGACCGCGTCGTCGTGACCGAGATCTTCGGCCGGCTCGACGCCCAGGCGGCGCTCCCGGCGCTGCGCGCGCTGGTCGAGGAGTGGCGACCCGACGTCGTCCTGCGCGAATCGTGCGAGTTCGGCTCATTGGCGGCCGCCGAAGCGGCCGGGGTGCCGCACGTGCAGGTCTCGATCGGTATCGGTTCGATGAGTCGTTACCTCATGGGGCTGGTCGCCGAGCCACTGGCCGAGCTGAGCGTGCTCGCCGGGCTGCCCGAGGATGGGGCGATGGCGGCGATGATCAGCTCGCCCGGGTTCACGAGTGTGCCCGCTGAGCTCGACGGCGACGGTGGTGGGTCCCCGACCGGCGACGGCGGGGAGTCCGGCAGGTTCTGGCGATTCCGCGACCGCACGCTGGCCACCGGCGGGGGCTCGCTGCCGCCGTCGTGGGGTGACCAGGATCACCCTCTCGTGTACGTCACGTACGGATCTGTCGCCGGCACGCTCCCGCCGTTCGTCCCGCTCTACGCCGCAACCCTCGACGTGCTCGCCTCCGCAGCGGTGCGCGTGCTGATGACGACGGGTGACGGCGACGACGGCGTGGTCCCGCCGGAACGCGTGCCGGCCAACGCCCACGTCGAGCGGTGGTGGCCGCAGACCGACGTGATGCATCACGCCGCGGCCGTGGTCGGCCACGGTGGCTTCGGCACGACGATGCTCGCCCTTGCGGCCGGCCGGCCGCAGGTGGTCCTGCCCCTCTTTGCGTTCGACCAGACCGTCAACGCCGAACGTGTCGCCGCCATCGGCGCCGGCATCCACCTCGAGGGTGGCCCGGCCGCGGTGCCGGCGATTCCGGACGCCGTGGCGGACGTCCTCGCCAACCCCCGCTACGCAGCCTCCGCGGCCGGCGTCGCCGCTGACATCGCCGCCCTGCCCGACGTGGCGGCGTCGGTCCCGATCCTCGAGGACCTCGCTCACCGCTGATCACGCTGGCCGGCCCGCCGTCGACTCAACCGAGTGTCGAAGCCGACGCGAGTGTCCTCGGTGACCCCGTGGTCCCCGTGACCCCGTGGTCTCCGAGGACACTCGGGTGCGCAGTTCGCGGCTCCGTGCCCGGGCAGACTGGAGGCGCCGAGAGGAGGTGCGGCCCTGGTGTACGGATGGCTGGCCGGTGCCGTCGTCGCCGTGCACCTGGCGTTCATCGCGTTTCTCGTCGTCGGGGGCTTCCTAGCCTGGCGCTGGCCGGCGCTCGTGTGGTTACACGTCCCAGTCGTGGTTTGGGGCGTGTTCATCGTCGCCGTCGGGTTCCCGTGCCCGCTGACGCCGTTGGAGAAGGCGCTCCGGCGGCGGGCCGGCGGCGCCGCCTACGAGGGCGGGTTCATCGATCAGTACCTGCGCGACGTCGTGTACCCCGGCGACCTGACCGGCCTGGCCCGGGCGCTCGTCGCGGCGCTGGTGGTGGTCAGCTACCTGGGGCTGGTGCGCCGGCGACGGATGCCGCGACCGGCCGCTCGGCACTGACCGGCGGCGCAACGGCCGGCTCGTCGGTCGCCTCGGCCGCCGCCGCCGGCCGGCGGGTCGTGAGCACGGCGGCGGCCACGAGGTACAGCGCCAGGCCGGCGAGGACGGCCCGGTTGAACCCGAAGGCCATCGACAGCATCGTCGTCAGCGACGCCCCGAGCACCGAGAAGAATCCGTTGACGGCCCACGCCCACGCCACGAGGCGGCCCCGGTCGGCTCCGGCGCCGGCGGAGTCGGTGGCCTCGACGATGGCGTTCATGCCGGTGGGCAGGAACACGCCCAGCAGCAGGCCGACGGGGAAGAGCAGCACGAACACGACGGCCATGCGGGCCCACTGCGGCCAGGCCAGCGCGACGTCGGTGATCGGCGCCGCGACGAGCAAGTACACGACGGTCAGCACGACGAGCGCACCGGTCACTCCAAGCAGGCCGGCCACCCGCCGGGTCGACGCCGACCACCGCGCCCCGGCGGCCGTGGCCAGGAGCAGCGTGAACAGCGACACCGACAGCGACAGCGTCGGGAACCCGAGCAGCAGTGCGAACCGCTGGATCATGCTGATCTCGACGAGCATGAACCCGAGCCCGAGCGCGGCGAAGTAGACGAAGAAGCGCCCGCGGTGTGGCGGCGGGGCACGGCCGGTGTCACGGCGGCGGGTCAGCGCGAACGGCAGCCACAACAGCACGGCCGCCACGATCGTGGCGACAGCCAGCAACACAAGCAGCAGGCGCTCGCCGATCGCGATCTCGGAGTCCTCGTAGCTGCGCTCCCAGTTCGTCAGCACGGACGAGAACGGTGTGAAGTGCCAGAAGAACGGCCGCTCGTCGTCGATGGCCGAGATGTCGTAGTCGTAGCCGTCGACGAGCGCGGCGACCGCCTGGTCGCTGTCGACGATCAGCTCCGTCGTGAGGCCTTCCTCGACAGCCCCGCCCGGTTCATGAAGGATCCGGGCGTTGGGCACCTCGGCCACGGCGGCGGCGACGCGCTCGTTGGTTGCCGGGGTGATCGGCTGGCGCGCCAACAGGATCGTCGTCGCTCGCCCGACCTCCAGCTCGCTGCGCTCGACGATCAGGGCCGTGTGGGCGCTGAAGTCCTCGACCTCATCGTCGAGCGCGGCCCGGGCCGTGACGAGATAGCGGGCCGTGCGCGTCGGGCGGCTGTCGAAGTCGAAGTCGCCGAACTGGGCCACGATGGCGCCGCCCGGAGCGAGGTGCTCGAAGGCGGTGTCGATCATCTCCTCGGTGTACAGGTAGCTCTCCGACAGCACGAAGGCGCCCGACGTGGCGGCGTTGCCGGCGGCGTAGCTGTCGGGGGCGACGAACCAGATGAGGTCGTACTGGTCGTCACTGCGGGCGAGGAACGTGCGGCCGTCACCCTGCACGTAATTGACGTCGGGGTGCTCGGTGATGTCGCCGGCGTAGTCGGCGAACGGCCCGCGCAGCAGCTCCACGGTGATCGGGTTGAGCTCGACGGCATCGACGTGGCCGACGCCGTACGTCAGGGCGGCCTGGATCTCGTTGCCCCCGGCGGCGCCGATGATCAGCAGGTTGGGATCCTCTTCGACGGCCGCGAACGGGATCTGGCGGCTGTCGGTCTCGAACCGCTCGGTCGTGGCCGGCGTCCCGTCGTAGCGCCAGATCGCCGAGCCCCACAGCCCGTCGTGGTGGAGGATGTGGTGCTCGCCGGTGCCGCCGAGATTGCCGAGGTCGACGGCGTCGACGCGGAACACGGCCCCCCAGTCGCCGCCGGCGATGGTGTCGCCGTCCTTGAGCGTCTTCGTGGCATCGGTGCGTACCTTGAGCTGCCCGGCGGCGAGCGCGCCGGCGGCGACGAGCACGACGGCGAGCGCGCCGGTGACGAGGCCCCGGCCGGTGGCCCAGCTCCCGAGCAGCCCGAGGCCGGC
>Ga0136617_10003116_pt1 | contig 14797 bp, 16 predicted proteins | sample AntDrymUQ3222106_2_FD_129672 | JGI IMG/M metagenome (GOLD analysis project Ga0136617, IMG submission 129672) | Polar desert sand microbial communities from Dry Valleys, Antarctica - metaG UQ322 (21.06) | ecosystem: Environmental > Terrestrial > Soil > Desert | place: Antarctica: Dry Valley... | reverse complement strand
TCCACCCCGTAACAGAACCCGAACCTGTCAGCGAGGCGCAGGGTAAGGCCGTCCCTCTCGAAGACGTCGCCGTTCTCGTGGAGCCTATCCACTACCTCCGAGCGGTAGTCACGGTTGAGGAGGTGCTGGATGTTCTCCCGCATCTTGAAGCCCTTGCGATAATACTTTTGCGCTTCCACACTCACCCCTCGTTACTACTCGGTAAACGTACAAAGTAAAGGTCTCTCGGCTCCCCGAAAGTTTACCCCATCTCACCCCGCTCGTCGGTCCCCAGCATATCCTTGGCTGCCCACTTTGCATACGAATTGTGGTGTAAAATATCTGCCTATGGCTTACACGGTCATGCTCGCCGACGATGACCCCGCTCTCCTGGAAGAGGCTGCGGATGCCCTACGTGGGGCGGGCTTCAAGGTGGTAGAGGCGATTGACGGCCAGGCGGCGCTGCAGGAGGCCCTGAGCCGGAGGGTCGACCTGATCGTAATGGACGCATCCATGCCGGAGGTCGGCGGCCTCGAAGCCTGTCACTGTCTCAAGGCGATGCCCAAGACTCAGAAGATACCCGTGGTCCTTACGGTCGCCAAGAGGGACCCAGCGGCTCGCACCCTCGGCGAGAGGACTCACGGCTCCGTCCGCATCTTGCGCAAGCCCTTCCTCCCCGAGGAGTTAGTCTCGCTAGCCAGGCAACTCGTCAAGCGCAAGTCCCTGATCTAACCCGCCGAACCCGGAGCCATCCCTGGAGCAGAGTAAGCAATTCACCGCGCCGTGCTGCGCGCTCTGCCAACCTTCTATACGATTCATTTTGATCCTGGCGGTTCGGCTCGGAGGTTTACCGTGACGAAAGCTGTCATCGTCGGCGGGGGCATCGGCGGTCTAACGGCGGCGATCTCGCTGCGTCGGATTGGCGTAGACGCCGTGGTCTTGGAGAAGGCAGGTGTGATGCGGGAGATCGGGGCCGGCATCTCGCTGTGGGCTAATGCGATGAAGGCGCTTGAGAGGTTGAGTCTAGCCGACGCGGTCCGGGCGGTCGGACGGGAGGAGATCGGCGGCACGATCCGTCTCTCCGGTGGCGAGACGCTTTCGGAGATCCCGGCGGACGCACTGGAGGAGAGATTCGGCCGCAACGTCGTGCTGCAACGCCCCGACCTCCAGAGAGTACTGCTCGCGGCGCTGGGCGAAGCCGACGGCACGGTGCGTCTCGGCGATGGGTGCCTGGGCTTCCGGCAGGATGGCGCGAGTGTAACGGCGCTCCTCACTGACGGACGAGAGGAGCGCGGAGACCTCCTGATCGGGGCGGATGGCCTGAGCTCGGTGATCCGTAAGCAACTGTTCGGCGACGAAGAGCCCCGCTACGCCGGGTTCACCGCGTGGCGTGGGCTGGCAGACCTCGGGGACGGGCGGGACGGCGACGGGTTCGAGGCTTGGGGGAGAGGCAGTATCTTCGGGCTCGTGGGCCTCGGACGGGGCCGTTTCTACTGGTACGCCACGAAGAACGCTCCGGAGGGCCAGCCGGACGCGCCGGAAGGCCGCAAGGCGGAGCTGCTGAGACGCTTTGGCTCCTGGCACGAGCCGGTCCCGTCCGTCATACGGGCGACGGAGGAGACAGAGATACTGCGCAACGACGTTTACGATCGTGGACCCCTGAAGAGGTGGGGCGAAGGCCGCGTGACCTTACTCGGTGATGCGGCCCACCCTATGACCCCGAACCTGGGCCAGGGCGCCTGTCAGGCGATAGAGGACGCGGTCGTGCTGGCGGAGTGTGTGCGATACGGGAACGGAGACGCCCAGGCCGCCTTGCAGCTCTACGAAGAACGGCGCAGAGCGCGGACGGCCAGTGTCGTGCGGCGTTCGAGGCTCATGGGAAGGGTTGGCCAACTTGAGAACCCCCTGCTATGTGCGATGAGGAACGCGGCGGCAAGGGCGATGCCGCTCCGTCTCCAACTGCGGCAGCTCGACCCCATCCTCGGCTACGAAGCGTAGCAGCTCCGTCGCGCCCGTGGGCTATCTAACCCACCGAGAAGCGCCGCGATGCTAAGATTTGCTATCCGGCAGGCCCGGTTCAGAGAGCGGGTTCGACGGCTTGCAGCCGGGTCGATGCTGCGGGTAGACCATATAGCGCTGGGCAAGATCATCGGCTCCTTCCTTAAGGTGCCGGCGCTGTTTTGCGAGCTGGCGGTACAGGCCGGGAGGCTGGAGAGAGAGGAGACCTTGGACGACACTACCCTGGAGCTAACCCTGGACGACCTGCCACGCCCACCCCTCTACCGTCTTGTGGACGAGGAGGGACGGGATGTATACGCGGAGACCGAGGTCGGAGGCGAGCCCGCAAAAAAGGTCGTCACACTCTTCGCCAGCCGCGAGCCGGCGGAAGAGTTCGCTGCCCGGGCAATAGAGTTCGGCCTGGACGCTCTCGCCGGTACCGTTGTGCGGGAGCTAAAGGACTGGGGCGAGGTCGAGGCATACGCCGGCGGGGGACAGGATTACGTGGTCTTTGTCTCCGAAATGGGTAGCGCCCTCTTCCATGCGGGGGATGTCGCGCGCCACGCTGCCGGGAGGGTCGGAGAGGTCCCCTTGCCGCTCTACCTCATAAGCGACGAAAAGGGCGAGGCGCCCCTGATCTCCGTGGAAACAGACGAAGGAGGCGGAGCAAGCGAAGCCGGCGAAGTGCTCGTCGCCGCCCTCTTTAGCACCCCCGAAAAGGCCCGCGCCTTCAAGGAAAAAGCCGCGCACCTCGACCTCCCAGACGGCCTCGGCAAGATAGACGACGAAGATGGCCTGAGACGCCATGCCCTCGTGGCGCGGCGGGCCGGGGCCGATTACGCCGTTGTAGACCCCGAGTCGGGAGCGACCGAAGCGATCCCTCTAGAAGAATGGACCCAATGACACAACAGTCCCCAATGGGAACCCCGACGGTAACCTCGATCCTCGCCCTGGATGTTGATTCGACCATCTGGGATTTGACCGCCTGGGTCTGCGACGCCGTGCTCGACGTAACCGGCGAGACGCTAAACCCGGAGTCCTGCACCACCTGGACCCATGTCCTCGACCTCTACGGCGAGGAGGCCACGATGGAGGTCTACACTCGCGCCCTCTCGCCCGAGCGCGTCCGCGAACGCGAGCCCTACCCCGGCTCTGCGAAAGTCCTCCGCGGTCTGCGGAACAAGGGCATCAGCCTGCACTTCGTCACCCACAACTGGGACCCGGAGGCCATGACACCGCACCTCGGGCCCTGGCTCGAAGAGCACTTCGGGACCGGTATCGGCCTGACCGTCACTACCGAGGACAAGCTCGGCATCCTGGACTCTCTGGGAGCCTTCGGTATAGTCGACGACCGTCCCGACACCATCTCCCGCGTCGCCGACGCCGGTCTGTGGGCCGCCACGATGATACAGCCCTGGAACCGCGAGCTCGTCAAGGACCACCCGAAGATTCACGGCTTCACACACTGGCGCGAGGTCCCGGATCTCCTGCCGCCCTTGCCAAACGGCTCTGGCGGCGGTTGAACAAGCATGTCGTCTAAGCCTGTCCTTCGCCGGCTCGTCCTGCTCGGTACGCCTCTCGCTCTGGCTGTGTTGATGCTCTTTCACCCGTCCCCGTACTCGGACGTGGTCGACGAGTTGGTACCAATTGCGGGCTGGTGGATAACCATACATACTGTCCAGTTCGTCCTGTTCGCGTTTATGGGCGCGGCGGTCTGGATGCTCACTGACGGCCTGCGTGGAATAGCTGCTACGGGCAGTCGCGCCGCCGCCGTGGTCTTCGCGCTGTTCTACGACATCGGGGACGCCGTCGCGGGCATTAGCACCGGCATCCTCGCCCGGAGCGCCGCGGGGCTACCCGCCGAAGAGCAGGCCGCTATTGCCGGGGCCGTGGAGATACTCTTCCGGAGTCCCGTAAAGAATCTCGTCTTCGCGGTCGGCATCAATGCCTGGGCCGTGGCGCTGATAGCGGCCGCCGTAGCGCTCTTCTGGGCCAGGTCGCCGCGCGTGCCGCTCTTTTTGCTGGCGCTGCCGGTGTTCTTTATGAGCTTCGACCATGCTTTCCCGTTCGGCTCGCTGACCTTCGGTTCCTTTTTTGTCGTCGCCTTGTGGATCGAACTCGCCCGGCCAAAGCAGTCTGCTGACCACGGAGATTTTCATCAATCCACGACGCCGCCTCTCTTCGAGGGGGAGCGTTGATGCGCCGGACTCGCCCGGCATCCATGCGGGCGTGGAGGGTCCTCGAAGATCTCCCGACTCTGGAGACGGATCGTCTGGTCCTGCGTAGGATGACGCTGAACGACGCCGAGGCCGTCTTCGCCTACACCTCCGACCCGGAGGTGACCCGCTACGTCCTGTGGGACACGCACCGCTCCATCCAGGACTCGCGTGCTTTTTTGGAGCTCGCTATCAGCAAATACGATGGCGGTGGCGAGCCTGACTGGGGCATCGTGTACAAGGGCGACCACCGCTTCGTGGGTGCGTGCGGCATCGTCTCCTGGGAGCCCGACAATGCCCGCGCCGAGATCGGCTACACGCTCTCCCGCGACTACTGGGGCCGGGGCCTCGCCCCCGAGGCCGTGCGAGCAATGATCTCCTTCGGCTTCGGGCGGATGGACCTGAACCGCATCGAGGCCCGCTGCATCGCCGAGAACACCGCCTCCGCCCGCGTCATGCAAAAGGCCGGTATGACCCGCGAGGGCAAGCTCCGGCAGCGGGAGTTCATCAAAGGCGCCTACCGGGACATGGAGCTATACTCGATCTTGAAGAGCGAGTTCCCGGGCTATTAGAGTTCGGCGACGGCCGGGATAATCTCTCTGCCGAAGGTCTCCAGCGGTTTTATCTCGTGTACGTTTGGCATGTTGAAGATCAAGTGCTGTATCCCAGCCTCGCTCATCTCACGGCAGTGATCGATCACCTGTTCAGACGTCATGCCATCTGGTCCCAGATTGACGGTACTCAAAGCGGTGCGCTCTATCTCTTCGTAGTCGCGCCCTACGTCCTCGCAGTGGCCTCGCAAGACGTCGAGCTTGTGACGCACCGCGTCCGCCCCAGGGTAGGCGAACAGGTTGCAGGCGTCGGCGTACTCGGCGACCAGCCGCAGCGTTTTTCTCTCACCCATGCCGCCGATCATGATCGGTGGGTGCGGGCGCGACAACGCCTGCGGATTGTTAAGCGTCTCCTCCAGACGGTAGTGGGAGCCGTGGTACGGTCCTGCCTCATCCGACCACATCTGGTGCGCTATCTTCAACGCCTCCTCCAACTGCTCGAAGCGTTCCTTCGTGGAGGGGAAGGGGACGCCGAGACCACGCGACTCGCGCTCGAACCAGCCCGCCCCGATGCCGAGGTACGCCCGCCCGCCTGAGAGCACGTCCAGGGTCGTCGCGGTCTTTACGAGGATACCCGGGTAGCGGTAGTGGACGCCGGTGACCAGGGTGCCGAGCTTCACGTTCGCGGTAACGCTGGCCAGGTAAGTCAGGGTGCTGTAGCCTTCTAGCATCGGGTCCTCGGCCGGGCCAACGTACTCGATCTGGAAGAAGTGGTCCATTACCCACAGGCTCGCAAACTCCGCCTCGTCAGCGGCCCTACCGATCTCCGCGAGTCTGCCTCCGATACCCTCCGGTCCTTCAGGCCACGTGAAGCTCGGAACCTGCAATCCAATACGCACGATTACCCACCCTTCGTTAGTCTCGCCTCAACGACGCTCCAGCTCCGGCGGCGCGCCTGCTCGGAGTCCTCCCAGAATAAGTATAAGGTGTGAGCCTTCAGACGATCAACCAACGCCGCCAGAGCGAGCGTGACGGGTGAGCGAATCGAAGAGACGTCCGACGTCCCTCTCGGTGTTGTAGAGATGCGGCGAGACCCGCAGGCTGCGGCCCCGCACGCTGACAAAGACGTTCTCCCGTGCCAGCCGGGCGGCGAGGTCTCTGGGCGCTTCGGGGCCGAGATCGAGGCCGATCATGTGTCCAGCTCGTCTCTCCGCCGGCACGACTCTTATGTTAAGGCCGCGCGCCTCGTCTCCGATGCGGGCCGTGAGAGCTTTCAAGGTCTCGGCGATGTTGTCCACGCCCCAGGCGAGGACTTGTCGCAGTGCCTCGTTCGCCATTGGGAGGAGGATAAAGTTGCTGCGCTCGCCGACGTCGAAGCGTCTGGCGCCGGGCTGAAAGGCGTCTTCGTATTGCACGAGCTTGGAGAAGTCTTCGCTACCGCGGCGGTTGATCCAGTTGTGCTCTATCGGGTCGCCCTCCCGGTGCTCCTCGCCGACGTACATAAACCCGATTCCATAAGGCCCGAGCAACCACTTGTACGACCCCGCCACCAGGAAGTCCGGCCGCACCTCGGAAACGTCCAACGGATATGCCCCGAGCGACTGGATGGCGTCCACCACGAGCGCTGCCCCAAGCTCCCGCGCCCGCTCCCCAACGCGCCGCAGGTCCAAGAACGACCCGTCCGTCCAGTGGCAGTTCGGCACGGCCACGACGGCGGTACTCTCGTCCAGATGCTCCAGTACGGCGCTCGTCCAATCGTGGTCCGCGGGCCGCGGTACGGTGATCAGCTCCGCCCTCGCGCGCTTCGCCAGCTCCCGCCAGGGGTAGACGTTGGAGGGGAACTGTTCGTCCAGGACCACGATGCTCTGTCCTGCCTCTACGAGGACGTTCCTGGCGGCGACAGCCATCCCGTAGCTGACGGAGGGGATGATCGCCACCCCATCCGCCTCCCCGCCTACAATCTCGGCGAACAGCTCTCGGGCCTTCTCCGAGTCCTCGAAGAAGTCTTGCGGCGTGACCTCCCACGGCTGCGACTTGCGTGCTACGGCTCTCTCGCCAACCTCCCTCACCACACGCAACTGCGGCGACATATAAGCACAGTTCAGGTAGGCGACCTCATCTGGAATCTTGAAGAGGCCTCGCTGGGAACCCAAGGTTACCGTCATCTTTCCCTCCGGTTCAATGCTTCTCCAGAGCCTTCAGCAATCTGCTCGTCGAGATCATCGCGCCGCCGAGCACCGCTGGTATCCCACCACCCGGATGCACTGACGCCCCGACCCGCCACAGCCAGGGCCGCTGCCGGTCGGAGTACGGGGGGCGGTGAAAAGGACCACTTCGCCATACCGGACGGATCGCCCCGTACAGCGCCCCGCCTTCCGCTCCCCAACCACCGAAGTATCGCGGGTGCAAGACCGCATGCTCCCCCAGGTACTCTCCGAGGGGACGCGCAAACCTGATGGTCCGTCCGATCCGCTGTATCTCCCGAGCCACGAACGTGTCCGCAAGGCTATACTCTCGGCCGTTCGGCGGGGCCGTAAGCAGCAGCGCAAGCGTGCCCTTCCCGTTCGGGTAGACCTCCCCCGGCCGGTAGTAGTTGACGAAGGCCATCGTCTCCTCCGGCTCCTCCCCGGCCTCTAGGCTCCGGTACAACTCCGCCGGGCGGGTAGGCAGCACGACCCCATGCGTCGCAACCGGGTCTGGCAACTCCTCTTGGAGCGCCGCGTAAACCGCTACCCCCGAGCAAGAGAGCTTCCTCGAACCAGCCTTCTTACCGGGTTCTAGCAGGTACTCCAGGACGTCCGCGTCGAGCCCGCTCACGACCGCATCCGCCCGGTATTCTCCGCGTGTGGTCGTTACCCGGCCCTGGGAAATTCCCGTCACCCGTTCTCCTGTCCTGATCTCCGCCCCGCCTGCCCGCGTGAGCCTCTCAAGAGCGCGCACCATCTCATAGACGCCGCCCTCAGGGACCCATACCCCGTCGCGGGCCATCACCGCCGGCATGCTGGCGTACAGCGCCGGTGTACGCGCCGGACCCACCCCGGCATTTAAAGTATGGATCGCGATGACTTCTCTAAGTCCCTCCGGCATCCACCTCAGGCTATCCAGATAACTGCGCGTCGTTAGCTTCACGCCATAGACTTTCAAGAGACGCTGCAGCGCGGGCAGCGCCCTCCTGTCGAGCGGGTCGGTCGTGAGCAGGCGGGTGACCTCCGACCCGAGCTCGCCATGCACTCCGGCGAACCGTTCCCACGCCGCGTGCCAGGGATGCCCCTTCTCCACCGGCAGCGAGGAGACCTCACCCCGATAGTAGTATCTGCCAACCTCCGGTAGCCGCCGCAGCTTCAGGCCGGTAATCTCTCCGGCGGTCACGCCGTTGTTCATGGCATCCCAGCGCCGCAGAAGCTCTTCCCACACGCCCGGGAAGGTGACGAGCGAGGGGCCAGTGTCCATCCGCTGGCCATCTACTTCGATGCGCCGGCTTTTGCCGCCCAGGTAGTCGTTTGCCTCCAGGAGCGTGACTTCGTGCCCGGCGCGACTCAGGAGGGCCGCCGCCGCGAGCCCACCGAGGCCACCACCCACGACGACCACCCTCTTTCGCGGAGCTCTCACGGGTATGCTCCCAGAGAGATCGCTCCGACGAGCTGCACTCCGGCGACGGTACCCGCCACGTACGGGAAGGCGATGGAGTACTTGTAGAGCCGGCGTCCGGTCTCCGGCGTCGGGCGGCGATGGAGCGCGTAGAGTAGCCCTCCGGCATAAACTGCGTTCACCAGCGCAACGAGCGGGCTCGCGAGCGCGAAGCAGATCGTGGCGATGGTCCACCATGCTCCGCTCCACAAGACGGTACCTTGCGCGCCGAGGCGGACGGCGGTCGTCGTGATCCCCACGTCCCGGTCCTCATGTATGTCCTGGACCGCGTCGAAGGTGTGTTTGGCCGCGCTCCACGCCATCAGCCCCAGGGCGGCGGGCCACACGATACCTTCTCCGAGGGCGAGCGGCGCGAAGACGAGCGGGAAGGCGTAGGCCGCGTTGCTCAAAGAGTCCAGGTAGGGCCGTGCTTTGAAGCGCAAGGGTGGGGCAGAGTAGCCGACGAAGAGGATGGTGTAGAGGAGGAGCCAGGAGATAGCAGTGTATGGCAGGATGGAGAGGAAGTAGATCAGGAACGGCACGTTGGTAAGCAGGACGCCGCGCCAGATGGGGGAGACCTCTTCCGGCAGGATCTTCGCCCCCTCCAACGAGCCTTTGCGGGGGTTCTTGGCGTCGGTCTCCTGGTCAAAGACGTCGTTGACACCGTAGATCAAGAGGTTGAACGGCAGCGTGAGCCACAATAGCAGCGGCAAAGCCTCCCAGCGCCACAAATCGCCCGTGAGCCACACCCCAACCACGGCGGGACCGACGGTGTTGATCCAAAGCACCGGCCGCGAGATGTGAAAGAGCCGCCCGAGCATAGGCCAAATATACCAGCCGGACGAGCGGCTACTGAGATAGTATTCGCCCGTGCCCCAGCCACGCCCCCCCATACTCCTACTCATCGCGAGTGCCCTCTTCTTCGGTGCCGCATTCTTCACCGTCCGCTTCCCGGACACACCCGGCGCGGGCGCGGGCTCCTTCATCTCCACCCTCCTTATAGCCCTGCCCTCTTTCTGCGCCCTATGGCGCTACCTCGGCCCGAAAAGAGCGGCCCTCTCGCTCCTCTTCGTGAGCGTCTTCGGCTATGCGATAGAGACGACTGGTGTAGTGACCGGCTTCCCGTATGGTGCTTTCTACTATGGCGACTCTCTAGGCCCGAGAGTAGCCGGCCTCGTCCCGTACCTCCTGCCCCTCTCCTGGGTCCCGCTCGTGCTCGGCGCCGTCGCCGCGACCGCACCCGCGACCGCGCCGGCAGGTAAGTTGCCCCGGCGACGTGCCCTTTGGGTCCTCTACGCTGCGGTACTGCTCACTCTGGTGGACGTCGTTTTGGATCCCGGCGCCATTTCTTTGGGTTTTTGGGTTTATCCGGAGGGCGGGTCCTACTATGGTGTGCCGGTCACGAACTTCCTCGGTTGGCTCCTTTCGAGCTCTCTGGCCGCCGCAATCCTACTGACCCTCGGATGTCCGGAGTGGAATAGTGTTCCGCCGCCGCCCGGTCTGCTCGACAGCGCAGTCATCGCCGTCGCCTTCTGGCTTGGGGTTGCCGTTTTCTCGGGGCTTCTCTTTCCTGCGGTGTTTGGGGTGGCGCTCTTCGTTTACTTGCTCCGCCGCAGGGTGCGTCTTGCGGGGCTCGCGATGGCGGGCGGGGCGCGGTATAACGATGGGGGAGACGACGATAGGTAGTATAGATGGAGGTCGAAGGTATGAAATGGGCGACGGCGGTATCGCGTAAGACGACTTTCGAGGACGCCGTGCTGGAGTGCGCCGAGGGCGTCCGGGAGTCTCTGGGTCCCGGTCCCGTTACGCTCGCTCTTGCCTTCGTTACGCCGCACTTTGCGCAGTTTTATGAAGGGTTGCACGAAGCTCTGATGGGGTCTCTGGGTCCTGGTACGTTGATTGGATGTTCGGGGGGTGGTGTGATCGGGGGCGGAGAAGAGGTCGAGCAGCAGCCGGCCGTGACCATCACCGCCGCTCGGCTGCCGGACGTCACGGTGCGCCCATTTCACCTCGACGGGGACCTCCCGGACCTCGACGGGCCGCCGGACTCCTGGGAGGAGTTGCTGGGCGTGAAGCGGGGCGAGGAGCCGCAATTCGTTCTGCTCGCGGACCCGTACTCCGTCCGTCCGGAGATGCTGCTCTCCGGCCTCGACTATGCGTTTCCGGGCTCGGCCAAGATCGGGGGTCTCGCCAGCGGCGCGACCTCACCCGGCCTGAACGCCCTCTTCCTGGATAGCGAGATCCATAGCTCGGGTGTCATTGGCGTTTCCTTGACCGGTAACGTGGTGGTGGACACCGTCGTGGCGCAGGGCTGCAGGCCCATCGGAGGGCTGATGCAGGTCACGAGGTGCAGGGATAACCTCGTCTACGAGCTCGACGGGCGGACGGCGTTCTCCGCTATCGAGGAGCTCTTCGAGGGCATGGGCGACCACGACCGCGCGCTGGCAGTAAAGAGCCTGTTCGTGGGCGTCGTGATGGACGAGTTTTCGGAGAAGCCAAAGGCGGGGGATTTCCTGATCCGGAACCTTATCGGCATCGACCCGAAGGGCGGGGCCGTGGCCGTCGGTGAGCACCTCCAGGAGGGGATGCGCGTCCGCTTTCACCTCCGCGACGCCGAGACCTCCGCGGAAGACCTCCACACCGTCTTGAGCGGCTACGAGGAGACCCTGCCGAACAGAGACGCTGTCTCGGGCGCTCTACTCTTCTCCTGCATGGGGCGTGGCGAGCACCTCTACAGAAAGCCGAACTTCGACACCGGTATTTTCAGGCAACACCTCGGCGAGGTGCCGGTCGGCGGCTTCTTCTGCAACGGGGAGATAGGACCCGTCGGCGGTACGACCTTTTTGCACGGCTACACCTCCTCCTTCGGTCTCTTCAGACCCCTTGAGCCCGGCGGCATAGAAGGGATCAGCGCCCCGCAAGAAGGCGAGCTACGTGACCCCGAACTACGCGACCCCCGCAACGACGTCGCTCCGCGGGATGTCGAGCCGCAAGAACCCGGACCAAGAGAGCCCGAACCGCTGGTATAAGTGAGTGCTTGCTGGCGGCTATAGATCTGCTGGGAGCAGGCGGAACGGGCGTCCTTTCGGGCCGTAGATCGCGCGGAAGTGCCGCCCATCGAGGGTGAGGATGTCCCGGGTACCGTAGCGAGTGGCGAGCACGACGTTAGAGGCGTCGGCCAGGCCAACGTCCCCGAAGCTGATGTAGCGTTCGATCATGGCTTGCGCCTCCGCGATGTCTTCCGTGGAGAACGGTCCAGACGGTATACCCTGCCCGACCTCGTCGAGCAAGGCAAGTTCTTCGCCTGGGCCGTGGCGCGTCAGGATCATGTAGTGGAGTTCGGCGAGCACGAAGGGCGGAAGAACCAGCGGCCCCGCATCGCGTTCAAGAGCCTCTTTAGCGGCTCGATGGAAGTGCTGATCGGTGTTGATGGCGGAGAGTGAGCCGCTGCTGTTTAGAACCAGCGTCTCTCGCCAAAGCCGCGTAGTTCCTCGTCGAACCTCTCGGCGAGTGTCGGGTCGCCCCACCCGAGAACGAACCCAAAGAAGGAACAGGGGACGCGGACCAGGGAAAAGGTTCGGACTGAGCCGCCGTGGAACGTTGTCTTGCACAACGAATGGGAGAACCCGCTGCAGCGGGTGATTCTGATCCTGAGGAAGGTTACCCTCGGCATGACCTTCAAAAGTGCCACCAAGATCTCCTGGGAAGCCCACCGCAAAGGCCAGGCGGTAGTCAAACGCTGCCGCAAGGAGCTGGCCGAACTCTACAAAGAACTCCTGCAAGAAGAGGGACTAACAGTGAGCCTGGAGCCCGCTCGCTAGAAAGACAGCGCGGCGGAGATGCAGTCTGTCGAGACGCCGCCATAAGGTTCCCCTAAGAATGATTTTTACGTATAGTAGAGTGTAGGGCATGAAGAAGACAACGGTTTACCTGCCCGACGACCTCAAGGCGGCGCTGGAGCGGATGGCTGCCAGGGAAGGGCGTAGCGAGGCGGATCTCATCCGCCAGGCGGTGCGTGGCTTGACGCAATCCTTGGAAGCGCCAAGGCCGAAACTGCCGCTGTAATGCTCATTCCGCAAGATCATAGTCCGCTCCTGACCTTCGAGTCAACACCTAACTGGACAACACGCACGAAAAGTATCCGGAGCTTAGCACTAATGATAAGGACGTCAGCAATCAGCCAAGAATAGTAGCGGCCCCGGCACCGCCGTGATGGGGGAAGAGAAACGATATCAAACGAAGCTGACAGCTATAAACCTACAAACGTCCCGAGCGGACGATGCCGATAAGGAGGGCGAGGCCGAGGACGGCGGCGATGACGAAGCCGACGAGTCCGAAGATGCTTACCCCCAGGAAGCGCACGCCGCTCTCGCCGAAGATTCCCATGAGGGATGAGCCTATTATCAGGGCGGCTATGAGGAGGGCGAAGACGAGCCGGTTGGCGAGGATGTCTACCTTGGAGATCAACTCGTCCAACCCCCGGTGCCTGAAGACGACCTCGACCTCCCCATCCTTTAGCTCGTCGAGGAGGTTGTGGATCTGACGTGGATAATCGGCGTAGGTGTCGCCCTGCGCGAGCTTCCGGGCCGCGCGCGCCATTACGTACCGCAGGTCCCTATACCGCGAGATCACCTCCCCGGCCGCCTCCGCCGCTACCTCCGTCGCATTCCATCCTCCAGCATTTCCCGTCTCCTCTCCAAGCTCCTCCGCCTTCACCAGCGAGTCGAACAAATGCGCGACCTCTCCGGGGAGCACGGCGCTGCCCAGCCGGGCTGCTTCGAGGCCGCGAGCCCGTATCTCCGCCAGGGAATGCTCCCGCCACAGTGGCCCGCCCAGAGAACCCAGAGCATCACGCAGCTCGCGCTGGAGCACGCGGGCGTCGCGGGGGACTTTGCTCCCGAGGAGAGGCAGAGTCCGCGCCACGCCGTCCACGTCACCGCGCCGTACCGCCGCCAGGACCTCGGCCAGCCCGCGTAACCTCTCCGGGTCCAGCGCCGACGCCTCGGTAGGGTCGGCGAGCCATATCTCCCCGTCTCCCAGCACGAACCTCTCCGATGCTATGTCGGCGAAGAAGATCCCCTCTAGCAACGCCAGCCTCACCAGCGCCCCCGATGCCTCCCGATACCCCTCCGCCCCGAGCGGCTCTACCTCCCCAGGCGCCTCGAACGTCACGCAGCGCGCCGTCGAGTAGCGTCGGTATACCTCCGGGACTCGCAACGAGAAGCCCTGAAGCTCCCTCAAACGCCGTGAGGTCTGGGCGGCGAAGAACATGTCCCTGCGATGGCCGACGTAGGTGACGAACTCCCCGACGGCCACCGCAGGGTCCAGCGGCAACTTCGCGCCACCCCGGCCTCCGGCCCCCCGGCGCACCACGTCCGCGACCGGCCGCATCGCGATCAAATCCCTGCGTACCCCCAGACGGCGCACCACCACGAGCGCCGGACGTCCCCCCGGTAGCACCGCCTGGTGTGCCTGGGTGAGCACCCCCACGCGTGCCGGAGCCTCCTCAAACTCCACGAACAGCCGCTCCAGCGTGTTCTCGAGCTCCCTCTCCAACAGGGCTCGCACCTCCGCGAAGGGGACCGGCTGTACCAGGACCGACGCCCGCACCAGCTCCGCCGTCACGTCCGGCGGCAGGAGGTCGCCTCGCGCCGAGAGCGTGTGCCCGAACTCCACGAACGTCGGGCCAAGCTCCTCCAGAGCCATCCGCAAGCGCGTCCCGACCCTGCCAACGTCCCGCCTGTTGCGCCCGGTCAGAAGCCTGCGTCCAAAGACGTACCCGAATCCATAGCGAGCGCCGACCTGAGCGATCCTGGCCGCCCTTCTGGCTGGCCCTTCCGGCAGCCCCCGCGTAACATTCTCCATCTCCACGGCAAAGAGCATAACAGCTACCGATGCCTGACCATGAATAATCCTGTTGGACGGGTGAGTGGGGGTGAGGAGATCATAATCGCGAAGGCTGGTAGGCCGGTGGCTCGTCTGGTCGCCGCGACCCCGCAACCGGAGCGGCGGATGCCGGGGAGCGCGCGGGGCGAGCTGGTTGTCGGCCCGGAGTTCGACGAGCCGCTGCCGGAGGAGGGGATCCCGGCCGACGAGGTGCTGGAGCAGTTCGAGCACCTGCTCCCCTACGCCACCGCGCTCCCCAGCCCCCGCTACTATGGCCTCCTGAATCCCGCCCCAACGCCGATCGCGGTCTACGGAGAGGCGCTGGCGGGCGCCGTCAACCCGAACCTGGGCGCCTGGCGCCACGGCACGATCGGCGTGGCGATGGAGGAGCGGGTGATCCGCTGGCTGGCTGACCTCTATGGCCTGCCGTCCACGGCGAGCGGCACGTTCACGAGCGGCGGGACCGAAGCCAACCTCACGGCACTCGCGTGCGCGCGGCACCGGGCGGATCCGGCCATTCGCGAGCAGGGCGCGCGCGGC
>Ga0136617_10003115_pt1 | contig 14798 bp, 11 predicted proteins | sample AntDrymUQ3222106_2_FD_129672 | JGI IMG/M metagenome (GOLD analysis project Ga0136617, IMG submission 129672) | Polar desert sand microbial communities from Dry Valleys, Antarctica - metaG UQ322 (21.06) | ecosystem: Environmental > Terrestrial > Soil > Desert | place: Antarctica: Dry Valley... | reverse complement strand
CGCGCTCCATCCTCGCGGCAACCGGAACACCCCAGGAGCTCGCAGCCTCGGGCTCCCTCGCGGGCCACATCGGCCCGCTCCCGAACCTCGCCGCCGCACTCGCACGCCTGAGCGAAGGCCCGGGAAGCACGCCCGACAACGATGCCTTCCTTCGCGCGCAGCCCCTCCTCGCCAGCTCGGGCACGGCGGGCGGCAGCAGCACGGACGCAAGCAAGGAGACCGGCGAGCCGAGCCACGCGGGCAGCACCGGCGGGGGATCCGTCTGGTACGAGTGGACGGCGCCGGCGAACGGCACGGTCACGTTCGACTCCGCAGGAAGCAGCTTCGACACGCTGCTCGGGGTCTACACCGGCACCTCCGTCGGCGCGCTGACGCTCGTCGAACAAAACGACAACGACCCGGCCGGTGGGACGACCAGCAAGGTCGCGTCCGTTCCGGTCACCGATGCCGTGACCTACCGGATCGCAGTCGACGGGTCGGGCGCGACCAGCGGCGCGGTCGCGCTCAACTGGAGCTTCACGAGCGGCCCGACGCCGGCGAACAACGCGTTCGGCGCTGCCGTGCTCGTCAGCGGGAGCAGCGGGAGCGTCGTCGGCTCGAACGTCGGCGGAACGAAGGAGACGGGCGAGCCGTTCCACGGGGGCAACATCGGCGCCGCCTCGGTCTGGTACCGGTGGACGGCGCCTTCCACCGGCACCGCCACGCTCGACACGGCAACGAGCAGCTTCAACACGCTGCTCGGGATCTACACCGGCACGGCGGTGAACGCGCTGTCCACCAGGGCTACGAACGACGACGATCCTGCCGGGGGAACGACGAGCAAGGTGAGCTTCGCGGTAACGAGCGGAACGACCTACCGGATCGCGGTCGACGGCTTCGGCGGAGCCACCGGGTCGCTGAGGTTGGCCTGGAGCCTCGCGCCGGCACCCGCGAACGACGCCTTCGCGAGCGCGCAGCTGCTCAGCGGGAACTCGGGAGGCGTGACCGGCTCCAACGCCAACGCAACCAAGGAGGCCGGCGAGCCCAATCACGCCGGCAACGTGGGCGGCCGCTCGATCTGGTACCGCTGGTCGGCGCCCGCAGCGGGCACGCTTACGCTCGACGCCTGCACGAGCGGCTTCAATACCGTGCTCGCGGTCTACACCGGTTCAACGGTGAACGGACTCACCGGCGTCGCCTCCAACGACGACCATGCAGACTGCAGTCCGCAGAGCAAGCTGACCCTCACCGTTACCGGTGGAACGCTCTACCGCATCGCTGTGGACGGAGTGGGTGCTGCGTCTGGCTCGCTGCAGCTCGGCTGGTCGTTCGCCCAGAGCACGTCGCCGCCGACGAATGACAACTTCGCGAACGCGCAGACGTTGACCGTGAATTCGGGAAGCATCACCGGGTCGAACGCCAACGCGACGAAGGAGGCCGGCGAGCCCGATCCTGCGGGCAACCCGGGTGGCGCTTCGGTGTGGTATCGCTGGACGGCGCCGGGCGACGGGACGGTGACGATGAACACGTCGGGGAGCGGCTTCAACACGCTGCTCGCCGTCTACACGGGATCGTCCCTCAACGCGCTCACGCTCGTGGCGCAGAACGATGACGATCCGCAGCTCGCCGGTCAGACGACGAGTCGGATCTTCCCGTTCCTGGTGACCGGGGGAACCGTCTACTGGATCGCCGTCGACGGCTACAAGGCGGGCACGGCCCCGCCCGCGACCGGCCCGGTCACGCTCTCCTGGACGTTCTCTCCGCCTCCTGCGAACGACCACCTCGCCGCCGGGCAGGCGCTGACCGGCGACACCGGATCGCTGGGCGCCACGATCGTGGGTGCAACGAAGGAGACCGGTGAGCCTAACCACGCCGGCAACAGCGGCGGTCACTCCCTCTGGTACCGCTGGTCGGCCACCTCGGCCGGCACGCTCACGATCCACACGGGCGGCAGTCCTGTCAACACGCTGCTTGCCGCCTACACCGGCACGGCCGTGAACGCGCTTTCGCTCGTCACCGAGAACGACGATGACGGCACCAGCACCTCGAGCAGGGTCACCTTCACGGTCGCGCCCGGGACGACATACCACCTCGCCGTCGACGGCAAGAGCGGAGCCTGGGACCAGTTCTCGCTGAACTGGAGCCTCGTGATCCCCGTCTGCCTGAACGCGAACGCAACGATCGTCGGCACCCCCTCCGGCGAGACCCTCACCGGCACCTCGGGCAACGACGTCATCGACGGCGGCGGCGGCAACGACACCATCGACGGTGGCGGCGGCAGCGACCGCATCTGCGGCGGAGACGGGCAGGATCGAATCGCGGGTGGCGAGGGAGGAGACATCGTCTCCCCCGGCCCCGGCGACGACAACCTGGCGGCCGGCATCGACGGCGGTGCCGGCTCTGACGTGATCTCCTACGCCACGGCTCCGGCAGGTGTCACGGTCGAGCTGAGCGCCGGCACGGCCTCCGGCGGCGATGGGAACGACACCTTCACGGGCTTTGAGAACGTCGAGGGCTCGGCCTTTGGGGACACGCTCACCGGGGACGAAGGGCGCAACAACCTCTTCGGCCTCGCCGGCGACGACACCCTCAACGGCGGCCTGCTCGGCGACGGCCTCGACCCCGGCCCCGGCACCGATGTCGTCAACGGCGGCGGCGGCTTCGACAACGCCTCCTACTTCTTCCGCACCGCAACCGTGACGCTCTCCCTCGACGGGATTGCAAACGACGGCGAGGCAGGGGAAGGCGACAACATCGGCCCCCTCGGTGACGTCGAAGCACTCCAGGGCGGCTTCGGCGCCGACACCCTCACCGGCAACAGCGCCGGCAACAACCTCTTCGGGCAAGGCGGAAACGACACCCTCAACGGCGAAGGCGGCAACGACGGGCTCGACCCCGGCCTCGGCGCCGATACCCTCAACGGCGGCGCCGGCACCGACACCGCCTCCTACTTCTACCGCGCCGCCGGTGTCAGCCTCTCCATCGACCTGACCTCCAACGACGGCGAGCCCGGCGAGGGCGACAACATCCAGGACGACGTCGAGAACCTCCAGGGCGGCCGGGGCAACGACACCCTGAGCGGACACGACGACGACGCCTTTGTCCGTGATCCCACGCTCACCCTGATCAACCGGCTCAGCGGCCAGGGAGGAGATGACACGATCACCAGTCGGGACAGTCCCACCCACGCGGACACCGTCCTCTGCGGCCCGGGCACCGACACCGTCAGCGCGGATGGCAGCGACCTCTTCCCCGACGAGCCGCCCGCACCGGCGGCACCGAGGTGCGAGACGATCACGCTCCCTTGAGAACCGGGCAGACGTCAAGCTCGCGGCCGCCTCGGCCGCGAGCTGCACGGGCAGATCGGCGATTCTCCTCACCGTGGGCGTGAGCCCGCCCGGGACGGCGGAGGGCGAGGTCGTTCCGGGGCTTGCAGCCTAGCCGGCGACGCCGACCGATGGCGACGGCAGCATCTCCAGCAGCTCGGCGGGGAGGCTCTTGCTTGCGCGCCAGTATTCGAGTCCGACGAGGCGCCCATTCACGGGGTCGCGCTCGCGCAGCCCGAAGGCCACCTCCTCCGCGATCACCCTGGCCGGATCATAGCCCTCGAAGCGCAGCCAGGCGATGTCGGCCTCGTCGTCATAGTGGCCGTCGATCTTCACTGATGGAATCTTAGGCGCGACGCCAGAGGGTGACGATGCGGGCAGTTAAAGCATCATTGTTGTCGGGGTGGTTGTAGGCGACGACGAGACGGCCGACTGTGGCCATCCAATCGGCGGCTCCGGTGTTGCGGGTCCGGTTGCCCGTGGCCGGACAGCACGGCTTCTTCGACGTCTGAGCGAGCGATGCCGAGTATCTCGGCCTTGGCGAATGCGTGGTCGCTCCAGGCAACGATTCGAGGCTCGGAGCGGGCCATGACGGGACATCTTCGAAGTGGCCTCGGACGACGTCGCTGGAGGAAACCATCGCGACCATCGCGCGTTAACCTCCGATCACGACCGCCGTCGTGCCCTGCTCCGCCAGCGCCGCCTGCGCCGCCGCAAGCCGCGCCACGGGTACCCGGTAGGGCGAGCAACTGACGTAGTCGAGCCCCAGCCCGTGGCAGAAGGCGACGCTCGCCGGCTCACCGCCGTGCTCGCCGCAGATGCCGAGCTTGATCTCCTCCTTCACGCGACGCCCGCGCTCGACGGCGATCTGCATGAGGTCGCCGACCCCGGTCGCATCGAGCGTCTCGAAGGGATTGCGCTCGAGCACCCCTGAGTCGAGATAGAAGGTGAGGAACTTTCCCTCCGCGTCATCGCGCGAGAAGCCCAGCGCCGTCTGCGTGAGGTCGTTCGTCCCGAACGAGAAGAAGTCGGCGTGCTCGGCGATCTCGTCGGCGCGCATACACGCGCGCGGAAGCTCGATCATCGTGCCGCAGAGGTACTCGATCTCGCCCTCCTCGGCGACCGTCCGCACCGTCAGCTCGCGTAGACGGCGCAGCTCCTCGGCGAAACCGACGAGCGGGTGCATGATCTCGACGAGCGGCGCCTCGCCCGTCCGCTCCTGCACCGCCTTCGCCGCCCGCACGATCGCCCGCACCTGCATCTCGTAGATCTCCGGCCACTGCAGGCCGAGCCGGCAGCCGCGCGTGCCGAGCATCGGATTCGACTCCTGCAGGGCGCGGATCCGCTCGCGCATGCGCTCGTCCGCGGCCTCCTCGAGCGGCGGCAGGAACTCGTGCAGCGGCGGGTCGAGCAGGCGGATCGTGACCGGGAGGCTCGCCATCGCCTCGAAGATCCCCTCGAAGTCGGCCTGCTGCATCGGCAGGAGGCGGGCGAGCGCCGATCGGCGACCCTCCTCGCCGTCGGCGAGGATCATCTCGCGCACGACGGAGAGCCGGTCCTCGGCCATGAACATGTGCTCCGTCCGGCAGAGTCCGATGCCCTGGGCGCCGAACTCGCGTGCCTTGGCCGCGTCCTCGGGCGTGTCGGCGTTCGCGCGCACCTGCAGGCGGCGCAGCGCGTCCGCCCACCCGAGGATCGTCGCGAGGTCCTCGTTGATCTGGGCGGGGACGAGCTCGACCGGGCCCACGATGACGGTTCCCGTGCCGCCGTCGATCGTGATCGTGTCGCCCCCCGAGAGCTCGTGCTGGCCGATCCTCACCGTCCCCGCGTCAAGGTCGAGCGAGAGCCCCTCGCAGCCGGCGATGCAGGGCTTTCCCATCCCGCGCGCCACGACCGCCGCGTGCGAGGTCATGCCGCCGTGCACGGTCAGGATTCCCGCCGCGTGGATCATGCCGTGGATGTCGTCCGGCGTCGTCTCCCAGCGGACGAGGATGACGCTCTCGCCTGCCCTCCCGCGTTCCTCCGCCGTGTCCGCGTCGAAGACGATCGCCCCCGACGCAGCTCCCGGCGAGGCGTTCAGCCCGCGGGTCGCGACCTCGTAGCGCGCCCTGGGGTCGAGCCGCGGATGCAGGAGCTGGTCGAGCTGGGCAGGGTCGATGCGCGCGACCGCCTCCTCCCTGGAGATAAGGCCCTCGTCGACCATGTCCACCGCCGCCTTCAGCGCCGCGGCGGCCGTCCGCTTCGCACTGCGTGTCTGGAGAAGGTAGAGCCCCTGATCCTCGACCGTGAACTCGATGTCCTGCATGTCGCGGTAGTGCTCCTCGAGCCGGCGGATCTGGCCGAGCAGCTGGGCGTAGGCGCGGGGCATGCGGCGCTCCATCTCGCTGATCGGCTCGGGGGTGCGGATGCCCGAGACAACGTCCTCACCCTGCGCGTTGGCGAGGAACTCACCGTAGAGGCCGGGCTCCCCGGTCGCCGGGTCTCGTGTGAAGCAGACGCCCGTGCCCGAGTCTTCGCCCTTGTTGCCGAAGACCATCTGGACGACGTTCACCGCGGTGCCGAGATCGTCGGGGATGCCGTTCGCGCGCCGGTAGACCTGCGCCCGCGGCGTCTCCCACGAGTCGAAGACGGCCCGGACGGCCCGCGCGAGCTGCTCGCGGGCGTCCTGCGGGAAGGGGCCTCCCGTCTCCTCCCGGTAGATCAGCTTGAAGGTCTCGATCAGCTCGAGGAGGTCGTCGGCGCTGAGGTCCGTGTCACCCGGGACGCCGCGGGCCGCCTTCATGTCCGCGAGCGCCGCCTCGAAGCGGTGGGCGCTGATCCCGTCGACCACCTCGCCGTACATCTGGATCAGGCGCCGGTAGGAGTCGTAGGCGAAGCGCGGGTTCTCCGTGGAGGCCGCCTGACCCCGCACGGCGTCGTCTCCGAGACCCAGGTTGAGGATCGTGTCCATCATCCCCGGCATCGAGACGGATGCTCCGGAGCGCACCGAGACGAGGAGAGGGTCGCCGGCGTCGCCGAAGCGCTTGCCCGTCTTCTCCTCGAGCGCCGTCACGTGCTCGGCGATCTCGGCGTCGAGGCCGTCGGGCAGCTGCTTGCCATTCGTCATGTAGGCGCGGCAGGCATCCGTCGTGATCGTGAAGCCCGCCGGAACGGGCACCCCGAGCTGCGTCATCTCGGCGAGTCCGATGCCCTTGCCGCCCAGCAACTCGCGCCCTCCGTCGGCCGGCTCGTCGAAGCTGTAGATGTATCGGGTTGCAATGGTCACAGAGGCGGATCTTCCCACAGGAGCAGGAAATACTCATTCTGTGAGCCTTCAGCAGGCATGGGCAGGGCAGGCCGAGGATTGGTCGCGCTGGGCGAGGACACCCGGGCACGACAGCTACTGGCTCTTCCATCGCGACCGTTTCCTGGAGTTGCTTCCGCCGCCGGGACGGCTGACGCTCGACCTCGGCTGCGGCGAGGGCCGTCTCCCGCGCGATCTCGGTGAGAGGGGATACCGCGTGGTCGGTCTCGACGTCACGCCGGCGCTCGTCGACCTCGCCCGTGAGGCGGATCCGGGCGGAGAGTACGTCCTCGGGGACGCGGCCGCGTTGCCGTTCGAGGACGCGTCCTTCGACCTCGTGCTCGCGTTCATGTCGTTGATGGACATGGACGATCCGGCGCGCGCGATTCTGGAGGCGGCGCGGGTGCTCGTCCGAGGCGGCCGCTTCTGCGTGGCGCTCGAGCATCCGATCAACTCCGCCGGCGCCTTCGTCTCGAGGGAGCCGGGCAGTCCGTTCGTGATCGAGGGCTCGTACCTCGAGCCTCACCGCTACGCCAACGCGGTCGAGAAGGACGGGCTGCAGATGACCTTCACGGGCGACCATCGCCCGCTCGAGGGCTGGTTCGGCATGCTCGAGGGCGCCGGCTTCGCCATCGAGCGGGTCCGGGAGATCGGAGACGTGTCGAGCCGGCGCTGGAGCCGCATGCCGCTCTTCCTGCACCTGCGGGCGGTGAAGCGTTGAGCTTCGAAGGCAGCGCCGCCGACTGGGTGGCGTGGACGCGTACACCCGGCCACGACTCCTACTGGTACCACCGCGAGGCGTTCTTCGACCTGCTGCCTCCACCCGGCCGCGCCGCGCTTGAGGTCGGCTGCGGGGAAGGCCGTGTTTGCCGTGACCTGGCAGCCCGCGCCTACGACGTCACGGCGCTCGACCTCGCCCCGTCGCTCCTGGCGGCCGCACGGGAGGCGGATCCTGCGGGTCGCTACGTTCTCGGGGATGCGGCGCGGCTTCCGTTCGCCGACGCCTCGTTCGACCTCGTCGTCGCCTACAACTCACTCATGGATGTCGAGGACATGCCCGGGGCGGTCGCCGAGATGGCGCGCGTGCTCGAGCCCGGCGGAGCGCTGTGCGCGTGCGTGACGCACCCGCTGTCTGACGCGGGTCGATTCGAGAGCCGCGAGCCGGACGCCTCGTTCGTGATCACCGGCTCGTACTTCGGGCGGCGCCACTGCGGCGGCACGTTCGAGCGCAACGGCCTCAGCCTCACCCTGTGGAGCTGGTGCTACCCGCTCGAGGCGTACGCGGATGCTCTGGAGGACGCCGGGCTCCTGATCGAGGCGATGCGGGAGCCCGCGCCGACTCGCGACTACCGCGGCTACGACCAGCGGTCGCGCGTGCCGAACTTCCTCATGCTGAGGGCCTCCAAGGCATGAGGGACGTCGGAATCTCGAGGGCAGCGCGGTTTTCCACAGGCCGGGGGGTCAGACCCCCAGACACGGCCCCAGCCGACATGCCCGAGCGTGGGATTCCCCGAACTGACCGGGGCGCCTCACCGAGCCTCATTCCGGGGATGTCCAGGGCGTGAACGACGTCCGGCTTTCGAGTGCCGACCGCGTCCTCTGGCCCGACAGGGGGATCACCAAGGGCGACCTCTTCGAGTACTACCGCGCGATCGCGCCCGTCCTCGTCCCCCATCTCCGCAACCGCCCGTTCACGATGAAGCGCTTCCGCGAGGGCCCGTCCAAGCCGTCGTTCTTCCAGAAGGACGCCCCGAAAGGTATGCCGGAGTGGATTCCGACGCGCATCTTCCGCACCCACCCGCGCGAGGGCGGCTCGCGGCTCGTCCGCTTCCCGCTCGTGAACGACGAGCCGGCCCTCCTCTGGATGGTGCAGATGCATTGCATCGACATGAACGCCTGGTACTCGCGAGTCGACAAGCCCGACCGCCCCGACTTCGTGCTCTTCGACCTCGACCCGCCCGACGGGGGCTTCCGGGAGGCGATGCGCGTGGCGCTGCTCGTCCGCGGTGCGCTCGCCGAGGTCGGACTCGAGGGATACGCGAAGACGAGCGGCGCGGGCGGCATGCACGTCCTCGTCCCGATCACGCGCCGGTCGACCTTCGCCGACACGCACGGTTTCGCAGAGCGGCTCGCGAAGCTCCTCGAGGGTCGCCACCCCGGGGTCGTCACGACCGAGTGGCTGAAGGCGAAACGCCGTGGTGTCTTCGTCGACTACCACCAGAACGGCGCCGGGAAGACGATCGCCTCGGCCTACTCCGTGCGCCCCAAGCCCGGTGCGCCCGTCTCGACGCCGCTCCGGTGGGAGGAACTCACGGACGAGCTCGACGACCGCACGCTGACGATGGAGCGGGCGCTGGAGCGGGTGAAAGAGAACGGCGACCTCTTCGCGCCCGTTCTCGAGCGCCCCCAGCCCCTGGCGCCGGCCGCCCGTTCTCTGGAGGTCTGACCCGTTAAGAGACCGTGGGGGTCTGACCCCGTCGGCTGCTGATAAGTGCTCCGAGGGCCGATCAGCGCTCGAGAAAGACGGCGAGCGTGGCCGTGAAGCCGTGCAGGAACGACTTTCCGCCCACGGGGCCGATCTCGCCGCCGCAGAAGAAGCCGGCGAGCGCGGGGCCGCCGAGCGCTTCGCTCACGAGCCGCGCGTCGTGGTCGGGCGCGCCGAAGAGATCGCTTCCCCGTCCGTTGCAGGTGAAGAGGAGCGCTCCGGCGGGCCGCCGGCCGATGAGCCCCTCCGCCAGTGTCCTCCGCAGATCCTCGTCGGCGCTCGCCGCGTCGCGGACGTGGAAGCGAAGCGTCTGGCCGACCCGCACGGGTGCGCCGATCGCGATCGCGCCGGTCTCCTCGTCCGCGCCGAGCAGGCCGCGCATCAGGAAGTCGCCGAGACCGTAGTCCGCGCGGTTCTCGTCGATCACGAGCCCCGCGAGGAGGCCGCGCGTTACGAGCGCCCGCTCCGCCGGCGGCAGCGCCGCGATATCGTCGCGCAGCCGGTCGAACGCCGGTTCCCCGGCCAGCTCGTGGACGACGTTCCCCTCCGCTGCCGTGATCACCGCCTCCCGGCCGAAGGGCCGGCAGCCCTGCGAGACGAGTGTCAGCACCGGGGTACCGGAGACCACCGCACCGACGCCCCCCTCGTCGACGATCTCGTCGTCGACGATGAGTGCGCTCTCGCCCCGCTCCCCGCCGACCGCGAGCCCGCCCACAACGGGGAGCCCGGGCCGCTCGTCGTTCAGCCGGTCGAGGAACGGCGCCGCCGGGAACGTGTAGGGATCCACGAGGAACGCGACGACCGAGGCGTCCTCGGTCTCGGGAAAGCCGGCGACCGAGACGCCGGCATCGGCGCCGAGCGCGACCGCATGAAACGGCTCGACCTCGGCCTCCGGCAGCTCTGCGGCCCACACGCCCACCGCGGGGCCTGACTCCACCTCCCGCCCACAGGCCACCACGCCGCTCGCCACGCAGCCCAGAAGGTGTCGCGGGCGGAGCTCGTCCCGTACCTCTTCGATCGCCTCGGCCGCCGCCTCCCGGTGATCGGCGGACAGGAACAGGAAGGCGAGATCCGGACGAGCGCCGAGGCCCGAGCCCGCCCCACGAGCCGCCTCGCCGGCGGCCGCGCGCGTCCAGGGAGCGCCCGAGAGACCGGCACCGATCCGGCAGGAAAGTGTCCGTGACGCCACCGTCGCGCGAGTCTACGCCCGGCGGCGCCGCGCGCGGAACTCGGCCATCCACGCGGCCGCGCGAATTCCGAGCCAGAGCGGCGTCAGCAGCACGTAGAAGACGAACACCGCCGCGCCCAGGATTGTCCACCAGAGCACCCAGTACCGAACGGGCACCGAGCCCTTCTGCGCCAGCGACGTCACGAGGGCCCCCCGACCCCGGCCTTCCGCCGCTCCACGAGGCGGATCACCCGGTGCGCCGTCTCCTCGATCGAGAGCTCTGAGATGTCAACGACGGGACAGCCCAGGCGCAGGTGCAGGGCCGCCGCCTCGTCGAGCTCGGCGTAGATGTCGACCAGCTCGGCGTACGAGCGGTTGGGCGCGCCCATGTTGCTGACCCGCACGCGCCGGATCTCGGCGAGCCGCTCGGCGTCGATCGTCAGGCCCACGATCTTGGCTGCGTCGATCTCGAAAAGCTCCGGGGGCGGCTCGATGCCCTTCACGATCGGCACGTTGGCTGTCTTGTAGCCCATATAGCCGAGGTACATCGAGAGCGGCGTCTTCGAGGTTCGCGAGACGCCGGCGAGGACGACATCGGCCTCGTGGAGCCCCCGTCCGAGCCCGTCGTCGAACCTGACGGCGAACTCGATCGCCTCCATGCGCTTGAAGTACGCCGAGTTGAGCGCCGGGCGCGCGCCGGGCGTCATCCGCGCCGCCTGGCCCGACACGCGCGCGATCGAGTCGATCGGATGGCCGAGGAGGTCGCAGTAGTGCAGCTTCGTCCGGCGGCACAGGCTGCGCATCGCCTCGCGGAGCTCCGGCTTCACGATCGTGTAGACGGCCACCGCCGGCCGTCCCTTCATGCGATTCACAGCCAGCTGGAGGTCGTCGATCGTCTCGACGCGCGGGTGCCGGATCTCCTCGAACGATTGATCCGGAAACTGCGCCTCGAGCGCCAACACGAGCCGGGCGGCGGTCTCGCCGGTGGAGTCCGAGATGATGTGGAGCTCGACGGGCGCGCCTTGCATGCGCACATTCTTTCAGCCGTTCGCCAACGCTTAACGTCGGATTCATCGCGACTCTGTCACCCTGAGACGGTGACGCCGCGAGTGCTTCTCTCGTGCCTCGCGACCATTGTCGCTTCGGCCGTGCTCGCGCCCGTCGCCACGGCCAAGCCCGCCGAGCGGGTGGCGCTCCAGCTCGAGGCTCCGGATCCGGCGGCCTCGCTCGTGCTCTCTTCGCTCGCCCATCCACGCCGGACACGAAGCCTCACCTTCCTCGCGGGAAGCCGCTGGGGCGGCCGCTACACGGCCTCAACGGGCGAAGCGGTGACGGTCTACACCTCGGACGCCTACCCGGTCGACCAGGCCGTCGGCCAACGCTGGGCGGACTTTCTCGCGGGGCTGATCCACGGACCCGAGCTTGCGCGCGTGACCGTCTACCTCGTCCATCCCAGCGAGATCCCGGAGGAGTGCGGCGACGACGCCGCGGCCTGCTACGACCCGAGCACTCGAACGATCGTCACGCCGGGCGAGGACACACCCGACGGCCCGACCGCCGAGGCGGCTCTCCTGCACGAGTACGGGCACCACCTCGCGCACAGCCGCAGCAACGCGCCCTGGCCGGCGGTCGAGTGGGGCACGAAACGCTGGGCCACCGCCCTCGGCGTGTGCGGCCGTGTCCGGGCGGGCACCCTGTTCCCCGGCGGCTCGGCGGAGCGGTATCGCCTGAGCCCGGCGGAGGGCGTCGCCGAGAGCTACCGCGTACTCCACGAACGCAGGGCGGGCGTCGCGACTCCTCTCTGGACGCTCCTCGACGGAAGCCTCTACCCGAGCGAGGCGGCCCTGCGGGCGCTCGAGCTCGACGTGACGACTCCCTGGGAGCGCCCGGCCCTGACGACCTTCAGGGGAAACTTCGCGCGGACGGGGCCGGCGACGCGCACCTTCCGGGTCGCAACGCCACTCGACGGGACGATGGTCGTGTCCACGAGAGCGCCTTCCACGGTGTCGGTGTCGCTTCAGTTGCTGGCGCCGACCGGCACGACGATCGTGACGTCCGGACTCGCGGGGCAGGCTCCGAGCCTCACCACCGACGTCTGCGGCCAGCGGACGGTGACCGTGCGCGTGCGCCGGGTCAAAGGCTCGGGGCCGTTCACGCTGCAGGTGTCGCGGCCGTAGCGGCGAGCGGCTGGCACAGCGGACAGAACGAGGTTCCCCTGCCGGCGGCGCGGATCTTCTCGATCGGGGCGCCGCAGCGCGGGCAAGGCTCGCCGCCGCGGCCGTAGACCTTGAACTCCTCCTGCATCCGGCCGCGTTCGCCGTTCGGGCCGGCGTAGTCGCGAAGCGTCGCGCCCTGACGGGCGATGCCGGCTCTGAGCGAGTCGCGTACCGCCCGATGAAGGCGTCGGATCTCGTCCTCGTCCAGCTCGCCCGCAGGCCGGAGCGGATGGATGCGAGCCCGCCAGAGAGCCTCGTCGACGTAGATGTTCCCCATCCCGGCGAGGGAGCGCTGATCGAGCAGCGCGGCCTTGATCGGGGCCCGTCTGCCCTCGAGCCGCCCGGCGAGGGCTCGGGCGCTGAACGAGCGCGCGAACGGCTCCTGGCCGAGCCGTTGCCCGAGGTAGCGATCGAGCCCGGCCGCATCGACCACGAGCCACGTTCCGAAGCGGCGGACGTCGCGGTAGGCAAGCTCTGAGCCGTCGTCGAGCTCGACCACCGCGCGCGTGTGGATGTCCTGGAGACGGTGGCCCGGAGGGCCATGTCGAAAGCCTCCGGTCATGCGCAGGTGCACGAGGAGCGCGAGCCCGCTTTCGAAGCGCAGGACGAGATACTTGCCCCGCCGTTCCACGCGGCTGACACGTTCGCCCTCGAGCTCGGCGGAGACGAGCGCGGGCTCGAACGGGCGAACGAGGCGCCCGTCGAGGATCTCGACGCGGTCGAAGCGCCGGCCGACGAGCGCCGGCTCGAGCCCGGTGCGAACCGTCTCGACCTCGGGCAGCTCCGGCATGCCGGATCACGATAGCGAGCGACGACTTCGGCGCCGACACCGACCGATGGTCACCGCTGGGACCCAACAGAAGTCTTTAGCGAAGTATCGAAGGTATAGCCACAACGGGTACGAACTGCGCATCGAGCAATACCCACCCGCCGCGACTGATCGCTGTGCTCGTCTTGAAGTCCACGGTGGATGCCGGACGCCGCTTGGATGCCGGACGCCGCTAGCGCGGGATCTGCGAAAGGTCGCCGAGCAGGCCGACCGTGTCGCGCACATCTGCGAGCAGGCGCAGCCGGTTCGCGCGCAGACCCTCGTCCTCGGCCAGGACGAGCACCTCCTCGAAGAAGCGGTCGAGCGGCTGCCCCAGCTCGGCGGCCGCCGTCACCGCACGGCCGAAGTCGTCGTCGTCAAGCGCCGAGCGGATCTCGGGCGCGGCACGCTCGACCGCCCGCACCACCTCGACCTCCGCCGGCTCGACGAGGAGCGCCGGGTCGAGCTCCCCCACCCCGTTGCCCTTCTCGGCGAGGCGACTCGCGCGCACGTAGGCGGTGTGGATCGAGCCCAGCTGATCGTCCTCAAGCCGCCCGAGCGCCTCCGCGAGCCTGGCCACGCTTCCGAGATCCTCGACCGGCGCCCGGCGGGCCGCGCGCACGAACTCGACCGGGACGTCGAGCTGGCCCTCGAAGCGCTCCTCGACGAAGGAGGCCACCTCGTCGTCGAGCAGCCGCGTGGGCACCGTGACGCCGCCCTCGGTCGACAGCCGACAGAGGGCGATCGCCGCACGGCGCAGGCCGAACGGGTCGCGGGAGCCCGTCGGACGGTGGCCGAGGCCGAAGGACGTGTTGAGCGTGTCGATCCGGTCTGCCACCGCGAGGAGCTTTCCGGCGGACGTCTCGGGAAGCCTCCCCCCCGCTCCCTCCGGCAGGTATTGCTCCTCGATCGCACCGGAGACCGCCTCGGAGGCACCGGCCCGCCGGGCGTACTCGGCGCCGATCGTGCCCTGGAGATCGGGGAACTCGCGCACGAGCTCGGCGGCCTGGTCGACCTTCGAGAGCCGGGCGGCCTCCCGGGCGTCCTCGTCGCCGCCGAGCTCCTCCACGAGCGCGACGAGCCGGGCCGTCTTGTCGGCATAGCTTCCCGCGCCCGCGAAGAAGGTGATCGAGCCGAGCCTCGCGGCCAGCCCCTCGAGCCCTACACCGAGGTCGCGCTCCAGCGTGAACGCCGCGTCCTCGAGACGCCCTTCGAGGACGCGCTCGTTGCCCGCCCGCACCACGTCCGGGTCGCCGCCGTTCGCGACCACCGCAAACCGGTTCCCGCCGAGCGGGAAGTAGCGCTGATGCGACTGCATCGCGGTCACGATCACGGCTGCCGGCAGCGCGAGGAAGCGCTCGTCGAAGCTCCCCTCGAGCACGACGGGCTTCTCGACCAGGTGGACGACCTCGTCGAGCTTGCCGAGCGGGTCGCTCCAGCCCTCGGGCAGCGCCTTCACGATCGCGGCGCGCCGAGCGTCGGCGTCGGGCTCCACCTCGGCCTGGCGCAACGCCGGCGCGTAGGCCTGGGCGG
>Ga0136617_10003114_pt1 | contig 14798 bp, 8 predicted proteins | sample AntDrymUQ3222106_2_FD_129672 | JGI IMG/M metagenome (GOLD analysis project Ga0136617, IMG submission 129672) | Polar desert sand microbial communities from Dry Valleys, Antarctica - metaG UQ322 (21.06) | ecosystem: Environmental > Terrestrial > Soil > Desert | place: Antarctica: Dry Valley... | reverse complement strand
TAGTAGGAATCGAAGATGAGGGCGCGAAGCGGTGCTTCCACCCGGCCCCGCGGCGGCGGCACCCGGGCAACCAGCGCTTCCAGCAGCTCGGGCACGCCGGTCCCCTCCTTCGCCGAGACCGCCAGGATCTCCTCCCGCTTGGCTCCGATGAGGTTCATGATCTCCAAGGCTCGCCGCTCCGGCTCAGCACCAGGAAGATCGATCTTGTTGAGCACCGGGATGATCTCAAGGCCGGCATCCATCGCCAGGAAGAGATTGCTCAGCGTTTGCGCCTGAATGCCCTGCGACGCATCGACGACCAGGATGGCACCCTCGCACGCGGCCAGTGAGCGGGAAACTTCGTAAGTGAAATCTACGTGCCCCGGAGTATCGATGAGGTTCAGCTCGTAGGTGTTCCCGTCTCCCGCGGTATAGCTCATCCGGACGGCATTCAGCTTGATCGTGATCCCGCGCTCGCGCTCGAGATCCATGGTGTCGAGCAGCTGCTCCCGCATCTGGCGCTTTTCCACCGCTCCGGTGGCTTCGATCAGCCGGTCGGCCAGCGTGGACTTTCCGTGGTCGATATGGGCGACGATGCAAAAGTTGCGGATTGTGGACCGTGACATGGGGGGAAGATAACGCGGGTAAGCGGGTAAGCAGGTAAGCGAGTAAGCCGGTATCTGAGAAACAGGCGAGCGGTAACGAGAACCCTATGCGATTACTCTTTTAGCGCGATGACTCCGACCAAGCGAGCTTACCAGCCTACCAGCGTACCAGCCGCTACCCGCCGCATCTCCGCGGACGACCTCGGCATGCTGCTCGTGTGCCTCATCTGGGGCATGAACTTCAGCGTGACCAAGTCGGCATTCGATCAACTGGCGCCGCTCCCGTTCACCGCTATACGCTTTGTCGTCTCCAGCTTGTTGTTGTGGGCGATCCTCCGGATTGTCGAGGGGCCGGCCAAGCTGCCCCGAGGCGCGCTCCGGCAGCTCGTCATCCTGGGCGTGCTGGGGAACACCTTCTATCAACTGGCATTCATGCTCGGCCTGGCGCGCACCACCGCGACCAATAGCGCGCTCATCCTGTCTACCGTACCGACGGTGGTGGCGGTGTTCGCCGGCGTCATCGGTCTGGAGCGAATCACACGGCGCATGCGCTGGGGAATCGCTCTAGGGACGGTAGGGGTGGTGCTCGTGATTGCCATCCGGGGCATCGGCTTTGACCGGGCAACCTTCATCGGAGACCTGCTGACGGTGGCGGCGGTGCTCTGCTGGGCGGGATACACCCTGGGCCTGCGCCGGGTTCCCCAGAGTGTGAGCCCGCTCCGCGTCACCACCATCACGACTCTCGCCGGGACGCCTGGTCTGGTGCTGCCAGGCTTGCCGGGCGTTCTCCGTCTCGATTGGCCGGCAGTGAACCTGAACGCCTGGCTGGCGGTCGGCTATTCCTCGATTTTCTCGCTGGTGGTGGCGTATCTGCTGTGGAACCGGAGTGTTAAGGCTATCGGAGGCACGCGCACCGCCATCTATATGTGTCTCACACCGCTCGTGGCGGTGCTCGGCGCCTGGCTGCTCCTGGACGAGCGCCCCCACGCGCTCCAGGGCGTCGGCGCGATTTTCATCATCGTGGGAGTGCTGCTGACGAGGACGGGCGGGGAGAGTAAAGAGCTCAAGCGGGAAAAACAGACAGCGTAACTTCCTGTTCCCTCGTTCCTCCCGCTCACCGCTTACGGTGTTTGCAGTTCCCGCTTACGCTTTTATTCGACTATCTCCTTGTAACTCTCCGCGTTCCACTCCGGCCGCTTGGCCGCGTTAGCTATCTCCTGTCCCAGATGGAACAGCAGCTTCAGGATCCGGGCCTCCTTCTCGCTGTCGATCTTGTCGGGCGAGTCGGTGACCTCATGATAGTCCTCGTGCACGCCGTTGAAGAAGAAGAGGGCGGGAATGCCCTTCCGGGCAAAGTTGTAATGGTCGGAGCGGAAATAGAACCGCTCCTCCGGCCATCGGTCGTCAATGGCCGTCATGCGGAGCTCGGGATGGGCCCGGTTGACCCGTTCCAGCGTGGCGCCCAGGTCGGAATGTTCCTTCCCTATTGCCACAATCGTGTCGGGCCAGTTACGCCCGATCATGTCGATGTTGATGTTGGCTACTATCTGCTTGGCCGGGACCGGAGGGTTGTTGGCGAAGTAGTCGCTTCCCCAGAGTCCCTTCTCTTCGCCGCTCACCGTGAGAAAGATGATCGAGCGCTTGGGCCGTGCGCCGCGGCGGCTGAACGCTTCCGCCAGCTCGAGTACGCCGGCGGTGCCGGAGGCATCGTCGTCAGCCCCATTGTTGATACTGTCGGTTTGTCCGGGCGTGATGCCGATGTGATCCATGTGGGCGGAGTACACGACGTATTCGTTCTTGAGCCTTGGATCGCTTCCTTCGAGAATGCCGATGCTGTTCGGCGCGGTCAGCGAGGAGGTGACTGTGTCCTTCATCTCGATGACCACCTCCAGCCCTGACAGCTCGCGAGACAGCGGGGAGGAGGCCGTCCGGACTTCCGCCAGCTCCACTCCCGCGGCCGCCAGCGCGTTCCTGATAGCGCTCGGATGCACCTGGAGCGAGACCGGCTTTCCACTGGGAAGTCCGATCACGGTGCGCTCCGGATACGCCTTTGGGATGGTATTCGCAAAGCTTGCCGAGTCAGCCGGGCTCACGATCACCAGCGCCCGGGGGCCTGCCAGGAAGAGGACGCGCAGCACCTGCTGGAGAGCGGCCGGAGTCGCCGCTGAGGGCGGCACGACCAGAACGGCCTTGTTTCGGACATTGAGCCGCGCGGCTGTTTCAGCCGTATGCGCTCCGCCCACCAGCACGGCCGTGGCTCGCGACCCATCTTCCGGAACTGCTCCCCCCTCGAAGCGCGCGGCGTTTTTAAAGCTTGCGGAGTCCATGCGCCCGCCCGCGGAGAAGACCACCCTGGACTGCTCCGGCTTCAGCCGGCGCCGGGTTATCGGGTAACGTTGAAACGACGATTTCAGGCCGACCCGCCGGAACTGGTCCACCACATACTGAGCGGTCAGATCCAGGCCGCGGCTTGGTGTATCGCGCCCCATCATGGAATCATCCGCGATGATCCCGATGCGGCGGGAGACATCGGCCGCGGTGATCGATCCCGCCGCCTGGGAGAGGGGTGGGGAGGTCTGGGCCGCGAGCGGGCCGGCGGTAAGGACCAGGGCGACAAAAGTTAAGAGACGCATTATTTCCGCTCCACGATCTGACGATAGCTCTCAGCGGCCCACCGCGGACGGGGCAGCGTGTCAGCCACCCGCGCCCCGAGATAAAAGAGTAGCCGTACCAGTCGAGCCCCCTTCTCACCGTCTATGCGGTCGGTCTCATCGCTCGGCTGGTGGTAGTCGGCATGGGTACCGCTGGTGAAGAATAGAATGGGTACGCCCTTCCGAGCGAAGTTGTAGTGATCCGACCGATAGAAGATTCGTTCCTCCGGCCACCGGTCGGCGATCGGCGTCATCCGGAGTTCCGGGTGCGCCCGCACCACCCGCTGCAGGACTTTCCCCAGGTCGGATTGCTCCATCCCGACCGCGATCACCGAGTCTGGCCAGTTCCGGCCGATCAGGTCCATGTTAAAGTTGGCTACCACCTGGGAGAGCGGTACGGTCGGATGCTCAGTGAAGTGGGCGCTGCCCAGCAAGCCATCCTCTTCCGCGCTGGGGCCGAGAAACACGATGGACCGCTTGGGCCGCATACCGGGCTGGGTGAAAGCTTCCGCGAGCTCGAGGAGTCCCGCGACGGCGGCCGCGTTGTCGTCAGCACCGTTGTTGATGCTGTCGGGCTGACCCGGGCTGATGCCGATGTGATCGATGTGGGCCGAGTAGACCAGGTACTCCCGCCGAAGCAGCGAGTCTGATCCCTCGAGCATTCCAATTACGTTGGGAACCTGGGCCCGCGCGACTACCTGTCGTGTGAGACGTACCTCGACCTGAAGGCCGGGGATGACCCTGCGTTCGGGGCGCGCCAGCTCGCGGAGGCGCACGGGGTCTATACCAGCGCCGGCAAGTACGCCGTTCACCGAGCGCTCGTGCAGCTCGATTACGGGCGCGCCGGTTTCGGAGTCGGCATCCGAGTCTCGCACCAGCCGGGGCCGCGCCGCGGTGGCCAGCCGCAGGGCGAATGTGACCGAGTCTCTATTGGAGAGAACGAGAACGGCTTTGGGCCCCGCTTGCGACAAATCGACGATTCTCTGGTTCAACTCGGGAGTCACCGGTCGGGAGAAGTCGGCCACCAGAAGGACGATCTTACCTTTCACGTCCAAACCCGACTTCACCGCCGCGCTATCCATCCCTGCGATGAGGACCACGGGCCCGTGCAGGGCCCGATCGGAGATCTTCCCGAGAATGAATCGCGCATCTGACCCGAGGCGGGCTATGCTGCGCCGGCCGCTGCCTCTGACCTCGACTACCGAGCGTGCGGTATCGATGATCCATCGGGTTACTCCAAACCGCTGCAGGTAGCTTCCGCCTTCGCCCGAAGGCTTGAGGCCTACCCGCCTGAACTCCGCTGCCACGTACTCCGCCGTCTGTTCCAGTCCGCGACTGGGCGTGCCGCGGCCCTGCATCGAATCGGCGGCGATGATGCCCACCTTTCGAATCAGGTCGGCCTCCGTGATTGTTGCCGCAGCGGATTGGAGCGGGGGCGTGGTCTGGGCCGCGAGTGGCAGGCCGGTCAAGGTCAGGAGCAGCCACAGCAATGGCATCAAAAATAGGATCTCGACTGCGGTGGGAGAAGACAACGCATCCGGGTCTCGCTACGGGCGGATCGGAGCCACGGTTTCAGCGCGGGTCGGGTTTGCGGCGGCGCAGCTCCGGCTCGCCGGTGCGCTGTGGGTTGCGAACTCCGCGCTGCACCGGTGGGATCTTTGCGGGCTCCTTGTCCGCTGGACGGACACTCCCACGTGTGGCGGCGGCTGGCGGCCGGCTCCCGCGCCCCCGGCGATTATCGACAGCGCGGTCTCGAATGTCTCGCCGCAGGATCGGCCCCTGCTCTGCCCGCCCCCGAGAGGGCTGCGCCTCATCCGCAGCGATGCCAGGAGCGGGGATGGTGCCGGGCCCCCCTACGTCGGCGCTGGTGCGGCCGCCATCCGCCCGGGCCCGCCCCCCCGAATTGCTCTGACGCTGCCCCAGATAGGTGACGTACTCAGCTCCGGGCGACGCATCTTTGAAGACATACCTCGGGGCCGGCCGCACGGGCCTGGCCACCACCACATTGCGTCCCTGATTATGGCGATATGAGTAGTAAGCAGGATCGTCGTAGATCACGACTCGGTAGCGGACGCATGAAGTCGAGTAGGGATTCCACTCCTGGTAACTGGCGTACGAGTGACAGTCGTAACAGACGAACCGCGGGTACTCGTAGCGGCGCTCGACGTAGTAGGGGGCGATGTCATACCGGTAGCGGCCGCGGGGTGCAATCCTGGCCGCGAGACCCGCCAGCGCCACGTACGGGTCGCCGCTGACCCTGCCATCGCCGATCACTCGAAAGTCCCAGTAGTCGCCACGGGTAATTTCGGCGTACTCGAACGGAATGGGCGAGGCGAGGGCGAAGAGATAGCCGACGCCGGGATCCTCGTCCACCGTGAAGGGCCTCCGGTCTCGAGCAACGGCTATCTCCAGAGTTCGGCCTCCCCGCACGTAGGTCTTACCCCACGGCTCGCGAGGGAACACGGTCCGGATGCGCCCGTCGGTGTCTACCCGAAGCACAGTTACATGAGATGATACTTCAGTGCGAAGGTAAACCCTGGCCCCATCTCCCCGCCGGTACGCGCTATCCCGATCGGCCCACACGCTGACGCTACCCGCGGCGGTGGCGCCCCGGGAGGTCTCCTGATCTTGAGCGGCTGCGTGGGCGATGGTGGGGTGAAAGAGGCCGAGAGCCAGCAGCCACCCCGGGGCGACGAGCATGAATCCTCCAGGCGTATCCGTGTGACCTCAGCAGGCGGCGTGCCACTTAGGTCAGTCCTTCTAACGCACGACAGAGGAACGCCTTGAACCGGGCGCACCGGCAGCGTCGCTGTCCCCGGTGTACCCCACGGATGACACCGGAGCGGTTTGACTTCACCTGTGGAGCACGGATACGTTGCGCCGGGCATGAATAGTACTGACGTGTCGTCCGGTCGTGCGCGGCTCGACCTGCTCGATCCACTGGAGGTCTCGAAGCTCGGAGGCCTGGAGCTCATCACCGAAGGGGTGGTGGAGGGCTTCCTCAGCGGCCTGCACCGCTCACCCAGGCGGGGATTCTCCGTCGAGTTCGCCGAGCATCGGATGTACCAGCCCGGCGACGAGCTGCGCTATGTGGACTGGAAGATCCTCGGGCGAAACGACCGGCTGTACGTGAAGCAGTTTGAGGAGGAGACGAATCTCCGCGCCATGGTCGTGTTGGACACCAGCCGTTCGATGGCCTGGACCGGATCCCCCGCCACGGTCCTGCCGAAGCTCGCCTACGCTCAACGGCTCATAGCCGCTCTTGCCCTGGTTCTGATCCGACAACGTGACGCCACCGGCTTGATCACCTTCGACGACGACGTTCGCTCGGTCACTCCGCCTCGAGCTCGCTTGAGTCACTGGCGTCAGCTTCTCGGCACGCTTGCCGGATTGGAAGCAGGTCAGGGAACCGCCGCCGAGCCTGCTCTGAGACGAGTGGTGGGCCAGCTCCGGCGGCGAGGGCTGGTTGTGTTCGTCTCCGATCTGCTGCTTGATCGGGCGCTGGCGCTCAAGGCGCTTCGGTTTCTGCGGCATCGGGGACATCAGGTTCTGGTGCTTCATATCATGGATCCGGCCGAGGTTGCGCTCGGCGGTCCCAACGAAGCCCGCTTCGAAGACCCCGAATCCCGGGCCGCGGTTATACTCAGGCCGCGCGACTGGGCAAAGGCATACCACGACACCGTTCGGGCCGTGGTCACCGAGTGGCGGCTGGCGTGCCGGCGGCACGGCATCGCCTATCACCGGGTTACCACCGACAGCCCTTTCGGGGTAGTACTGCGCGAGGCTTTGACACCGCCGTCACGTTTGGCATGATTGGATTTCTCCACCCGTGGATGCTGGCGGGTTTGCTCGCGGCGGGCATCCCCATTCTGCTGCACCTGCTGGCGCGGCGTGAGCCCCCCACCGTCGTCTTTCCCGCTGTCCGCTATCTCGTCACCACCACGCGCGAACACCAGCGGCGGCTGAAGCTTCAGAACTGGCTGCTGCTATTGCTGCGGACCCTGCTGGTCGCCACCCTGGTACTCGCTGCGGCCGGCCCGACGGTCCCGGTAAGTGGCGTGCCGGGCCACGCACCGAGCGCGCTGGTGCTCATCCTCGACAATTCACCCAGCAGTGGTACCATGGCGGGTGGATCGCCGCAGCTGGCTCAGTTGGTGGCGGAAGGACGCAAGATTCTCGGCCGGGCTACCCCGGACGACGCGCTGTGGCTGGTGGCGGCCGACGGTATACCGCGGCGCGGCGATCGGGCCGCCTTGGGTGAGCTGCTCGATGGGCTGACCGTTTCTCCCCGGCGCATGGAGCTTGGCGGCGCCATAACCCTGGCCGGTGAGGTGCTCGCGGCCGAGGCGAAGCCAGGGGAGATCGTCCTGCTCACCGACCTCCAGGCCAGCGCCCTCTCCGAGGCAACGCCTTCCGCCCCCCTCCTGATCGGCCGCCCGGGCACACCTCCTCCCCTGAACACCGGAATTGGTCAAATCGAGACGGGGACCCAACCATGGTCGTCTGCCGGGGGGCGGGTCTCGGTTGTCTTGGTGGGCGACGACTCCGCCGGGTCGGTCCCGGTGAGTGCTAAACTCGGGGAGCGCCCCGCGCGACAGGCGCTGGGCCGTGTCGGCGGCACGGTGGCTCTCACCCTTCCGGGAGCTCCCGCGGGTTGGTGGATCCTCACCACGGCACTCGATCCGGACGAGTTCAGGCTGGACGACCGGAGGGTCGCCGCGATCCGTGTGGCGCCCGTTGCCCGGGTGAGTTGGGACTCGACCAGCCGCTTCGTGGCCGCGGCAAGCGAGGTCCTCGCCTCCAACGGCCGCATCCTGCCGGGCTCGGAAGTCACCCTCGGGCGTTTGGCCCGCGGCGCGTCAGTGGTGCAGCCACCGAACGATCCGGCCCAACTCGGCGCGCTCAATCGGTCCCTGGCGGCCCGCGGCCTGGGGTGGAGTTTTGGGAACCTGTCCACCACCCCGACGTTCACCGACAGCGGCGCCGTGGTGTCCCGCCAGCGGGTGGTGCGACGGCACACTCTGCAATCGACCGGCAGTGGTCGCACCGGGGTAATTGCAACCGTAGACGGCGCACCCTGGATTGTTCGAGACGGCAACGTGATCCTGCTGGGCAGCCGGCTCGATCCGGCCTGGACCGATCTGCCGGTGTCGGCGGGCTTCATGCCGTTCATGGATGTCCTGCTGAACCGGCTGGCACGGGGGGAAGCCGCGCTGGGGGAGGGAGCGCCGGGAGATCCAGTGCCGCTGCCGGATCTGGTCACCACGGTGCGCCAGGGCGAGAACGAGTGGCGGGTGGAAGGCGGCGGGCTATTTCAGCCGCATGATGCCGGCGTCTACTACCTGCTTGGTGGACGTGACACCGTCGGGGCCATCAGCGTTAACCCGGATCCACGCGAGTCACGGCTCGATCGAGCCACCGACACGCAGGTCCGGCGGCTTTGGAAAGGTGCCCGGCCGGTGGCGCTCGATGACGCGGCGGAGGTCGCCTTCTCTGCTGCTTCGCGAGGAGATCTGCGCGGTCCGCTCCTCTGGTTTGCCCTGCTGGCCGGCATGGCCGAGGTGGGGCTCGCGAGCGCGTGGAGGCGGCGGGTGTGACCCTCAAGCCGGTCATGGACGCCTTCGGACGCACCCCGGCCGTGCGGGACCTGACCAACCGCCTGCCCGGGCGGAATGAAACCCTCCGCCTGGGTGGGCTCCCGGGCTCCAGTGGCTGCGTGCTGGCCGCATGGCTGGCGGAGACCTTCCCGCAGCGGCTGCTGGTCATCGTCGCACCCACACCAGCCGACGCCGAGCGCTGGCTAGCCGATCTGGCCCATCTGACTGATGCATCCACCGTCCTCTATCCCCAGCGCGAGGCCCTCGGCGAGGACGAACCGCACTACGAAATTGCGGGAGAGCGCGCCGAGGCTATCCAGGCATTGCTGGAGGGACGTGTCCGGGTCCTGGTCACAACTGCCCGTGCCACCGCGGAGCGGACGCTCCTGCCCGCGGCCCTGGAGCGCATGCGCCTGCGTCTTCAGGTAGGGGAGCGCAGGCCACCCGCTGACGTGGCTCGCGCCCTGGAGACTATGGGGTACCGGCGGGTGGCCACGGTCACCGAAGTGGCGGAGTTCAGTGTCCGCGGAGGGATTCTGGACGTGTACGGATTCGGCATGGCGGCTCCCGCACGTCTCGAGTGGTGGGGAGACGACATCTCCTCATTGCGGGGATTCGACCTGACCACGCAACGATCGCTTCAGGAGCTGAGTGATATCACGGTGTTGCCGATCAGCACGCGAGGAATAAGAGACGAGATCGAGTCAGAAGCTGTCACCCTGACCCTGAGCGAAGCGAGGGGGAGGGGGCCAGAGCCGAATCGAGTTTCGGCCCCCTCGGTGGCGGAGCCTGCCCTGAGCGCAGCCGAAGGGCTTCCTCAGGGTGACAACGTGGAGGGGTCCCGTCGTAGAACCTTGCTGGAGCTCCTCCCCGCCGACACCATCCTCATCGAAGAGACCTTCGGGCCCGACCTCGACGAGGTAACCCGGGCCTGGAATGAGGCGGAGCACCATCTGGAGGTGGCCCGGAAGCTCGGAGAGGAGGTGCCGAGCCGTGAGGCCATCTTCGCCACGCCATCCGCCTGGCGTGCCCATATCGAAACGTTTCCGCGACTCTCAGTGAGGGGGGAGCAGACCGATCTGCAGTTCGGGTTTTTCCCCCCCGAGAGGATCGACCGCGATCTCAACCGCCTGCGGGCGCTGCTCGGGACCGATCCCCCCAGCCTGATTCTGTGCGACAATGAAGGTCAGCTGGAGCGTATGGAGGAGCTGCTCGAGGATAGTGCTCGCTTCCGGTCCGGGTCCGGGGCGACGCTTGCCATCGGTGCCCTCGATGGCGGGTTCGTGATGCCGTCACTCCGCGTGCTCACCGACCACGAGATCTTCCGGCGCGCCCGCCGCCTGCGCCGGCCTCGCCGCTATCGCCAGGCCGCCCCCTCGGCCGCCACGGGCGCGCTCACGCTCGGGGATTACGTGGTACATCTGGAGCACGGCATCGGGGTCTATCGTGGTATCCAGACCATCACCGTGGGCGACTCCACTCTCGAGGTCGCGATGGTCGAGTACGAGGGCGGGGATGTGCTGAATGTGCCGCTCTACCGGCTCGACCAGCTGGAGCGCTACCGGGCGGCGGGCGAGGACGGCGAACGTCCCCCGCCACGCATTCACCGGCTGGGCGGCTCCAGCTGGCAGCGGGTGCGGGAGAAAACCCGGCAGGCAATCAAACAGATGGCCGCCGAGCTGCTGGACCTGTATGCCCGCCGAAAGGTCAGCGGCGGCTATGCCTTCCCGCCGGATACAAAATGGCAACGCGAGCTCGAGTCCAGCTTTCTCTACGAAGACACACCCGACCAGCGGAAGGCCACCGAGGAGTTGAAGCGCGACATGGAGCAGCCCCGGCCCATGGACCGTCTGCTGGTGGGAGACGTGGGCTACGGCAAGACCGAGATCGCGGTCCGGGCGGCGTTCAAGGCGGTTCAGGGAGGCAAGCAGGTAGCGGTCCTGGTGCCAACCACCATTCTGGCCGAGCAGCACGGACGCACCTTCATCGAGCGGTTGGCCGACTTCCCGGTGAAGATCGAGGTCCTCTCCCGCTTTCGAACGGCCAAGGAACAGAAGGCGGTGCTCGCTCGGCTGGCGACGGGGGAGATCGACGTGGTGATCGGAACTCATCGCCTGCTGTCCAAGGATGTCGTCTTCAAGGATCTGGGCCTGCTGGTGGTGGACGAGGAGCACAGATTCGGGGTCAAGCACAAGGAGCGGCTCAAGGCCCTTCGTCTGGCGGTAGACGTTCTGACCCTCACCGCCACGCCCATTCCCCGAACCCTGCACCTCTCGCTCGCGGGACTCAGGGATCTGACCCTGATCGAGACGCCGCCGCGTGACCGCTCCCCAATTCTGACCTTCGTGGAGCCGTGGGACGACTCCCTTCTGGAAGAGGCGTTCGCGCGCGAGATCGACCGGGGAGGTCAGGTGTTCGCGGTTCACAACCGGATCGAGACCATCGAGACCATCGCCGCCAAGGTACGATCCCTCGCGCCCCGAGCTCGGGTCGGCGTGGCGCACGGCCAGATGGCGGCCGATGAGCTCGAAGAGGTCATGCGGCGGTTTGTGGCGGGGGAGGTGGACATCCTCGTCTCCACCATGATCGTGGAGTCGGGGTTGGACGTGGCCAACGCGAACACGATGGTGGTGCACGACGCCCACCGTTTCGGCTTGGCTCAGCTCTATCAGTTGAGAGGGCGGGTAGGCCGGAGCCACCGGCGGGCCTATTGCTATCTGCTGGTGCCGGACACGATCGACGCCGACGCGGAAGATCGACTCAAGGTCCTGGAGCATCATACAGATCTGGGGGCCGGCTACAGGATCGCTCTCAAGGACCTGGAGCTTCGCGGTGCGGGCAACCTGCTGGGGGCGGAGCAGTCCGGCCACGCCCAGGCAGTTGGGTTCGATCTCTATATGCGGTGGCTGGAAGAGACGGTGCGGGCGCTGCGGGGGCAGGGTACAGTGGAGCAGCCGGCGCCTCCGGAGGTGGTGCTCGACCGGTCGGCGCATCTGCCCGACGGGTACATTCCCGATGACGATGTCAAGCTCGATCTGTACCGGCGACTGGCGCGGGCTGACCAGTCGGGCGAAATTGATGGGCTGCGAGATGAACTGCGTGAGCGCTTCGGTCCCTTGCCGGACGCAGCCGAGACCCTGCTGGACATGGCGCGGCTCCGCGTGATGGGGGCAGCTCTGGGGCTGCAGAATGTGCTGGTGCGGGGCGATGAGGCCCGCCTCACCTTCCGGCACGGCACGACGCCCAGATTGGCCGGGCTCACCTCCGCGCTCGATGACGTCCAGCTGCTTGCAGAGGTAAGGCGTACGGTGCCGCTTTCGCTCCGGCTGCTGCGCCTCGGCGGCGAACCGATTGTGCCGGCATTGGTGAGAGCACTGCGTAAGGCTTTGTGAGGGCTATGGGTTGTTGCACTCTTCTTCTGGAGACGAAATGCGTCGCATTGGACTGACCGTTGCTGTTTTCATCCCGGCTCTGTTCGCAGCCGGGTGCAGCAGCTTCCGCGATCTTTTTTCCGCCCATGCCGACGTAGCAGCGGAGGCCGGTAGTCAGCAGCTGTCGTCTGAGCGCCTGGCCCAGATCCTTACCGCAGGCAAGGGAATCAAGGCCAATCACGAGACCGCGGATTTCGTGTCCAACGTCTGGGTCGACTACGCGCTGTTCGCTCAGGCGGTGGCGGAGGGTAAGCTGCCCCTCGATTCGGCTGGCGTTGCCCAGGTAGTCTGGCCCGAGATGGCCGAGCTGCGGGGCAGCCATTGGCACGACACGCTGACGGCACGCCGGTCGAACTTCTCGCCCGGCTCAGCCGATAGCGTCTACAACGCCAACCAGGTCCGGCTCCTGCAACACATTCTTTTCCGGGTGGAGCCCAATGCGGTGCCGGAAGCCCGAGAAGCTGCCCGCAAGAAGGCCTCGAGCGCTCTCTCTCGGGTCAAACGGGGCTCTGATTTCAGCACTTTGGCGTCCCAACTTTCTGAAGATCCCGGCAGCAGGGCCGAGAGTGGCTTTCTGCCCCCCAGCCCCAAGGGAAAGTTCGTCACCGCTTTTGACAGCGCGGGATGGAGCCTGGCGCCCGGTGCGGTAAGCGGCGTAGTCGAGACACCCTTCGGCTATCACATCATCAAGCGGCCGGATCGGGACGCGGCGCGCGAGCGCATCACCGCCTACCTGGGACAGAGCGCCGGAACCCGCCTGGATTCCATCTACATGGACAGTCTTGCCCTTACCAACCAGATCAAGGTTGCCCGGGGCGCCGCGACGGCCATGCGAAAGGCAGGCGACGATCCAGACGCGGCCCGGAAATCCAAGAAGACATTGGTGAGCTACAAGGGGGGTGAGCTGACGGTTGGTGACTTCATGCGCTGGATCCAGGCCCTGCCTCCACAATATATGGCGCAGCTGAAGCAGGCGGACGATAGCATGCTCACGCAGTTCGCCAAGATCCTGACCCAGAACGTGCTGCTGCTGCGTCAGGCCGACTCCGCCGGCATCGACATCACCCCCGAAGAGTGGCAAGGGCTCCAGGGACGCTACCGCAGCCAGCTCGATACCCTGCGCGCTGAAATGGGCATGGACGATTCCAGCCTGGGCGACTCGAGCGTGGCCGCGGCGGATCGAAGCAAGGTTGCCGGTCTGAAGCTGGAGCAGTACTTCGATCGCCTGATTGACGGAAAGACTCGGCTCCGGCCGATCCCGTCCGCCCTGGCCACCTTGTTGCGGCAACGCTCCGCATACGAGATCAACGATGCCGGGCTCAACCGGGCGATCGAGCTGGCCGAAGCCTCCGCCAAGAAGGCAGACTCAGCGCGCGCTGGCACCGGGCCGCTTCAGCCCGCTCCCGGCCCCGCGCCCATCCCGGGAGTAGCGCCGGGCGCTACCGGTGCCCCGCAGGGAACGCTGGCGCCACGAGCCACCCCGGCGCCCAGAGCACCAGCCCAGCGGCGGGACACACAACCGCCTCAGCAGGGGAACTAACCATGGCGAAACGCGGGACCGGTGCAGCCGTTGCCTTTGGCCTGCTGGCGCTGGCAACGCCGGCGGGTGCAGGCCTCGCGGCGCAGGACAGCACGGCGGTAGCGGCCGACAGCACATCGACTGCAGCCGCGATCGCTCCAGCCGCACGCGACACGACTTTTATGGTCGACCGCGTGCTGGCCGTGGTAGGAAACCGGCCGGTGCTCGCCTCTCAGATCGAGGAGGAGATTTTTTCGCGCGAGTCGCAGGGCACCAAGCTGCCGACCGATCCCGAAGGGATCAAGGCGGTGCGGCAACAGATCGTGACCTCGATCATCGACGAGGAACTTCTGGTGCAGCAGGCGCAACGGGACACCGCCATCAAAGTCACCGACGAGGAGATTGCCAGCGGCGTCGAAGAACAGGTACGCAAGGTTCGCGACAACTTCACCTCCGAGGTGGATTACCAGGCTGAGCTTCAAAAGGCCGGCTTCCAGACGCCGGAGGAGTACCGGCGCTGGCTCAGCGACCAGCAGCGGCGCGCTGCATTCCAGAACCGTCTCGTGGAGAAGTTGCGGAGCGAGGGCAAGCTCAAGTCGGTTTCGCCCACAGAGAAGGAGATGAAGCAGTTTTTCAACGAACAGCGCGCCACCCTCGGCAACCGTCCCGCCACTCTCTCGTTCCGGCAGATTGTCGTCTCACCCAAGCCGTCGCCCGAGGCCAAGGGCCGCACCAAGGTCAAGGCCGACTCGATCGTGCTGGAGCTCCGCGGAGGGGCGGACTTTGCCACCGCGGCCCGCCGGTTCTCTCAGGACCCGGGGTCGAAGGAACAGGGAGGCTCACTGAACTGGTTCCGCCGCGGAGTGATGGTGCCGGAGTTCGAGCGGGTGGCTTTCGGACTCAAGCCCGGAATCGTGTCGGATGCGGTCGAATCGCCATTCGGTTTCCACATCATCCAGGTAGAGCGTGTGCAGCCGGCCGAGGTTCAGGCCCGCCACATTCTGCTCGTGCCCGAG
>Ga0136617_10003112_pt1 | contig 14804 bp, 12 predicted proteins | sample AntDrymUQ3222106_2_FD_129672 | JGI IMG/M metagenome (GOLD analysis project Ga0136617, IMG submission 129672) | Polar desert sand microbial communities from Dry Valleys, Antarctica - metaG UQ322 (21.06) | ecosystem: Environmental > Terrestrial > Soil > Desert | place: Antarctica: Dry Valley... | reverse complement strand
TCGGCCCGCTAACCGCCTACCAGGGCGGTCTGGAGGTTTTCGGCGCGGTGGCCCTCAAGGCCACGATCGGCACAGTCAGCGCCGTGCTGCTGGGCGCCATCACGACCTTTCCCGCGGTTCTAAGGGGCCTCGAGGTCATGCGCGTGCCGCGCCTGCTGGTGCTGATCGCCGCCTTCATGTACCGCTACCTGTTCGTGATCGTCGAGGAGGCCGGGCGCATGCGTTCGGCGTTGGCCGCGCGCGCATACCGGCCGCGGACGGCGCTGCACGCCGGGGCCATGGGGCGCGTGGCCACGGCAATGTTCCTGCGCACCTACGCTCGCGGCGAGCGCGTCTACCACGCGATGCTCGCGCGCGGCTACACCGGGGCCATGCCCCAGCTGAGTCCGCTCGTGTTGCGCCGCGCCGACGTGCTGTTCGTGGTCCTCGTGCTGGTGGCGCTCGTGCCTCTGCGGGTGATTGCCCAGGTGGCCACTTGAGCTGCGCGATCCACGCTGTCGGACTGGTTTACCGCTACCCCAACGGCCACCACGGGCTCGACGGGATCGACCTCCACGTGAGCCACGGCGAACGGCTGGCCGTGCTCGGTCCCAACGGCGCCGGCAAGACCACCCTCATGCTTCATCTCAACGGGCTCATGAGCGGCTCGGGGGCGCTCGAGGTGGCAGGAGTCGACGTCGGACCCAAGACTCTCCACGAGCTGCGCCGCCGCGTCGGCCTCGTCTTTCAGGACCCCGACGACCAGTTGTTCATGCCCACGGTCGGCGAAGACGTGGCCTTCGGACCACTCAACATGGGCCTCGATCGGGACGCCGCGCGCGAGCGCGTGGACGAGGCGCTCGGCGCGGTGCGAATGGAGGCCGTGGCCGACCGCGCCCCCTACCAGCTCTCGATGGGCGAGCGCCGCCGGGTGGCCATCGCCACCGTGCTGGCGATGCACCCCCAGCTGCTGGTGCTCGACGAGCCCTCGGCCAACCTCGATCCCCGCGCGCGCCGTGAGCTGCTCGAGGTGCTGGCTCGCATCGAGCGCACCATGCTGGTGACCACGCACGACCTTCCCCTGGCGGCGGAGCTGTGCGAGCGCGCGGTCATCCTTGCGCGCGGGCGCGTGGTGGCCGACGGGCCCTGCCGCGAGGTCCTCGGCGACCCGGAGCTGCTGGCGCAACACGATCTCGAACTGCCCGCCGGGTTCGAGCTGGATCGCCTCGAGCTGCGGCCCCGCCCTTCGGCTGACCCGCAGGGCACCCTTCTGGACGCGGTCGCCGCCACGGTGTGCGAGACGAAGCCGTAAAGATCCCCAAGCCGACGTCCGGCGTCGGCAGGGCGCGGGAAAGGAGGTACGCGCCGAATACCGTGAGCGCGGCGTAGGTGAGCCATGGACAGCACCCCCCGCCCGCGGCCGCCTCGATTGCCGCGAGCGACGGCCGCGAGCCGCGTCAAGCCGTCCGCGGCGGGCGAGGCGAAGTCAGCCCGCGGCCGGCGGTGTGTCGAGTTGGCGACGAAAGGCGCGCAGGTCTTCGACGAGCAGGTCGGGCGCCTGCAGGGACGCGAAGTGCCCGCCGCGGTCGAACTCCGTGAAGCGGACGACGTGGTGGTGGCGCTCGGCAAGCCCGCGCAGCGTCGAATCTCCCGGGAACACCCCCACTGCGGTTGGCAGCGGGTTGTATCCCATGTCGCCGAACAGGCTCCCGTGCTCTTTGTAGAGCCGCGCCGAGGACCCTGCGGTCCGCGTGACCCAGTAGATCGTGACGTCGGTCAAGATCGCATCCCACTCCACGGGCGTCTCGTGGCCGTCGGCGTGCTCGTCGGCGACCCACTCCAGGTCGAGGATCCAGGCAAGGAGGCCAAGCGGCGAGTCCGTCAGGGCGTAGGCCAGCGTCTGCGGCCGGGTCTGCTGCAGCTCGGCGTAGCCCCACCGCTGTTGCCACGCCACGTCGTTGGCCTTGGCGGCGGCCACCTCATCCGGGCTGAGGCCCGCAAAGGGATCGGGGCGCCCCGGGTCCACGTTGGCGCCGTTGGTCATCGCGTTGACGTGGACGCCCATAACCGCCTCGGGCGCCAGCTGCCCGACCGCGGGCGAGACCAGCGAGCCGTAGTCCCCGCCCTGCGCGAGGTAGCGGTGGTAGCCCAGCCGGCGCATCAGCTCGACCCAGGCCCGCGCCGTCCGGCGCACGCCCCAGCCCCGCTCCCGCGTGTGGCCCGAGAAGCCGTAGCCGGGCAGGGAGGGCGCGACGACGTGGAAGGCCGGCGCACCCGCCGCATGGTGCTCGCTCGGCGCGACGAGCGGCCCCACCAGGTTGGTGAAGTCGGCGATCGTGCTCGGCCACCCGTGCGTGATTAGCAGCGGCGTCGCGTGCGGCTCGGACGAGCGAACATGCACGAAGTGCACGAGCTGGTCGTCGATGACCGTCGTGTACTGCGCGAGCGCGTTGAGCCGGCGCTCCTGCACGCGCCAATCGAAGCTCTCGCGCCAATATGCGACGATCTCGCGTAGCCGTTCGCACCCCACGCCGTAAGACCAGCCCACCCCCGGCAGCTCATCCGGCCAGCGCGCCTGATCCAGGCGCCGGGCCAGCTCGTCGAGCTCGGCCTGCGGGACGTCGACGCGGAACGGCTGGATGCCCTGTTCCGTGGACACGCGGCGATCGTACTTAGGTCACGGGCTCCCGGCCGCTACCCCGATCGTCAACAACCCGCCTGGCCCGCTCGCCGCTGGAAGTACCGGGCAAGGCGTAGGCTTGATCGTCGTGCAATGGCCCGAAGTCATGAGCGAGTCGAAGCTCTCGAACAGCTTCCTCGGCAACCTCATCGAGATCTGCATCGTCACGCACGACCACCGGCGCGTCATGGAAGGCCTGGTGCGGATGGGGATCGGGCCCTGGCGCATCCACACCTTCGACTCCGCGACGGTGACCGAGCGGACCTATCGCGGCAAGCTCGCGGACTACGTGCTGAAGGTCTGCTTCGCTGACGCTGACAACGTCGTGTGGGAGATAATGCAGCCCGTCGAGGGACCGACCATCCTCAAGGAGTTTCTGGACCAGCATGGAGAGGGCATTCACCACGTCGCCTTCGACTGCGAGAACCTCCCCTGGGACCAGCGCCTAGCCGAGTTCAAGTCGCGTGGACATGCGCTCAGCCAGTCCGGCAAGTTCGCCGGCGTCAACTCGTTCGCCTTCTTCGACACCGAGTCCACAACGACCACGACGTTCGAGACCTTGATCATTCCCGACGGGTTCGTCTGGCCTGAGCCGGAGGAGTGGTTCCCAGGCCCGCCTCCCTCGGGTGAGCGCACCACGTGAAGGTCCCGGCGCGGCAGGGCCGCGCGATCAAGCTCGACGCTGGGGCCGTGGCCAGGGTCATCAACACCCACGGCTCTCAGGTGGTCGACCTGTGGGCGCTCACGGGAACCGGCCTCGACGAGTACCTGTCGATGGCCCACACCAGGGTAAGTCTGACCCGCATGGCCCCCTCCGTCGGTGACACGCTGGTTACGAACGACCGGAGGCCGATTCTCACGCTGGTCGAAGACACCAGTCCAGGAACGCACGACACCCTGATGGCGGCGTGTGACATCCACCGCTACAGCCAACTTGGGCACCTCGGCTACCACGACAACTGCCACGACAACTTCAACAACGCCCTGCGAGAGCACGGCTATGGTCCCCGGGCGGTCCCGGATCCCCTGAACCTCTTCATGAACGTGCCCTGGGACTCGGAGGGCCGGCTGGCTTACCAGCCGCCCAACAGCCTGCCTGGCGACTGCGTCAGTCTGCGCGCCGAACTCGATCTGATCTTGGTGCTATCGGCGTGTCCCCAGGACATGATTCCCGTGAACGGCGCTCTCCAGCGGCCGACGGACATCGAGCTCGAGCTCGAGGGCGAGCGCAAGTAGGCGTTCGTCCTGCCCGGCGGGCAGCGACAGGAGGACGCTCGCCGGCAGCCGATCACGATCGAGACCCGTGGGGAGCGCGATACCGGGCATACCGAGAAAGGCGGTGACCATGGTGCTGCGAAGGATCGCTTGGTTGGCGGTGGCGAAGAGCTCGTCGTCGCGCTCGAGCTCTGCCAGGCGAGGAGCCTGTATTCGCACCGTTGGGAAGATCAGCGCGCCGTCGAGCTCCCGGTCCACTGCCCTCATGAGACGCAGTTGCTCGGCCCGAAGACGGGCGAGAGCTGCCGGTGGCATCGCTGCCCCCTGCTCGAGCCGGCGCCAGACGCGCCGATCCAAACCCTCCGGCGCGGGGCTCGAGAGCAGGTCGCGGTGGATGCGAGCGGCTTCGGCCGCGACGATCGTGCCGAGTTCGTCCATGACCGTCTGTGCCGTGTCGAGTGAGCGTACGTCGCGATGCTGAATGTCCCAGCCCGCGGCCTCGAGCTCCGCCAACACTTCGGTGAAGCGGTACTGCACGGGGGGCTCCGCGCCGTCGACCAGCTCTCCCTGCGGGACGGTCAACGTCCGCTCGTGCCGCGCGCTCGGGTTGAAGTCGGATCCTGCCTGCGACAAGCCACGCAGAGCCCGATCGAGGGCGACGACGTCAGAGACCCTGCACGCGAGCGGTCCCACCGTGTCGAGCGTGGGCGAGAGGGGAAAGACGCCGGTTGTACTGAATCGCCCCATGCTTGGCCTGTATCCGACCAGCCCATTGAAGGCCGCCGGGATTCGCACCGATCCGGAGGTATCGGTTCCGATTCCGCACGCCGCCGCACCGAGGGCCACGGCGATCGCCGAACCCGAGGAGGATCCGCCCGGCACGCGGCCTGCCGCACGCGGATTGCGCGGAGTTCCATAGACCGCGTTGATGCCGACACCCGAGTAGGCAAACTCACTCAGGTTGGTCTTGCCGATGCATACCATTCCGGCTGCCGAGAGGTTCGCGACGCAGGGGGCGTCGTGCCGGGCCGCTTCCACCCCGCTGCGAGTCAGCGAGCCCGCCGTGGTTCGCGTGCCGGCGACGTCGAACACGTCCTTCCACGCCACCGGCACTCCGTCGAGCGGTCCGAGCGGCCGGCCGGCTCGGTACCGGCCGGCGCTCGCGGCCGCCTCCCGACGGGCGCGCTCGACGGTGAGTGTGATGAAGACGCCGCCCGCGTCGGCACTCTCGGCTCGGGCGAGACACGCCTCCGTCACCTCGACAGGATCGCGGCTCAGTGGCCCGCCACCGTTCGCCGGTTCAGCGTCACCAGCGAGAGCATCTCAAATATGACGTTGGCCGCGAAGAGCGCGGTCACCTGCCCGGGCCCGTCGTAGGGCGGGGAGACCTCCACCACATCGAAGCCTACGAACGGCAGACCGACCAGAGCCCGGAGGTAGGACAGCGCCTGGAAACTCGTGGGCCCGCCGACCTCCGGAGTGCCCGTTCCGGGACAGAACGCCGCATCGACGAAGTCAACGTCCAGTGAGAGGAAGGCCGGCCCCTCCCCCAGTCGCGTGCGCACACGCTCGGAGAAGTTGGCAACCGTCATGGCCTCGAGCTCGATCCAGGAAATCGTCTCCACGCCGAGCTCCGCCGGGATCGCCTCGTCATCCTCCCCGTAGAGCGGTCCACGGATGCCGGCCTGGAACATCCGGGAGGGGTCCACGATCTCCTCTTCGAGCGCGCGCCGAAACATCGTGCCGTGGGCGTAGGGGTGCCCGTTGTAGCTGTCCCACAGGTCCGTGTGGGAGTCGAGGTGCACCAACCCGAGCGGCCCGTGAACCGCCGCCAAGGCGCGCAGCTCAGCGAGCGTGACCGAGTGATCGCCTCCCATTCCGATCGGCACGGCGTCCGACTCGGCCAGCGGCCGCACGAAGTCCTCGATGCGGCCCAGGGTGTCTTCTATGTAACCCGGGGCCGTGGGGCTGTCTCCGTAGTCGATCGACGAGAGCTCACCGAACACCTGCACCCGCTGAACGGCGTTGTAGGTGCGAATCATGCCGGAGGCCGACCGGATAGCTTCGGGTCCGAACCGTGTGCCTGACCGAAAAGAGGCGCCGCCGTCCCAGGGCATTCCGAACACAGCGGCTTCGACACCTTCCAGATCTTTGACATGAGGTAGGCGGGCGTAGGTCCGCGGCCCCGTGAACCGCGGCGCCTGCAGAGCATCCCAAGGCTCGTACATCACAACTCCTCTCGTACCGTTTCTGCGCTGGTCGGGTACAGGTCTGAGCGCAGCTGCTCGAGGTACCGCGTGCGCGGGTCGCTTCGCTGTGGGGGGCCTACGTCCGCAGTACACACGGTTTCCGCTTCGGGCCCGGCCTCCGCGAGCACGCCCGCGTCGGGGTCGACCGCCAGCGAACCTCCGCAGAACGACAAGCCGTCCTCGACGCCCACCCGGTTTACGTACACGTGGGGCAACCCGTTTTCCAGGGCCCGCGCCCGGGCGAACAGGTCGTGATCGACCTCGAAGGGCGGTGAGTTGGCCGAAACGGTCACCAGCATGTCGGCGCCGCGGGCCGCCAAGCTGCGAGCCACCTCGGGAAATTCCAGGTCGAAGCAGATCATCACACCCACCATGCGCCCACCGAGGCTCACGACGCTCAGCCGGTCCCCGGCGGCGTAGACGTCGTGCTCCGCGCCGAAGAGGTGGGTCTTGCGGTAGACGCCGGCGAGCTCGCCGGAATGATCGATGGACACCGCGCTGTTGGGGGTGCCGCCGGGGATCTTCTCGGCGAAGCCCACGATCACCGCCAGGTCCGCATCATCGGCAGCGCGCCGCAGGCGCTCGATCTCCGGGCCATCCAGCTCCAGGCCCAAAGGCTCCACATCCGAGAGCTGATAGCCGCTGAGAAAGAGCTCCGGCGCCACCAGCAGGTCGCTGGTCCGGTTGGTCGCGATCAGGTCCACCAGCCGATCGAGGTTCGCCTCCACTTGGCGCGAGACCGGGCTGACTTGGGCGAGGGTCACTCGCATGGGTGGCCACCGGCAAGCTCGAGCGCTTGGAGTGCAAGCCAGAGCTGGACGACATCAGCCGTGTTGCGAAGACTGCGATCGGTCAGCTCTTCCACGCGCCCCATCCGGTACACGAGCGTCTGCTTGTGCACGTGCAGGCGCTCGGCGGCGCGCTGCCACGAACGGTTCTCTTCGAGGAACACTCCGAGCGAGCGAACCAGCTCTGTGGCGTGCTCTTCGTCGTAAGCGAGCAGCGGCCCCAGCACTCGCGTCACTGCCGTCTCGGCCTCACCGAGGGTGTGCGGCACAAAGAGCGAAGTGCTTTCGCCGTAGCGCACGAGCGGCCGCTCCAGGGCCTCGGCCGCGCCAAGGGCCCAGCCGGCCTCGCGGGCGGCATCCGGCGCCCGATCCGGACGCCGCAAGAGGTCACTGAGGCCAAGCGGAACCTTCTCGCCCAGCGCGCTGCGCAGAATCGCGAGCGGCTCGCTGCCGCACAGGACAACGAGGTTTTGGTCTGAGCCGCGATGCAAGACGTGGGCCAGTTCGCGCTGGATCAGCTCATGGCCGAGGTTTTCGTCGCGCTCGTCCGGGCCGGGCCGGAAGGCGGCCAGAACCGCGCTCTCCGGCTCGATTGTCTGGTCTCGCAGCTCGCGCAGGGCAAAGCCGGGCTCGAGGCGGCGTTCGAGCAGAAGCGCCAACATCTCTGAACCGCGGCGTTGGCGCCCTTCACGATCGGCGGTCACACGCTCCACCTCGAGCGCTGCGATGTTGGCGGCATGGTGGAGCAGCCCGAGCTCCGGCACGCTGTCCGCCTCGTACAGCGCCACGAGGGCTGTAGCGCGGCCGGCCGGCACCCGGATGACGAAGGCCATGGTGTCCGCGTGCCTCAACCTCAGGACTCCCGGGAAGACCCCGTCGCGAATCTCGAGCTCGGCCACGACGCGCTCGTACAGGCTTGCGGGAATCTCCCGCTCAGCGGAAAGGACAGGCAGGGAAGTGGTGGTATCGAGCAGCAGCAGCCGGCAGTCCAGTTCGCGACCCAGCTCGGTCAAGAGCGAGGACCCCAGAGATCCGGTCGAGACTCCGTTGTGGAAGAGCTCGTACAGCTGCGACGTGCGCACCAGCCGGCGATGCTCCTCGTCGGAGTTGGCACTCGCCACCGCTCGCGAGATGGCGACGAAAGGGACCTCGTGGGGAATGGCCAATATGGGGAAGGCAAGTTTCTCTGCCCTCTCGAGGAAGGCCGACGTGAGCGGCGGCGCATGCATGCCGTCACCGACGGCCAGGCCGCTCAGCCCGGCCGACACCAGCTCTCCGACGAACGTGACCTGGTGCTCGGCGTCGGCGGGGACGTTTTGCCCGTTGGACATCAGAAGATCACCGGGCGCCAGCCACTCAACGGCGTTAGGCAGGTCAGAGGCGTGCGCCCAGGTCACGAGCCGTCCGCCTCCGGCCGCTCCAGCGTGAAAGCGCATCTTCACGAACGGCACTTCGACCAGCTCGGCCACCGTGATGGCCACAGGGGCAGCGTAACCGGCGGGCTCCTCGTCATGTGGCGCCCACCAGACCGTTGGCGGGCCACCAGCGTTCGAGGCCCAGGTCCTCGGCCACCAGGCCGGCCGCGTTGTAACCCCCGGCCAGGCACCCCGGAACACCCGGATGGACACCGCCCCCGCCCAGGTACAGGCCCTCAAGCGGCATTCGGCCCGACGAGCAGCTGGGATGCGGGCGCCGGTCGAGCGTCTGCTCGGGAAGCAGCGCGCCTTGGCGGATCGACCCGCCACGCGTGGTCGCAAAGCGGCGAACGATGTCCTGCGGGGTATCGCAAAATTGGAAGAGCAGGCGAGCGTCGCCGAGCGCCGGGAAATGGGACACCGCCGCTTCCCAGCACTTCTGTCGGTAGTCAGGTCTCGCCCGGTCCCAACCCGCGTCGGGCAGCCTGAACGGCACCATGGTCTGCAGACGCAAGCAGTGCAGCGGACCGTATGGCCCAGGCGAGGCCTGCAACGGATCGTGGACGCTGACGGCAGTGAGGTGCCCGGCCACCGCAGCTGGCAACTTGCCCTGTGTCGCCGTCGCGAAGTGCTCCTCGACCTCACCGAAGTCACGGAACCCAAAGCAGCGGATCAACGCGTCAGCCGACCCACTGCGGGCCGGGGATGGGGGCTCACCCTTGATGCCAAAGTGCGCGGTGAAAGCGGCCGTGGCCTCGAACTCCCACTCTTGCGCCGCACGCTGCAACGCCTCCAGCTCGGCCTGCTCGGAAAGCAGCTCGAGGAAGGTGGACACTGGGTCCAGCGTCGAGATGACGCTGCGGGCGTTCAGCCCGCGCTCGCCTGAGAAGCTGACCACGAATCCTTCCCCGGACCGGTTCACGCGGCTCACCGGTGAGCTCACCAAGCCTCGAGCGCCGGCGCCGGCAGCCACGCTAAACAGGCCGTTGGCCAGCTTCTTCGTACCGCCGACGACTATCGAAGGGCTGAAGAGCCGGGCCACCACGAAAGCGCCCATCAGTCCGAGCGGAACCGTTCCGTCCAGGAAGCCGGCCATACCGCAGGCATAGCGCAGCATGATCGCGGCGCGCGGATCGTCCACCCTCTCCGCGAGCCCGAGTGGCGTTGCGTCGGCGAGGTCCAGCGCGGACTCCTCGCTCGCTCCAGCGAGCTGCGAGCGCAGCTCGTCCTCGCTCGGGGGCGACCGGTAGAGCACCGGGGTGATCGCCCGCGATACCGCGCCCATCATGTTTTCCACCTCGCGGCCCAGCCCGCGACCCCCACGCCCCACCACCAGCTCGGGCCCGCCCGGCTCGCTCTGCGCGGCGAAGGGAAACTCCGGCTCCAAGAAACGCACACCATGCGATTGGAGGTCGAGATCGCGGTAGGGGGGCAGGTCAGCGCCAAGCGGCAGCTCGAACTGGGCCAGGTTGTATTGGTAAGGCGTCGAGTAATCGTCGGTAGCGAAGGTCCCTCCACGCTCGAAGCGCTTCTCCAGCACGACCACTCGCGCCCCAGCCCGAGCGAGATAGGCGGCGGCCGTGAGGCCATTCGGCCCCGCGCCCACGATGGCCACGTCGTACACGTCGGCGCTCATTGCTGTGCCGTCACGCCCCTGCCGAGGACAGCAGCCGGGGGAGGTTGTCGAGATACCACTCGCAGGGTCGCGCCTTCCACCAGTCCGGGCGAGCGATCCCGGCATCTTCGGCCAGCACCTGGGCGGCGTTGTAGCCAGCCGCCATCCAACTAAGGCCGACAGGCCACACGCCGTTGGACATGTAGAGCCCGGTGAGCGGCATGCGGTAGGGCATGCGGTCGAGAAGCCACTGGTCCTCGCTGAAGTCTCCGCCCACGACCTGGCCGAACTTGGCCGCCCGGTTCAGCCGCCAGTTGTCGAGCGGCGTCCACTCGTACTGGTCGAGGATCATGCTCTCCCAGCCGGGCACGAGTCGCGCCATGGTCTCGTTGCGCCGGCGCAGCAGCTGGTGGCGGATCTCTCCGTCCCAGGCCTCGGGTCCCCCGAGTCCGTGCAGCGGGTAGGGAAAGCACTCTTCGGCACGCAGGATCGTGTGGCCCTCGGGCGACACGCTCGTGGGGTCGGCCGGCGCATAGTAGGTGAATTCCATGAGCTGGCCCGCGACTTTCCAGGTGTCGTTGCCGAGCATGTCGACCATGTAGCGCTTCGTTCCCTCCCAGGAGTCGAAGGCCCGGTAGACCAGGATCGCCTCGTTGATCAGCGGGTCGAAGGCCGATGACCCCCAGTCCACCCGCCGGTCGAGCAGCCACGACGTCACGTGGGAACCGCGCAGGGCCATCTTCCAGTGGCGCATCTTCGCCCCGAGGCGGGCGTCAGCCTCGGAGATGGTTGATTCGCCCACCAGCCTCAGCGTCTCCGGCACGCCCGCGTTGGACAGAACACCCACACGCGCGTCGATCCGGGTGCCCGGCTCCAGCGACCGCTCCCCGAGAATCACCCCCGTGGCCCGCCCCTCTTCGACGACGATCCGGTCGACCGTCGTGTTGGTGAGGATGCTGCCGCCGTGGTCGAGCAGGCAGTTCGCGAGCGAGTCGACCTGAATCTCGTTACCGCCCACCCCGATGCCGGTCGTGTAGTACAGGGCAAACGTGACTCCGTAGGCCCCCTGACCGCGGGCGAAGGGCGCCCCGTGCTCCCAGAAGGCCACAGGGGTCATCAGCGTCTGGCGGCAGGCGTCGGACTCGAAGGTCCGCTCACACAGCTCGGGACCCGTCATCTGTGACATCTGGTCGACGCTGAAGTCCATCGCGTAGGCGCAGATCTCGAAGATCCGTTGCACCTTTGACGGGTCCGGGTGCGGGGAGAAGGAGCACAGCTCGTTGAACTCCACCATGGTCTCGTGGACGCGCTCCTGAATAGCGAGCATCCGGCGTCCGTCCTGGGGAGAGTGCTTCGCGAAGTTCTCGGCCGTTCGCTCCGGCTCTTGGCAGATGAGGCAGTTCGTGCCGTCGGGGAACGTAACCGCGAGGACCACCGGACTCGCCTTGAAGCGGAACCCGTACTCCTCGAGCGCGAGGTCCTCGATCACCGGCGAGTTGCCGGCGAAGCTCACGCCTACGTGGGGGCTGTCGAGGGTCCCGGCCCAAGTCTCGTGCGAGCAGCAGAAGCACCCAAGCTCGGAGTTCGCTTCGATCACGAGGACGTCCAGTCCCGACTTCTGCAGGTAGGCGGCCGCGGGCAGGCCGCCGGACAGTCCGCCGCCGACGACGATGACGTCGTGGGTGGAAGTGCTCACCCGTCTCCCAGCGCCCCGGCGTGCGCGGCCAGGGCGTCCATGATCACCCTCCCCGCGATGGCCGCGGTAGCGGAGCTCGAGTCGAGGCTGGGCGCGGTCTCCACCACGTCCACGCCCACCAACCCGTTGCGGGCCACTCCCCTCACCAGCTCGAGCATCTCCCGGCTGGTGAGCCCACCGGGTGTGGGCACGCAGGTGCCCGGCGCGTAGGCGGCGTCGAGGGCGTCGACGTCCACGCTGAGGTAGAGGCCGTCCGTGCCCGCGCCGGCGACCTCGAGGGTGCGTTCGACGGTCGCCTGTACCCCCCGCTCCCAGATGTCCTCGAGCCAGATCACGGTGATCCCGCGCTCGCGGCAGTAGCTCAGCTCAGTGCGTGGGTTCATCCATCCGCTGATGGCCAGCAGGGCGGTCTTCTCCGGGTCGAAGCCAGCGTCGATTGCGCGCGTGATCGGGCAGCAGTGGTTGAGCTTCTCGCCGCCAACGTGCTCGGCGGTGTCGAGATGGGTGTCGATCAGAACGAGTCCCGGGGCGGTCGCGTGCTGGGCCACCGCCCGCACGGCCGGAATCGTCACAGAGTGGTCCCCTCCCAGCGTGGCCGGCAGCGCCCCGGCAGCCAAGATCTGAGCGATGTCGGCCTCGGCATGCTCGAAGGTCTTCTCGGCGTTGGCCAAGACCACGTCGCAGTCACCACAGTCCACCGGGTTCAGCGCTTCGACGAGGTCGAAGTCCCAGGTGGCGTTGTAGGTGAGGAACTGGCTCGAGATCTCCCTGATTCCGCGGGGTCCGTAGTTGGCACCGGTACGGCTGATGGAGGTGGAATCCCAGGGAATGCCGTAGATGGCGGCGCGAGCGCCGTGCCCTCGCAAGCCCTCTGTTTCGGGGGCCACGTGAGGCAGCTTGAGAAACGAGCCCGCCAGACCCGCGTGAAGCAGGGACGTCCACATCGTGGTGTCGGGCTGGGCCTCATGCTGTTCGGTGGTCATCGTTCTCCCTTGTCTATGTGGATCTAGAGACGTCCCGAGCTCGCCCACGTCGAAGCCGGGCGCTCGCTGTCCAGGCGGTAATCCGTGCTGCGCAGGTCGATGATTCGCCGGCCCAGCTGATGAAGCAAAGAGGCGGTCGGAGAACGTCTTTGAGCTGACCGGACAAGCCGTACCAGCACAACGGTGGCCAAGATGCCCTCCTCAGTGGCCCCCGCTACCGCCGCTTCAGCGAGCAGGAACGAGCTCCTGTCTGGGCGTGGGCTGGGGCTGAGAGCGACTACATTCATCAGTCTGGCCATCCGGGCGAGGTCAGTCGAAGGTCACCCCGGCCGCTGGGGATCGGCCTCCGGCGTCGTCCAGACGACTGCGGAGGGATCCTCCTCGAGCCGATCCTCGGCGGCCAATACCTTCGGTCGGACGAGTAAGTAGGCCGCCACGCCGAGCGCCCCGATGATGCCCGTCATCACGAACACCGCCCAATCCTGATACCACGGCACGCCCTCCGCGCGCGGCCAGGCGATGTTGAAGTACTCGAAGACCGTCCATACGGCGGCCACGATGGTCACCAGCGTGCCCCACTTTCCGAGACTGAACGGTCCCGGCGTCCAGCGACCCCGGAGGCGAACGACGGCCGCCGCAACTACCGGCAGGGCGAATGAGATGTAGAAGCCGCCGGTGGCCATCGAGATCAGCGTGAAGTAGACGTTCTCGGACTGGGTCGACACCAGCAGGATCGCGGCAATCACGCCGCTCGCGATGATGGTGTTGACCGGCAGCTTGTTGCCCGCCGACAGCCGCCTGAGCTGACTCGCTCCGGGCAGCACGTCAGCGCGGGCGAAGGCCCACATGACCCTCGAGCAGTTGGTCTGGATGGCCAGGAGGCTGGCCGTGAAGCCGATGATGAAGAGCACGAACAGGGGCTTGGTGATCCCCGATCCCAGCTGAGTGGTGATGGTGTCCGCCACCGGATCGACGACGTCCCCGGATATGACCGCCCCGTAGTCGGGGATGGCCAGGATCAGGGCCAGCGCCGAGTAGGTGACCACGGCGGCCACCATCACGATCGACAGGATGATCGCCTTGGGTACCTCGCGGCGCGGATCCCTGCACTCCTCCGCCACGGCACCCGCGGTCTCGAAGCCGACGTAGGCCCAGCCGATAAACGCGACCGCGGCGAAGAAGCCGCTCCAGACATAGCCGCCGGGCCCGGTCCCGGACCCAGCGGTCTCGAAGATCGACGAAAGGGGCTGCTCGTTGTGGAAGAAGAGCAGCACGGTGCCGATCCCGATCGAGCCGATCACTTCCGCGATGATGCTGGCCCCCATGAACACCTTGAGCACCGTCCGGCCGGCCATGTTCATCAGCGTCCCGAAGGCCACGAAGCCCAGGGCCACGGCCAGCTGGGTCCTAGGCTCGAAGGGGTCGATGCCCAAGACGATGGGCACGAAGCCGGCCGCGCCGTAGGCCACGGCGACCATGGTGATCATGAGCGTCCACATGTAGGCCCAGCCGGTGAACCAGCCGTAGGTCTCGTGGAAGAGCCGTCGCGACCATTGATAGAGCGAACCCTCATAGGGCCAGCGAGAGGCCATTTCCGCAAAGACGGCGGCCACCAGCAGCTGCCCGGCGAGTACCACGAAGAATCCGAACCACGCCAGCGGCCCGGCGGCGGTGAACGAGAAGGTGAAGATCCCGTACAACGCGACGATCGGCGAGATGAACGCAAAGGCGAGCGCAAAAATGGCCCATACGGAGAATTCGCGCTTGAGGCCCTCTTCTTCCCCGCGCGTAGCGGACCCGTCGCTCAGATCCGGCGTTGCCCTGTCATCTGGGTGCGTCAAGGTGCCCTCCCTCTCGAGCCGACCTTCATTCTCGGTAACGCCGGCGTCCCGCTACAAGTCGACGATCGTACGAACCGATTCTGTGATTTTGGCGCTTCGTCTAAGCACGTCGAAGGATCGTGCGGGGTAGCGTCTTGGCTTGTTTGGAGGGCGGATGTGAGGAGATCCTGGTGGGCTTGTTTCATGATCACGGTAAGGGCGGCGGCGGTTTTGATCGTGGGCGTTTGCGGGGGATGCAGGCGCTTAAGCGGCTCAAGGACGTGACGGATCGGCGCACCAAGGAACAGTTGGAGCGGGGCCTGGATTTGGGGTTGGAGGCCGCCCCGTCGGTCCAAGACCGCAC